>MKWU01000063.1_pt1 | contig 181571 bp, 175 predicted proteins | sample 809101 | NCBI WGS metagenome assembly MKWU01 (sample SAMN05860141, study PRJNA318959) | sponge metagenome | host: Aplysina aerophoba | place: Slovenia: Piran, Adriatic Sea, Gulf of Piran | collected 2013-05-07 | reverse complement strand
CCCGAAAAATTTGCGGAAACCGGCGTAAATCCGACTTTTAGCAGAGACGCTAACCCAAATACGACGTGACCAAGCCATCACCCCCTTGAATTGATACCTCAGACGTACGCAAACCAGGGCCATGACGCCCTTAACTCAGCCGAAATAGGTGTTTTCTGGCAGACACTATATAAAGACCTGATCGCATGAGCGATCAAATTCACCACACACCACCACGATACCACGGAGAACGACATACTTTTAGAGTTCTACCGCGAATGTTGTGGGTAGAGGCCTAGATCTCCGCAGAAGAAAAGAAATACAGATCTGAAATTTTCAAATTTTCTGTGCCCTCTGCCGATCGTTTTAACCTCCTGGATCTTCCCATTGATTCGCTCCGCTCTGGCATTGGATGGTTCATGGCAAAGTGCATTACACACGCCTGTGAGATGTCGTGCAAACATCTCCGCTACTTTCACACTTTCAAACCAGCGTCGGAAGTACTGCTTTGCATCGAACCATGCTTTGCATTCGAAGATCGCCTTGAACTCCTCTCGCAACCGCCAGGCGACGCTAACCTGCAAGTTGGCTTCCTGGATGACTTTGAAGATTTTATCTTGCTTTGCGCTCGATGCTGTTTGTTTTTCAAGAGCGCATAGCGACTGTATTTGAGTTCCTTATGCTGGCTTCACCTCTCTGCGGCGAACCTGATCAATCCCTTTGTTGAGGTACTGGATCAAATGAAAGCGACCATGGATCAGACGGGCCTTGGGGAATAGCTCCTGGACCGTGGTCATGTAGGCCTTCCACATATCTGTCGTAATGGTCTTAACCCTTCCCCTTTTCTCTGCCAGAAGACGATTTAACAGGATTTTTGTGCTGGCTTTGTCCCGGCCTTCCCCAACATCAATGATCACGCCACGCGCCGCATCACTGACCATGGTTGCGTAGGAATGCCCACGCTGAAATGCCTTCTCATCGACGCTCACATGTGCAGTATCTATCGTCCAGCGACCTCCGCTTCATCCCACGCGCTACGCTGCGGTGCAGGATGCGATTGACGGTGTCAAACTTACTACAAAGTAGCTTTGCCGTCTTCGTCTGGTTCTTGGTCGCTCTCAGCAAATTAATCGTCCAGCACTCAAACGCATCCGTGAACCGATTCGAGGCACTCGCCCAGGGCGTCCTAATTGTCCTCACGCCTACATCTATCCGGGGAACCCGACAATGGGCAAAACACTTGAATTCATAGTAATCCAAGTGGCGCTAAGTCCGTGCTTCCGATGATCATAGAGCGTCCCGGTCTCTCCCGTCTCGGGGCAAACCAACGCCGCCCAAATGCGAAATGTAGAGGTCAACCCGCTGAATCTGCTCATCCAGTAGCACCTTATCAATCTGCCAGTCGTTCCCCAATCCCAAGGTGAGTCGCGTCAAATCCAGATAAGATTCCATTGATTGCGCTATATTCTGGTGAAGCCCAAATTTAATTATTCCACACGAATTGCGGTAGAACCAGATCTATTATATCTACTTCATCAGTTGCATTCGCCGCGTGATCTGAGTCGTGCCTGCGCGGAGTTGGTAGAAGTAGGAGCCGCTGGCCAGACCGGCAGCGCGAAAGCGGACTTCATGACGGCCTGCTGTCTCGAACCGGTCCACCAGCGTGGTCACGTGACGCCCCAGGATATCGAAGATGTGCAGACGCACATGGGCCGGTTCGGGAAGCTCGAACCGGATGGTCGTAGTCGGATTGAACGGGTTCGGGTAGTTCTGCTCGAGCATGATGGTGGCCGGCAGCACGTTCGCCTCCGCGACGCCAACGGGCGAAGCCACAGCCCACATCCGGGCGGTATTGTCGTCCGACCCGGAGGCTAGGCGCGTCCCGTCCGGCGAAAACGCCACGGAGGTTACATCACGCGTGTGGCCCGTGAACCGGCCGACCTCATCGCCCGTGGCCGCGTCCCACAGTCGAACGGTGTTGTCCCACGATCCAGAGGCCAAGCGCGTCCCGTCCGGCGAAAACGCCACGGAGGTTACGATATCCGTGTGGTCCGTAAACCGGCGGATCTCAGTGCCCGTGGCCACATCCCACAGCCGGACGGTATTGTCGTTCGACCCGGAGGCCAAGCGCGTCCCGTCCGGCGAAAACGCCACGGAATTTACCCAACGCGTGTGGCCCGTGAACCGGCGGAGTTCATCGCCCGTGGCCGCATCCCACAGCCGGACGGTTCGGTCGCCCGAAGAGGCCAGGCGCGTCCCGTCCGGCGAAAACGCCACGGAGGTTACCCAAAGCGTGTGGCCCGTGAACCGGCGGATCTCAGCGCCCGTGGCCGCGTCCCATAGCCGGACGGTGTCGTCCCACGACCCGGAAGCCAGGCGCGTCCCGTCCGGCGAAAACGCCACGGAGGTTACATCACGTGTGTGGCCCGTGAACCGGCGGATCTCAGTGCCCGTGGCCACATCCCACAGCCGGACGGTTTCGTCGCTCGACCCGGAGGCCAGGCGCGTCCCGTCCGGCGAATACGCCACGGAGGTTACGATACTCGTGTGGCCCGTGAACCGGCGGACCCCAGCACCCGTGGCCGCATCCCACAGCCGGACGGTTCGGTCACCCGAAGAGGCCAGGCGCGTCCCGTCCGGCGAAAACGCCACGGAATTTACATCATCCGTGTGACCCGGGTCGCCCTCAGCGCCCGTGGCCGCATCCCACAGCCGGACATCGGTGTCGTCCGAACCGGAGGCCAGGCGCGTCCCGTCCGGCGAAAACGCCACGGAGGTTACATCAGCCGTGTGGTCCGTGAACCGGCCGATGTCATCGCCCGTGGCCACATCCCACAGCCGGACGGTATTGTCGTTCGACCCGGAGGCCAGGCGCGTCCCGTCCGGCGAAAACGCCACGGAGGTTACGTCACCCGTGTGGCCCGTGAACCGGCCGACCTCATCGCCCGTGGCCGCGTCCCACAGCCGGACGGTATTGTCGTCCGACCCGGAGGACAGGCGCGTCCCGTCCGGCGAAAACGCCACGGAATTTATATCATTCGTGCGGCCCGTGAACCGGCCGACCTCATCGCCCGTGGCCACATCCCACAGCCGGACGGTTCGGTCCCGCGACCCGGAGGCCAGGCGCGTCCCGTCCGGCGAAAACGCCACGGAGCGTACCCGTAATATGTGGCCCGTGAACCGGCGGAGCTCAGTGCCCGTGGCCGCGTCCCATAGCCGGACGGTGTCGTCCCACGACCCGGAGGCCAGGCGCGTCCCGTCCGGCGAATACGCCACGGAGGTTACGATTTCCGTGTGGCCCGTGAACCGGCCGATCTCAGTGCCCGTGGCCACATCCCACAGCCGGACGGTTCTGTCGTTCGACCCGGAGGCCAGGCGCGTCCCGTCCGGCGAAAACGCCACGGAATTTACATTACGCGTGTGGCCCGTGAACCGGCGGATCTCAGTGCCCGTGGCCACATCCCACAGCCGGACGGTGTCGTCCTGCGACCCGGAGGCCAGGCGCGTCCCGTCCGGCGAATACGCCACGGAATGTACATTACGCGTGTGGCCCTCGAACTGGCGGACCTCAACGGGCGTGGTCCAAACCGGTTGGCCAGCGGCCGGGACTGTGACCACCAGCGCAAGGAGTACCACTGCCATGCAGAACCCGCAGCGATGCAGTGTCGGACGCTTTAGCCGGGCGGAAAGTCTGGAGTGCCCGAAAAACAAGGAAACGGATTGGGTTAAGGAGATGTGATCTTTCATGTTCGTATTACGGTGTACAGGTTGAAGACAATAGAAGCGTCCGGCCTCGGAGACGTCCACTTGAGGTCAACTCGCCCGGTGCCGTCGGCACGAACAGGGCCGGGCACGCCAGATGTAGGCCCGATACGCTGGCACAGCCGGAAAAGGCATCCAGTATAACCATGCAAGGTACGCGGATGGAGTATCTGACACTGAATGATGGATGTCGGGTTATACATCCATCATCCGATGAAACCCTGCGCCCGAATGGGCGCGGCACGAGATGTCCCGCTTATTTGCCACAAGCACAGGTAGCGAGCCCGCGCTTCAAAGTGACTGTTGTACTTGGCGAGTAACCCGACGTGTCGGATTTCTCGGACGAAGACGTACTTTGGGTAACATACAACATTTTTGGAAAGAATTGGGAAAGAGCTTGCCGAGCTTCGTCAGACTGTATTTTCTCGCTTTGGCATTCCTCTGGTCATTTCCAAAAGTCCGCTTCGACTTACCGAGCTTGGAAAAACCGTATCGGAAGAGCTTGCAGCGCAAGCGTGGGTTGAGAGCGTAGCGAACACTCTCAATGAGAAAGTCAAAGGCAAGGATGCTTATGAAATCCAGGATTTCTGTTTCGAGTACGTAGAAAATACTGATCAGTACAGCAACGAAGAGCGACAGGCAATCTGGAACACTACCTACAAACGAGGGATAAAGGCTGAAGATGTTCGCCAAGTCCTCGCTATCGAACTTCGAGACAAATTGCTAAAAAATGCTGAACTAGAAGCCCCCGAAGAATCGCAAGAGGCCTAAGAAGTCTTACGAGCTTGACTTCATGGCATTTGAGCATACTGGCCAGATTTGAACCTCTTGTTGTTTGGCTGGTGGCACCGAATCCCCAAGTTTGTTATTGCCAGCTAGTTTTGCATATACTCCCATTCAACAACTGTTCACCTTGATAGATAATCTCCTAACTTTATGATGAATATTTCCACCCGTCTATAATCAATGGCTTACCTAAAAGGCTGTTCGCTGTTTTTAGTGGGTAATCTAATTTTGACCTCCTTGGGGATCTGGCCCAGTCCTCCGAAGGCTTCCCACTATCAAGGGTAAAGAACCATTAAATTATACCGACTCTCCCTGGGATGCCCACCAAAACGGTGAATTCCACATAAATCGATTCAATTTCTGCGTCTTGGTTTGACTGAACACCCGCTGCAAAAACTGTATTCAAAGATTGCCCGGATTCCTGTTTTCGGGGACTTCCGCGCGTGGTGCTTAAAAAGCTGGGAGACACAGATGTGTCTGATTCAAGGCGCACCCGGCTCATTACCTGCGTTTCTGGTTCGACATGCTTGGACAGCAGGCCGCCCTATTGTATGTCTCCTGCCCGATTTGGAAGATGCCCGTTTGCTTCATGGTGACCTAACAGAGCTGGGCCTGCCGAGTCTGCTATACCCACCATTCGGACATACGCCCTACGATAGAGAGCAAGTCGAGGACACAGCTCCCACAGTACGACGCCTTGATGTGCTCCAGCAGCTTGTTGCCTCTGACCGTACACTGGTAACGACTGGTTTCCAGGCCGTCTTCGAACGCATGCCCGCACCGGAAAAGACAGCAAATGAGTCACTCACGATACACACAGAAGAGCGTCTCCCACCTGAAAAGCTCATTAACCAACTCACTAGTAAAGGCTTTGTCCGAGTCCCCTTCGTGCGGGAAGCTGGCGAAATTGCGTGGAGAGGCGGCATCGTTGATGTCTTCCCATTTTCCGGCGGCCTTCCATTGCGCCTTGAATTCTTCGGGAATGAAGTTGAATCAATTCGGGAATTTGATGCGATCAGCCAGCGCTCCATCAGTCGGCTGGAGGTCGCGCGAATAGTTCCCCGTCCTACTGACGTGTCTCGGGATATCCCGTGGGTTTCGTTACTGGACTGTTTGGACGAAGGCACACTCCTTGTGCTTTTTGACGAGCCTCGTCTGAAAGAAATGGCAGAGACCTTATGGTCAGAGACACAGGAACGGTATACCGTCGCATCCATTTCTGATCCTGACTGTCCCGTTCCAGAAACGCGCTATCTGTCCCCCCAGGCCTTTCTTGGCATCTGTGAAGCCAACACCCGTATCTGCTTTGATTCCTTCGGGTCGGCGACGACCACATTTCAAGTCAACGGCCGTGCTCAGCCCTCTTTCGGCGGACATATGAAAACCGTTCGCTCGGATTTCGTGAGTTCCGACCGGAAACACACCTACATTGTCTGCGACAGTACTGCCCAACAGAAGCGCTTGCAATCCCTCCTTGAAGAAGTACAGGACACCGGCAGACTGACGCTCCTGGTAGCCTCGTTGCACCGTGGATTCTCACTGCCGGACATAGGTCTTGCCATCTACACAGACCATGAAATATTCGGTCGGTATTTCCGGCCGCGGGCCCGCAAGGTTTCGCGCACCGGCGGGATTCGCCTTCAGGAACTTCAAGATTTCAAGCCTGGAGACTTCATCGTACACAGAGAGTATGGCATTGGGAAATTCACGGGCTTCAGAACCATTACTGTCAAGGGACGAAAGCAGGAGGCTGTTCGACTTATTTACGCGCGTGACGATGTGGTCTATGTAAATGTTAATGCGCTGCACAAGCTCAGTAAATATGCCGGCAAAGACGGTCAGGTCCCCTCGCTAACCCGATTGGGTACAGGTCAGTGGGAACGCGCCAAAGGTCGGGCAAAAAAGCGTATCAAGGATATTGCCCGAGACCTGATTCACTTGTATGCACGCCGCAAGTCCGCCCAAGGCCATGCCTTTGCAGGGGATTCGGTGTGGCAGCGTGAATTGGAGGCTTCCTTTCCCTGGCAGGATACACCGGATCAATACGAGACTGCTGAAGCGGTTAAGCGTGATATGGAAGCCGCAGCTCCTATGGACCGTCTGGTTTGTGGTGATGTTGGTTTCGGGAAAACAGAGATCGCTGTTCGTGCCGCCTTCAAAGCAGTCCAGGATGGAAAGCAGGTTGCCATCTTAGTGCCGACTACCGTACTGGCACAGCAGCATTACCTCACCTTTTGCAAACGGCTGGCCCTGTTCCCGGTACGGGTTGAGGTTCTTTCCCGGCGTATCTCTGGAGCAGCGGCCCGTAAACTTCTCGCGGATGTTAAACTTGGAATGGTGGATATTCTTGTCGGCACCCACCGGCTGGTCTCCAATGATGTTGCTTTTCAGGATCTCGGACTCCTGATTGTGGATGAAGAGCAGCGGTTCGGAGTGAGAATTAAGGAAAAACTGCGCGAAATGCGTGTCAACGTGGACACACTGACCCTGACCGCTACGCCTATTCCACGCACATTGCAATTTTCGCTCATTGGCGCACGTGACCTTTCAATCATGGGCACACCACCACCCAACCGGCAACCTATCCACACAGAAATCCACTCCTCGAACTGGTCCCTTGTGCGCGATGCAATCTTTTACGAAGTAAACCGGGGCGGACAGGTTTTCTTTGTCCATAACCGTGTGCGCTCCATTGGAGAGGTGCTATCCAGATTACAGGCCCTTCTGCCTGGTGTTCGGCTTGCTTCCGGGCATGGTCAAATGCCGGCAAGAAAACTTGAACGGACGATGACCCACTTTGTGAACCACAAATTTGATGTACTGGTCTGCACATCAATCATAGAGAACGGATTAGATATTTCGAATGCAAATACGATCATTATCGACCGCGCCCATATGTTTGGTCTCGCCGAGATCCATCAGTTGCGTGGCCGTGTCGGTCGAAGTGATCGCAAGGCATACTGCTATTTACTGGTGCCCTCTGTTCATGATCTGAGTCGGGATGCGCGTCAGCGCCTGCAGGCGGTTGAACAGTTCAGTGACCTTGGGAGCGGCTTTCACCTTGCCATGAGGGATCTGGACATCCGGGGAGCAGGCAACATCCTGGGCGGAGAACAGAGCGGTTTCATTGCAGATCTGGGGCTTAGTACTTACTACCAGATGCTGGAAGAAGCTGTTCAGGAGCTTCGCACCGAAGACTTTTCTGGGTTATTCAAGGACATTGATACGCCTCCAATGGGAGATACCCTCGTTGACCTGGAAATAAATGCATCTCTTCCCAAGGCTTACGTCGAGAGCGATCTGGAGCGACTGGCCCTGTATCGGAGAATTGGTGAGGCAGCAGATCAAGATGTGCTTTCCTCTCTCGAAGACGAGCTTCGTGACCGGTTTGGACCACTTCCCAAGCCAGCCAAGCATCTGATGCTTGGAGCTCGCATGCGCCTGATCGGGCAGGTGCTCCGACTTCCCCGAATTGCATTCCGCAATCAGCGCCTCTTCCTGCAGCTCCCTGATAGTAGTGCGGACCAACGGTTCTACACAATAATCTTCGAGCCGCTGTTACAGGAGCTGGATGCACTCACACATCCGCATGTCCTCAAAGAATCGAAAACCGGCAAGATGCGAGCTATCGTGCAGCGTGTGCCCTCCGTTGGGATTGCTCACTCAATCCTTTGCCGTCTGGCGGCCGCGAGTGTCTCACCTGAACCACAACCCGAGTTGTCTCTGGAACCGGCTTGATTTTAACCTGAACCCTTGAATAGGCCTTTCTTAACGCCTCTAGTTCAGCACTCAGGTCTCCACCTTTCAGGCAATAGAGTTCTCCAACCCCACCCCTGTCCTGGATTGCCGCACGTTCGTGCCAGCTCCAAAGTGTACAAAGAGGAGCAGTCGCACGCGATACACTGTTGTTTATCCTGTGTACAAATCGCTCCGCCCGACCATGCCAGGGTTGCAGATTGGGCAAATCCAGCTGTCGCTTGAACGTGTTTATGGCAAATATTTTTTTCTGAACGGCATCTACAGCATGTACGGTAACTTCTGGAAACAGGATCGCTAGAGGAATCGCCGGTAATCCGCCACCTGTGCCCCAGTCCACGAGCGAGGATCCTTTCTCGAACCGGTACGCCGCAAGCACCAAACACTCCTGAATATGCTGCAAAAATCCACTGCTCGTCGTACGCCTTGACAACAAGTTCAGTCGCCTGTTGTACCGCTGCAGCAGCTCGGAAAATGCAAGAAGTTTTTCACGTTGTTGTGTCTGGAGTCCAAAATGTAAATGTTTCACGTGAAACATTTTTATGTCGATACCCTCATGACACATTTTTTCTGTCGGGTTACGGGGATGCATACGATCTCAGCAAAACCATCAAAACAGCTATATCTGCCGGGCTTACTCCACTGATTCGTGAAGCCTGTCCAAGCGTTTCGGGTTGGATCTTATTCAACTTTTCCCGAGCCTCCATACTGATGTTGTTGATCATCGCAAAATCGAAGCCGGCCGGTATTTCCCGACTTTCCATACTGGCCATCTTTCTTGCTTCTTCCTCTTGCCGTACTACATAACCGGCATACTTCACCGAGGTCTCCACGAGCTGTTCCACCGGCTCCATCCCAGGTGCCGGAGTGACAATCCGATCGGCGACGCCAGCGGCCCGCAGGAGCTCCCGCAAATTGACCTCCGGGCGGCGTACAAGCCGGATTGCTTTCGTCGGTTCATTGATTGGGGTCGTTCCAATCTGTCGCAGATACGGATTAACGCTTTCTGGTGTGAGTGTGTCTTTCGACAACCTGTCAATGGTGAACTGTACCGCATCACGGCGAGCCTGCATCCGGTTACAACGAGCTTCTGACACTAATCCAAGACGCTGTGCCAGTGGCGTAAGCCGCTCATCCGCATTATCCTGACGAAGCAGCATACGATGCTCTGCTCGTGAGGTGAACATTCGGTATGGCTCGTCTGTCCCCTTGGCAATCAAATCGTCAATCAGAACGCCGATGTATGCCTCAGAACGCCGAAGAATCACCGGTGCAGCTCCTTCAAGCGTACGAACCGCATTTATGCCTGCAATTAACCCCTGGGCTGCTGCTTCCTCATATCCAGTGGTCCCGTTTATCTGTCCGGCGAAGAATAGCCCACGTACGTTCTTCGTTTCCAGCGAATAACGAAGCTGATGGGGAGGGAAATAATCATACTCGATCGCATAACCCGGACGTAACATATGAACCTGTTCCAGCCCCGGTATCAGGCGGAGCGCCTCCTCCTGCACATCTTCCGGCAGGCTCGTTGAGAAACCATTAACATACACTTCGGTCGTTCGACGGCCTTCAGGCTCAAGGAACAACTGGTGGCGCTCCCGGGAAGCGAACCGGTCAATCTTGTCCTCTATTGAGGGACAATACCTCGGACCAGTGCCTTCAATTCGTCCGGCAAATATTGGACTGCGTTCAAATCCCCTCCTCAACACTGCGTGCACATGCGGGTTGGTCCAGGTCAGGTGGCAGCTTAGCTGATCGTCTGTCAGAGCATCGGTCATAAACGAGAATGGCATGGGCTGCTCATCTCCGGGCTGCTCCTTAACCAAAGTGTAGTCGATCGTGCGACCATCGACGCGAGGCGGGGTACCGGTCTTCAGTCGACCGCTCTCAAACCCCAATTCCTGTAGCTGCCCGGTCAATCCCGTACTCTGACGTTCTCCCATTCTCCCGCCCCCGAACTGACGCTCTCCCACATGGATAAGCCCATTCATGAACGTACCGTTAGTGAGAATCACCGCACCTGCATGAAAGACCCGTCCGAGACGGGTCCTTACACCAAGAATTCGCCCTTCTACGACCTCCAGGGACGTAACCATGTCTGCACGCATATAAAGCCCCGGTATCTCTTCCAGGGCCGCACGGACAAATGTGGCATACTCTATTCGATCGGACTGTGCGCGTGGCCCCCACACAGCCGGTCCCTTGCGACGGTTGAGCATTCTGAACTGAATACCTGCTGCATCAGCAGCGTGCCCCATTATGCCGCCACATGCATCAATCTCCCGCACAATGTGACCCTTGCCAATGCCACCTATAGCAGGATTGCAGGACATCCTTCCGATCGCTTCCAGACTCATCGTGATCAGGAGCGTGCGGGCCCCCATACGGGCAGCAGCAGCAGCAGCTTCTGTCCCGGCATGGCCACCACCAACAACAATCACATCAAACCTCGAAAACATGGACCTACCTATTTACCAATACAAAACCTTGAAAAAATCGCCCCAAGTACGGTTTCATTTGTAATGACACCGGTAATCATTCCAAGCTCGCGCGCAGCAGCATGCAAATCCAGCGAAAAGATATCCGGTGACTTATGAGCATCCAGCGCAGCTTTAGCACCCAGTAATGCCTCGTGTGCGTGCTTAAGATGGTTTTTATGCCTTGCATTCATGACCGTTTTGGATACATCCGGGTTCCCGAAGATCTCAACAGCTCGTTTAACCAGCTCACGCACAAGAGGAACGACAGCTTTTGGTCCATCCTTGGCACTCAACAGCAATCCCTCTCCTGTATGCTGCTGTACAAGGTCTATTTTGTTACCCAATAAAATCGTCGACCCCTCTTCAATCTTTTTCAACACATCAAGGTCCTCTTCAGTTAACCCATGGACCAGATCATACACATACACCACTATATCCGCCTTCGCTATTGTCCCATGAGCCCGCCGTACGCCCTCCTGCTCAATTGCGTCCGTGCTTTGTCGCAACCCTGCAGTGTCTGTGAAGCGAAACCGCAACCCCTCAAACTCAGCATCAGCTTCCAAAACATCCCTGGTTGTCCCCGGTTGCTCACTGACGATTGCCCGATCCCTGCCGGATAGACTGTTGAGGAGTGTTGATTTGCCTGCATTTGGCCGGCCGGCAATCACCACACGAATACCTTCACGTACCACTGTTCCCAATCGAACTGAGCGAAGCAGCTCGTCTGTTTGATTCAATGCACTTTTGATCAGCTTTCTGAGCTCGGTCCGATCGACAAATTCAACATCTTCGTCCGTAAAGTCTATTTCCAGCTCCGCCAACGCACACAATTCGAGGATTGCAGTCCGCAATTTTTCGAGTTGTTCGGAGTAATGCCCCTCGTATGCCGCAAGCGAAGTCCGGTGTGCCCGCTCGCTGGTAGCATGAATCAGATCTGCAATTGCTTCCGCCTGCGCGAGATCCATTTTACCGGAAAGGAACGCGCGCTGTGTGAATTCACCTGGACGGGCTAACCGGGCCCCACTCTCGATCATGCTTTGCAGTACAATCGCCGCCACATAATCTCCCCCGTGACAAGTAATCTCAACCACGTCTTCGCCCGTTGACGTACGGGGCGCCAGAAATACCGTAGCAATCACCCGATCAATCCGGTCTCCCCCCGGACTTACCCACATACCAACGTTTGCCGTATGGGACTCGACCGCCGTCAAGTCACGTCCAGTAAAGCAATCTGATGCTATCTGGCGAGCCTTGGGGCCGGAAAGACGAACAATTGCCAGCGCCGCAAGACCCGGTGCGGTCGCAATCGCCGCAATCGTATCCTGGGCGAACATTCTGAGTTACCTACGACCTTTCTTTCCCCGTCGTTTTCCTGTCATCACCCTGCTCACCGGTTTGCGTCCTGCCACCTTTTTGACGGTGCTCTTCTGAGAATCGGGGGTTTTCTTTACTGATATATTGATGAACTGCTGCTGCACAGCGGAAAAAACGTTATAACAGAAATAGTACAAACTTAATCCCGACGGCAATCCGTTGAATATCACAAAGATTATGCCCGGCATCAGGTACATGAAAATTTTCGCCTGCGGTCCGGAGGTAGGCGTTGCCTGCAGGCGCATTTGTACAATCATAGACAGTCCCATGAGGACCGTAAAGCCTGCAACAAAGTCCCCGTAGAATGGAATGGAGAACGGAAGGTGCAGAATCGCATCTGGAGCCGAAAGGTCGGCTGCCCACAAAAACCCTTCTTGCCGAATTTCGATTGACTGTTGCAAAAACTGCCAGAGAGCAATAATAATCGGGTACTGCAGCACCATAGGCAAGCAGGCACCGAGCGGGTTTGTCCCGGATTCACGATACATTTTGATCGTTGCCTGCTGCTGTTTTTCTGGATTATCTGCATACTTCTCCTTTATCTCCTGCATCTTTGGCTGCAACTCGCGCATTTTTGCCATGCTCTTGTAAGAGCTGAGCGTCAGCGGCAGCAAAACCAACTTGATTAGCAGACAAAAAAGAATGATTACCAGGCCATAATTGGGGATGAGGCTGCTCAGAAAGGAGAATACAGGAATAAATACAGCTACTGCAAGCGGACGCGTCATCCACTCGAACATGTCCCAGCCATAGTCCACGATCCCGTATGCGCCTTCATAGCGCTTGATTTTGCCATACTCAAGTGGACCCAGATACAGTCGAAACGTGTCGGGTGTATCGCTGGGAGGCCCCATGAACAGAGCAGCCTCGAAATTGACCGCTACCGTCGGATCTTCTGTATCTCCGATGCGCTCGCCCTCAAGAACAGCCTCGAGAGCAGGCCTGTCCGTCACAACCACCGCACCAAAATATTTATTCTTGACCCCCACCCAGGACACGCTACCCCGCAGAACTCGCTCCGCCCATTCATCCCCCTGCAGCGTGATCCCTTCTACATCATTGCCGCTCCGTGCATATGCACCAACTTTGGTTATTTCTTCTTTCCGGTTGTGCTCATCTTCACTAAATGGAATACCACCATACCATACAAGCTCATACCCCTCTGAGGTCTGAAAACCCGCCGGGTTGATGTGGGTCACTTCCAGACCAACTTCGTAATCACCCGGAGAAAATGTATAGGAGAACTGCAGGCTGCCATCACCAATACCGGCTTCAAACACCACCGTGGCCGGCGCTGTCGTAGCATTGATCACGTCCATTGAGTCACGCTGCACGAACAGCAAATCCCGTGTGTAAATATTCCGCGATCCAGGAGATTGAAACTCAACCCCGATGGCGCCTCGGCTCGCACTGTCAACCAGTTGAACCTGTCTCACTTGATCAAACTGCAGAAACTCTTTCAGCTCGAAGCCTATGAGGGTTGCCCCCAAGTCTGAAAGTCGTGCGGTATACAAGTCCGTGTCCACTACAATTTCACGTGCGGTGTGCACAGGTATGGTCTCCTGCACATCCTGCTCCTGTACAGGTGCAGAGGCAGATTCCGGCAAGTCTGCCGCGTTAGTCGAGTCTATCGAATCTGATGCAACCTGCTCCTCTTCAACCACAGGCTCTGGGGCCTGCGGTGGGGGCATCATAATCATCCACACGGCCATAATAGCCGTGATCATGATGATGGCAATAATCGTATTACGGTCCACTCGTTACCCCTCCTGGTAGTTATTTAGTTTAATGCCCAGGCTGCGCATTGCCTGCACTATATCTTTTGACAGTTTTTCGACTTGTTTAGGGCTGCGCACAAGGATCATTAGTATTAACGACTCCGCCGAAGGAAAAGATTGGGTGTCTATCAGATATTGATGCGTTCGCCAGACTTCGCGCATGCATCGTCTCAGTCGATTACGCTGAACAGCATTCCTGCACCGGCCGGGTGCAAATCCAACCTGCACCGGCATGACCGTCCCCGTTGCGGAACGAGGAACAAAACGATACAAGATCCGGACATTTCCTGTTACTACAGACTCCACGTCTGGATTTGACCGGTCAAAAAGCGATTTGATCAGCCGACGACGCTTTAAGCGCATCGAACGCGGAAACCGCTGCACAGGCGCCGTTCCCATAAATTACTTACCAACATAACGATCGCTCACCGAGAGGCTCTTGCGTCCCTTCCGGCGACGTCTCGCCAGCACATTGCGGCCGTCCTTATCTGCCATCCTTGAGCGAAAGCCGTGCTTATTGCGACGCTTTCGCCGACTTGGCTGGTAGGTGCGTTTCATGAAGCGCTACTATTTTTGAATTGTGGAACCTTATGCCGTGCATTTCGCTTCAGCTGAAGCCTCCCAGTATAGGGTTTTTTTGCTATACTAGCTGCCCGACGTTATCTTTAACGTCCTTAGTGTGTGTTTTGCTTCTTTTTCCTGCGGGAATAGCTCAATCGGTAGAGCGTCAGCTTCCCAAGCTGAAGGTCGCGGGTTCGATTCCCGTTTCCCGCTCCACCGGGCGGTTAGCTCAGTTGGTTTAGAGCGCCTGCCTTACAAGCAGGAGGTCGGGGGTTCGAATCCCTCACCGCCCACATCTTTACCCAATACACTGCTCCTTGTTCTCTGCCCAGTCGGGACAGAGGCCGCATTGCACGCCTGTCCAAGACTTCTGCCGTGAACCAGACACCTGCGTCGCGTATCTCTGGCATAAAAAATCAGCCCCAGACACGCTTGCGCACTAACAAGAAGGGGTTGTTATGAAAAAATGCACTACCATGACAAAGATGCATGGAGGCTTCCCTGCGAAAGAAATCAGCACCATCAACTATGCCGTGGCCTCTTTTTCGGGTTGCGGTCTCGCCCCCTCTCCTCCCGATCAGGTTGCATTCTCCGCTGGTTCAGTTCATCAATGAGCATAGCCATAAGCTCTGGCTCTTCTTCTGCCAATGCCTTGGCCATTGGAATGAATCGTGCCAGACGCTCGCGTTCCAGATTGGTCTTGGTACGGAATTGTTCTTCAAGAACGACCGTTACGCGCTGTGTTGTGCGCACAGCGATCTCTTCGGGACTCGGCAACTCTCTTTTTTCCATGTTGATATCAAATCGATGAGCAAGGGCCTTTAGTCGAGCTTCTTCTTCCCAAGTTGCAAGCGTAACGGCTACACCAGCCTTTCCGGCTCGAGCAGTTCTGCCCGTGCGATGAATATATAATTGTGCCTCAAGCGGCACCTCAGCCTGAAACACGTGACTCAGTTCCGAAATATCTATACCCCTTGCCGCCACATCGGTAGCAACCAGAAGGCGGATTTGGCCCCTTCGTAACCGATTCATAGCCTTTTCCCGCGCACGCTGACTATAGTCCCCGCTGATTGCTGCAGCACTAAAACCATAATTGCAGAGAAAATCCGTCAGAAAAGACACCTCGCGCCGCGTATTTGAAAAAATTATTGCTGAATCCGGGTTCTCGAACTCTATCAGACTAGCCAACGCGCGCGCCCGATCCATTGAGTTGTTGATCTTATAGTAACGATGATCAATCGTCACCACACCGACTCCATCAGCACTGAGCCCGAGAAACTGAGCATTCTCCAAAAACTCCCTCCCCAACAGTCGCACTTTCGGAGGCATCGTTGCACTGAACATGCATGTATGCCGTTTACCAGGCAGATACGACTTCAGGGCCACCATAGCCGGATAGAAGCCCATGGACAACATCTCGTCGGCCTCATCAAGAACAAACAGACGCAGTTTAGTCAATGTGAATGTTCGGCGCTGCAGGTGATCCAGAATCCGTCCCGGCGTACCAATTACAACCTGACATCCTGCCGTAAGCCCTTTCGTCTGGGGTTGATACTTCACGCCCCCGTAAACCAGGGTAGCTTTGAGCTTCCCCGGAAATGGATTCAGTCGCTTGAACTCATCATATATCTGACCTGCCAGCTCTCTCGTCGGCGCAAGCACAAGTGCCTGCGCACCACGCGCTGACGGATCCAGTTTGTCAAACATGGGCAAAAGGAACGCCCCTGTCTTCCCGGATCCGGTCCGAGATTGTACAATCAAATCCCTGCCCCTAACCATGTGCGGAATCGCACATGCCTGTACGGGCATCAGACCAGGCCAATTGCTTTTCTCGAACGCAGCACGAGCCCATTGACCAAGAGAGTCGACCGTCGACTCCTCAACCTCTGGATCCACTGTGTCAAAGGCGCGCTCTGCAGCGGATTCCCTGCTGGCTTCCTGGGCCCGCGAAGTGAAATCAAGATGTGTAGTAAAAGGTTTTGTCACAAGCTACATGGCTAAACCGCCGTCAACACTAAGAACTTGGCCAGTTATGTATGCTGCCTCCTTGGAGGCCAGAAATAATACCGGAGCTGCAATTTCTTCAGACACGGCAGTTCGACGAACGGGAATCGTACTAAGCATTTTCTCTTTCACCTTCGCGTTGAGTCCCCCCGTCATATCTGTTTCCACATACCCTGGAGCAACAACATTCACCGTAACTCCACGCGCGGCAAGTTCCTTGGCCAAACTCTTCGAAATACCGATAATCCCCGCCTTGGAAGCTGCATAGTTCGCCTGACCTGGGTTTCCTGTAAGTCCAATGATTGATGAAATATTGATAATTCGCCCATAACGCTGACGCATCATGGTCCGATAAACCGCCTTGCTGTAATTAAAAACGCTTTTGAGGTTTGCACTAATAACGGCATCCCAGTCCGACTCACTCATACGCATAAGCAGATTGTCCCGGTTGATGCCCGCATTGTTAACCAGAATATCCACGCCCCCCCACGCCTCTACCACCTTTGCCACTGCCCGCTCCGCACTCTCAAAGTCCGCAGCGTCACACTGGAAGGCAAGCCCCCCAATGGCTTCTTTAAGCTCTTCAGCAACGGCCACACTGCTTCGATAGGTAAAGGCAACCCGTGCGCCTTGGCCTGCAAACGCCTCAACAATTGCGCGGCCGATGCCGCGGGTTCCTCCAGTTACGAGAACTCTGGACTCTTTGAATTCCATGACTTGTTGCTATGATCACCCAGACACAAACGTGGCAACGGCTTTGGCCGTACCAATGGAAGTGGCTTTTACCTTCCGTCCCAGCGTGCGTCGCACCAGACCACTCAGAACACGCCTAGGCCCCACTTCTATAAAATGCAGGTCTTCCGGCATATTCTGAAGTGACTGAAACCACCTTACTGGACTGGTAAGCTGCTCAAGCATGCGGGCTCGGATATGTTCCGGATCCCGAGCTGGCTGCGCCGTCACATTAAGATATATCGGACACACCGGCGGCTTGAGCGTCACATTGGCCAACTCCTGTGCCAAAGCCTCCCGTGCTGCCGAAACCAATGGGGAATGAAAGGCTCCGCTCACCGGCAATTGCACCAGCTTCCGTGCTCCTGCACTCTTTAATGCGCTCTCCGCCAACCGCAATGCCCCTTCATCACCGGAAATAACCACCTGTCCCGGTGCATTGTAATTCGCACACACAACTATACTTTCACTGGTACTGACCTCTTCACATGCGGACTCCACTGCCTCGGCCGACAAACCAATGACTGCGGTCATGCCCGCGGGACGCCCCTGACCAGCCATAGCCATAAGCTCTCCCCTGCGACGTACCAAACGCAGACCATCTTCAAACGAAAGGGCCCCGCATGCGTGCAATGCACTGTACTCTCCCACGCTATGCCCCGCCACTAGGTCCGGTGACAGCCTCAAGGCCGCCAGTATCGCTATGGAGTGTGTGTAGAGTGCCGGTTGACAGATTGCCGTATGCGTCAACTTCTCAAGCGCCTGTGCACCATCCTCATCATTGCTCCCAAAACAGTAATCCGTGAGCGAAAAACCCAGCACATCGTTCGCAGTCTCAAAAACGATCCTGGACTCTGGGATCGTTTCAAATAGGTCCAAGCCCATACCAACAACCTGCGATCCTTGTCCAGGGAACAGTGTAGCAATTTTTTTCTCAGCCATCGACCTCCGCTATTTCCGGGTTTTATTTATCAGCACTTTGAGCAGACTCTAGCAGGAACTGCATCGTAAGCCCAGCGCAGATAGGTTGCTCCCCAGGTAAAACCGCCACCGAAAGCAGCAATCACGATCCGATCTCCTTTTCTGAGTTCATGCTCCCAGTCATGTAGACACAAGGGGATAGTTGCTGCTGTCGTGTTGCCGTACTTTGAGATATTAAGCATCACACGATCAAGGCCAAGCCCCATGCGGCGGGCTACTGCACCAATGATGCGCTGATTTGCCTGATGGGGGACCAAATATCGCACATCGTCGCCTGTGAGATTGTTGCGCTCCATAATCTCTACGGCTACATCAGCCATGCCCTTAACCGCGACCTTGAAGACCGTTCGTCCATCCTGATGGAGGTAGTGCATCTTCCGGTCCACCGTGTCATGGGTGGTCGGATTAAGACTACCCCCCCCCAACATGCATAACGCCTCCCAACCCCTACCGTCAACATTCAATTCGGAATCTATGAGACCATACCCTTCATTGTCTGCTTCCAGCAACACACCGGCCGCACCATCACCAAAGAGCACACATGTCTTGCGATCAGTGTAGTCGGTGATCCCACTCATCTTGTCCGAACCAATCACCAATACCTTTGCTGCCCGGCCACTCTCGATCAGTCCAGCTCCCGTATTAAGCGCAAAAAGAAACCCGCTGCATGCAGCAGACAAATCAAACCCCCAGGCTCCGGTCGCGCCGAGCTCGGCCTGAACTAGGCAGGCGGTCGCCGGAAACGACATATCCGGTGTCACAGTAGCAACAATAATCACATCCAACTCTTCGGGCGCAATGCCCCGTTTTAGCAAAACCTCTCGCCCGGCGCGGGCCGCCATGTGGGAGGTCCCTTTACCCTTTTCCTTGAGTATGCGACGCTCCTCGATACCTGTTCTTGACCTGATCCATCGGTCATTGGTATCCACCATTTGGCTCAGATCCTTATTAGTCAACCGGGTTTCTGGCACATAGTGACCGACAGCCGTGATTGCTGCACGTGTTACATGGCTCATGCTCGGAAAAGGTTTATCAGGGAGCCAGAGCTTTTCGGACCGCATTGGTCAGATTGGCTCTTGCGGCCTGTGCAGCCCTGAGCACACACTGCTCCACTGCGCCGGCTGTCGTGTCCCCGTGCAGAATAAATACTTCACCTTCCACACCCAACAATGGGCTTCCACCTCCATAGTGCTCAGGATCAAAGCGACGTTTGAGTCCAGAAATAGCTTTTTTTAGTGTTTCGATGACGTCTGTCTCCGGGTTTAACGGTTGCAGGTCCTGCCAGATCATTTCTGGAACTGCCGTTTTGATGCTCTCACTCAACTTGAGGACAATATTGCCGACAAACCCGTCACATACAATGACATCTGCTTTCTTGTGTAGAATATCCCGCCCCTCAATGTTACCGATAAAGTTCAAATCTACGGCATTAACCAATAGTTCGTGGGTGGTTCTGACCAACTCATTGCCTTTGGCCGGCTCTTCGCCCACGCTCAACAGACCTATTCGCGGCCGGGCAATATCCATCATAACCCCGGCGTAAGCCGATCCCATTTTGGCAAACTGCAGCAGATGTTCCGGGCGACTGTCCATATTGGACCCAACATCCAGAATGGTACAAACGCCACTGGTAGTTGGGTAGAGCGTGGGAATGGACGGCCGAAACACACCTGGCAGACGTCCCAGCACAAAAAGAGACGCGGCTCCGATGGCCCCGGTATTGCCTGCACTTAGGAACGCGTCAGAGCGACCCTCCTTGTAGCTCATGAGCCCAAGGTGAATGGATGAGCGTGGCTTCGTACGAACGGCTGAAACCGGAGAGTCACCCATTCCGATGACCTCGGGGGCGTGAACAATGCTGACTCCAGGTGGGGCTCCCCAGAGATTGAACACCGGCCCAATCACCTCTTCAGGGCCGTAGAGCTGCACCTGCAACTTCCCCTCCGAGGCTGCAACGGCCCGCGTAACACCCTCAACAATCACCGCTGGTGCACGATCCCCGCCCATTGCGTCGACTGCTACACGAATCGCCATATATCTTCAACCCAGTGTCGTGGACAAGCACGTAACCCTCTATACGTCGTCTGCCGGTTCTATGATCTGGCGACCGCGATAGGTTCCGCAATTTGGACAAATACGATGTCTCAACTTTACGCTGCCACACTGCTCGCATTCCGTCGTGGTGGGGTTATCAATACCCCCGTAGTATACCGCCCTGCGCTTGCGTGTGCGTGCCTTTGAGTTTTTTCTTCTGGGATTGGCCATTGTCTAATATTTGTGAGCATGCTCCTCTCGCATGGCAAGTAAAGCTGACCAACGATGATCAGCTTCCTCTGCGGGAGCACCAAAACTTGTTTGTATTTGTAATTCCTCCGCCTCTGGTGCCACCTTCCTGACGGGGATGGCCAGCATCAACGCATCACGAGCTATACTGGTTAAATCCAACACCCGCTGTCGGGGCTCCAGTTCAATCTGCTCCGTCGTGCCATCCGCATCCGGCTCTTGACCACGCGTCAGGAGGAGCAGTTCATGAGTATTGCTGATGGGCATTACGAACTCCTGCAGCGTACGATCACATTCCAGGAGAGCATCCGACTGAACCCCTATGATCACACGAAGGGTGTCCTCCGACTGCTTAAATTCCAAGTTCACCTGAATTTTGGAAAATATCGCTGGATCCAGATCCAAGTCCGAAGCAACAAGTTCAAATAGCCCCCCTTGGGGTGCAGTTAAATCAACCTTCAACATGGTCTCATTAAAGGATAGCAGGTGTAAACCTGACAATAGCCCTGCAGGTTTCCCAATCTCTGTTCCTTGTGTTTCACTGACAGTTTTGTGGATATTTATTGCAGATGGCCAATGTTATCTCCGTAAACCTGACTTGTGGTGACCTTTTATGTGGATAACTTGCAACTTTTTCCGAGAAACTAATGATCAAACCTCAAACTGAAACAAAGCTTTTCAGGCATTTGGGCCAAAATACACGCTTTAGCCGGTGGTTCCCACGTTTATAGACAATTATTAATAATCTATCAAGAATAATGGTGTTGGTGTTTTTCGGCAAATTTTTGGGGATAAATTGTGGATAACTCTGTCAACTTGTTTTCGCAAAGCCCTTACCTTTATTGGTCTCGCAGTCTGCGCAATCGTACAATTGCACTATCTTTGAGTCATCTGTTGCGTTTTGTTCAATCCTCATCCTGAATGCCTACCGCAGAATCTGCTTGGGAAGCGTGTCTCGAAGTGATCCGAGACAACGTAAGCCCTCAATGCTTCCAGACTTGGTTCACCCCCTTGGAAGCTGTGGCCTTGGCTCAGGATGATGGTATCTCAAAGCTTACCCTCCGGGTACCCGGCCCATTTCACTACGAGTACCTTGAGGGACAATACAATCTGCTCCTCCGGACAACCCTAACCCGTGTACTTGGCGAGAAAAACCGCCTGTATTACGAGGTTGTCGTCGTACAGGAGGACATAGGGCCCCGTCAAACCCAGAGTACTTATCAGGTACCTGCCTCCGACAGCGTCGCTCACCGTACGCCTGCGTTTCAGCCCGAGACGACTGCCCAACCTGTTGTAAAAAGCCACCTGATGGAAAGTCATACTTTCGACAAGTTTGTCGTTGGTGATTGCAACCAGTTGGCCTACAGCGCTGCCCGGGCTATTGCTGACTTGCCTGGTGGTACCGCCTATAACCCGTTTCTCGTTTACGGCGGCGTTGGACTGGGAAAAACGCATCTCATACACGCCATCGGGAACCACATCCAAAACTGGCGATCGGACAAGAGTGTTCTCTACGTTTCGAGTGAGCGGTTCACAAACGAGTTTGTACAGGCAATTCAGGAAAAAAAAGTTCAGAAATTCTCCAGATACTATCGAAAAATAGACGTCCTCATTATCGACGATGTCCAGTTCTTCGGCGGGAAGGAAAAAACACAGGAAGAGTTCTTTTGTGTTTTCAACGAATTGCAGCAGAATGGCAACCAGATCGTACTTAGTGCAGATCGACCTCCAAAAGAAATCGAGGGGATTGAGGAGCGGTTACTCTCTCGTTTTTGCTGGGGTCTCCAAGCAGACCTTCAACCACCGGACCTCGAGACCCGTACGGCTATTTTGATCCGGAAGGCTGATGAGATTGGCTTGGACCTGCCTCCTGGGGTAGTTGACTACATTGCCCAGAACATTACAAAAAATATTCGTGAACTTGAGGGAGCACTTGTGCGTCTACTGGCACAGGCAACCTATACAACACAGGCGATTGACGAATCCCTGGCAAAAATTGCTCTGAAGGATTTCATCAGGCGACCGCATGCCATACTATCCATAGACAGGGTCCAGCGGCTGGTTTGCGACTATTTCGGTATTGACCAAAGCCGTCTGCATGAAAAAACAAAAAAGCGGGAAATTGTACAGGTACGACAATTGGCTATGTATTTTTGTCGTGAACTGGACTATACCCACAAAGCAATCGGTCTCCAGTTTGGAGGTCGCGACCACTCAACCGTTGTTCATGCTGTGAAAAGTGTCAACAACCTCATCGAAACGGACATTAATTACCGTAACCGTGTAGCTGATATCCGACGTAAAGTTACTCTCCTGACTTAACGCAGGGACGCTCTGCTCTCCCCATGAAATTCTCCATCAACAGCAACGATCTTTCCAACGCTCTGGACATCGTTAGTGGTGCCTTGCCAAGCAAACCTAAAGCGGATATCTGGAATTGCATTCACTTACATCGACAGGGAGATGCTCTCCGGTTGAGGGCTATGGACTCCGATCTTGGATTTTCCATTCGGCATAGCATTCCGATTGACTTTTCCAGCGAACCGGATGAGGAGCTTGACCAGATCGCCGTACCCGCCAAACGTCTCCTTGAAGCTTGTCGAGCTCTGCCAGATGTGCCGATCACTTTTGAAGCTCGGCAAGACTACAGCCTCGTTCTCGAACACAAAAACGGCAAATATGTCTGGATGGGCCACAAAGGCACACTGTTCCCTGACTTCCCTCTGATTACAGATGGAGAACCCGTGAAGATTGAGCGGAAGCGCTTGAAGCAGGCTTGGGACTTGGTGGGCTTCGCCGCGAGTAAGGATACGTCCAGGCCCGGCATGATGGGATTTTTCCTAGAAATCGAAAAAGATATTGTACGAGCCATTACCTCTGACGGCCATCGGCTGGCAATGTGTGCTCTGAAGGGGTTTGATAATGACACAAATACGAGCGCGCTCATACCACTCAGGGTGTTCCAACAAGCAACCCGTATTGCCGGCGCGGACGAGTGCACCATACAGATCAGTAAGAACAGCATCAGTTTCTCTTTTGGTTCCACCCATCTGGTCAGCACTCTTCTTGACGCCAAGTTCCCAAATTACCGGCGCGTGATCCCATCAAACAATGATAAAGTGGTCCTCCTGCGCAAGGACGATCTGTACAACAGTGTGCGTCGAGTAAACATCTTTGCCTCGCGCGCATCACACCAGGTCGTCCTGGACTGCAAAGAGGCGGAGGTCAAGGTCAGCGCTCATGACCCTGAGCGATCCAGCAAGGGACGTGAGACGATCCCCTGTGAGTATCTTGGAGACCACATGCAGATTGGATTTAATGCGACCTATCTCCAGGAGGCCCTGAGGTATGTCCATGCGGAAGACATTAATCTTGCATTGGGCACACCAAACCGCGCTGCACTCATCACACCCGTGGAACAGGAAGAATCTTTTGAGTACACGATGTTGATTATGCCGGTCATGCTCAACACCTTCTAGTCCTAAATTTCTGAAGTGAACTTTGCTGTTGCATTCGGCGTACCACTCTGCTACGCTAGAAATGCGCCCAAGACTGCAAAGGAATGGAGATTCAAAGCTACAAAACACATAGCGCCAACGCCCAGGAGGTGCAGCGGAAGTGGTATGTCATTGACGCAGAACAAGCCATAGTGGGACGTCTGGCCTCACGGGTGGCAACCATTTTGCGAGGCAAACATAAGCCGATCTTCACCCCCCATGTAGATACTGGGGACTACGTGATTATTGTCAATGCAGACAAAGTCCGCTTTACCGGTAACAAAGAGGATGCGAAGCTCTACTACAGTTACAGCGGCTATCCGGGCGGCTTGAAATCACGCACAGCACGTGCCGTGCGTGCGAAAAAGCCAGAACACCTCTTACGCCATGCTGTCAAAGGTATGCTGCCGAAAGGTGTGCTAGGCAGGCAAATGTTGACCAAGCTCAAGGTATACGCGAGTGCAGACCATCCCCACGGCGCACAGAATCCCGAAGAATTACCCTGCTAATCCCAAATAAATCCGAGTTGATCCGTTAATGGCCAACCTTACCGAGTTTGTCGCTATCGGCCGTCGAAAAACCTCAACGGCCCGCGTTTATATGCGCCCAGGCTCCGGTCGTGTGATTGTCAATCGCCGCCCGCTCGACGAGTACTTCAAGATGGAGACCAGAAGACGTGTACTCCTGTCTCCCTTCGACGTCACCGAAACCTCAGGAATGTATGACCTGGTGGTCAACGTAAGAGGTGGCGGACTTACCGGACAGTCCGAAGCGATCCGTCTTGGTGCATCGCGCGCGCTTGTCCAGGCCGATGAGGAACGCCGGAAAGCTCTTCGAGAGGCCGGATTTCTGACACGCGATCCCAGAATGGTGGAACGCAAGAAGTACGGACAACCCAAAGCCCGTAAACGCTTCCAATTCTCTAAACGATAACCAACAATCCCGCACAGGCTCTGATGCACGGCTGGGTGCCTCCCCGGTTGGCCCTGCAAGTGATGATCCTGGTGGTCTAACCCAATCCCCAAAAATATGAGCAATCCCGTAACCGATCACGGTTCAACCCAACACCGGGTTTCTGTAGAAGATCTTCTAAAGGCTGGAACACACTTCGGCCACCTAACCAGTCGGTGGAATCCCAAGATGCGTAGCTACATCTTCATGCAGCGCAATGGAATCCACATCATCGACCTGTTACAGACCCAAAACCTGCTCTCCCGGGCAGCTGATACGGCGACACGCTTTGCCCGGCAGGGTAAATCTGTGCTTTTCGTCGGAACAAAAAAACAGGCAAAGCAAACCGTCCGGGAAGCCGCAGAGTCCTGCAAATCTCCCTTTGTTGTGGAACGCTGGCTCGGAGGAACATTGACCAATTTTCAGACGATCCGGAACAGTATCCGTCGTATGGAGAGTCTGGCCAAGATGGGCAAAGACGGAACGTTGGATCAACTCAAAAAGAAAGAACGCCTGATGAAATCCAGGGAACTGGAGAAGCTTCAGCGAAACCTCGGCGGTATCGCTGAAATGCCCCGAACTCCGGGGTGCCTCTTCGTCGTGGATATGCGCCGGGAACGCATCGCAGTCAACGAGGCACGTAAACTTGGTATCCCGGTAATAGCCATGGTCGATACCAACTGCAACCCCGATCTGGTGAATTACGTCATTCCCTGCAATGACGATGCTTTTAAGTCCATCCAGATCATTTCGCATACGATTGCCCAAGCCGTAAATGAGGGACGAAAACAGGCGGAGATCAACGCCGCCAACAAAAAAGCGGAACAGGAAAAGCGTCAGGAGGGACGAGGAAAGAAAAGGCCACGTAAATAATCTGAACTCTAGTCCTGCCTGGGTATCCGGCAGAAACTGTTCAAAAATACATAAACGGATTTAACTCCTACAAGCCTGCAAAAATCAACTATGCCACAGACTGGCGGCCTACTCAAAACTCCGTGCGAAACTGTGTGACAGTGATTGTACCCGGAGCATGTCGTTTGCTGCTCCGGCATGAATGCTTTGGCTTAATGATCTCCTACTTTGGCAACCTGCTAAGATTTTAGCAACAACAAGACTACAACCAATGACTCAGGTCTCTATTTCAGCAAAGGATGTCAAGCGACTCCGCGACATGACCGGTGCAGGGATGATGGACTGCAAGCGGGCTCTCGGTGAAGCAGGTGGCGACCTTGATGCTGCCGTAGACCTTTTGCGTAAAAAGGGGCAGCGTGTTGCTGCAAAGCGTGCGGACCGCGAAGCACTCCAAGGACTCATTCTAACCCGCATCTCCGATTCCGGTCACACCGGAATCATCGTTGAGGTCAACTGCGAAACCGACTTTGTCGCTCGCAATGATGAGTTTGATGCTTTCGCAAATGCGGTGGCAGATCTTATTCTCTCATCACGCCCCGCTGACCTGGATGCGTTGCTGGCTTTGCCCTTCAGGAATGGTCGTACGGTTGGCGAAGCCTTGACAGATCTTACCGGCAAGATTGGTGAGAAACTGGGGATTCGGCGTTTTTCGCTCCTCTCTGTTCAGGAGGGTCAAGTGATCGACTATATCCATCCCGGCTCCCGCCTGGGCGTGTTAGTCACACTCTCAGGTACCGGTTCGCTCGAGGAAACAGGACGAAACGTCGCTATGCAGATTGCTGCATTAAACCCGCTTGCCGCGCACCGCAAGAACGTGCCCCAGACCATTCAGGACAAAGAGTTCGAGATCGGTAAAGAAGCAGCAAGGCTTGAAGGCAAGCCGGAGAACCTCCTGGACCGGATTGCCAGAGGTAAGCTGGAGCGCTTCTTCAAGGACAATGTCCTGGTGGAGCAGCCTTTTGTTAAAGATGCCTCGCTGCGCGTTCGGGATGTGCTGAAAAAGGCCGGAGCAAACGTTGGTGAATTTGTGCGCTGTGCACTGGGTGAGTGACCCCGCATGCGGTCACGACTATGCCGAATCCTGTACCTCAAAAATCTGTCTACAAGCGCGTGCTTGTGAAGCTCAGTGGCGAAGCACTGCAGGGAGGGCTTTCTTTTGGTATCGACGACAAGGTGCTTACAGCCTGGGTCGGAGAGTTGCGTGCTGTAGCAGAAACCGGTGTAGAACTGGCCATTGTAATTGGCGGAGGCAACATATTCCGAGGGGTTTCAGCTGCTACCCGGAATATGACCCGGGCGCATGGTGATTATATGGGCATGTTGGCCACCATGATCAATGCCATGGCCCTTCAGGATGCCTTGGAACAGCTGGGTGTCCAGACACGGCTGCAGTCAAGCATCAAGATGGAAGAAATTGCCGAGTCATTCATTCGTCGACGAGCTATACGCCACCTCGAAAAGGGACGTGTGGTCATTTTTGGCGGGGGAACCGGCAACCCGTACTTTACTACGGACACTGCTGCTGCACTCAGAGCTTTGGAGATTGGCGCGGATGTGCTCATCAAGGCTACTCGAGTGAGCGGAATCTATTCGGCTGATCCAGAGCAACACAAGACCGCAAAACACTATGCTACGATTGCCGGCCATGAGGTCATTCGCCGGGGACTGAAAGTTATGGATAAGACCGCCTTTACGTTGTGCGAGGAATCCAAGATGCCCATCGTAATCTGCAACGTGAATGAACCGGGAAATATACAGCGAATTGTTCGCGGAACGAAAGTGGGCTCTTACGTACATTGGGAGTAGCCTGCCTTGCCATCACCATGTTAGACGAATTACTGGAATTAATACTGTCAGATGCTGTAGACCATATGGAGCGCTCAATGCAACATCTAGGCAAAGAGTTGCGAGCTGTCCGGGCGGGTCGAGCGGCCCCTGCTATGCTGCAGAATGTCAGGGTTGAATTCTATGGCAGTGTTTCCCCCCTGAATCAATTGTCCTCCATAAACGCGCCACAGCCGGATCTTCTGGTTGTGTCACCATGGGATAAGTCCTCTATTGACGCCATTGAGAAAGCGATAATGTCCGCCAATCTGGGACTGAACCCCTCCAATGACGGCGTGATCATCCGGGTACCGGTTCCTCCTCTGACGGAAGAGCGTCGGAGAGAACTCTGCAAGCGGGTACGGCAGATCGGTGAGCGGTCAAAGATAGCCATCCGCAATATCCGACGCAGCACCAAGGACGAGTTAAAGACCACTCAGGAGGAAGAACACCTTTCGGAGGACATGCGATACCTGGCCGAAGAGCGACTGCAAAAGGAAACAGACCGTTTCGTGTCAGCGATCGACAAATTTCTTCGTCAAAAGGAGAAGGAAATTATGGAAGTATAGGAGAGGTGCCGGAGCGGCCTAACGGGCTCGCCTGGAAAGCGAGTGTACCCTAACCGGGTACCGAGGGTTCGAATCCCTCCCTCTCCGCAAACCATGCAGGCATATACAACAGACACTGTTCTCTGCCCCTTGGAACCCCCATGCTGGGCTTGCCTGATTGGGTAACGAAGTACATGGTTGGGAGCTTCCCAACCACGTGAACCGGGGATCAAGCTGTTCACCTCCGGCCACAAGACATTTCTGCCCATGAGCCGTCAAAAAATTGTTGGCCTGACTGCTCCGAGCGGTGCTGGAAAGTCCAGCATTGCCCAGCGGGTCCTGGATGCATTTCCCAGTATGCACCTGGCCGTCTCGGTGACGACGCGTTCCCCGAGGCCTTATGAGAAGCACGGCAAGGATTATTTCTTTGTCTCATTACCTGAGTTTGAGCGTCTCCTCACGGAGGGTGCACTCCTCGAGTACGAGGAGGTCTACCCCGGCTGTTTCTACGGTACTCCACATTTCAACTCAAAAGAAGTCGGGGGGCCGGTCCTCCTGGATATCGACGTTAAGGGGGCCGCGAATGTCCGCTCCTCCATCGGAGGTTTTTTCATCTTCGTAGCCCCTCCCTCTGAAGCTGAACTGGAAAGACGTCTGCGTGACCGGGGGACAGAAACGGACAAAACCCTGCTCACACGCCTCCAGAGAGCCAAGACCGAACTCGCTTATGCGGATCAGTTCGATGCCCTTGTTGTAAACGATTCTCTTGATGAGGCTGCTACTGAGGCTATTTCCCTGATTGAGTCGTACCTCCAACAATGAGTGAGTCCAGTCGAATTGGTGACTTGCAGGGTAAGCGCCTCCTCCTGGGGGTGAGCGGTAGCATCGCGGCGTACAAAGCCGCTGAGATCACCCGGGCCTTACGTAAACTTGGTGCTGAAGTGCAGGTTATCACAACCCGGGATGCTGCTCAGTTTATCACAAAAACAACCCTGTCGACCCTTTCAGGCCACCGCGTGCTTACAGAACTCACCGACAGTGGAGACGAGGATGCCTGGACCAAACATATAACCTTAGGGCATTGGGCAGACCTTTTCCTTATCGCTCCGGCCACTGCGCAAACTGTGGCAAAGCTGGTTCACGGGTTTGCAGACAACATGCTGACTGCAACCGCATTGGCCGCTCGCTGCCCTGTTCTTGTGTGCCCGGCAATGGATCATGATATGTACCTGCATCCTGCCGTAAAAACAAACATTCTCGCCCTACAGGAACTAGGTTATAAGGTGTTGGAACCTGGCTACGGGGAGTTGGCCAGTGGCCTCGTGGGGATCGGGCGCCTCCCCGATGTAGAGGATATCCTTGAACGTCTTGCTGAACTCCTGCCCGGAGAACTTCGTGGCAAGCATGCTCTGGTTACTGCCGGGCCTACCTATGAGCCAATAGACCCTGTCCGGGTTGTCTCCAACCATTCGACCGGGACCATGGGATTCACGCTTGCCAAAGATCTCGCCAGACGCGGAGCCCGTGTTACGCTGGTCACAGGTCCGACTTTGCTCAAGACACCAGACCGTGTCCACCGGGTTGATGTTCTCACAAGTGCGGAGATGCTCGAAGCCGTTCTGGTTCATCAGAGCGCGGACTTTGTATTTATGGCCGCTGCTGTAGCAGATTATACGCCCGCTGAATTTCATACCTCAAAGATTAAGAAAGAGGCCGACCAACTCGTACTCAAACTGCGCCGCACCACCGACATCCTCGCAGAACTCGGAAAGCATCGCCAGGAACATCAAACCCTGGTAGGGTTCGCCATGGAAACCGAAAACGATCTGACCAATGCCCGCCGCAAGCTAGTTGAAAAAACCCTGGACTGGATTGTGCTCAATAACCTGACCGAGGACGGTGCCGGGTTTGGTACAGGGACCAATCGAGTGACGCTCCTGGGAAAAGACGGCTCCTCCTACCCTTTATCTGTAATGCCGAAGGAGGAGGTTGCTACGGCTCTCCTTGATCGTGTTTTAGCAGATTGTGCATAATCTGTTGAAATATGGCGGATAACTTCGCCCCTTTTCTTCGAGAATTTTGTCTTGGGCGGGTTAAACTCTCGCGGGTTGCATCACAATTTTTGCATAACATGGTTGAGTTACTTCACGGCCTGAGGGACTGTCTGTATGCAGAGGCAGAAATGCACGGTCCTCTTGTGCCGATTGAACCTCCTAGAGGCTTTGCTCAGAAGATTACAAACCTGATCCCCACGGAGCATCCCGTACGGGCTTTCTCGTCCCTGGAAGATCTCCGACATTATGTGGAAACATCTATCTTGGTTCCGATTGACGCCATGCGCACCAGTGCTGTCTTTGGCGAAGGCAGTGCTCAGGCACGGATCATGCTCGTGGGAGAGGCGCCTGGTGCTGACGAAGACCGCCTAGGTCGACCTTTTGTCGGCAGGGCGGGAAAACTTCTGGATAAGATGATTGCCGCCATCCAACTATCCCGGGAAGAGCTCTTTATTGCAAACATTTTGAAATCCAGACCTCCGAGTAACCGGAATCCTGAACCACAGGAGATAGCGGCTCACTTACCGGTGCTATACAAACAGATGGCACTTATCCAGCCCGATTTCATACTTTGCCTAGGCAAGGTTGCCGGAGAAACATTGCTCAACACCAAGAGCACATTAGGTTCACTTCGAGGAAAAGTTCACGATTATCACGGCATCCCGCTGCTTGTAACGTACCACCCGGCAGCCCTCCTGCGTAATCAGCGTTGGAAGCGGCCAGCCTGGGAAGACCTGCAACTATTGCAAAAACTGTACATAACAGGCCCGGCCCTTCAGTAATTTACCCTTACCATGCAATACGAAGCCTCTCGACCTCAAGGCCCGGTACTGGTCCAGAATTTGCAGGACTACTCGGGGCGCGTTCCACCCCAGGCAGTGGATGTCGAGCAGTATGTCCTAGGCGCAATGCTGATTGATGCTGAGGCCGTAAACATCGCATCCGCAATCCTGCCTTCGGACTCATTTTATCTGCCCAAACACGCGCGGATCTATCAGGCGATCTGCGATCTTTTTGAAAAGGGACAGCCCACGGACCTCATTACGGTTGCGGAGCAGTTGAAGAAATCCCGACATTTGGATATGGTCGGTGGATTCCCTTATCTGGACGAGCTCACAGAACGCGTTGCAACTTCAGCAAATGCTGAGCATCACGCGCGTATCCTAAACCAGAAAGCGCTTTTACGAAAGGTCATCGAAACGATGAGTAAGCGCATCACTCAGGCATATGATCCAGCAACCGATGCCTTCGAACTTCTCGACCAGACTGAAACAGACCTTTTTACAATCTCCGAGAGTCAGGTGCGACGCTCGGCAAAAAACCTTACGGACATTGTGCGGGATACCATTGATCACCTCCAGAATCTCTCTGGACATGACGGTCAGCTCACTGGTGTAACGAGCGGCTTCAGCGAACTGGATAAGTTGACGGGTGGCTGGCAGGACTCGGACCTGATAATCATTGCCGGACGTCCTTCTATGGGAAAATGTGTTGACGCGGACACGCCGATCCTGCAGTCTGACGGGAGACTGGTCCGCATAACTGACCTGTATGATCAACAGAATGCGCGCTTACTGACTCTGGGGGAGGATCATCGTTTTTCCATAACTACGCCCTCTGCGTACATAGATGATGGACTCAAGCCCGTCTACCGGGTCACGACTCACCTTGGCCGCTCCGTCAGTACGACGCTCTCGCATCCCTTTCTCACTCCCCGAGGCTGGCAGCCTTTGGACGAACTCGCACCTGGCTGTGCAATTGCTGTTCCGAGTGAGCTTCCGGTATTTGGGGCCAAAACAGTTCCGGATACTCATATCTCACAACTTGCTGCATCTATTCTGTACCCACATCGCGTGATGCGCCCAATGCCGGACACTCGTGGAACACTTGTGAAATCCCGGGGATTGCAGCAACTGCCTGACTGGGCCTTTGCACTTGATCATGCCTGTCTGAAGAGCTTTGTTGATCAGTTGCTTGCAATAAAAAAGGCGATCAATGTATCCTCCCGGCGGCTCGCCCAACAACTGGCTCATCTGCTGCTGAGGTTCGGCATTTTGGCCCGAGTCCAGCACGAGGCAGGAACCTGGACCGTGACCCCCATGGGGTCAGGCCGATGGGGTGAAAAAAATCAACAGATCGTTTACGACGAGATCACGAACATTGAAGCTCGTGGCCTCCGGCCGGTGTTTGATCTAACCATTGATGAAACACATAATTTTGTGGCATCCGATGTCTGTGTGCATAACACGGCCTTTGCGTTAGCCTGTGCACGTAACGCAGCAATGTATCCTGAAAAACCAGTGAGTTGTGCAATCTTCTCCATGGAGATGAGTGGACGACAGCTGGCCCAGCGTTTGCTGACATCAGAGGCCCGTGTCAACTCACAGGACGCACGCACCGGCAAGCTGCACCAGACCGACTTTGATGCTATTGTGCGGGCGGCAAACAATTTTGCCCATACACGAATTTTTATTGATGACACTGCCGGCCTCGGAGTGCTGGAGCTGCGTGCCAAATGCCGACGTCTAAAATCCGAGCACAATATCGGCCTTGTATTGGTTGACTACCTGCAGCTTATGCAAGGCCGATCAAAAGACAATCGTGAGCAGGAGATTGCGAACATTTCCCGATCCCTCAAAGGGCTTGCAAAAGAGCTGGATATTCCTGTGATCGCACTCAGCCAGCTGAACCGGAACGCCGAAGACAGGAAGGATAAGCGACCACAATTGTCTGATTTGCGGGAAAGCGGTGCAATAGAACAGGATGCCGATGTCGTTGCGTTTATCTACCGTGCATCCTACTACGGAATTGATCTCGACAAGAACAACGAGTCAACGGACGGTGTTGCGGAAATCATCGTCGGCAAACATCGGAATGGGCCGACAGGGGCGGTGAAGCTCTCCTTTATCAAGGACTACGCACGCTTCGAAAATCTGGAGCAATACCGTAAACCGGAGGAGCATGACCTTGTGTTTTCTGATGGAGATCAGGCTCCTTTGTGAGAGGTGACGGACGGATTCGAACCGCCGTACAAGGCTTTGCAGGCCTCTGCCTAGCCACTCGGCCACGTCACCATGTGTGTGCACGCCCGGCAGGACTCGAACCTGCAACCTGCGGATTCAGGTTTGTGTCGGTTTCCCGACTCCCTGGACTATCCCTTCACCTTTTTCAGTAACTGAACGAAGGTGGTGGCCGTCTAGTCTCTACACCTTCCCTCTTGGGGCTTGGCTCGGGATTACCGTAAGCAGAAGCTCCGTAGGCTTCCCCGAATTTGACCACTTACACGCCAGCCGTTTCCGGCCAGCGGCCCGCTTTTTTGCAGAAGTCCGCTGCTCTATCCAATTGAGCTACGAGCGCCTGTATGTAATAGAACTGACTTATCCGCACCAGTCGGGGCGGCCGGATTTGAACCGACGACTTCTGCGTCCCAAACGCAGCGCTCTACCGGGCTGAGCTACGCCCCGAATCGGGCCATTCAGCGGGTAGCGGCTTTCAATTCCGCTTGTACGTTCTGCTGAGGGACCATTTTTTCCCTGAAGCGAAAACTCCCGTTCGGCTTTTTCTCCGCAATAATGAGTTTGGCCATCACTTCGCGCTTTTGACGGCGTTTGAGGACCTTGTCCCCGAAAGATTGCTTCTTGGCCATCCCTACTTGATTTCTTTGTGCAACGTATGTTTGCGCAACACAGGATTGTATTTCTTGAGCTCCAGTCGACCCGACGTATTGCGCCGGTTCTTTACCGTGGAGTACCGGCTCGTGCCTGGCGCCTCCGTACACTGGAGGATCACATTGAGCCGAACATCTTTTCCTTTTCGTGCCATTATCGCAATCTCTGTATCTAAATGCGGATGCCCTGCTTACGGGCTTCACGCAACACCGCCTCAACACCTTTCTTGTTGATGGTTTTTATTGTACTTGCCGAGACCCTTAAGGTCACCCACCGTTTTTCTTCCGGTAGGAAGAACCGTTTGGTCTGCAAGTTTACCCCAAAGCGCCGACGCGTTTTATTGTGCGCATGTGAGACATTATTGCCTGACATGGGCCCCTTGCCGGTTAGACGATCTTTTCGTGCCATCACTGCCTTTTCTCTTTTGGGCGGCCCGGTTTTATGTATAGGTTCGCCAGACGTTCCCGCTAACGATCCTGGGCTACCGCCCTCGCTGGTTCAATCCGGGCAGCGCGCCACGCTGGATACAGCGCTGCCAGCAGGCAGAGGCCAAAAGATACGGTTGCTATCAGCATCAGGTCCAGAGCCTGGATAGAAACAGGATAGGTCTCAATAACAAATGACTCCGCTCCCTGCAACGGTACAAGCTCAAAGTACTTCTGCACCAGCACAAGCCCCAACCCGATCACGAACCCAGATCCAGCACCAAGCGCACCAATCAACCCGCCCTGTATCAAAAAAATCCGGCGGATATCACGAGCGGATGCTCCCATCGCCTGCAAAACCCCTACATCCCTCCTTTTCTCAACAACTACCATAGAGAGTGATCCCACAATATTGAAGGCCGCGACCACGCTGATTAATATCAATATGAGTGATGCACCCCATTTTTCCAGACGCATTACGTCATACAGGGACTGTTGAAGGTCATACCAGGTTTGAACCTTCAGTTCATCCGGGTACAATGCTTCCAGGCTGCGCTTGACTGCGCTGGCATGCTCCAGATGAGAGAGGCGCAGTTCTACTCCAGTCACTGCGTCGCTCATGTGAAAGAGGCGCTGGGCCTCCTCCAACCCAATAAACACATGCGTGTTATCATAGGTCTCTTCCAGTTTGTACAGACCACGAACATCAAAGGGGCGGATCGGCGGCGGCGAAAACACACGGGTAAGCATCAGTCCCAATCCTTGCGCAGAAAAAAGTGTTACCCGGCTGATTTCCGGCCCTGGAGAAAGTCCCAGCCGCTGACCAAGGCTGAGCCCCATAATCAAGCCTCGTTCAGCGGTATCGAACTCCCCAATCACGATGCCCTCTCTTACCGTGTTTCCCATTACTCCCCGTACGATCACAACACGATTGACTTCTGTTCGACTGGTTGGTACAAGGAGTGCTTTGCCTTCGACATAGGGCTCTGCACTTATTACCTGGGGTAGCTGCAGAGATTGATCTACTATTCCATTTGCCTCTACTTGTCGCAACCCGCTCCCTGCCTCGGCAACTATACGAACATGTGGATCCAGGGAAACGAGTAAATCACGTACAACATCATAGAACCCATTCATGACCGAGAGAACCACAATCAACGCAGCAACCCCCACGGCCACTCCGGTGACCGAGATACCGGAGATCACGGTGATCAGACGAACACGCTGCCGGCTGCTCAGGTACCGCCGTGCGATGAACAGCCGGTAATCCATCACTGTCTCCCCGCCCCTGGCGTCAGTTTAGGTTCTCCTGTGGTAAACCAGTCATCGGGAACCTCCTGGGGCATCCGAATACTGCGCGTAACAACCTCATACGGAAGCCCAAGCGCACGTTTGCGGGTTGACAGCACCAGTTCACCAACGGGTGTAACGTAACGCGTATAGTCTCTCCACTCAAATGCACGGAGTGGTGCATCCGGCCCATCTGCAGGAGTGCGATACTTCCATTGAACAATTCTCCCCGTCTCGCGGGCAACGTACAGATACACCTCGTCTGTCGGTGCGCGATCCGGTAAGGTGAACCGGATGCGTAGTACATCCACGACTTCATTAGACGAATCAGGCAGGAATGCCCGTTCAACCCCTGCATCAAACAGCCGCAATGGTGTCAAAAGCCAGAATGTCTCATTTACGAACCGCTGGAAAGCATCTGCAACCCGTGTTGCCGTTTCTTTATTGCCGACCTCTGCACCACCCCAATAAACCTTTCCCTGTCGCGTATCCACGTCAAAGAGAATAACGTAGGGTTCTCCCGTCGGTCCTGGTGTTTCCAAGCGGTACTGGTTTGTCTTTCGATTCCACAGATGGCGAATCACACGACCGGGCAGGCGATTCACTTCTGTGCCGTAACTGAAAGCCAGATAGGGCACCCTCGACCACACATCAGGTCCTCCGGCGGCCTCAAACACTCTCTGGGCGAGCGAATCTGCGACGGGGTCCTCCTGCGCCCAAACCGTAACGGTAATGAACAGACTTAAAACAAGAACTACTGCTTTCTGCATTTTCAATCCGTTTTCCATCTATACGTTGAATCGAAAGAGAATAACATCACCATCCTGAACTACGTATTCTTTACCTTCCGAGCGCATGATGCCGGAGGTTCGAGCCGCTGCTTCTGAGCCTACACGAACAAAGTCCTCTACATGTACGGTTTCTGCACGAATAAATCCGCGCTCGAAGTCACTATGTATCTGGCCTCCTGCCTGGGGTGCACAGGTTCCTGCCACAACCGTCCATGCACGTGATTCTTTTGGCCCATGTGTAAAGAATGTAATCAAATTCAGCAACCTATAAGCCGCTTGAATCAGGCGTTGCAGGCCACCGGACGAAAGTCCTTCACTTTCCAGGAAAGCTGTTTTCTCAGCATCATCCAACTCGGCTAACTGCGCCTCAAACTCTGCGCATAAAATTAAACATTCTGCCTGTTCACTGTTGGCAATGTCACGGACCTGTTTGGCCCATGCGTTCCCCTCGGGTAAATCCGACTCTCCCACATTGGCAACATAAAGAACAGGGCGTCTGCTTAGCAAAAACATTTCATCAACGCAGCGCTGCTCTTCTCTGGTGAGCTCTGTCAGCAGCCGCGCCGCCTTCCCTTGGGCCAAATGAGTCGTTAGCCGCGCACCCAATGCTGCCGTCATCCCCGCCGCTGCATCCCCGCCTTTCGCTGCTTTCTGCCATTTTTCCGTGAAGCGCTCCGCTGTCTCCAGATCCTTCAGCAACAGCTCTGTGTTGATGATTTCTATATCTCGCCCGGGGTCTACTTTACCGGCCACATGCGTGATTCCCTCAGACTCAAAACACCGCACAACATGCACGATGGCATCTACCTGCCGGATATGTCCGAGAAAAGCATTCCCGAGGCCTTCTCCTCGTGAGGCACCAGCCACTAAACCTGCGATGTCCACAAACTCTATCGTCGTGGGAACAACCCGGGCAGACGAGTTCGTAGCAAACAGTCGGTTCAGTCGCTCATCTGGTACTGGCACAATCCCGCGATTGGGGTCAATGGTGCAAAATGGATAATTCGCAGCAACAGCGCCTGCACCGCTAAGCGCATTAAAGAGCGTGGACTTACCAACATTAGGCAGTCCAACAATACCACAATTGAGGGGCATCACCGAACGACAATTGAATCTATACGGGGAATCATCTGCATGATCCAAACCTGAACCGCTCTGACCTTGATGCTCGATTAGAACATGTTTCGGCCCGGCACCTACTCGGGGCCCGCCTTCGATGATCCTGAACTCCGGTCGGAGCAGCGTCCTTATACGTCTCAACCGGCATTGGTGTGCATACCCGTTTGATCCTGGGTCTTTCCAGGTCTCCGGGGGAACTGTTTGACATATCCAAATCTGTGCACGGCAAGTCCCTTGTTGGCAGCGAAATCCTAGTTGAGGCAACGTAGAAAATGCTGTCCCCCTCATATTTGCACCTTATTCGCGAGAGTGCTCCAGTCTACGCTGCCAGATAACTGTGCCTGATATTCAATTAGTTTCGCATGAAAAGCTTCAAAAGCTCTTTGCTCTTCCACATAGGGGATGTAATGAATACGAGTACCGCGCCGGCCCCTTGGCTCTACATCCCCATCGCTATGGTGGTTTTGCCTGTTCCATCCTTACTGTCCAGTATGGCGATCGCAATAGCCGTGCATCTGCAAAAATGCGTACATGAATGTATGCACAAATAGTGCGCGCTTGCCGGAACATAATGGAGACTATCTTACAGGCTGGAGAACAGGACTGGCGACACGTGAACATGACAGTGGGGGGTTGAATCACTCTATCAAACCAGGAACCTCTGAATTCTAATCTGGTCAAACTCCTCATGTCAGAAGAGATAAACAACGACCATACAGGTCCATTCACGCGTGCTTCTAGGCTACTGCGCAAGAAGAAGCTCACTGCTGATGAAGCAAACGAACTCACTGAAATTTTCGAAAATATGGCATCCGCAAATCTAATTGCTCAATTCGGAGCAAAACTGGACACTGTGAACGCAACCATGAAGGCCCAGTTGGACACTGTGAACGCAACCATGAATACTGTGAACGCAACCATGAAGGCCCAGTTGGACGCTGTGAACACGAAGTACAATGTCCTGATCTGGGTCATTGGTTTTGCAACGATAATTCTTTCGGCTGTTATCGCCCTCACTTGATCTATGCCTTGGAGTTGTCGTAAAGCGCGTCAGACTGTCCCAAGCATCGCGTTTAAGGGGGAATACTCTCCCATTTAGACGGAAATGTGCGCGATTTGCACATATGGGGCCAATTCGGAAATCTACTGGCAGGAGCGAACGGATGATGTGCCGATTACTGCGTTCGTAGAACCGGTCCTGAAACCGAATCAACGGAAGTGCGCGCGACTGCTTACCGCACTGGCGAATTCTGCTTATTTCCTGGCAGTCGCGAGAATGCGCCGAAGCTGTTGGGGGTTAGCGGGTGCGTACAGGTTTTTATGGAACGCCATGCTCGCACGGCAAAATGAAGCGTACGAGCAAGCGAACGAAGCAGGAAACAAGCCACTCTCAGTCAGCTTTTTCTCACTGGACAAACGTTTCATGTGCTCAGACACAGGATTGGATGATTGCCTGAATACCCCTTCAAGGTGGTTCGCTGCACGCTGAAATACCAGGCAGATGCCTGGAAGGCGTTCTTCAGAGAAGGAAAAGATCGGCCGAGGCTACATTCCAGACATGGCACACACCCTTTCTCACGATCCCGGAGGATGTTAAGATTCAGGACAATCAATTACAGATCCTGAAGGTTGGCTACATGGGGAATCCACCGCAAGGGGCAACTCGTATCCCAATGGGGTGACCGTAAAAGCCGTGGTTCAGAAATATGACCCGTGAAATCGGTACCGTGCAGTTAAGCACATAATCCCCCAATAGTTGAAATGACGTTAGTCCAATGGATGTGACCAGGGTTTACCGATTAACGGGACGGCACCTGCGCCACTAATCGCGTTAAAGAGCATGGGCTTTCCAGCACCGGGCAATCCGGCAATCATTGCGTGCACAGACTAACAAGCCATTGATTCTGTACAGGACCACCAGCTGCCTGCTTATATCCTTGGTTCTAAGCGGGTTTCCCGCCTTAGCACAGACCTCACAGCTGCAGGTCGGGCTTGGCGCATGGCCGGGTGCTGGACTTCAAGCAGGACACGTTCAAACCCGCAGTGTCTACTCGCTTGAAGTGATCACTTTCGTTGATACTGAACTCTGGGAAGAACGAACGCCCGTGCATATCTCCGCGGGCGTCGGGGCTGCACTGCGCCCTTTGGGGATCCTGCGCGTTATAGGGCGGGCAAATTACGCGTATGATCTTTACCTCGGTGTGCGCTTCGGCCCTGCACTAACTTTCCTGCAAAACGCCTCACGTGCGGAGAAAAATCGTCAGTTCAGCCTTTTTCTCGATCCGTATATTCGATACACCGGCTCACTGGGCCGACAAATCGTCTTCGCTGAAATCGGCTCACGACGCCCGGCATTTCGCTTTGGGATTTGGGTTGCTTTGTGATTTGATTCCCTTCGACGAGACTACCTTTTGGGGGAGGGAGGTATATGGGATTTATATAGTAAAATCCACACTGGCACTGAAATTTTTCGTTCCCGTGACACATAATAATCAGCAGCTCAGCAAAAGTTCATGCAAGAATTAATACGCGGACTGTTGAAACAATCAGCGTTGTACAACTTCTACGGAAGTTTCCAGATGACAACGCGTGCATCAAATGGGCTCGAACAGGTGCGTTGGGATGGAATGCCTACCTGCAATATGTGCGGGGAAACCAAGCGAATTACCACTCCGCCGAGCAAACCGAATGCGTATTGGTGCGGAAAATGCCGAAAGCACTTCACTGTTACGACTGGTCAGTTCTTCACGCAACAAAAACGCCTCTGCAGAACTGGATGATCGCCATTTTCAGCGTGATGACTACTAGGAAAGGCGTGAGTACAAAGCAGCTATCAAAAGAGCTGGGCGTGCAGTACAGCTGGTATATGCGGCATCGAATTCGCGAAGCCTGCCAGTCTGGTGAGTTAAAACTTTCCAATGTTGTTGAGATGGACGAGTCATATATTGGTGGGAAAGAATCTAATAAACACGCAGACAAGAAGCTGAATGCGGGGCGGGGGACGGTGGAGAAGATTCCTGTAATGGGAGCGAAAGAACGCAATGGTGCGATCATTGTGGATCCAGTTCAAACACATACGGTAAAACGGCAAACAAGTTCGCGGTAGATTCAGTTGAGGCTGGGGCAGTAATTTACACGGACGAATCCAGGATATACGACAATTTGCCGCTCACACATGCTTCAGTCAATCATAGCCAGAAAGAATGTGGAGAGGAGGCGTGAACACCAACAGTATGAGGGTTTTGGGCACTGTTCAAGCGATCTCTCAATGGCACATGGTATCCTGTTTCACCAAAGCACCTCCACCGATACGTGAACGAATCCACTATGCGTCTCAATATCGGAAACTGTGAGATCCCCACCATTGATCGAATGGCTGCATTTGCACGCAACCTAGGAAACCGTCGTATTTCCTACAAAGACCTAACCGCATGATCATTTGCTCTCGGCCAATTAGCCCTACACTAACAGGATTGAGAACGCAGTAAGCCTGCACGACTTAACAGTACTAGGCTAATTTCTCTGATGAGATGCGACAAAAAGTTGTAACGCATAGAGAAATATGTTGCATGCTAAGGTGAATCCTTACAACTGGACTTGGTTTGTCCTCACTGGAAGATGCATTCGACCATCTCGCTCGAGCGATCTACACACACTGTTCGCGAAGCCCCCGCCGCAACCTACGTGTTAAACCAGCATATCCGAAACAAATAACCCATGTCACAGAACCGGGATTTACACGCTGCGAAGCGAAACAAAAAGGACGAATTCTATACGCAGCTAACCGACATACAGAGCGAACTCAGCCACTACACAGACCATTTTAGGGGGAGGGTGGTGTACTGCAACTGCGACGACCCCAGAGTGAGTAGCTTTTTTAAGTACTTCTCGCTCAACTTCGAGTTCCTTGGACTCAAGAAGCTGATCACCACCTGCTACAAGAGTCAGGATCGGGATGGGTTTTCCCAACATGATTCCAGACGGGCAATTTACCTAGAGTACGAAGGCGACAAGAACGGAAACCGCTACCCAGATCCGCATGAAATCGCGGTGAAGCACCTGAACGGAAACGGAGACTTCCGGAGCGAGGAGTGTATTGAGATGCTGAAGCAGTCAGACATTGTCTGCACGAATCCGCCATTCTCTCTCTTCAGGGAGTATGTTTCACAGCTGATGGAGCATGATAAGAAGTTTTTGATTATCGGACGAACCACTGCAATCGACTACAAGGAAATGTTTCCGCTCATCAAGGACGGGCTTGTCTGGCTTGGTCACGGTCCGGGCAGCCGAGACATGCTCTTTGACGTGCCCGATGCGTATGCACGAGATATGGTTAAGACCAAGAAGGAGGGTAGCAGCTACCGCTTGGTAGGGGGGGTGGTAAAGGGGAGGTTGGGGAATGCAGTATGGTTCACTAATCTTGATCACAGCAAGCGACATAGACCGTTGATTCTGGATAAGACGTACAGACCTGATCAGTATTCGAAATACGATAACTACGATGCGATCAATGTGGACGCAGTAAGGGACATTCCGGAGGATTATCGTGGAGTAATGGGGGTACCTAGTTCATTCCTGGATAAGTTCTGCCCAGAGCAGTTCGAGATTGTCGGGCAGATGGCTACGACCAGGGTCACGGAATCCAATTTTGGCTATCCCTACATCAATGGAAAGAAAAAATACGCACGTATCTTAATCCGTCACAAGGAGGCAACTCATGAAAATTAAAGAGGAGAAAATTCTTGTCCGCGAGATCGTGGATGGTTACGAGGCAGATGAAGAGACTGGAAAAATCGTTGGTTACCGCGGTAACCTGAACATTCGCCCGCCCTACCAACGCCAGTACATACATCAGGAAAACGAGGACTTTAAGATGGCACTGATGGAGTCCGTTTACTATCACCGTCCGATCAATCTGATCTACTTCGCGGATAAGGGGGATGGGAAATTTGAGTTACTGGACGGGCAGCAGCGAATCATGACGATTGCGGGGTATATACGCAAAGGGCTTTGTCACATCATCCTTGATGGGCGGGAGACTTTCTGGTCAAGCATGTCGGACGAGGGTAGAAAAAAGATTATGGACTATGAACTCCATGTCTATATCTGCAAGGGGAAACATAGCGAACTCATGAAGTGGTTCCAGACAATCAACACAGGTGCGGAAGCTCTGTCGGATCAAGAGCTACGGAACTCTCTCTACCCTGGAGCATGGACAACTTCTGCACAGTACTACTTCACTAGAGCAGGGAATCAGCAGAGAATGTGCTCCAAGTACATGAAAGGGGATCGGGAGCGACAGGAACATCTGGAGAGGATCATCGAGTGGATGACCGGGAGCAGTAAGGATAGTGAGATCCGGAAGTTTATGGCTCTGCACCAACACGAAGAGAACGCGGATGGCTTATGGGAATATTTCAAGGAAGTTTACGGATGGATCGAGTCTCTCTTCAAGACAAATAAATTGTCCATGCACAACCTCAACTGGGGAGATCTACACCGCAAGTATGGTATGAAGACCTACAACCCAGAGGACACTAAAAAGAAGCAACAGGAGCTGCTCAAAGATTTGGAAGTGAAGAAGAAATCAGGGATCTACGAGTACATCCTAGGTGGGGAAGTGCAACCAGCCCTGCTTAACCTGCGGACGTTCGATGAGAATACCAAGACAACAATCTACCAGCAGCAGGAGGGTAAGTGTGCAATCTGCGGTGAAGCCATGGCATATGATGATGCCCATGCAGACCACATAAAGCCATGGTCAAAGGGCGGGAGGACGGAAGAGTCGAATTGTCAGGTGGTGCATAGGCGGTGTAACCAAAGCAAGGGTGCGAGATAAATTCACGTTTGCCTTATGATAAAAGCTCCACAATTATGCAACAAATGACACTAAAGAAGCACGAGATCGACGTTTCGGAGATAGCGAGGACTGAGTGCAAGACAATCACAATACCAGAGATGGAGCTCGCAATGCGTCAGATAATGTCGCATCCATCTGAAGCCAAGAGGAAGAGCGAAAACCGAGAACCAACGGAGCAGGAACTCAAGGTCGGTCGAGGCACAGTGGGCAAAAAGGTGGCCTTGGGAATAAAGATAGGGTCTCCAATCAGGTGGTCGCACAGGTAATCGAGAATGCGAACGGCAAGACATTGAAGGGATTCGTGGACGTGCATGCCAGCACAGGTATGTAGCGCAGTTCGCGGGCAAACATAACCTGCGCAATCTGGATACAAAGGATCAAATACAGCACATAGTAGCTGGCATGGTCGGCCGCAGGCTGATGCACGGTGAATTGATAGCGTAAATGCACCAACTTAACCGGCTTGACTTAGACCCGCAGCACGAGGCCGTCATGCGTACTGACTCGTTAAAGTTTGACGTTCCAGACGAATATAGCAAAGTGCTTGTGGTCGGCAATCCGCGGTACGGGAGGTATCACAAGCTCTCGTCAGCGTTTATTCAGCGGGCAATGTCCTTCCACAATGTTTGCACTGTTGCGTTGCACTGCCAAACATGTCTCGGAAGCACACGCGGCAACGAATTATCCCGCATTATTGGCATATTCGTCAATCACGAACCTTGTGCGGGATTGCTTCACATTGGACGGCAAAGATTCCCCTGTGCCAACCAGCTTCTTTGTTCTGGGCCGTTCAGCCGGGCCGCACCGAAGCGGTAACCACGAATCCGACATCAAATAACCGGGGGCACTACCTAAGACCAAAGTGCCCGTCCACGCCTTGATTGACCGGATAAGGAGCGTGGACTGCAAGGCCAATTCGTGCGCGAATGGTGCGTATCTTGGTCGGATAAGCACGAATTTGTGCCGCAATATGAAAGGCGGTACGCACCTTGCTGAATGGGATGATGCAATTCGATTCATCCATGCCAATCTGACGATACCCGTAGGTCGTGCGCACATTTATAGGATACAGTTACAACTTGTCGATTTGGCAATAAAGGGGGCGATTTGCGAGCGGAATTTCTACCGGATTACCAGCGTACTTACTCCGCAAACACGAAGAAAAGCGATATAAAACCGAGTTCGTTCCGGCTACAGCAACGCATGGCACGCGTCTGGTTACAGGTGAGAGCAAGCATGTGGAGTTGCGCATGACCTTCGAGCGGGATTCGGATATATGACATAGATGGACAGAACGATATACAAACAGAACATTACTATGACGAAAGAGACGACGACCTACGACAATATGCCATGCGCTTTGTGCAAGACTCCGCTCACTGACTCGAACGCCACCAAGGAGCACATATTCCCCAACGCAATCGGAGGCCGCAGAAAGGTCAATTGGTTTATATGCATTGACTGTAACAGTAGAACTGGCAATAAATGGGACGCGGAGCTTGTCCGGCACTTGAGGCCATTTTGCACATTGTTGGGCGTTAAGCGCTCTAGTGGTGCCAATCAGCCCTTTGCCGTAGAAGGGATCGACGGCAAAGGGCTCAGGTATCACCCTGACGGATCAATGAGTCTTGCAAAACCCGTGTGTGAAATCAAGGAATTGGACGGAAAGATAAAAGTAAATATCAAAGCACGGACATTCAAGGAATTGGAAAGCATGATACCCGGCATTGTGAAAAAGCACCCGAAATTAAGCCGGGACAAGTTACTTCAACTGGCAACTAGGTCAAAAGAGCCAAGCAGTTGGTTTAGGGGCGAGCTCACATTTGGCGGCGTGGAGGCTGGCAAGTCTGTTATTAAAACTTGCCTCGCCATGCTATATCGCTGTGGGCTGGACATTGATCAGTGCGAGCATGCCCAAAGCTATTTGTTCGAGGACGGGGAACCATGTTTTGGATACTTCAACATGAGGGATTTGGTAAGAAACAGACCTAGGCAATCGTTCTTCCATTGCGTCTGGATTCGCGGAGATTCTCTTCAGAAGCAGATAGTCGCCTATGTAGAATACTTTGGCGTCTATCGAATAATTGCCTGCTTATCAAGCAAATATGCAGGGGCGGATTTTTCGTGTGGGTATGCCATTGATCCGGTGACCGGAAAGGACTTGGGGCTTGAAGTTGATATAGATATATCGTCAGACGAGATTCGCAGAATTTACGATTACGAAATGATTGCCTCTGACATAACGCAAACGGCTGTGGGGGCCTTGCTAGATACATGGGTAGAGCTAGACAGACAGCGGGCCAAAAACAACGCAATCAATCATGCAATCAATCATGCACTCTCAGAGTGCGGTGTTCCCTCTATTGACATGTTGACTAGCGAGAACACACTTAAGTTCTGCGCTGTAGTCGCTAAAAGCTTCACAAAGTGGGCGTTCCCAGAACTTAGAGATTAGTCCCCTGTATTCCACTAATTCCCCAAGTTAGCACCTAATGGCAGGAGGAACAGGGGGTACCGTTGCTGATTACCTTGATCGTTGCAACCTTTCTTTCTTAGAGGCCCATTTATCTGGCCGGTCTGGAAGAGCCTGCATGGGTTATTCCAGATCGGCGAATATGTTAAACACAAAATGGAAGAGGGCGAACAATGAAACAAGACAAACAAGAGCTATCGGAAAAGCAGCGCAAACGCATTGAACAGGTGGAACAGCGCTCCCCGCCCAAATCCGCGCTACACCGGACTAACAGTGCTGGAAGCGGTGCTCGTTTTCCTGAAGGGCGAGAAACGCGAAGACACGTGCGATCTGCAAGAACTGGCAAAAATCCCGGACATTCAGGCATCTCCTCATTGGATCAAGTAAGCAGTACTTCAAAGGATGTGACGAATTCTCCGCTACGGATCCGGGAACACAGTCCGTAAGAGATGCGCTGGCTTCACCTGACTGAATTGTGGCCTGCCAAAATAGATCCTCCGACGTGAGACAAGAAAGGATCTATCGATGAGGTCACCAGATATCCTGAAGGCCAAACCCTTTAGCTGAACTCCTGGTTGGCAACCGCAATCACCTCGCGCTCGGGCAATCGGATTGCGGTCAGGCGTCCCTGCCCAAGACGTTCCGGAAACACACAGCCCGTATCAATGCCAATCATCCGATCGGTCAATATCGGATCCGAATGTGGCGTATGCCCAAATACAACGCACTTTTCCCATAGTGGCACCGCTACTCGGAGATGGCCCCGATAGCGGAGAAATACTTCGGCATCTGCGCGACGCTTGTTTTCCTGGACCGTACAGTCAGGGCGAAGCCCCGCATGAACAAAGAAAAACTCCGATGTCTCCAAGTACAGCGTGGTTGATTGTAGAAAGGATAGATGCGTCGCTGGCATTTCCATCCTGCCTCCCTGCACGTAACTCTGCCGGGTTTCTTCTCCTCCAAAATACAACCAATGAGTTCCCTTCTTTCCACTCAACCAGTCCAGCATCGCCTGCTCATGATTGCCTCGCAAGAAAGTGCATTTGACCTGACTGGACAGTGTTAGCAACTGATGAATAACCCCTCGTGTGTCCGGTCCACGATCCACATAATCCCCCAGGAAAACAAGATGATCTTCTGGTCCGGGAGACAAGATCTTTAACAGAGCTTTCAGCGTCCGCGAGCAACCATGAATATCACCGACAGCAATGAGTCCCATTCACACACCGTGTTCCTATCTCAAGTATCACACATGGAATAATCAGATGGGTGGATTCCAGATACTAACGCCAACGCCTAAAAATTGCCAAGGCAAATTTTCCTGTTTACTTGGATCGCTGGGTGTTCTGCCTCTGCACCATCTCCTCCCAACCTTGAAGCCCTGCCGTACTCTTGACGAGCCTGCCTTCTTTTCTTAATCTGAACGCAATCGAATCAAGTACGCCATTCACAAAATCTTTGCTTTCCTCGGTACTGAACATTTTGGCTAGCTCAATAGCCTCGTTCATGGTCACCTTGGGAGGGATCTGTTTGAAGTACAGGAATTCACAGATAGCCATGCGGAGAATGATCAGGTCGATCCTGAGAATGCGCTTCAAATCCCAGTTTTTGGTATTTGTGGCAATTATTTCATCGAGCAGATCATGCTCACCAATCACCTTGCTGAATAGTGCTATTCCCAGATCCATGGCCCCCTCCTGCCGAGGCAGCCGCGGCAAAAGAACAGTATTATTTACGTGAGACTGGGTATCTCCACTGAGCGCGTATGCGTAAAGCGCTTGCAGCACTGCGCAACGTGCTCGGCGGCGAGGTGGAGTCGCCATCAAACCTGGCGGTTATGCCAGAGGCTAGGCCTCCAGCCACATGGGGATATTGACCTGGTGCAATAGACTTGCACTCGTTGATCCAAATGCAATCCGGGATAACGGGGAAACAATATGTGCACCGGCTACCAGAACATCTGTCTGATGGCGCTCCAGCGCCTTTACGATTTCCTCGCTCGGATCTGTTCCTTCAAGAGCAAGCGTATTAACAGAATATCCATGCGCTTCGCCATACGCTTTCACCTGCGTAAGCGCGAGCAATGCACTGGCACGCTCCCCCTTGCTGTACACATTGATTACCTCTACAATTACGCCACTCCCAAAAGGCTTGAGCTGGAAAAAACTGCGCATGGCACGAACCGAGGCAGCACTGCCGTCATAAGCAACCATTACTCGCTCAACCTTCCTGTATCTGCTAGGAATCACGCAGGCGGGACTCACCACATGACTGACAATCTCTTCCAGTGTCGTGGGGGTTTCGTCAGGGTGGCTATAGAAGAAATGTGGCTCCTTGCCAATAACCAACAAATCCCGGCAGTTCATGTCCTCAATAATGCGTTGAAGTGCCACTCCTTCCTCAATGACAACCTGTGACTGGACTCCGCTTTCGGCCACAGCGTCCCTAAATGCCCGCGTCAACGTCTGGGCGACCTCGCGGGCTTCAACCGTTAGGCTTTCCTGAACCTTTGACATAAGATACATGCTGCCAATTCCGCCACCTTTTGAAGATGCCGAAATGCTAGCCATATCCACGACGGCCATTCCCGTCAGCTCAGCATTGTGTTCGCGTGCAATCTCTGTTGCATAACGCGTTGCCACTGGGGTATCCGTGTCAGCATCCAGCGCGACAACTATTCGCTTAATCATTGGAACTATTCAAACTACGAAGCTTTTTGCAGCGTGCCACACACTCGGGCTTCAATCACGCCTAAATATCTAAGTACCTCGTTACCAACTCCCGCCCGAGCCTATAAAATAACTAGATCTGAAGAATATCCAACCAATAAGGCTACCTAGTGGAGCGGTCAACCTACGGAAAATGGAAACGTTCACTGCACCGGCAAAGATCGTGCTGTTGTTCAGATAGACACAGACAGCAAATGCATTGTAGGGAGTTGCCTATCTCTTCAAACCAACCCGTATTAACAAAATATTTCAAAAATAATCCATTATGTAACCCCAGACTGTGATCTCGTGATAAAGAAAACCGACATCTCTCAAAAAACTCTTTAAATCCCTAGAAATGGATTTTTTCGCTCCCTATAACATCTGCACGGGTTTCAGTTTAGATATTCAGTGTAACTAACCTCGCTTGTCAAAAATGTGATCGGATCACATGACCTTCAGGTGTACATCAGTTTTTGGATCCTTCCCGAAATCTTTCAACAGCTTTCTACAATAACGCCTGACCTGTTTTGCAGTCAGATTTGCATCCATAAAGAATGGTGTGCCATTTGGACGGCGAATACTCCTGAATCGTGTGCCATTTCCATGGTGAGGCTTCGTGTGAATAAGGTATTTGCCTCCAGTGCACGAGTAAGGTAGCTTATCCGTTGTTAATCGCTCCTCTTTGTAAAGCAACTCAATAGTTACTAATAATAAATCCCTCCAGCTTTTGAGTTCTCTCTCTGTTCCGTTCCAGAAATGGGCCACAGAAGGAACTGACGTTTTGGGCTTCGGATCATATTTGGCCAGACTGATCCATCCTTTCCGATCTGAGGGAGTCGGCTTAGGACCATTCGGTAATCCAACAATCGGCGTAGAAGCTGTAGTAACTTTACCTGAACGCAGATTGGGTCGCCACAGACACAAAAGCTGCAATGCAATATGATGTGCCATCTGTTGTTCGATGGATATATCCAATAATTTTTTGTCTTGCAATGGGACCTCTTTGAAGACTGAGTACAGTTCCCAGTGATCTCCGTTTGTGAGTCCCGCATATTTAATACCCCCCGAATTGGCATAATTCAGCATCTGCATGCGGCTTTTGTGCGATAGATTTATTCCAAGGCTTTTTGCCTCAAGTATGGCCACAGGTTTGCCGTCTTCTCCGAGTAGAGCATAGTCTACCCGTATTTTTTCTATCGAATGTTCGACTGTGACCACTCTTGGATTGGATGCTTCCCATCCAAGCGCACACAATAGAGGATCAATCAATGCCACACGCGTTCGCAATTCATCCGACATCAGACTGTTGCCGTGCGTCTTGATACGAATCTGTAGTTCTTCAATACAGGATAACAGCTTATTCATGGACATCATCTTGAAGTAGGAGAGGATAATATACAAACCAAGAACCGCGCCGTAGCTACTCGGGATTCTATTCAGCTCACATCCGTTTCAGGTCATTTTTTGACATGGTAGAATCATGAACTGATGGCGCGCGCGCTGCGGAATCACAAAGACGAGCGGTGGTGGTTGCTATATGTAACGCATTGGTTCCCTGCCCCAACGAAGATGCCGGACTGAACGCCATAAGAACGGGAATTAGTTTTATTTTCTGGAATACACGTTTCTCCCTCGTCGTGCACAGTCAAGCAGGGAGACTTCATAAGTTTCATACCTGGAAGCATAACAAGGCATCCTAACGTATCCGGAAGTATCTCCACAGTTGGCTGACCTTGCCCGAACAATGCAATGGACAGGTGAAGAGACGGATTCAGTACTATGGGGCGTACTACCGTTCTGCACTGAATACGGGTACTGCAACATGTGGAAGAGCACTTGACATGGTGGTGATGCCGAAATACAAACGCATCCAAGGTAAACAGCGTGCTTAGCAATGGTTACGGAGAGTGCGAGAAACCGTGTGGCTGCAGGGTGTTGGAAAAGTTATCCACAACATCCTATTATGCTTCTATTATAGGATGTTTTAAAATTCAAAAGCACTATCTATCGTTGGAGCTGTGAATTTGTGGATAACTCAAAGCATACTTTGGCTAGGAGCGCCTATATGGGCCTAAATGGGCAATATTTGCCCCTAAAAGGGGTTCATGCGTCGATTCCAAGTTTGTGAGTAAAACGTGAATAACTACATTTGTATTCACAAAATTGAAGTTGCATCCGAAGCGTTGAAAATAAATCCAGTGGATCTAACATCTTATCCACGAGATAATGCAAAATAGAATCACTGTTGTGGAAGCATTGCGGAAAATTAATGCGGAGCTTCGGTTACTTCCGACCGAGCGAGTGTCGCTTTCAGCGGCGTTGGGGCAGGTACTGCGCGAGGAAATAATCGCTCGGGAAGCAATACCCCCTTTCGATAATTCGGGTATGGATGGTTTTGCGGTTCGCATGGAGGACCTTACGAAAATTCCTGCGAGTCTGCGTTTGGATGGAGATATTCCCGCAGGAAAGAACCCGGTAGGTGAAGTAAAGCCAGGAAGCTGTATACGGATTATGACGGGAGCAAAAGTGCCTCCGGGAACGGAAGCTGTGGTTCCGGTAGAGTGGACAACTGAAATTAAACCTGATTTGGTGAACATTAATCGATGTCCGAAGAGGGGGGCTTATATTCGGCGTGCAGGCCAGGACGTGACGGAGGGCGCATCGGTAGTAAATAGGGGCACGCAAATTACACCGCCGGTTGTGGGTATGATAGCGACGGCCGGCTACCAGGAAATAAAGGTGGGAAGGATTCCGCGTGTCGCAGTTATTGTGACGGGTGATGAGTTACACTTGGAGGCAAATGTACCTTTGCCTCCCGCAAAAATTCGCGATGCTAATGGTCCGGGTCTCGCAGCACAGGTGTTGGACGTTGGTGGCTTGGTGACTGGTCCGCTAGTTGCCCGAGATAATCCTGATAGCTTGATTCAAGCGCTTGAGACTAGTCAGGGGGCGGATGTGTTACTTATTAGTGGAGGCGTGTCCGTGGGGACACATGACCTAGTTAAGGATGTGCTTGTGCAGTTAGGTTTTCGGCGGTGTTTCTGGCGTGTACGTCAGCGGCCAGGTGGACCAATGTTGTTTGGTACGCTGGGATCCCAACTGGTTTTTGGTTTGCCAGGTAATCCGGTCTCAGCGGCGGTATGCTTTCTTCAATATGTACGCCCCGCACTGCTCACACTCATGGGAGCTGCCGAGGTAAGACCACCCTTCCTGCGTGCAATGCTGGAATTCCCGGTGCGAAAGGCAGCTGGCCTGCATCACTTCGTCCGTGGTAAAGCAGTCCGTCAGGCAGGAGGGCAGCTGGTTGTGCAGACCACCGGACCACAGGCATCAAACCTATACTCTTCGCTGCAGCACGCCAATTGTCTCATTCACCTTCCAGAAGACTGTGTCGATCCATCCGGCGGGCAAGAGGTGAAAATCACATGCCTGCCGTGGTCAACTATCGATTGAGAAGAGCTAACTCCTCGGCTTCAGACCAGAATAACAGACTCTCCTGGAAGGTTTCGTCGATGGCGTTAAATAGCGGTGAAGCAGTGCGGGAACCATACAACTGTCGGCCAAGAAGTGCTTTGAAGTAAAGACGGATCGTTTCACTGTTTTCATTGAGTTCACCGAAAGTGAACTGCAGTTCTTCAGTCGAAGGATCAGCAACCACAAAAGTTACAGGTACTTGGGCCGAGGCTCCAGAAATCCATAGGGCATCCCACTGCGCAGTCGAAAAAGCAAAATCGTTCACGAATTCATCTGTTCGATCCTCCCAGGTGGTTCGCAGTGCCTGTTCGTTACTTTCGAACCAGAGACGGAAGGTTTCGAATAGTGCACCGCCATAGAGTGCATGCAGGATGCGAGGTCTAAGGGAATCGCCCTCAACAACATGATCCGGCATGATTCCCCCTCCACCAAAGATGGTACGCCCATGTGTGGTGGTGAACTTTAGCGAATCCGGAATGCTTTCCGCGTATTTTTCGGGATCTCGATAGGCTTCGCTCAGGCCCTCCAGTTTAGTCTCTAGGTACCCCTCGTAATCCCCTTCTTCGTACGGAGTTTGTATTAATCGGCCGGAAGGGGTATAGTAGCGGGCAGTTGTAATCTGCAGGCGGCTCCCATCGGGCAAAGGAAACTGGTTTTGCACCAATCCTTTCCCAAAGGTTCGCTGACCAACGAGTAGCGCACGGTCATGATCCTGCAGGGCCCCAGCCACAATTTCACTTGCGGAAATGGAGTTACCATTAACCAAAACAATAATGGGTTGTGTTTCGAAGCGGCCGGTACGTTGGGCAACGTAAATTTCGCTTGGCACGCTGCGGCCGATAGTGCTGACAATGTGTCCACTACCGGCCAGCATTTCGTCCACAATTGCGACGGCAGCCTGCATGAGCCCACCACCATTGTCCCGAAGATCCAAGAGCAGACGCTCCATTCCCTGTCCCTGAAGTTCGTCGAGGGCTTGAAGGAATTCAGCGTAGGTGCTTTGGGCAAATCGACTGATTCGGATGTACCCTGTGATATCGTCCACCATATAGCTGCTGGTTATCGAGTACAGCGGGATCAGGTCACGTGTAAGGGGCACGGTGAAGGGTCTTTGAATACCCAATCGTCGTATGGTTACCTCGACTTGCGTACCCACGGGCCCTTTAAGGCGTCGCTTCACTTCATCCTCGCCGATACCGATCACCGAGGTATCGTTAACGGCAATGATTCGGTCGCCTGCTCGGATTCCGGCCTTTTCGCTGGGACCATTCTCTATTGGTGAAACCACGCGCGCAGTATCGCCGTCAAGCACTTGGAACCAGATCCCAATGCCACCGAAGGAACCCTGAAAAGTCTCGGCCACTTCTTTAAATGCTGAAGCATCGATGTAGGAAGAATGCGGGTCGAGTGACTTGAGCATTCCTCCAATCGCATGTTCGGCGGCTTGGCCGGGATCTACGGAATCAACATAGCTACGGTTGATCAGGAGAAAAGCTTCTTCAAGCTTGCGCAGGTCTTCCGTTATGTCGCTGAAGTATCGACCAAAAGAGGCTCCCAGCAACCCTCCCGCCAAGAATAGCAGCGTTATCGGTAGGATATAGCGCCGTTGAATTTTCATAAAAACACGTGTCAGAATCAGTCTGGGCAGAGCGGAGGGTCTCTCGGAGAAGATAGTGATAGGAGAGCACATGAAAAAGCGCTCAGATCGCCCCTTATTCAGTTAACCGAGAGAGCCTGCTACCAAGATAGGGATAAGACAACAACTTGCGTTAGGGTCTTACAGAACTTGGTGATGAGTTTCTGCTGCCAGGAGACCCGGAGCCTCCCGCAGGGTAGTAACAGAAGGGTTTCACAGACGCCGCGAATAAAGTATATTATGCCGTCCGAGTTGAGGATTGAAGGAGGATAGGTGGAGGACCGGAGTTTCAGATGGTTACTCCAGAACAGTATTTTGGGCTGAAGCCGTGATGGGCAAATCTTATACCAGAAATGATGCCAGTCGAGTGCTATCAGGAGTGCAAGTTTTGGAAGGGGAAGGATCGTGGTGATCTAATACGGACAACGGAAGACAGGTCGCCCAAACGTCGCAGAACTCTCTCGAAGAGACGACAATCATAAGAGAAAACCAAATGGATCGTGCACGCGAGCTCTTTATCAGACAATCACAGAATCTCTTGCTGAAAGACTATTTGCCGAAGATCGAGAGGTGTCTGGAGGTCCTGCCCAATGCGGATCTGTGGTGGAGACAAAATCAGGCCTCAAATAGTGTGGGGAATTTATTGCTTCACTTGGCCGGCAACCTGCATCAGTGGATTGTCGCCGGGGTTGGTGGTGTGGAGGACAACCGCCAGCGAGCACAAGAATTTTCAGCTGACGGCGGAAATGATGCAGCCGCGCTGCTCGAAGAATTGAGATCTACCGTACAGCAGGCAGTTCAGGTGCTGCACGAACTGGAGCAGGACCTACTGGAGCAGTCCCGGACAATTCAGGGGATCCAGATAACAACTCTAGGGGCGATCTATCACGCGGTTGAGCACTTTTCGATGCACGTCGGCCAAATCATCTACATAACCAAGCTCCGAACAGGCAGAGACCTGGAGTTCTATACCATCGGGGAGGATGGCGCCGTACAGCGAGGTTGGTGCAGCACTTAGCGGAGCGGGATCGAATCTGCCCTGCGGAACTGGTCTGCCCCGCTCTTCTTGGACGCGCCATCTGCACTCCCAACACCAGTCGTTGTGATACGGCTAGCATCGATCCCGTTCGCGATATAGTGATCACGAACAGCCCGCGCACGGTCCTCCGACAGTGTCTGGGGGTTACGCTCCAAGGGGCTTGTCATGCCTTCGATGCGCACTCGGAGATTTAAACATTCGCCCAGAATCTCAAGATTATCGTCTAATGCCGGTTGAACAGAGTCGGTCAGCAGACTAGAATTACGCTCGAAAAAGACCGTACTCATTTCCGCGAGATCTGCGCAATAGGGAGGCTCATACTGCTCTACTGTGACCGTTAATGTACGGGCGTCTCGTCCGTGCTCATTGGAGACCTCCAGCGACACGCCATACTGTCCCTCTGCCATATAAGTATGCTGAGGTCTGGGAGAAGCGGAAGAAGTGCCATCCCCAAAATTCCAGGCATACGTCAAAGGAGCGTCACCCCGGACGTTTGCAGAGAATTCAACGGGTGTGCGGGTATCCACGCTCGTGGAGCTGGCTAGAAGGGCCAGAACCTGTGCAGGTACTGGAGGATCCATTACCATAACATTCGTGGTCTCGGAGATCGAGAAGCGTCCGTTCCTGTTGCTTGCTGTAACGGTTACCGTGTAGGAACCCGCTTCGCCGTAAGCATGTGCGGCATAGGAACTATCTGCAGTGCTGCCATCGCCAAACTCCCAAGCGTACATAACCGGGGGACGGGCTTCTTCATTGGCCGCTGCCGAGAATTCACCACTCTGATTGGTCTCGAGGGTTTCAGGAGCGTCCAGGGTTAGGGTTTCAACGGCTCTTGGATTACATCCGGTAAGCACGATGACAAAGATTGCTGTGAAAACCAGGAGAGAATAACGCATAAAGACCATGACGACTGTTTTTTGAAGGTGACCACACTTGCAAGAACACGACGGCTCAGAATCAAGATACCAATTATTGACCAATTAGGGGAGCTTTTACAGTAAAGCCCAACATCATACCGGACTGAAGGTGTTCGGCGATGTGACAATGTGCCATCCAGTCACCTGGATTAGACATGTCCACCAGAAAGTCCACCGTTGAACCAACCGGAACAATTGCTGTGTCCTTCCAGACCAAGTGCTGATTACGAATGCCGTCCGTTTCCAGGACCAGGAATCGTTGACCATGGAAGTGGATAGGATGCTGCATGGGATGGAAGCTGCGGGGATCGTTAAAGATCCGCACCTTAACCACATCGCCAACCTGAAAATCCCAGTGGATGGCCATATTTTCGAGTCCGGTATCCGGTTCTCGCAGAACCCATTCTACCTGTGCACCAGTAGACAACCAGTTCATCATCGGCATGGCATCATTCCATTCAACGGGCGGCACATAGAGTGTGTCTATTTCCATGGAGAGCATTATGGAGATCGGGAGATCCCTCACGCGAAGCGAAAGCGTAAGTGATTTATCAGGCGGACGGTCAAAATGGTCGCGAAAAGAATCAATGTCTGCCGAAACATCGAGGTTTTCTCTTAGCTCTGCGAAAGACTGGCTGTAGTCCGGGGAAGCCGGTGATTCTCCCACTACCGCGAGGGCAAGCGTGTCGACACTGGTATAAAATACTCCCCGAAAGTGATCAATAGCCTGGATGGTGTTCGTAATAGCTACGGGTCCGGGTTCAGGAAAAAGGACATCAACAACGTAGCGCTCGGCGGGGGAAATGGCGATGCTGGACACCCATGTTTCCTGCTCAAACTGGCTCAGATCGGATGCCACGACCTTTATGGGCAGCCCCCCGAAATTAACATTGAAAGAGCGTGCGTTGGCCACATTAGTGAGGTGAAAGCGCACAACCTCGCCGCGATTTACCTCAAAGCGGTAGTCGGTCACACCGTTGGTCAGCATAACATTGCCGAATCGCCCCATAAGTGCATGGGTCGGAACGTCCTTTCCGTACGGGATCAAACCATTTTCGTCGAGAAGAATATCGTCCAGTAAGAGCACCTCGTCCCTGTTTGCCGGACCGTAGTAGTCGGGCGTTTCGGGGAGGACCAGCATATTGCCGTAAAGGCCAAGGTCCTGTTGCACGTCCTCGCGAATATGTGGGTGGTACCAGTAGAGTCCGTTATCGGGGAAGCGCAGTTCGTAAATAAAATCGTTGCCAGCTTCGACAGGTGGTTGTGTCATACCAGGAATCCCGTCGAACCGGTTATCGAGCCGGAGGCCATGCCAGTGCACCGTGGTAGGTTCGTTTAGAGCATTCCTGAATACGACCGTGATGACCGAGCCTTTGGAAACCTTCAGCAGGGGACCGGGATACTGCCCATTGTAGCCGAACATCACAACATCCTGTCCGGCGATCTGACGGCGAACGGGAGATGCCGTCAGATACAGGGTGTCCCCGTCAGCGAGCGACAGTACTTCACCGGGGATCGCCTGGGGGAGTTCTGGGTCCAGCAAAGGTAGATCCGGGGGCGTCGGAGGGAGTGCGTTCTCCAGGCCGGGTAACATCGGCATGGTCATATCCATTGGGGGCATCCGCCAGACCACGCTGTCAGGGGAGCCAGCGGTCATTGTGTGACCATGGTGTTGATGCTGTGAGAGCGCGCACGGAATAAGGCTCAGGGTAGCCAGAAGCAACGAAACAAATTTCATGGCTCAGTAATACCCATAAACGGTGCAAGGCTCTTGCTGAAACGGTCCATGTCCTGCCATGGTATGCATCAGTCCGCTGCGCGATAGGCCCCGCATGACCACCGGGCCCGTCCATCGGGCAGGATCACTTCCTTCCGGCTCAAGCGTGATAATCACAAGAAACTTGTTCCAGGAAACCGAACCGGCTATGTGACCCTCGCGCGAAAGAGGCCCAAGACGCACGACCTCTTTCAGGTCAGGAGTGGAGAGCCAAGCGGTGTATTCATGCCCGGGTATGGATCCCAAGCGACTCACTTGAACATCGAGATTATAGCGGTAACTCCCTCCCGGATCAACTGCAACGCCAAAAGGAGATGGAACGAAGGTCAGTCTCGCTGAGCCCTCCGCTTGGCGTGCGGCGGGGACCCGACGAGTGGGAATCAGGTCGATGACATAATAGTCATCCGAGCATTCACCCGGTTGAGTTGGCGAAGGCAACGCCAGCAAGACTAGGTAAACCACGCTAATCATTGAAGACCGTTCCAGTCCTGTGCACTTGAAATATTCGGGACTCCCCAGTTATCACCGTGCCAGCCCCGGAAACCATCCATCCTGAAGGTCCAAAAACCGGTAGACATATCACTAACGACAATAAGTCCATCTGCATTGCGCACGTCCACGCCGAAGGCCCCGTTGAAAACGGGGTAGCGGTCCGTGTTTGGTGGACCTAGATAAGTGTCGTAGTAGGCGACGGTCGCGGGGCTTTCCGGGTCTATGAGTGTAAAAACTTGCAAACCATCCAGATAGCCGGATACGAAAACGTACGGCCAGCGGACTTCATGATTGTGAACCAGGTTACGCCAGTCTGCGGTCCATGCACTGATGGGGCGGTTGATATTAGACACTTCGCCGTCCAGAGCAGGTTTCAGGTCGAAGATGCGCAACGGTGCGTAGCGATACTCGGTTTCGGCGATCACATACCGGCCATGCGGGCCGGGGGTAAAGGTGTGTCCGCTGCGAACCCCATTAATGCCGGTCAGGGTTACCAGTAGAGACGGCGCTTGTAAATCGGTGATATCGTAGACGAAATATCCTCCGATGCCGCCGCCGTAAAAACGGTCCTGACCGGTTTCTGTGTGATAGCCAACATAGAAGTCGTGATATCCACGCGCACGGCCGCGGCCAAGCGGGGATTCCGGAACGGGCACGCGGGCAACAAAGCCCTCGTCTAGATTGCCCTCGACAATCGTCCCGAGATCATATACGTGCGCAAAGGGCCCGGAAACCGTACTGAAGAGCAGTGGGCGACCACTCGAATGGGCATACACGAAAATATTATGGAACCCCCCGGGCAGTTCAGGTTCGTGAATGCGCGCAACCTCACGCACCTGTGTGGAATCGGGTAAACCGGTTACATCCAGGATTACAGCCCCGAGGTCGTTGTTAGGTCCGCCAGCACCAAACTGCAGCGACTGCACGACATAGTAGCGATCCTTCCACTTAAAATATTTCACATCCATCCCGCCGGTCCTCAAATGCAGGTCCTGCTCTTCTATTCTCCACCGGTAGATCACACGGGGGTTCGCAGGGTCGGAAACATCAATAATATCTGTGCCTTTGGATCCTTCGTCTCCGTACACCATGCGGGAGACATACACAAATGGTCTGGACAGCTCCTGTTCCATATCAAGATCAGCAACACTGAGCCGCGGCCCTAGGGGAATATGCCCCAGAACAGTGAGGTTGTCACTTCCGGGGTTTTCAGCGGTCCACTGGGCCGTGGCTATACCAGGCAGCAGTAGTAATAAGAGGAGTACAGGCAAGCGTAGCATGATCACAAAATCATTTAGAAGCGGGACCGGAGTCCCAGTTTTGGACACTGGAAATATTTGGAACGCCGAAGTCTTCGCCATTCCAGCCATCGAAACCATCCATGCGGAAAGCCCAAAATCCGGTAGACATATCGCTAACGACGATAAGGCCGTCATAATTGCGGACGTCTACACCCCATGCACCATCGTAGACATTCCAGGTGTAGGGGCTTCCCATACGGGCGGCCGATTCGTCACGGTTATTGTGTCGACCATTGAAGGTGTCATAGTAGGCAATCGTATGGGGGTTGGTAACATCCTCCATATTAACGACGCTGAGCCCGGTCTCATAGCCGGCTACGAAGAGGTATGGCCAGCGAACCTCGTGGTTATGCGCGAGGCTTTTCCAGTCTGCGTGCCAGGCTCCCACTGCGTGGTCGATATTGTCGACGTCGCCATCCAGGGCTGGTTGCAGGTCAAAGAAGCGCAGTGGTTGATGTTGAAATTCGGTTTCACCGACAGCAAACCGGCCGTCAGGTGAGGGTGTAAAGGTATGTCCCCAGGATACGCCAGGCACTCCAAGAATGGTTAGAAGCAGTTCGGGGTTGGACAGATCCGTCACATTGTACACGTAATACCCGCTACCACCACCACCATAGAAGCGATCCTGCCCGGACTCGGGATGGTAGCCGATATAGAAATCGTGATAACCGCGAGACCACATATTTTCACTCTGAGCGATGGGAACGGCCCCAACCAAAGCATGATTTTCATCCTGGATTCTGGCTTCCACCTCGGTCTGGTAACCTTGAAGAAAGCGACCCAGATCAAAAACCTTGGCAAATTGCCCACTTGTGGCAAAGAGGAGGGGCGGGCCCTGGGAGTGTTTGTAAGTAAAGATGTTGTGGAAGCCACCAGGGGTTTCGGATTGACGGATTCGGCCCACTTCCCTCGGCGCTTCGGGCAGATCTGTTACGTCAAAAACAATAGCTCCGACCTCAGAATTGGGTCCTCCCTGCCGAAATTGTACGGATTGCACGTAGTAATAGCGTTCGTCATGTTTAAAGTAGCGTCCGTCCATCGCGCCACCCTGATGCAGGTCCTCTTCTTCAATTCGCCAGCGGTGAATCACGCGGGCTTGGGATGGATTACTCAGGTCAATAACATCAAACCCTTTTTCATGTGCCCTGCGGGCCACGTATGCATAAGGCCGGTCGGGATCCTGTTCAACTTCTATATCGGACACACTTCCGGGAATACCGAGGGGCAGATGTGCCACCACCGTAATATTTTCGCTACCACGCTCTCCGGGCGGGGGAGGATGGGAAGGGTGCTTCAGTCCCTGTGCAAGTGTGAGAGCAGGCCAAAGAAACAGGCAGTACAGTGCAAAAAAGAGACGATTCATTGATCTGGTCCGTTTACCCAATCCTGAACATCGGAAACATTGGGGAGCCCCCAGTTTTGGCCGTGCCATCCTCCAAAAGCTTCCAGGCGAAGAATCCATAGACCGTGTGTACGGTCTGATGCCACAATCAGTCCGTCGTGATTGCGGACGTTTACGGTCACGATACCATGCCGTGGCCGCAATAGCGGAGCGGTCTCACTAGGAGAACCCGGTCGGAACCAGGCATCGGTATAGGGTTCAGCGGGATCGAAAATGTTAACCACATAGAGCCCGGCCTCCAATCCCGCAACGAACGCGAATGGCCAGCGCACGAGAACGTCTTCCAGCTCGGTTTGCCAGTCTTCCATCCATGCTCCAACAGCGGTTCTCACCCGCTCACCGGCGAGGTCGAAAATGCGAAGCGGGGCAGTACGATAGCTGGCCAGCGTGAGTGCGAAGGCTCCGTCCGGAGTGGGGGCAATTGCATGACCCTGTTGGACGGCCGCGGAGATCACACTGGTTTTGAGCACAGGTTGCTCGAGGTTGGTGATATTATAGACATAGTACCCGCCCTCGGCAGCCGAAAACAAACGATCCTCTTGGGTTTCTGGATGAAAGCCCGCAAACAGGTCCCCAAAACCTTCACGGATTCCTTGATGAGGAGGTGTGGGGAGGGAGGCCTTGACGGATACAGCCCCTGTAACAAGAGCGGACAAATCAAGGGCAATGGCCTGTGAGGAGCCGGCGCCGAAAAGAAGAGCTGGGCCTGCACTGTGCTTGTAGGCAAAAACACGCGAAAACGGCTCCGGGGAAAGGTGCCGTGAGAGAATCACGGCTTGTGATGCCTGGGTCACTTCGATAACCGTGAGACTATCTCCTGCGACAATCACGAATACCCGGCCCTCTGCAACGAAAGTGGTGAGGTCATGCCCACCGGATACAGCAACCCGGGAAGCGACAACAGGGGTCGCAGGATCAGAAAGATCAACTACATGCAGGGCAAACAGGGTATCCAGTGCGTATGCGAGCGGGCGGTCTGGATCCTGATCCAAAACTGTTGCCAGTAGGCCCTCTTCCATGGACAGTTGCCCGAGAATCTGCACATTCCGACTACTTTCCTGTGCCTGGCATACGCCAAAGCAGGAAAGAAGCAGCCACGCAGATATTAGAGAAATGCGCATTTAGGCGGGAGGAAGAACCAGAGATTTTAGTCTACAGGCGTGTCTGACACATTCCGAACGGGGGGGCGAGGGTTTTGGTTCCCTTCCTGCCGCGCAGCGAAAAAAACGAAGATCGCGATAAAAAGCAATACAGGATTAAAGCTACGAAAAAGGGGCACCGGAACAATCGCGATGACGGCAAAACCGACGGCAAGAACTTGCGCCGTCCACACGGTGACGCGTGTAGCCATTTGATAGGACATGCGCATGGCCAACAGGGCCCGCAGCACACGCCCTCCGTCCATGGGGAAGACCGGGAGCAGGTTGAAGGCCGCGAGCGCGAGGTTCAGCCACAGCAGGCTCACCGGGAGTGGAGACTGCACGGAGATAGAGCTTCCAGGGTTGTAGCCGTTGACGAGAGACCAGACGAAGAATCCCATGGCGAGTAGCAGGTTGACCAAGGGGCCCGCAGCGGCTATAACGAGTTCCTGGCGGGGAACACTGGGCATACTTTCCAGGCGGGCGATACCTCCCACAGGGTACAGTGTAACGTCCAGTGTGCGAACCCCAAACGCCTGGGCGGCTACAGCATGGCCAAATTCGTGGCATAGCACACAGAAGAAGAGTAGTCCGGTAAGCAACAGGCTGCGCAGGGCTAGGAGCAGGTCAGCACCTTGCCACAGGAGTACTCCGAACAGGCCGATCAGGAATACAATAAGAGACCAATGTGCTGAGGCTTTGATACCTGCCGCAGCGCCGAGGGGGATTGTACCGCGCATATTTATAATTTAGTGCTTATGTTTAGCCAAATTGAAGTACGGATGATTGATCATCTCGTAGCTTGTCTGTGTATGTAGTATGGGAACGAATCCATCCTGAATTGATTGCAGGTCCGCATGCGGGTCCTATTATTTTTGTTGGCAGGGATTTTACTGATTGCCTCAGGGTTCCATGACGTGCGTCTTCGCTACTTTAATGCGGAGTACGATGGGGGAGCTATGATAGTTACTTGGGAAGCGGAGGCCGAGCCGGGGGTCCGAACATACGAACTTCACCGAAAAACGGGACAGGCAGATCAGTTCACGCTACTTGCGGAACTTTCGGCTCACGGTGCGAACACCCCTTATATGGTGCGGGATGAGCAGGTCTACAAGTCACCGATGGCTATGGTCGACTATCGATTGGAGGCTGTGCTGACCAGCGGATTACGGCAGCGTGTGGCCGAACGCAAGGTTAATTATACGCCTACTGCCATCCCAAGAAGTTGGGGCAGCATCAAGGCTATGTTCCAGGATTAGTGCGCACGGCCCCGCCATGCGAACACTGATCCTTGGAAAGGAGCGAATGGAACGGACGCTTGCGCGACTCGCGTGCGAGTTGGATGAACACAATCGTGGTACTGGTGATCTGGTTCTGTTTGGGATAGTCCCGCAGGGGATTCTTGTAGCCCGGGCGTTGGCGCGATACATCAGCGAAATTGCGGGGCGTAAAGTGGATCCCATTCCGCTTGACCTCGGAGAGACCAGCAGGGAAGCGGTGGAAGTGTCAGGTAAGCAGGTCGTGGTCGTGGATGATGTGCTCTATACTGGACGCACCGCGCACCGCGGTGTTGACGCGGTATGCAAAATGGGTGAACCAGCCCGTGTTCAGTTGATGGTCCTGATAGATCGTGGTCACCGCGAAATGCCCCTTCAGCCGGATTATGTTGGACGCAGGATACAAACCAAGCACCGCGAACGGATACAGGTAGATGCGGGAGAGGGGTTGTCGGTATACCTGGAAGAATAGCGCTGTGGTCGGGAGAGCGAAGTCTGTGGCGTTCGGGTTCTTGAAGTAAACTTTCTAAGTCCGTCGGTCTGCATACAAATGTTGCGCAAAACTGTTAACCATCCAACCTGTCTGAGGTGCCAACAAGACCTCCAGAGCGAAGACACCAACTCACTGGACGAAGGGGGCAATTTGCAATTGATCTGGTCCATCCATATCGGCTCATCCTTAAACCCAACCACGAACCAGTTCCACGGAAGGATGATGGGGGAATAGATATAAACCAGATTACAGCAATAACGATACCAGGTGTGGTAGACTATCACTAAGGCCAATACAGACATAATGTCGGAATTAACTTACAAATGGACACCGGACTATGCGATTCCGCCAGGCTGGTTGCTTGAAGAGTACCTTGAAGTTCGGGGCTGCTCACAAGCCGAATTTGCTCGTCGTTGCGGACACTCGCCCAAGCTAATCAGTGAAATCATAGCTGGTAAGGCACCGATAGAACTAGATACTGCATTGCAGTTCGAAAAGGTTCTTGGACTCAGTGCCAATGTATGGGTGAACATTGAGTCTATATACCGGCTCTTGTTGGCTAAAGAAGCTTGAAGCCAATAAGGTGAGGGCCGACGCCGAATGGGCAAGGTCTACCCTATACCCAAGTAACGGCGTAGTCTAACCATTGTGGGAGTGCCTTGAGGCGCTCGCGCTATCTGTCGTCAACGCGACTGGAATCGGCAAAGAGTCGAATAGTGGATCCCTGAGGTACGTGACTGCCCGGTTCGGGTGATTGTCGAGTAATCAGGGGATTGTCACTTTTGTCGTATCCAAGCGGTGATGGCCATAGATGCAGTGGGCGGAGGATTTGCTCGGCTGCATTATGCTGCATTCCTGCTACGTTTGGTATTTCAACGGAATGGTTTGGGTTGAGGCCGAGGCCATACCAGATTCGGACGGTATCTCCTTTTTGCAGGTGCACCCCCGCAGGCGGCTCCGTTCGTGTAACCATATCAGGAAAGGGGCTCCGGGTTGTGTCCGGGAGTTCATCAGGATGAACGATCAGCTCCGCACGCCTTAGGTCCGATCGGGCGTAACGAAGAGACGCCAAGATGACGTCAGGCACCGCTATGGGTTCGGGAAATCCGCGGTAGATGGTCAGATGAACGCGTCGACCGGGTTTGGTTTTTGCACCAGCGCGCGGGTTTTGACTGCGAACTAGGCCCTGTTGGCTCTCCGTTCCATGGTGTGTGGTGCTGTCGCCGAATACGAGACCTGTGTCTGCCAAGGCTTCCAAGGCTTCGGGCAGGGGTTTGTTGGATACATCGGGAACAGTGATTTCTGAGCCATGGCGAGTAACCCGAGGCATAATCAGGTTGTCAATCGCGAAGTACAGCAGTGCAACCAGGACAAGCAGCACCGCAAGGCCCCACCTTAAATAGATGTTTTTGTGAAGAGGGATATCCGTCAAGGCAGTGGTGAAAAAAATAATTGCAAAAAATTTGCGAAATCGGGGTTTTTTGGGAACAGCAAGTTGAGCAATGTATATAACTCGGTCTTGCTGCAGCTGACAGCACGGTTTATCGTGTTTCAGCAGCTCCTGTTCTCCTCATTTGAGGCCCCTCTTTTACGCGCTGTGTGAAGACATGATGCGTGGCGGAGGAATTTGAAATTCTCCATGAAGAAGGGCCAAAATGGGTGACAGGGGTTGACATGAATAGTATAAATGTCGTATGTTAGCTGCCCTGCCTTTTACGGCAGTCAGTTCTTTGACAGGATGAGAGTATAGCGAGTCCTTTGTCGATTTTTTGACAAGGATGGTTGTTGATCGGTTTTTCGGCCGGCAACAACCGATCCAAATTTAGTCAGGGAGAGCGTGGCATAAGCGCTCACATAAGATTTTTCAAACCTCTAATCACGGAGAGTTTGATCCTGGCTCAGGACGAACGCTGGCGGCGGGCTTCATACATGCAAGTCGAACGAGAAAGTGTCCTTCGGGATGCGAGTACAGTGGCGCACGGGTGAGTAACGCGTAGGCAACCTGCCCTTGAGCGGGGAATAACCATCGGAAACGGTGGCTAATACCGCATACAGTCGTGCATCGCATGGTGCACGATGAAAGTCTTCGGACGCTCGGGGATGGGCCTGCGTCGGATTAGTTTGTAGGTAGGGTAACGGCCTACCTAGGCGACGATCCGTAGCTGGTCTGAGAGGACGATCAGCCACACTGGCACTGAGACACGGGCCAGACTTCTACGGAAGGCAGCAGTAGGGAATATTGGGCAATGGGCGAAAGCCTGACCCAGCCACGCCGCGTGGAGGAAGACACCCCTATGGGGCGTAAACTCCTTTTATACGGGAAGAACCCCTCCCTCAGGGAGCCTGACGGTACCGTATGAATAAGCACCGGCTAACTCCGTGCCAGCAGCCGCGGTAATACGGAGGGTGCAAGCGTTGTCCGGATTCACTGGGTGTAAAGGGTGTGTAGGCGGGACGGTATGTCAGAGGTGAAAGCCCACGGCTCAACCGTGGAATTGCCTTTGAAACTGCCGTTCTTGAGTCTCGGAGAGGTCGCTGGAATTCGTGGTGTAGCGGTGAAATGCGTAGATATCACGAGGAACACCAGAGGCGTAGGCGGGCGACTGGACGAGTACTGACGCTGAGGCACGAAAGCGTGGGGAGCAAACAGGATTAGATACCCTGGTAGTCCACGCCGTAAACGATGGATGCTCGGTGTTGGCCCTCATTGTGGGGTCAGCGCCCAAGCTAACGCGTTAAGCATCCCACCTGGGGAGTACGCTCGCAAGAGTGAAACTCAAAGGAATTGACGGGGGCCCGCACAAGCGGTGGAGCATGTGGCTTAATTCGATGCAACGCGAAGAACCTTACCCAGGCTCGAACGCGATCGGACAGGTCTTGAAAGGGATCCTCCTTCGGGTCGGTCGCGAGGTGCTGCATGGCTGTCGTCAGTTCGTGTCGTGAGATGTTGGGTTAAGTCCCGCAACGAGCGCAACCCCTGTTACTAGTTACCAGCGGATAATGCCGGGGACTCTAGTGAAACCGCCTGCGTAAGCAGTGAGGAAGGTGGGGACGACGTCAAGTCATCATGGCCCTTACGCCTGGGGCTGCACACGTGCTACAATGGGTGATACAACGGGCAGCCACCTCGCGAGGGGGAGCCAATCCATAAAATCACTCCAAGTTCGGATTGGAGTCTGCAACTCGACTCCATGAAGCCGGAATCGCTAGTAATCGCGTATCAGCAACGACGCGGTGAATACGTTCCCGGGCCTTGTACACACCGCCCGTCAAGCCATGGAAGCTTAGGGTACCCGAAGTCCGTGACCCAACTACGGAGGGAGCGGCCGAAGGTAAACTAAGTGACTGGGGCTAAGTCGTAACAAGGTAGCCGTACGGGAACGTGCGGCTGGATCACCTCATAAAGAGAGCCTTGAGACAATGATCTCCTTAAATCGACAGGACTTGCTATACTCTTCCCTGGTTTTGCACGTGGAGCAAAACCCGCACTTCAGGGGCTGTAGCTCAGGTGGTTAGAGCGCACGCCTGATAAGCGTGAGGTCGGAGGTTCAACTCCTCCCAGCCCCACTCCGCAGGCTCAGCGGCCCTTAGGTGCCAGGGGTTATAGCTCAGTGGTAGAGCATCGGTTTTGCATACCGAGGGTCGCCGGTTCGAGTCCGGCTAACTCCACATGGAACGTGTAACGTTCCAAGTTCTTTGACTTGATGATATTCGCCAAATGAACAACGCGCAGAAATGACGGAAGTCCGTGTGGCTTCCGTCCGAGCGTAAACGAGCGCAGAGAACCCCCCACCGGGGTTCTCGCGAACCTGACTTGTGTAAAATCTCAAAGGTTTAAGCAAAGAAGGGCGCATGGTGGATGCCTTGGCACGGGCAGGCGATGAAGGACGTGATAAGCTGCGATAAGCTACGGGGAGTTGCAAATAAGCATGGATCCGTGGATTTCCGAATGGGGCAACCCGGCACTCGCAAGAGTGTCATCCTTGGGCTGAATACATAGGCTCTTGGAAGCAAACCCGGGGAACTGAAACATCTAAGTACCCGGAGGAAGAGAAAACAACAGTGATTCCCCAAGTAGTGGCGAGCGAACGGGGAACAGCCTAAACCGGTGTGGTCTCGGCTACATCGGGGTCGTAGGGCTTGCAATATGGATCACGCGTCGAAGTGGAAGCTTTCTGGAAAGTGGCACCATAGAAGGTGATAGTCCTGTACGCGTAAGACAACTGATCCTAGCGATGTCCCTGAGTACCACGGGGTCGGAGAAGCCTTGTGGGAAGCTACCAGCACCATCTGGTAAGGCTAAATACTAGTCCGTGACCGATAGTGAACCAGTACCGTGAGGGAAAGGTGAAAAGAACGCCTAGTCGGCGAGTGAAATAGTACCTGAAACCATGCGCCTACAACCAGTCGGAGCCTGTATTTCCGCGCTTATGCGCAGATTGAACGGGTGACGGCGTGCCTTTTGCATAATGAGCCTACGAGTTACACCTCACTGGCAAGGTTAAATGCCTCAGGCATGGAGCCGTAGCGAAAGCGAGTCTGAACAGGGCGTCATAGTCAGTGGGGGTAGACGCGAAACCGAGTGAGCTACCTATGGGCAGGGTGAAGCGTGGGTAAGACCACGTGGAGGCCCGAACCGCAGTACGTTGAAAAGTGCCCGGATGACCTGTGGGTAGGGGTGAAAGGCCTATCAAACTCGGAAATAGCTCGTACTCCCCGAAATGTATTTAGGTACAGCGTCGCAACAGTGTATCGGAGGTAGAGCACTGATTGGGCTAGGGCCCTTCACCGGGTACCAACCCCAGACAAACTCCGAATGCCGATACTACGTTTTGTGGCAGTGAGGGCATGGGTGCCAAGGTCCATGTCCGAGAGGGGAACAACCCAGACCGACAGCTAAGGTCCCCAAGTTCAGTCTAAGTTGATCAAAGGAGGTCGGATTGCTGAAACAACCAGGATGTTGGCTTGGAAGCAGCCATTCATTTAAAGAGTGCGTAACAGCTCACTGGTCGAGCGATCTGGCATCGAAAATTTGCGGGCATTAAGACTGGCACCGAAGCTCCGGGTTTCCAATGGGAAGCGGTAGGGGAGCATTCCAGCGACGACGAAGCAGCCTCGTGAGATGCTGTGAAGTTTCTGGAAAAGAAAATGTAGGCATGAGTAACGATAAGACAGGTGAGAAACCTGTCCGCCGTAAGCCTTAGGGTTCCTGTTCAACGTTAATCGGAACAGGGTTAGTCGGGTCCTAAGCCGAGGCCGAAAGGCGTAGGCGATGGAAAACGGGTCAATATTCCCGTACCACCAGAAAGCGATAATGTAAGGCGTGACGCAGAAGCGTAAGGTCCGCGCACAGACGGATGTGCGTTGAAGTGCGTAGGCTGGACGAGTAGGTAAATCCGCTTGTCCGTTAAGGCTGAACCACGACAGTAGCGGGAGTCTCCGGACAAACGCATAGAGGCCCCAAGCATGCTGCCAAGAAAAGCGTCGTACATTGCCAATGGTGCCCGTACCGTAAACCGACACAGGTAGGCGAGGAGAGCATCCTCAGGCGCTCGAGTGATCCGTGGCTAAGGAACTAGGCAAAATTGCTCCGTAACTTCGGGAGAAGGAGCGCCTTCCCTTATTAAAAGCGAGGGGAGGTCGCAGTGAAAAGACCCAAGCGACTGTTTAACAAAAACACAGCTCTCTGCTAAATCGCAAGATGATGTATAGGGAGTGACACCTGCCCGGTGCCGGAAGGTTAAGGAAGGGGGTTAGCTGCTTCGGCGGCGAAGCTCACGACTGAAGCCCCGGTAAACGGCGGCCGTAACTATAACGGTCCTAAGGTAGCGAAATTCCTTGTCGGGTAAGTTCCGACCTGCACGAATGGTGCAACGACTTGGGTACTGTCTCGGCCACGGGCTCGGTGAAATTGTGGTGCCGGTGAAGACGCCGGCTACCCGCGGTGGGACGGAAAGACCCCGTGCACCTTTACTGCAGCTTGATATTGACATTGGTTAAAGTATGTGTAGGATAGGCGGGAGGCTACGAAGCTAGGGCGCCAGCCTTGGTGGAGCCACCCTTGAAATACCGCCCTTGTTTTAATCGGTGCCTAACCCGCGACCGTAGATCCGGTTGGGGGACAGTGTCAGGTGGGTAGTTTGACTGGGGCGGTCGCCTCCTAAAATGTAACGGAGGCTCTCAAAGGTACCTTCAGCATGGTCGGCAATCATGCGTAGAGTGCAAAGGCACAAGGGTGCTTAACTGCGAGACATACAGGTCGAGCAGGTGCGAAAGCAGGACTTAGTGATCCGGCGGTTCCTTATGGATGGGCCGTCGCTCAAAGGATAAAAGGTACGCCGGGGATAACAGGCTAATCTCCCCCAAGAGTTCACATCGACGGGGAGGTTTGGCACCTCGATGTCGGCTCGTCGCATCCTGGGGCTGAAGAAGGTCCCAAGGGTTGGGCTGTTCGCCCATTAAAGCGGCACGCGAGCTGGGTTCAGAACGTCGTGAGACAGTTCGGTCCCTATCTACCGTGGGCGTTGGAGACTTGAGCGGATCTGCTCCTAGTACGAGAGGACCGGAGTGGACGAACCGCTAGTGTACCTGTTGTGGCGCCAGCTGCATCGCAGGGTAGCTATGTTCGGCAGGGATAAGCGCTGAAAGCATCTAAGCACGAAGCCCACCGCAAGACTAGGTCTCCCTTATGGGCCGTTCGAGACGAGGACGTTGATAGGCGGCAGGTGTAAGCATGGTAACATGTTCAGCCGAGCCGTACTAATTGCCCATTAGGCTTTTTCCTCTGATATTTTACAGAGATCAGACTCGTCTGCGTATTGCGCGCAGTTCATTTGGCGGATATCATTTTGTCAGGATTTTTGTCGCGGTCACGCGATGACAGACTTCCTGGTGCTTATAGCGCGGGGGATACACCTCTTCCATTCCGAACAGAGTCGTTAAGTCCCGCAGCGCCGATGGTACTGCCCTTCGTGGTGGGAGAGTAGGTCGGTGCCAGGAACCCTATTGACGGCAGGGTCGTTTCCGACTGGATACGGCCCTGCCTGTTCTTTTTATTACCAGACCGCTTGGGGTGCTTCCTAGTAGGGAGGCTGAGATAAAACCCATTGTACCTGATCCGGGTAATGCCGGCGTAGGAAATCGCATCGAAGTGCTGCTACAGCTCTCCAAGCACGCCTAAAACCAGCTGTAACATGTTACTTTCGTTGCTCATCTGCGGTACACTACTTCTCAATCCCCAGCTGACTGGCACAGTCCAGTCGACAGCGGGCGAACCGCTTGGCGGGGCGACCCTGCAACTCTTTTCGGATAACTCCTCCGTCGCCAGCTACTCCGGGACCACAGATACGGACGGCAGCTTTACGCTTGAGGTTGATCCGGGAGCATATACGCTTGAGGTTCGCTTTCTTGGCTATGAAACACTTCGGCAAACCCTGCAGGTGGGCGACTCTGAGCAGCATTTGATGCTCACGCTGGATCAGCGAGTGCTCTACGGTGGGGAGGTGGTTGCCGAAGCCCGGCGGGCTCGTGAACAACTGACCCCGCTCACGCACAGCAATATCACGGCACGTGAGCTCGCTGTACTGCCGTCCATGCAGGATATGCCAGCCACATTGGCCCGGTCGGTTTCTATCACACACTACAGTGAGAACGGCAATGATATGGGGTACACCTATCTGCGATTGCGTGGGTTTGGGCAGCGACGCGTCGCCGTATCTATCAACGGAATCCCACAGAATGATCCTGAAGAGCATAACGTGTTCTGGATCAATTTTTTTGATCTGCAGGGATCAATCCAAGACATCCAGGTGCAGCGGGGTGCAGGGGCCGCCTCTTACGGCTCGACAGGTATCGGCGGCGCCATTAACATCGTGACGGATCCGTACCGTGCCAATCCCGACGTACGCTTGGAAGCAGGCTACGGAACCTACGCCACGCAGCGCTACACACTCCAGGCAAATACAGGACTTTTAGGTGGACGCTACACAGCTTATGCGCGGGTCAGCCGGCTAAAATCAGATGGGTACCGCGACTGGTCGTGGTCCGAGTTCTGGCGGTACTTTGTGGGAGTTCGGCGCTACGGCGAACGACATACGTTTACACTGCAGTCCTATGGAGGCCCACAGCGGGATGGTCTGGCTTATGGGGGTATCCCCAAAGAAGCAAACACCGGTCCGGTTGATGACGGATTCGGAGGAACGATTGACCGGCGATACAACTTCAGCGCGTTTACCGAGGATGTTGAGCACTTCCATCAGCCTCATGTGGAGCTTTTACATACGTTCACACCCAGTTCGAATCAAACATTTGAACAAGCTCTTTTCTGGATCAAGGGCATTGGGGAGTTTGATTTTGGGGGCACCTTCCGAAGTGCAGACTATCTGCGTATTCCGGCGGGCTGGCGGGAGTTGAGTGATGCCGAACGCCAGGAACCTCTGTACATTAGCTCACCGGACGCAACGGTGCTGTTTAGAGCTGCACTGGACCAGTGGCAGGCAGGCTGGATGCCACGCTATAACGTAAGGCGAAGCAAGTCAGAAACAACACTTGGCGGGGAATTGCGTCTGCACCGGTCTTTACGGTGGGGGCGCGTTGAGGAAGCCAGCGGGTTGCCTGCACAGGTCGTAGGAGTGGATAACGATTACAGAGTTTACAGTGTGCACGGAGAGAAAGTGGTGGGTTCGTTATATGCCAGTCACATCATGCGGCCCGTAAGTCGGCTGGCGATTCAAGCCGATTTGCAACTCACCTGGCGGCAGTACCGGATTTATCAGGAAGAATTTTTCGGGAATTCCTTTCGTGTCCCTTATCTGTTTGCAAATCCGCGCCTGGGCGTAACCCTGAACCCGGAGCAGCCGCTGAGCGCTTATATGAGCATATCGCTGGCTAATCGCGAACCCCGAATGAAGTCGCTCTATGATGGCGAAGAAGCGGGGGCCGGGTTCACTCCTCAGTTTGATCGGCGTGCTGACGGGAGCTTCGATTATGACCGTCCGATCGTAAAACCGGAACGGCTAACCGACATTGAGTTAGGAGGGCAGCTGGAGCATCACAACATTCGGCTTCGCGCCACTGCCTACTGGATGGTGTTCAGGGATGAGATTGTTCCAAGTGGAGGCCTGGATCAGTTTGGGATTCCACGTACCGGTAATGCAGATCGCACACAGCACATTGGCATTGAGCTGGAGGCGGCGGCCCGTCTCTTGCCGGGTCTGAATACGTTTGCGAATGCTACCTTCAGCCGTAATCGAATCGTGGAATTTGTGGAATACGTAACGCTGCCTGATTTTTCGGTTGCCCCCATTGACAGGTCCGACAATCCGATTGCTGGCTTTCCTGCACGCAGTGGGAGTATAGGGGTTACGTATGAGCGGTCGGGCTTTACGCTCCGGACAGATGCACGATTTGTAGGCAAGCAGTACGTGGACAATGGAGGAGGGCGCACCACAGACGGTGTGGTTGCAGATAACCTGGAAGTGGATCCTTACGCATTAGTCTCTGCGACAATACAGTGGTCGTTCGGTGAGCAATCACCGCTGGACGGACTGACATTTTCGCTGGATGTTAATAATGTACTGGATTCAAAGGTGCTTCTGTACGGGAACGCAGGCTTCGGGACTCCCCAGTTTTTTCCTGCAGCAACCCGTCATTTATTTCTCAGAGCGCAGTACAGATTGTGGTAGCTGAGGAGCAAATAGTTTGGGATCACATTTTAGGTAAGTGCGCAAAGCATCTGGGGGAAGCACGGGAACGGGGCATTGCTCTATCCGCGAGACAACCCCGGTCATATCGGATTCCTCGCAAATAGTAATGGTCAGCTTATGTTTAGGGTGCCTCTTACCCTTGGAAATACAGAAAAAATGCATGTCTCGAGATGCAAATTTTTCTACGGCAACCTAACTTCTAGCCACAATATTATGTGATAGAACCTAAGAAAAACACTTCCTGGAACGGGTAATCCGTGACACAAGTTTGCATGCTGCGTGATATCCAAAAGATAGTCTCGCTACCAGCAGCTTCGAAGTACTTAAGCTTGAACTTAGCTCCCTTAACACCACCCAGAAAACCGTACAACGCAATCGTTACCGTTCCAGACGCAGAAGTGGCTATAAGTACGGGAGGGGTGTTCCGGCAGCCCTGTGAAGAAAATAAAAGGATGGGTTGTGGTTGTTACCCGTCACTCAGCTAAAGCCTGAACATCGGAAGGCAAGCCGATCTCTCGAATTCGTCAAGAATATCCTGGGAGGGGGCAAACGTATCTGTATAAGACGGTATATACCCAGACGTAGAAGATTCAACAGGCCAGTGTATCTCTATGCTGGGTGTCCCGGGGAGCCATCCCCTGGATCCAAGCAAAAAAAGCCACGATAATAATTGCCGTAGCCGACAACCACCACCATCGTCCATTTTCATGGCCTGCGTCAGACCTCCTGCGCCGCCTGGAAAATCGAGGATTTTCCCGGCTCATTGCGATTGTCCAGGTTTGTAAACTCGGATTTGTGGAAATCCCTCGTTTTGCGTTGTAGTGAAACGATATTCACCGTCTACTGCCAACAGATGTTCACCAGGTTCCGGACCAGCACCCAGATAATGTCCCAAACCTGTTCGTGCATCAACACGAAATATGTGATTTTCCATAAATTTGATAGGCGGTATATTTTTCAAATCTCTTTTTAAGTGACTGTAGGTTACGTAGAAATAATCTCCATCAGAAAAGAGTGATTTGAACACCGACGCATTGTCCTCATGCAGAACAGTGTGATATCTTAGCCCCTTCTCTACCTCGAGTACTATGTCGCTACGGTAATCTGAAAACGTGACCTGCCAGAGCTCTTCTCCATCCTCCGAATATCCTGTCATTGCAGGAATATGGTTGGTAGTCTGAGCAATCACGCCGTGCTTTGCGTTGCACGCAAGCATGGCGTCCCCAACAATCGCAGATACAACAAAGTGTCTTTCGTAATTGTATGGTTTCCCAAAGGACTTTTCCCAATCACCTCCCAGCGTGTATTTGTGAATCACACCACCGTGTTCCTTCCCAACATAACTCTGCTTATAGTAAAATCCATTCATGGCACAGAGTGCATCCCCTTGCGGGTATTCAGGATGATTTGTAGAAATCAGATTGAATGTATCCCCTTCACGTTGAAACACATGACCCACGCCAAAATCACCTACAATTATCTTACGGCCGTCTTCTATAACTGCGAGCCCTCCGGGTTGTCTGAACTCGCCCGGGCCACTTCCAGCAGTGCTCACCACAGCAATAAATTTGCCATCGTAACCATAGGCACGAACTTCTCTACCCATTAGATCGACGTAGTACATGGTACCCTTGTGATCGACATCAAAATCCCACACCATCCCAATCATTTCGTGTGCATCCCCCTCGTCAACACCTACCGTTGCTATATCCATCATGTCCCAACTCCATACCTCCTCGTTATCATTATGCCCTAACTCAAAGCGAGGATCCGAGGAGACAGGAATATTTTCCTTCGTCGGATGAATTACTGACTGAGCAGATGTTATCAGCGGAAGCAGCAGAATCACGCCCGATAAAACAAGGCTACGCCTGACGTATGGCAAAATGTCCAACATAAGGGAAGACATGGTTAGTGTGGACTATTACAGTATTGCTGAAAGACAACGTCACTGCGCAAGCAACTTTCAGATTAGAACCGAGGACGAACAGGCTTGCGCCGGATCTGTTCACTCTCCGGTCCACTCTGGAGGAACGAACTGGTATCAACAAGAGCCAATTCGTGACCACACGCGCTGCCAGCCAACAGGCTACGGGCGTTTGACAGGTCTGTGCTCACTTCCAGTTCCGCGTCCAAGTCAATTGTGCACGTACCTGATCGGCTTTCCACCATCCAGTCTAGTTGTCCATCTAGGCCTCCTTCAAGTTCCACATCGCTAAAGAAACCCTGGATAGTTAAAACAGAGAGGTAGTTAATGCTCTGTTCGGCATCCAGCGTAAATTCTGTCCCCTCGTCACCCTTGATTCCACACCCGTTTGGAGTGAAGTCAACCCCAATGGATAGACGTGATGTGCTATCGTTGGGCATTGCATCAGTAACATTAACCGACAAACGCATCTCCCCTTCTTCAGGGCACGCGATGGTGAATTCTTCTGGGCTGTGAGTGGCTGTAATCTGTGGCATCGTATCTGACACCACCACCAACAATGCTGTCAGTAGCTCTTCTGTTTCGCGCTCGCTTAACGGGGTATTTTCTGGTTCGGTATCGGCACTGTCACACGCCGCGACCATGACGATAGCTGATAGGAGAACAACTTGAACTAGGGATTTCATGGTATTTATGTCTGGTTTATGGTTAGACGCAATTAGTTCGATTCCAGTCACATTGTTCCGACGATTCGGTTTATCAGAGATCCTGTACTCTGAGTTGGTTACATGTCCTCGAAACGACCGGTTGACCATGACGAAGTGGCTCAATTAATTCGGGATCACCGTCTAGATCCAGCGATGGTTCCTTTCTGTTTTTGAGGTATGGCTTGGTACAGGTCTGAGCATCAATCAAGGCATGGAAGCCCAGATCTTTAGACGCTTCGCCTGTCCGTGAAAACATCAGATTTTAGCGCTTCTGGGTCTGTTCACTCGTCGGTCTCCGAAAATGAGTTTCCCTACTAATATGGAAATAACCATTGCTTCATGCGTTCAGAAACGCTGTAAAACATGAATACGGGTCTGGGTTACTTGGAGAAATTCGAGGGACTAAACGAAAACCTGGACAAGCACGGTAATTTCACTGGAAGCAGATGCAGCCAAGCCATGTCGTGCAGTACTGCGGAGTCTTCTTCCAGAAGCCGTTCGGTTTTATAAGTTTCAGTTTGAGATATATTTCCAAAGGTTACACTCTGACCCTTCGCCTACCCGCTCACTCACTACATGGGAACCCCCATCTCTCCAAAAACAGGCTTTGTGTCCGTTCGGATTCTTTACCCGTCTCATTATCCCGAACAACCAGGGTTAGTGTGTATGGTCCTGTTTTCTGGTCACTGACATCCAGAATCTGGTACAAAGATTCTTCGCGCAGTGAACCGTTCTCCGTATAGCTTACAGACACCCCCTCTCTGTTCCGCTTCTTACCGAATATGCTCCTTATCACACGCCGGATCCGACGATCAGTATTCTTGGGTTCCAATGTGATTTCTACATCATAATCAGTTCTCCCCTGAGCATTTAGGGTTAACCCATAGATCTCGAAGTACAGATAGATCGGCAACTCAGTAGAATATAGACTCCGTGGTGCCGGCAGTATAGAGAGATCATTTCGAATAATTTCATTCGTGCTCGGGGGCACACCATTTTCAGCTTGTTCGACAGAATAAGCAAGCATAATATCGCTCAATGTGACGCCGATCTGATCATAATCCGGCACCGAAATCTCCCGAGTCCAAACACCGTGAGTCTCTTTGCTGGCCATCTCGAGTACGACGAAGAGTTCATATGTGCCTGGCTGAAGTTGCATCTGCTGTGTACCAACCAATAGATTCTGATCAGGAAATGCCACAATCTGATTGGTAGAGAAGCCATCAATGTTTTTCGTACGCTCAGCGTGGGTTTCTCCTTGATCGTCACTGAGATACGACGTAACGTTTGCATTTACCTCTATTGTTCCGTTCGGGTAATCAATGATGGAGTCCAAAGCTGCGTAGGTGTGAAAGTCCGCACTTGCTATTGTTGTTTTCGGCAAATCAGGGATGGATTCTGGAGGGATTCCATAATTGATAAACAGATCTGTTTCCTGTCCATCTCCCTTGAACGAGTTGACCAAAAATGGTGTCTCAATCTGGTGACGGGGTTCCTTACTGCCTGAACCCATAGTCGCTATTTCGATAAAATCTGGGTCTGGACCTATCTGGAGCTTGAAGCTCAAGTTACCAGTTCCGCAAGACTCTACAATTCTATCTCTCCAAATCTCGTATGTTAAATCATTGATTTTGACCCGCATTGGAAAAGAACCGACAGAATACAAAGAAAAACCCCGCGGCACTAGATCAGGCAGGTTTTTGGGTAGGTTACTGGATTCTATTATCCTCCCATTCACGCTTATCCTCTTTTCATCAGCTACAAAGTAAACTTGTGCTGAAACATCGACAGTCACAAAAAATGCAACCAGCAAAATGATTGAGGCCCGTATGGATGTCTCACGGTTCATCATAGAAACTCAGTGTTTGGTTACAAAGGAAGTGTTTTGGCAGATTCCATTCCAGATAGGCTGGCGTTTAAATTACCGGCGAGTGAATCCAGGTGTATGACTGGGAGTTCGTCCCATAAATTGGGTCTGTCCGTGGTGAACTATACGAGCGCTTGCTGAATTTGGATTCGTAATTGTGTGTCACCCTTCTTCATCAGCTCCACTGGATTGGGGGGCTTTATCTGGAGTTACAGCCGGCTCCTACACCTGCAACCTGAAAAAAGATAGACACGAAGCGGGCATACACCGAATTGATGTTGTTGCAATACTCCGATTAAGTACATGTTGTCGGATTCCTGGGAGATCGCAGTCGTCTCGAAATACGACACACTGGCGTCAATAGTGCCAGCACTGTATCAACACTTTTGTATATGAATGTGGAAAACTCTTCATATTGGGGTAACTTATCGCAGTAAGTGGTAAAAGGGCCACCAGGCAATAAATTGATGAATACCGAAATCATTGTCGATGAGGCATTGGCCGCTGAGCACGGACTCACGGACCAGGAATACAGATGGATTCTGGAGCGGTTGGGAAGAACGCCAACCATAACCGAACTGGGGATCTACTCGGTCATGTGGAGCGAACACTGCTCGTACAAGAACTCCATTGCGATGCTGAAAACTTTGCCTCGCGAAGGAGGCGCCCTGCTGGTTGGTGCGGGAGACGAGAATGCCGGACTGGTCGATATTGGCGATGGCTTGGCAGTCGCTTTCAAGATTGAAAGTCATAATCACCCTTCGGCCGTTGAACCCTATCAGGGAGCTGCGACCGGCGTAGGGGGAATTCATCGCGATATCTTTACCATGGGTGCGCGCCCGATCTGCGCACTTAATTCGCTGAGGTTCGGGTCCCTTGAGCATAGCAGAGTGCGGTATCTGTTTGATGGTGTTGTTCGCGGGATTGGTGACTATGGGAATTCGTTTGGTGTCCCTACCGTGGCCGGAGAAGTGTACTTCGATCCGGCTTATGAGGGTAACCCGCTAGTGAATGCCATGAGTGTGGGGATTGTGAAAGTGGATGGCACTGCGTCTGCTATTGCAGAGGGTGCTGGCAATAAGGTCTTTATTGTAGGTTCGGCAACAGGCCGAGACGGTATCCACGGAGCCACCTTCGCGTCCGAGGAAATATCCGAAGAGAGCGAAAAAAAACGTCCGAGTGTACAGGTAGGCGACCCCTTCACGGAAAAATTACTCCTGGAGGCCACACTGGAGGCGCTTGCTGCAGGTGTAGTCGTCGGCATACAGGACATGGGGGCAGCGGGCATCACATGTTCCTCGTGTGAAATGAGTGCAAAAGGTGGCGCCGGCATGCGCCTGAACCTGGACCATGTACCGGTTCGTGAAGCCGATATGACCGCCTACGAAATTATGCTGTCTGAAAGCCAGGAGCGCATGTTACTGGTTTGTGTACCCGGTAAAGAAGAGGAGCTGCAGGCTATCTTTATCAAATGGGATCTGTACGCGGTATGTGTGGGAGAAGTCACGGATACGGGTCGAGTTCAGGTACAGTACAGGGGAGAGCAGGTGGCTGACGTGGAGGCCGATCATCTGGTTTTAGGGGGAGGCGCCCCAGTCTATCATCGCGAAAGTCGCCGACCGGGCTACTTGGATACAACCTTTGTGCTGCCTGCAATAGAGGATCTGCATGTGCACGAGGTGGAAAGCGCCCTACTCAGTCTGCTGGGGTCCCCCAATATCGCATCCAAGCAGTGGGTGTATGAACAGTATGATACCATGGTGCGCACCGGTACCATCAACGCTCCAGGGCCCGGGGATGCAGCAGTGGTACGGATCAAGAATTCAGACAAAGGCCTGGCAGTAAAAACAGATTGCAACGGACGCTATGTCTATCTGAATCCGTACAAAGGAGGCCAGATAGCCGTTGCGGAAGCTGCTCGCAATGTGGTATGTACCGGTGGGCGTCCACTGGCAATCACCAACTGTCTCAATTTTGGTAATCCGTACAAGCCGGAGGTATACTGGACTTTCAAGGAGGCCGTGAGGGGTATGGGCGATGCCTGTAGAAAGCTCAATACTCCAGTAACCGGTGGTAATGTTTCGTTCTATAACGAAAACCCGGGGGGAGCAGTCTTCCCGACTCCGACCATAGGGATGTTGGGGCTGGTGGAGGATGTCACTGCTCACGCGACACAGTCAGGATTGTGCACACCAGGCAACACGATCTATTTACTTAGTCCGAAGGCCTGGAATTTTCGCACGCAGCATTGCGAGCTCGGAGCAACAGAATACTTGTACACACGCCACGGGCTAACCCGTGGAGATGCCCCCCATCTGGATATGACAGAGGAGTGTGCGGTACAGGAGTCTGCCCTCGCCATGATTCAGTCTGGACTTATTACAAGTGCACATGATGTTTCTGACGGAGGGTTGCTTGTGGCTTTGGCGGAATGCGTCCTTTTTTCAGAAAACCTGGGCGTGGATATTCGACTGAACCCCGAGAGCATGGCCCGCACGGATGCTTTACTTTTCGGCGAGGCACAGTCTCGGATATTGCTTACGGCAGCGCGGTCAAAGGCGGATCAGTTAGAGACGCTTGTTGCCGAGCATCCAGACGTACAGTTAACCGTCCTGGGGGCCGTTTCCTCAAATCCGGCACTATCGGTTGCTGTCGGAGGTAAGAGTGTATTGCACTGCACTACGGACGCGATGAGGACGGTCTACTTCGGATCTATTCCGAAACACATGGCGCGCCGAGTTGCTGCATAATTCCCATAACTTGCGCACCAGTTCTGCGTACAATACACTATCTAAACAATACTCGAGAATCATGGCTGCTATTGAGCTGACTGATACTAACTTTCAAACCGAAGTGCTGGAATCCGATATTCCCGTACTCGTTGACTTCTGGGCTGCTTGGTGTGGTCCGTGTAGAGCGGTAGCACCAATCGTATCCGAACTGGCCACTGAGTATGCCGGCCGGGTGAAGATTGGCAAGGTTGACGTTGATGTAAATCCACAGACCGCAATGCAATATGGTGTACGCTCAATTCCGACGCTGCTCTTTTTTGTCGATGGGCAGGTGCGTGATCAGATGATAGGGTCGGCCAGGAAGCGGGAGTTTCAGAAAAGGCTTGACGCGCTTATCAGCCAGACAGCCTGACAAACCGAAGTCTTTCGGGAAACAACCGTTCCAGTTTATATGCACGGTATCGCCTAGTGCGTGTGCCTTGTATGGAGTGAGTGAACCCAGATAAAATGTCGTCCATTCCGATTCCCCACGAAATTTCGTTTGAGGGTGCAGCACACCACAGGGTGCTCATAATTGGTTCCGGTCCGGCGGGGTACACCGCGGCGCTCTATGCGGCTCGAGCAAATCTTGCTCCGGTTGTCTATGAAGGACTTGAGCCCGGAGGACAGCTCACAACGACCACGGATGTAGAGAACTATCCGGGTTATGTGGACGGAGTTCTTGGACCGGCCATGATGGAGGACTTCAAAGCTCAGGCAGTTCGCTTTGGGGCCGAAGTGAAGTACGGTGAGATAACTCATCTTGATCTTTCCCAACGTCCACTGAAGGCTGTGGTGGATGAGGAAACGGGGATTCTCGCAGATACCGTCATTGTTGCCACGGGCGCCTCAGCCCGTTATCTGGGTTTGGAAAACGAAAAACGCTTATTGGGGCGCGGAGTATCTGCGTGTGCAACGTGTGATGGTGCGTTTTTCCGGGGGGTAGACTTGGCTGTGGTCGGTGGAGGTGACACCGCAATGGAAGAATCGCTTTTCCTGACGCGTTTCGCGTCAAAGGTCTGGCTGATCCACCGAAGAGACGAGCTGCGTGCATCAAAGATCATGCAGCAACGCGTGAAGGAGCATCCGAAGATCAAGATCATCTGGAACACCATCGTTACAGATATACTGGGTGCAGACGAAGTGACCGGTGTTCGGCTCAGGAATGTGATCGATAACTCCGAACGGGATCTGGCAGTCCGTGGATTCTTTGTAGCGATCGGACATACACCGAACACGACGCTTTTCAGGTCCTGGCTTGACGTGGATGAGCAGGGATACATTGAGACTCGGCCAAGATCAACTCAAACCAACATCCCCGGTGTATTTGCGTGTGGAGATGCGCAGGACCATGTCTATCGGCAGGCCGTCACTGCAGCGGGGACCGGTTGCATGGCAGCAATAGACGCGGAGCGGTTTTTGGCAGCGGAATCCGGATAATCCGGTCAGGATCGCAGAAAATTGCGCAGCAGGAAAGAGACGTTTTCGGGTCGTTCACGGAGCCGACGTGCATAGTAGGGTAGCCACATGCGACCATAGGGCACGTAAACACGCATGTTGTACCCATCGCGGACGATACGCACCTGTGTTTTTTGGCGCAGACCGTAGAGCATCTGGAACTCAAATCTTGATGCGTCGATGCTTTTTTCCAAGGCGTACGCTTTGGTGCTTTCAATGAGTGCGTCGTCGTGCGTGGCTATGGCGGGGTAATTGCCGTCTCGAAGCAGGATGTGCATACAGCGGATGAACTGTGTGCGGATTTTCGGCATGGGCCGCCAGGCAATCGTCGAGGGTTCACGGTATGCGCCCTTGCATAGGCGCACGCGCGCGCCCAAACGGCACATACGTTTCACATCCTCTTCGGTACGCTTCAGGTACGCTTGCAGCACAATACCCACATGTTCACGATACTCGGGTAGTACGGACTCAAAAATGCGAAGACTTGACTCCAGAACCGAGCTACCTTCCATATCAAGTCGCACGAAGGCGTTCAACGCCCGGGCCTCATCCAAGAGAGTACACAGGTTGTCGTGACAAAAATTTTCATCGATCACCTGTCCGATCATGGAAAGCTTGATGGAGATATTGCGCTCCAGTTGAGGTTCTGAGGCCAGCGTCTGCAATAGATGGATGTAGTTGTCACGCCCCAGCAGTGCCAGATCTCGACGCGTTACGTGCTCGCCGAGTAGGTCCACTGTTGTGAGCACTCCCTTGTCATGCAGCTGCCGGATTACAGGGATCGCGCCAGAAAGCGTTTCAGCAGCTACAAAACCACGGGCAAGAAAGAATGGCAGCCGTAACATGGATCAGCGATACAATAAGTGTGACGCACTTCAAATTCCCAACCACATGTGCAACCTCCGGTAAAACCCTCCGTAGGCTAGGTTGTCTTCCAGTGAGTGGAAGCCAGGGACAGGGCATCGCACGACATTTCCAGGTGTTTGCGGTGCCTTTTTTATGGCTATACTTCAAAAATTTCTCCGGCCCAATCATTAGGCCAAGATACTTTTTCGGGAAGACTGTTTGGGTCAGTTACAACCAAATGTGCTCCGCGTTCATGTAAGAGGGGTTCATGTGTCTGAGGGTTCAAGTGTGGGGGCACGACACCGATAGAGAGCATTCCTGCCGCACGTGCAGCGGTTATATCGTCTACGGAATCTCCGATGTAGGCGGTCCTTTCCGCGGTGACTTGTATGCCGGCAGCATTAAGGCGGCCGAGCGCAAGCAACAACGGGAAAGGGTCCGGTTTTTTACGATTACCCTGTCGTTCCCGACCAACCATCAGTGGAAAAAACTCCCGCCAGCCCCATCGATCGAGCGTCCAGTATGCTTCGACTTCCGGGCGGCCGGTTACAATCCCGAGGATATGACCCAGCTTCTTGAGCTCTAACAGTGTCTCGACTTGAATGAGAGGGTGTTCTTCGGTGATGAAACCGTCCCAGTCCTCACCACGGTAGCGGCGTTGGAATTCGGTTACCACGCGAGCAAATGGGGCCTCCATACCAAAGTCCCCGATAATGGTGTGTGTGAGCTCCCAGTCATCATTGAATCCTCCACGATCCTTGTATCGCTGGATCATTTCCGGCTGAATTTCCCGGCCAGTGAAATGGTAGACTGTTTCTTCGATAGCGCGTCGATAGGACCCAGATACATCCACGAGGACGCCATCCATATCGAACAACATTACCGGGATTAGTGGAGTGACTGCCATCCAGTTGGGTATTGCAAGAGGCAATCGCCGACAGGTGCTCTCAGGAGTTCATGGTAACCAGGAATTCGTCGTTGCTTCTGGTGGTGCGCATCCGGTCAAGCAGAAAGTTCATTGCTTGAATCGGATCCTGATCAGCCAGAAGTTTTCGAAGAATCCATATACGGGCTAGCCGTGCTTTCTGGATCAGCAACTCCTCCCGACGGGTGCCGCTCATAACTACGTTTAATGCAGGGAAGATACGACGATCTGCCATTTCTCGGTTCAGCACGAGCTCCATATTGCCCGTTCCCTTGAATTCTTCAAAAATAACGTCATCCATGCGGCTTCCCGTATCAATCAGAGCGGTTCCGACAATAGTTAGCGAACCGCCCTCTTCGACATTGCGTGCGGCGCCGAAGAAGCGCTTGGGCCCTCGCAGCGCGGTGGCATCCAGTCCGCCTGAGAGTGTACGTCCAGAGTCCGGGCACACGGCATTGTGTGCACGGGCCAGGCGGGTGATTGAGTCCAGAAGGATCACCACATCCTGCTTCATTTCTACGAGGCGTTTGGCTTTCTCCAGTACGATATTGGCCACCTCTACATGTCGAGACGGTTCCTGATCGAAGGTGGATGCAAGCACCTCCCCTTTAACATGCCGCTCCATGTCGGTCACTTCCTCTGGTCGCTCGTCAACCAGAAGGATAATGAGGTGGGCTTCTGGATGGTTGGTACTGATAGCGTTGGCAATTTTTTGTAGAAGAATGGTTTTGCCGGTCTTGGGTTGGGCAACGATCAGTCCCCGCTGTCCCTTTCCGATAGGTGCGAACAGGTCAAGGATCCGCATGGACATGTCGTGCGCGCGTGTTTCCAGGCGAAGGTGTTCCTCTGGATAGAGAGGAGTCAGGTACTCAAAACTCTGTCGCTTTTCTATTGAGGCAGAATCACAGTTATTGATTTTCCTGACTTGAATGAGAGCAAAGTATCGTTCACCATCCTTTGGCGGGCGGACCTCGCCTTCAACGGTGTCTCCAAGCCGGAGACCAAAGCGTTTAATCTGACTGGGCGATACGTAGATGTCGTCAGGGCTAGGCAAATAATTGAAGTCAGATGACCTCAGGAACCCGTACCCGTCGGGCAGTATTTCCAGGACGCCCGTTTTTTCGAGCACGGTGTTCGGGTCCAGTTTCTTGATGTCAGAGCGAGGTGCGTAGATTGGAGGGCTCTCGGGTGCACGCCGCCGTCGTGAGTCCCTTGGCCCCATACGGGAATCACGCCTCCCGCGCTTTCCATGAGACTGTCTCCTCGAACGTCCTCCCTGACGCGTGCGCCTCGGAGGACGGCTCTCAGGGTCGTGATGCAAGGATTGCTTCGCGGTGGGCTCGTTTGTAGGAGTGGCGCGAATGTGAATCACCTTGTTATCTGTACGGCCATCTTTCTCAGAGCTAAACAAGGGAGATTCTTTGGATGTCGAGGCTGTCGGGGGACTTTTCATTGTATTCGAGGAGCGGGTCGCCGCCGGGCTGACAAGCTCAGCTTGTTTTGCTATGCGGGGACCTCGGTTAGTAGTTGTTCGGGTTTGATGTTCAAGGATAAACTCAATCAGATCTTTTTTGCGTAGGGTCGTCCACCCCCCAACGCCTAGTTGGCGGGCAATATCCTTTAGTTCGGGAAGTTTCTTTTGTGCTAGTTCGGGTTGATTCATTGAAAGAGGGTTCATTAACGTGCATAGGGCTGCATTGAGCCAAGATCACGGGATGGTTTCCGCAGGCACGGAAACCTCATGCAACTAGGTAAGCGTAAACAGACTGGAAGATGTGGACTAGAAGAACGGAGCAGCGCTGATGCCACTGCAGAGATTGAACAAGGGTTACGGCGACCCAGGCTCCTAGTTATACGACGATTGAGCGTCGGGGTTACCTGAGACACACGCAAGTTAAGCAAATTCGAGATTACTCACAAGTGCACTGCGCTAAGGAATGCACCAGCGAGGAAGTGTGAACCGCACACCAGAATGGACTCCTGTTGTATCACACGACCCAAAGCGAGTTCCCACATAGCGGATACAGATCCAGTGCCAGCAACATTAATTGCGTACTCTTCAAGCAGTCTGGCCAAATCGGACGCAGGCACAGCACGCTGGAGAGCAAGGTCACACACGTACACTTGCAATGAATGTCCCTTCAACACACGCATGACACCGGTAAGTTCCTTGTCCTTCATGAGCGAGAGCAAAAGGTGGACGGTTCCATCGCGTGGCATGTAGTTGAGCGCGGCTGCGATACCTGCAGGATTGTGGGCCACATCCAGGATCGCCAGCGGTTTTTTGTTGAATACCTCTAGGCGGGCCCTGAGTCCGGTGAGCTCGCAAACCCTTTCAAGTCCTTTGAGGATGAAGAGGGGGTCTTGTCTTGCTTCCGGGAAAAGAATTTCGGCACTTCGGGTGGCCAGGAGTGCATTGTGGGTCTGGTGTTCACCGGCGAGGCCATATGAGTGCAGGTCGTATGTGCGCAGGGGGGTCTGCAAGTAAGTATCGGTCGCGATACCCGGTTCAACCCAGGGAGCATTTTGGCTGCTGGCCGTTTCCTGCATCACTTGCTGTGTAGCGGCCTGACCTGTTGCTGCAATGACGGGCGTATCGTCCTTGATTATGCCAGCTTTCTCACGTGCAATGGAGGTAAGCGAATTGCCGAGTGTCTGTGTGTGATCCAGATCTATCTGAGAGATCACGGAGAGCTTGGGTCTAAGGATGTTGGTTGCGTCGAGTCGGCCCCCAAGCCCCGTTTCAACAACGGCAAGATCTACGGATGACTCCGCGAAGAACAGGAAGGCCAATGCGGTGAGGGCTTCGAAGAAGCTTGGTTGCAGGCGGTCGAACAAAGATCCATAGCGATCCAGAGCACCCTGCATCCAGGTATCCGGCACGGGTATACCATTTAGTCGAATCCGTTCGGATAGATGGAGTAGATGGGGAGAAGTGTAGAGGCCGATACGGTATCCGGCAGACTGGCCGATGGCAGCGATCATGCTGGCAGTGGATCCCTTTCCATTTGTGCCGGCGATATGAACACTGGTGAACTTCTGCTCTGGATGTCCCATAGCCGCAAGGAGGTGCCCAACACCGCGCAGACCAGGTTTCATTGCGGCATTACCGAGTTCTGAGTAACGCGGAAGGCTCAAAAGACGGTCGGCATAGTCTGCGGACATTACATATTGCGAGGCCGTAAAGTGATCACCGGAAGAATCATTTCCTCCAAAGAAGCACCGCCATGTTGCATGGAGTCGTTGTAAAGATTCCTGTAATGGTTGAAGTTGGTCGGATAGACAAAGTAATAGTCTTCCTTAGCAATGATGTAGCAATTGCCGGCTCTCGTGGTTGGTAAGCCATAGGCGCGTGGGTCCCGAACGACCATGGCATGTTGGGGGTTTACCCGAAGATTGCGCCCATACTTGTAGCGCAGAGCCGTAGATGTATCACGATCTCCACGCACTTTGGTCCCGTGCAGACTGCGTACAGCTCCGTGATCTGTCGTGATCACAATCGTACAATTCTGTTCAGATAACGTCTGCAAGGATTGGTAGAGCCAGGAATGTTTGAACCAGGTTCTTGTCAACGCTCGATAAGCCCGCTCATCTGGAGACAATTCCCGGATAATATCTGAATCTGACCGGCTGTGAGCAAGTATATCCACGAAATTGACCACGATGGCGTTCAGGTCGGCCTGCAAGTAGTGATTCACATCCTGCGCGAAGGAGCGGCCGTCCTCTTTGCCGATCAACTTCCGATAGCGCATGGTGAAATCGCGCAGGTTCAAACGCTTGAGACAATCGGTCAGTAGCGGCTCCTCATACTGGTTACGACTATACTCATCTCCATCTTCACCGTGCCACATCGTGGGATAACGGCGGGCGATCTCGTCCGGCAGAAGGCCGCTGAAGATCGCGTTGCGTGCGTAGGGTGTGGCCGTCGGTAAGATGCCGTAATGGAAATCGGTCTGGATAGAGAACAGTGGGGACAGCAAGGAGGAGAACTCCAGCCACTGGTCATAGCGCATACAGTCAATAACGAGAAACACCACACGTTGATTTGATTTCAGGAGCGGCTTAACCCAATGCGATACGATCTCATGCGAAAGCAACGGTCGATCGGTATACGAACGGGAACGACAAGCCGATATCCATTTGGGATAAACATCTTCTATGTATCGGCCGAATTCCCGATTGGCTTCCCGATATTGACCTGCCAGCACCTGGCGCGCGTCTTCGTCGTTTTCCAGTTGACGGTCGTGATGAACGAGTTCTCTGTAGAGGCTTACCCATTCCGAGTATCCGATGCGATCGCTGAGAGCAGAGGAAATGGCACCGAAGCGCTGCAGGTAGTCCTGGGAAACCCGGGCGTTACGCAGTGGTCCCCCCTCAAGCAGCCGCTTGCAGGTAAGCAGGATTTGGCTGGGGTTGACGGGCTTGGTCAGATAGTCGCTGATCTGTCCCCCCAAGGCCTCCTCCATGAGGTGCTCTTCTTCACTTTTGGTGACCATGACCACGGGAACGTCCGGGCGTTTCCGTTTGATAGCCGCGAGTGCTTCGAGCCCTTCCATTCCCGGCATATGCTCGTCCAGGAGGACGACATCTACTAAATCATCCTGGCTAACTGCTTCGATAGCGTCAACTCCGTTGGTTACACGTGTAACCCGGTATCCCCGGCTTTCTAGAAAGAGGACATGGGAGCGAAGCAGGTCGATTTCATCATCTGCCCAAAGTATGTGGCCGGCCGTTGACATCGTCTGATGCAGGTTTAGTGAGTCGTAGCCGTAGGTTCAGATAATGCGCCTGTTGAGTCAATTGCACCAGATATACCCATTGTACAGTGTCATGTTCAAACAAGAGGTGACGAACAGGATCGTTACCAACCGGTTTACGCCCGTTGAAACAAAGTTTGATGTGACCAATGTTTGAGAGAGGGTTGTCTGATCGTATGCAGCTTGCGCTGAATGCCCAGATCAAGGCCGAATTCGAGTCCGCATATTTGTATCTGGCGCTGGCAGCCGAAATGGAATCCCGCAACTTGAAGGGCTTCGCCCATTGGCTGCGGAAGCAGTGGGAGGAAGAACTGATCCATGGCCTGAAACTGTATGATTTTCTGCTTCAGCGTGATGCGGAGGTAGATCTACATGCCCTGGACAAGCCCGAAGTGGATTCAGCACAGTCTACACTGGAAATTTTCACTCATGTGCTGCAACACGAACAGTACATCACAGCACGGATCCATGAGCTGTATGCTTTATCTCTGGAGGAGAAAGATTACGCCTCCAGGACGTTGTTGCAATGGTTCGTGGATGAGCAGGTAGAGGAGGAGGACTCCGCCCGGGAGATCATGGAGAACCTGCGCCTGGTCGGTGAAGAGGGGGCGGCGCTGTTTCTTCTGGATCGAGAACTCAGCCAGCGCCCGGCAGTTGATGCCGAGGGTGAATAACCCAACGGTCTACCTTGGAAAAACGGGCCTGATCTACAGTGGTTAATGTCTGTACTGAACTTCCTTACCCCTGGTGCTATCCCCCAGGAGGAGTTTGATGCGATCGAGATTGAGGTACATGAGGTCGCTCCAGGTATCCTGATGCTGGTTGGGCAGGGAGGCAACATCGGGGTCTCTTACGGAGAGGATTCCGTTTTTATGGTTGACGCTCAATTTGGGCAACTCACCGAAAAAATTCTGGCAGCGATAAATACGCACATGGCCAAGCCGGTACAGTTTGTGCTGAACACACACTGGCATGGGGATCATGTGGGAGGTAACGAGAATTTTAGTGCGAGGGGGGCTCTCATAATGGCTCACGAAAAGGTACATGCACGCCTGAGTGTGGATCAGTTCCTGGGCGCATTCGGGAGTAAAGTGCCTGCTGCCCCAAAGGGTGCGCTACCTGTGATCACTTTTACGGAGAACATCTCTTTTCACTGGAACGGGGACACGATAGAGATCTTTCACGCACCTGAGGCACATACCGATGGAGATGTTATTGTACATTTTCATAAGGCTAACGTGATCCATATGGGTGACACCTATTTCAACGGGATGTATCCATTCATAGATGTGGACACTGGTGGATCAATCGACGGGATGGTAGCAGTTGCAGATGCGGTGCTTGCGCGTTGTGACGAAAACACCAGGGTCATCCCTGGGCATGGCCCGCTGTCCAATCAGTCTGAACTACAGGCGTATCGGGAAATGATGGCGACCGTTCGCGAGGCCGTGGCAAAATTGATAAGAGAGGACAAGTCCAGGGAGGAGATCATTGCAGCAAAACCCACAGCCGCCCTGGATGCTGCCTGGGACGGAGGAGTACTGGATCCAGATACTTATGTGGGTCACATCTACAACTCGCTCACGGGAACTAGCGCTGAATAAGCCCGGCCGCAAGTGCGGCCTGATAAAGAGTTTGGCGATCTGCAGAATTCATGGGGCTAATGTCGAGGTTAATCAGCAGATCTCCCGGTCGCTTTTTGTTTGATCGGACGCCGTGTCCCACGAGTCGCAGTCGTGTCCCTGGTCTGGAGTTCGGTGGAACATCGATCGTAAGAATGTCCCCGTATGGATCGGTTACGGTTTGAGTACAGCCTAGCAAAGCATCCAGTGAGGTTACAGACAGCTGCACCAGCAGGTTATTCCTTTTTCGGGTAAAGACGGGATGCGGGAGTATTCTGAAGGTAAAGGCAGGAGAGCCGGGCTCGTCTGAAGCACGGATTCGAAACTTGTTTTTAATACCGGGGGGTAACACAATCCGTGTGAGTGAACCATCCTTTCCCCGAATCATAATGGGGCCTCCCCGGAGCGCTCGTTCGAGTGAGAGGTGCACGACATTACCACCGCTACCAAAAATCTCTTCAAAGAATTCGCCGATACTGGAGAAGAAATCGTCCATAAAAGCGGGAACAGGCTCTGGATTGCTGGCGGCCCGAATTTGGTCGTACTTCGCCCGCCGTTCCGGATCTGAAAGAATGCTGTAGGCCTGTTGGAGTCGCTTAAATCGCTCTTCCGCCTGATCATCACCCGGGTTACAATCCGGATGATGCTGTTGGGCGAGCCGTCGATAGGCGATCTTTATATCTTCTGCAGAAGCAGAGCGTTCGATCTCCATAACGGCATAAAGATCATCTGCAATAGTTAAACGAGACATGAACGAATACGTTATTATCCAAACATACGGGAATACCTGTTCGAAGGTGCGTGCGAACTAATGGGAAGAATTTCTAAGATACTTATTGCCAACCGAGGTGAGATCGCGCTGCGCATTATGCGTACCTGCAAAGTGCTCGGGATCCGTTCTGTGGCAATTTACAGCGAGGCTGACCGGGCAAGTGCACATGTGGTCTATGCAGACGAAGCATATTGTGTTGGATCTGCACGGTCGGTGGATTCGTACCTGAACCTGGATCGTATTATGGACGCCATTCATGAAAGTGGATCGGATGCGGTTCATCCAGGGTATGGCTTTTTGTCTGAACGGGCGGAGTTTGCTCAAGCCTGTGCTGAACAGGGTATAACTTTCATTGGTCCTTCCGCCAAGGCGATCCGTGCCATGGGCGACAAGATGCTGGCCCGTCAGCTCATGCATACACATGATGTGCCGGTTGTTCCGGGAACAGATGGGGCGGTTACCGACCTTAATCAGGCCCTTGAGGTTGCTGACCGGATAGGCTATCCTGTACTCGCAAAAGCAGCGGCAGGGGGTGGCGGTAAAGGGATGCGCAAGGTACACAGTGCACAGGAGATGGAGCAGGCCCTCAGTCGGGCGCAGGGTGAGGCGGGTTCGGCCTTTGGCGATGCCCGTATCTTTATCGAGAAATATCTGGAAACACCTCGACATGTGGAATTCCAGGTTCTTGCGGATGCATATGGTTCGTGTGTACATCTATTTGAACGTGAGTGCTCGATTCAGCGCCGTCACCAGAAGGTGATTGAGGAAGCACCTGCCGCATGCATGACAGCAGAATTGAGAGCACGAATGGGTTCAGCGGCCGTGCGTGCAGCGCAGGCCTGTAACTATGAAGGCGCGGGCACCATCGAATTCCTGGTTGATGAAGCGGACAATTTCTACTTCATGGAAATGAACACGCGCCTCCAGGTTGAGCACCCTGTAACCGAATACATTACAGGTCTGGACCTGGTAGCCGAGCAGATCAGGGTAGCAGAAGGAAAGGCCTTGCCATTCACACAAGACGCACTTGCCATTAATGGACACGCGATCGAATGTCGGATATATGCAGAAGATCCGGCGGCTAACTTTGTCCCGAACCCGGGTACGGTGACGTTACACCAGGTGCCTGTGGGGGTAGGTATTCGTGTTGATGCCGGGTTACAGACCAGGGGAGAGATCCCGGTCCATTACGATCCAATGATTTCGAAGGTGATCACTTGGGGGCGTACGCGTGAGGAAGCGACCCAACGGATGATCTTTGCACTGGAGGACTACCATATTGCAGGGGTAAAGACGACACGAGGGTTTTGCCGTCGGGTCATGGAGAGTGCAGCCTGGCAGGAAGCTCGCTTGAGCACTCATTTCGTGGACGAACATCCAGAGCTTCTGGCAGAGGAATCTGTGCTTCCAACGGATGCAGCAGCCGTGGCAGCGGTCCTGTTGCAGGAGCACAGCACAGCAGGTCCTCTGACAAATGGATCTGCCTGGCGAACCCGACGCAAGGGCAGATAAGGGATAGACTGGGCCGGTAGGGCGGTAGATGGGTCCGTAGTACTGAGGACGCGGAGTAATGTCCGTGGGGCCCCAAGTTGAGCACTGTATGGGCAAGGATACAGGGGGCTTGACCGGCAACCTCGCATTATCTCACACATCGTCCGCCACCCACGCCCCCTCCACCAGCGTGCGGGGGGCAATGGCTTGGCAGTCCAGGATTGGGCTGCGGGCACGGCCGCGTGGGACACACAGTCCACGCGGGGGAGACTTCTCGCCGCCGCGCTTCAATACAGTCTAGGGAGTCCTGTATCTTTCATGAGATACAAGACTCTGTCCCCATTAAGCTGACCCGCATCTATCCCAATCCCGGTTCTCAGCCTCCGAAAAAATTAAAGGCCAGCAAGAGCGTGAATCCGATCCCCATGCCCCAGATCAGTACGTCGTACTTCGTGTCCTGGGACTTCAATCGCTGGTTCAACACTTCCTTCTGTGCTTCAAGGGTTTGCGTGAGGATCTCCAGTTTGTGATCAAAACTTGTGGAGGGCATATCTTTTTGAATCTCTACGAGTTCGTGTATTTCCTCTGGTGATAAATCACCCTCCTTGCTCAATTTCCGGAGCAGCACGAAGGCGCGTGTGGTTAAGTTTTCGAGCGCAGTCGACTTATCTTCTTCTGCCAAGACCACTCGGACGGTGATCAGCGTCCCTTGGTTCCAAGGGGACTCAACGCCGGACCACCTTCTGCACACCAACCTGCTGTTGCACCGCGAACAACCGACGCAGGATACGTCAGGTTAAACGTGACCTTTTCATCATCCTCTCCGTCGCCATCATTACCGCCGCCTCCACCTCCAGTATCACATCCTTCTTGTTTGTTACGTCACCTATGCTTCCTACGAATTCTTCCAATTCCGAAAAATTTGTGGCAGATTCTGAAATACAGGCACTAAAAAAATTCGTGTGTCCGTAAGGGGAGGAGACGCAGAATGCGGCTACACCTCAAATTTTGTAAAGTAGGGTTACCCCGTCCCCAATAGGTACCAAGCTCAGATTCACCCTGGGATCTGTGTGAAGTTTTTTGTTCAAAGCTTGGATGGACTGCGTGTCCAAACTCTTTGTCGCAGAATCAGCTACATCTCCGCCGCGCAAGACATTGTCAATCATAATCAAGCCGCCAGGCCGAACGAGGGCCAGAGACCGTTCGAAATACAGGTCGTAATTCTCCTTATCTGCGTCAATAAAGGCGGCATCAAAGGTGTCCGCTTGGCCCTCCGAAAGAAGATCGTTCAGAGTTTCGGATGCCGGAGCCAAACGGAGTGTAATGCGGTCGGCAACACCTGCCTCTGACCAGTACCTGCGGGCAATTTTCGTGTAATCGTCACTTATATCGCAGGCAACTATATGACCATCTGGAGGAAGTGCGAGGGCCATGGAGAGCGCAGAATATCCGGTAAATGCACCAATCTCCAACACTGATCGTGCTTGCATGAGACGCAGGAGCATGGCCATAAACTGCCCCTGATCTGGCGATATTTGCATTTTCGCATCGGGCAACTTTGCAGTTTCTGCTCGGAGAGACTCCAGGAGTGGATGCTCCCGCAGTGACACACTCAGGATATATTCTCGGAGGTCGTCAGTTATTGCAAGTGTAGATCGTGACATAGATTGTGTTGGAAACCCGTTGTTGTTGGGGCACTTGTGTTCGTTAATGGACAGGCAGTGTACTTATGGTCTCAGTAGTAGGTGCCACAGATAGTAAGGCCCCGCTGAGTCAGCCAGCGACTGACCACCTGTACGGCTTCGCTACTTCCACGCGTTGCGAGTGGCTTTCCAAGATTCATGACGCTCAGCAACAGATCTGCCTGAGCTCGTCTCGCGGGGCGGAGTTGTATAAAAAGCTCCTGTACCAGCTCAGGTTCGTGTGTTCGGGCTATAAACACCAGGCCCTCCCGACCAATCATGCGCATCACATCAAGCACAATGACATGACCGCTCTCGAAATGGTGAACTACCTTGTCGAATTCTTTGACTGCTGGAATTGAGCCGTTCAAGAGTGCGTGATGCATGCCGAGTTCTTTATGAATTTGAGGTAGGATTGGCAGAGTATGTCCGGTGTGTTTTTGAATAGACACGTGATAAAAACTACGCTCTGCCGCGCGCCACTTGGTTGCATACTTCGTATGGAGGATAGTCGACGGGGGCGTCGTTTCTGTTATTCTGTAGTACCCTGAGTTGCGTGCCAGGGTTATGGTCTGGTTAAAGTAGGGTTCACTGTCTGTGGTAAGGAGCAGTGCACCGCCAAGTTCAAGGCGTGCGGACAGCAATTCAAAAAATGAGGCCTGAAACAATCGCCGTGATGCATGTCGCTTCTTGTACCAGGGATCAGGAAAATTCACATAAACCCTAAAAAGACTTCCGTCACAAAAGACATTTCTCAGAAGAAACAAGCCGCTCCCGTGGTAGAGACGAACGTTGGATAATCCCGCACGTCGCACACGCTTGAATGCCCGTGCAGCCGACCCATGGGCTATATCTGCTCCTATAAAATTCCATTCCGGATGTGCCTGGGCAACAGATGTTAAAAACCCGCCGTCCCCGAACCCGACTTCCAGTACCAGTGGTGCCTTTCGCTGAAAAAACTCTGCGTTAGCCGCCGGAAAAGACAAGCTTGGCAGATCTAGCAGTATTGACATGCACAGAATATCAGGCGTATAGGTACGCCATGTCTATGTGTCTGGACCCGTTCGCGTCTGCGACAGCCATTCGCCCTTTGCCTCGAATACGTGCCCCTGCCACCTCACCGGCTTTATTGAGTGCATAGAACGACACATTAAAGGCAGGTTCTCCCGCTTCATTTTGCAGTCGGGCCAAGTGTGTATGTTGTGCAATGCGCTCACATGCATACAGGCACGCTTGCTCGGGACTGTCTCCCATGCGCATACGCTCTACAATCAGAAAGCTGCTGCAGTTCTCTAAGTTTGCCTCCCCCCGTCCGGTGGAGCCGGCCGCTCCGACTTCGTTATCGCAGTAGAGGCCGGCACCTATAATGGGGGAATCGCCTACACGCCCCGGAATTTTGAAAGCCAGTCCACTGGTTGTGGTGACGCTGCTGATATTGCCCTGCAGGTCGATAGCTGAGCAATGGATGGTTCCCCAGTGGTCATAGTTGCGTCGCATTGCTTCCCCCAGATCACGGTCCTCCGGGCCATGCGGTGGTAGATAATCATCCCGGTTGGAGAGGTTTTCCCGCCAGCGGACCCAGATTTCGCGAGCACGGTCAGTGAGCAGGTTCTCAATGGGGAATCCGTGCATACGAGCGAATTCCTGAGCACCTTTGGCTACGAGCAGCACATGATCTGTACGTTGAAGAACATGCTGCGCAACCTTGGACGGATACTTGATTCCCTGGATGGAGGCCACAGCTCCAGCACGACCGGTTGGACCATGCATAACGGCGGAGTCCAACTCAACGATTCCGTCTGCATTGGGGAGACCGCCATAACCTACAGAGGTATCGTTTGGATCTTCCTCTACCAAGTTAACTCCCGCAATGACGGCGTCGAGTGCATCTGCTCCGGCGTTGATTTCCTCAACCGCACGAGCCACGGCCGCGAGACCATTACCACTTGCAATAGCAACGGGGCCCGCAAAGGGGCGGGTTTTTGGTCGGAGGACAGCCGCGGCACTGGCTGCTGTACCAGTCCGGATAAAATCACGTCGGGTTATAGGGTTTGTTGGCATGGGAGAAAGAGGTGAATCTAACCGGTTGAGTTACTAAATGTAGTTATTGGCTAAGAGCAAGCTGCACAAAATCTTCGGCTTTGTTGACTTCGGGGTGGGCGCGCGCGACCTTTCGCAGCAGTTGTTCGGCTTTATGACGGGAAAGCCCCAGCGTCTCGAGAGCCGCGCGTGCATCTGCACGGGCGGTTGCAGCCCCAGCCATTTCTGTTTCTGCCAGATCCAGTTCGTTCATGCGATCAATCAGTTCCACTACCAGGCGTTCGGCAGTCTTGCGGCCGACGCCGTTGATGCGTTGCAGCATAGGAGTCTCTCTCAAAGTAATATGTTGCACCAGTTCTGCTGGGGTCATAGTTGAAAGGGCTGCAATGGCAATCCGTGGCCCTACTCCAGATACACCAATGAACAATCTGAAAATCGCTCTTTCCCCCGAAGAAAAGAAACCATATAATTGCTCATTGTCTTCCCGGACATGATGATACGTGAGCAGTTGTACCTTATTGCCAGTATCAGGTAGTCGTTCAAAGGTGGACATGGGTATAAAAACCCGGTACCCTATCCCGTGTACGTCAATGATTGCATGGGTCGGTCCTTTGCGGCTCAGTGTACCTTTAACGTATTCAATCATGATACTTGCAACATACGACCAAGATACGACAGCTCCCCAAACTCAATGGCACCATGGCTAATCCGGTGAGGGGCTCACGAAGCAATCGGGCTATTGTGGTAGCGCTTGGTATTATGGCAAGCCGGGTGTTGGGCCTGATTCGATGGAGTCTTACAGCACGTTATTTCGGCAGCGGGGCGCATGCAGATGTCCTGAGGGCGGCCTTTCAAGCACCGAATGCGCTGCAAAACCTGCTTGGTGAAGGCACAATGTCGGCAGCGTTCATCCCGGTCTACAGCAAAATGCTCGAGGAGGGTAAACCGGAAGCAGCGGGTCGGTTCGCCGGCAGTATTCTGGGTCTATTGACCGCAGTCGTTTGTACCGGGGTGCTTCTCGGTATATGGTTAGCCCATCCTATCTGTTCTATACTTATGCGGGGTTTTGTGGCAGACGCGGCCGAAGTAGCAGAAGGGGTGCGGGAGGTGGATCGGCTTCTATTGTCTGTGGACATGGTTCGCCTGGCTTTTCCTATGGCGGGAATATTGGTGCTATCGTCATGGGCGCTGGGAGTACTTAACAGTCACCGGCGTTTTCTTATGCCTTATTTCGCCCCAGTGCTGTGGAATGTGACCATTATTGGGGCGTTGCTTGGTGTGGGCAGTCTGATCGGTCTGACTCCGGGTGATCTCGGCGGGGAAGCGGATACGTCTATATTGCCGGAGGAACTCACGCGATTACTCACGGCGGTTTTTGTCGGTGGTTTAGTTGGAGGGCTATTCCAGTTTCTGTTCCAGCTGCCGTCCGTTTTTTCGGTGCTAAAAGGGTTCCGGTTCAGTCTGTCCACGAGTGTAGCCGGCGTGCGCCAGGCGCTGAATGCAGTGGGGCCTGCTCTGGCCGGCCGCGGGATTGCCCAGCTTTCGGCCTATCTGGACATATTGCTCGCAACCCTTCTTATGGAGGGGGCCGTAGCAAGTATCGGTTATGCGCAGGTACTCTACATCCTGCCGATTTCGCTTTTCGGTCTTTCCGTTGCTGCTGCTGAGCTGCCCGAACTTGCTCGAATAGGAACGAACAGTTTGCCACGTATGGCTGAGCGCATTAACGCAGGGTTACGCCAGGGCCTGTTTCTGGCCATACCTACGGCGCTGGGATATATGGCACTGGGGTATGTAATCATTGGCGCCATTTACCGCGGTGGTTTATTTGGTGTGGATGACAACTGGCTTGCTTACTTCATATTGGCTAGCTACAGCCTGGGACTTTTGGCAACAATTAGCAGCAGGTTATTACAAAATGGTTTTTGGGCGCTCGGCGACACACGCACACCAGCCCGTATGGCAATGATCCGTGCAGCGGTCGCATTGGTGGTTGCAATACCTGTAATGTTTGCGTTCGATAGATTATCGGTGTCACTCATTACGGGGTCTGAGACGTCAACACTTTATCTTGGTGCAATTGGGTTGGCCCTTGGCAGTGCGGTGGCTTCTTGGTTTGAGTGGTGGTTACTGGGGCGTGTGCTGAAGCGCCGCTTGGGCAAGACATTCATTCCTTGGCGGGCTGTGGGAGCAATGGTACTGCTCGTCATAGCGGCGCTTGTACCTTCTGGGATCCTTTGGTATTTCGTACAAAGTTGGCAGCCAATCTGGCTTGGCATTACTGTTACTGCTGTTTTTGCAGCGACCTACCTGCTGCTTGCTCGTCTGCGTAGACGTCCAGAGCTATCGGCTTGGCTCGGACGTCTCAGATAGATGTTTGATGGAATGAGCATGCAGTTTCCGTTATGCATCAAAGACGCGGATCCTGGCTCACATATTGAGATAGCAATAGATTTCATCAACAGAATCTGGGCAGATAACAGATACAAAGGTGAACGGCTAATTAAGCCAACTGGTATAGTCCTGAATGCATTACTCTTGAACGGGAATAGCGAGCGGGACCTTTGGGCTGCACCGATTTATACCAAGCTAAACAGTGCTCCGCAATCTTACTTTGCACAATGGTGCAGAGAGCATCCATTTCCATGTCTCTGATACCTTTTCTCCTGGTACTACTCTCAAGAACCAGTTCTTGAAGTGACAGGAATAATCAAGGTCTCCGAAAACAAACGATCCACTAACAAAAGGGATGCTCCCAAGGGGATTTGAAGAACGAAAGCTACTGGCAGGGTTGCAGATTACTGGAACCAACCGCCACTGAATCTTCCTGCCATTCATTCCCCTTAGCATCAAACCTGTAGGTGTCGCTCGTGTAGCCCGCAAAAATTCCAAGTCCGTTCACCACGTTGGTATATACGACAGCTGGGCTGCTGCGAGTAAGATCGGGACCGAACAGGTAATAGTCATGCAGCTCAAGAGAGCGCTCAAACGCAAACAAGTCATCACTGAGTGCCGAGAGTTCAAGCATGAAGTAAGGGCTAACGAATTCAAAGACTGTTGGCTCAAATGTGATTTCGAATTCCTGTGTGGTTGCCTCAAATAGTTGATCTGAAAGGAAAGCACCACTAAATTCGTTTTCTATACGGGGATAGATCGGATCATCAACAGTCTCTATGAAGGCATGGAATGAGGGCGAATTGCTATCGAAAAAGATCGGCCAATAATTTGTGGTATAACTAGGTCCATCTTCAATTCTAACCCCCCCATTGTCGTCTTCACAGAATGGCATTACTTGATAAAGGTTAAGATTGTAATAATTGCTACCTGGTTGATCCGCAATGCTGAATCGCAGTACGTAACGTTCTCTATCTGAAGAATTCCCAACTTCCATGCTTTCTATCTCCAGTAGTTCGCTTTGCAGGGGCGGTGCCCAAGAGGAAGCTTGGACCTCCGAAAAACCGGATGCGCTAGCTTTCACGTTGTATGTTGTACCACTTACAGGACGATGACCTTGCAGTGTTTTATAGATTCCACCACCAATGTGTTGCAACGTATCACGAAAATGGTTCTCATCAGAAATAATAATCCTGGCATCCGGTACGATTAACTCACTTGGTTCCACGGTTTCTGTGTATGGAACGCTTTTGCCCACGCGGAATGTCCATAAGCTGTCTGGCGAAAACTGTGATTCCACTACAAGTTTGGCTTGATAGTCACTGGGAATATCCAGTTCGACAATGGTCTCGCATCCACAGAATACGCCGAAAAGCAGAATGGTTAGGCACTGGCGCATAGCTTAAAAACTCACTTGCCAAGAAATAGCGGGAATTAACTGCAATAAGCTCAACTGTCGAAAGGAAATAACAGAATCCCCGGTTTCGTACTTTTTCGGATATACAAACATTGGATTCTTCCTGTTGTAGGCGTTGTATACTCCAATAGAAAACGTACGCTCTCCCCAGTTCCTATTCTTCTGGAAGTGCATACTGAAATCCAACCGATGATAGTCGGGAGCTCGCGCCGTATTCACTGGACCAGTGTCTACAAGATGGAGCGGAAAGAGCCAATCTGTCGAAGCCCTGAATCCTCCCGGACTGACATAGCGACCTGTGGGTACCCAAACAGGGTAACCGCTGCCGTAGACCCATACGGCCGATATTTTCTTCGTGCCGGAAAGTTCGTATTGCATTACCACCGAAACGTCATGACGACGGTCAAACCCGTCAGGAAAAGAAAGGCCAGCATTAAGAGACTCAAACTGTCTCGTAGTCTTTGCCCAAGTATAGCCGACCCATCCCGTCAGGTCTCCTCTCCGCTTTTCAATAAATATCTCTGCTCCATGAGAAGCCCCGGTGCCGATTTCTATTAGATCGGGCCAATCCAAGAATCCCGCGCGAAACCGATCCGCCCCGATCTTGTACTCAATATGCCCCTTCATACGTTTGAGGTATCCTTCAACTGAAACCTCGTAGAGTCCACTGCGATAACTTTGATAGATTCCCGCTGCTACCTGATACCCTCTCTGTGGGGTAATGCGATCCATACTCGGAATCCACAGGTCCGTGGGGAATGTCACACCTCCCCCCGTCAACAAATGAACATACTGTTTCGACCTCGCAAAAGAAGCTTTCACTGCCGTTCTGTCGCTCACTCGCACATAGACACCCAACCGTGGTTCTAAGGAGCCGAATTGTTCGTCATGGGAAAAATAGCGCGAAAGCCGAATGCCCGCGGTCACCCGTAATGCTTCCTGAAGTTGCATCTCATCTTCGGCATACAAGGCCATCTGTCGAGAGGATATCCACCCCGTTGGTGTTTGCAACAAGTTGATCGGCGACCTACCTGATTCGTCCAACCTCGTCTGCGTACTTCCAGGGCTGAAACGATGCAGAATCCCCTCTGCCCCGAAGCGGATATAGTGGTTTGTATTCGGGATAAATTCAAAATCAATTTTTGTGGTCCAGTCAACAATTCTCGAATGCCACGACTGATCAAACTTGATGAAGTCACCCTCACCCTCACCCGCAGATTCGGATGAATGAGTAGCCGAGAAAAAGCGATATTGGGTAACTCCAAAGAGGGTACTGGCAAACATGCGGTCCCCTATTCGCCTGTTCCACCGGAGAGATGCCAAACGATTGTGCCACCCAAGATCGTAACGGGTGCGATCATTCGCACCTGGAAACGGTCGCTCTTCGTAGGAAAACCTATCCTCACCCGCATAGCCGCTCAGATATATGCGATCTCGTGGCGATAAAATATAGTTCGCCTTCATGTTTATATCATAAAAGGCAGCTCCGTAGCGTTTGCGACCTACCTGAAAGGGGCGCCACAATTGGTCCGCGTACGACCGACGACCAGCAACCAAAAAAGAAGCGCGATTTCTCACGATTGGTCCCTCAAACATCAGGCGTGAAGAAATAACCCCGATTGCTCCCTCCCCTGCGAACCGCTTCAGATTTCCTTCCTTCATTGTATAATTGATCACCGAAGAGAGACGCCCACCGTATCTTGCTGGGAACCCACCTTTTATAAGCTCCACACGCTTCATCGCTGAAGTGTTGAACACGCTAAAAAAACCAAATAGATGATTCGGATTATAAAGCGGAAGCCCATCTAGTAGAATCAGGTTCTGATCGGCACGTCCACCTCGTACATACAACCCGCTGGAGCCTTCAACCCCTGACTGCACACTGGGCAGCAGTTGCAGCGTTTTCTGAATGTCAGTTTCTCCAAGAATCACCGGTAGTGTCTCTATTTGTTCAATCGGTATTTCATGACGGCTCATCTGTACCTTATCAAAATCAGATACCCTATCCGCAATCACTTCTACATCATCCAGTCTCACAGTACGGGGTGCGAGGGTTACGATCAGAGTGGTATCTCTGGTGAGAACAAGATTATCTAGTATGGGCTGATATCCGATGTGTGAAACCAAGAGACGGATGGATGCTGGTTCAGTTGTTAGGCTAAAGAATCCAAACTGATTTGTTGTAGTGCCATACTGTAGCGCCGGAATGGACACACTTGCTCCTAGGATTCGTTCCGAACTCATAGCATCCTCTACATAGCCACTGATCGTGACAGATTGCGCAGATACCAGTCCTGCCTGGGTGTTCCACAAAAGCAGGAGCACTATGATCAAACATCTATTCACGACCATATCATATCTCAAAATGATTGAGGTACAAAGAGGCGATTGTTGAATTCACCAGCTTCTTGTTCCCGGATACGGAATCAGAAAAAAAGATGTAATCCTATTCCCAGCCCTGGAAAAGAACCAAAATTTCCTAGATGATCTACAGATAATCCTGTGTCAGCGGATAGAATCAAGCCCTTGGATCCAAGTTTCCCGAAGACTGAAAGGTCCGCGCTGACTCCAGCCGTGAAGCGATACCGCTCCAAAATGGACTCGCCTCTTTTGCCTTGCCGGCCGACTTGCCCGAAGAGATTGATTCTGACTCTCTTCCAGTACTTCACAGGATGATTATACCGCGCAGCCATGTCAATATAGAAACCATCATCACCGCCACCAAAGCTGGCAACAAGGACCTGTACGGGCTTATATCGTACACTCACCCCCCCGGTGTATGGGTTTGAAAACACCAATCCTACACCGACAGTAGATTGAGCTTGTATAGGCGGCGCAAGAAAAGTTGCCAGTCCAAAAAGAATCAGCAATAGTCGAACACGCGTTGCTTCGCCAACAATCCGAACGAAGACCAACATAATTCTCAGCATTTCATCTCTCCGTTTGCGAAATGTGCCGGCTGAGATTACCTCTCATCAGACGGGAAGTTCATATTGAGTCAAAACCTCCCGTCAGTCGTTCGACAAATTTCGTGACATTGGGTTCATCTGCTAACGTACGTTGAGCATGACAGTGTTTCTCCACCATGTGTTCCTGTATAAGCGCTGGATATCCAGCCGCTCAGATTAAACCAGGTCCCATGACCTACACCCCACGTAATATTCTTTCTGATTTCAGCTGCATTACATTTCGTGTGACTATAATTACCTGAGTCGGTTTTTCTTACTAGTACTCCCCGTAGACTTCTGACGGTATAGCTCACGCTGTAGTCAGCATCCATGCTGACCGAATCAATGCGGTTATGCGTCCATCGGATCCACCGCTTTCTCTGACTCTCAATTTCTGTGGTCGCAGACATATAAACATAATAATTAACTATCCGTGCTTATAACCTTTTATGCGTCTCTTTTATTGTAATATAGAGGTGCAATCATCTCAATATCTCCTATACTGCCAATAGGTCCGTGTAAGCTCCTCACAACTTCAGTTCGTCAGTCGGAATCCGGTGGTGTTTGATTCTGGTGGTTCAGATCCATCTCCACACACATGGCCCTCACTTCCAAACGCCGGTAGCCGTGCCACATGACCTTCACGCTAGGCGGAGGACACTGCTTGCCCGGCTAATATCCGCCCAAGCGGGCAGCTAACAGGATTACCGAGGCCACATCGCTCAGTTCCGGTAGTTCATGTTCCGCCGCCAAGTTGAGCAGAACGCGGAATTGCGTGTCGGTAAACATCATCTTTATCGACGCATTGGAGACTGCACGCCCCAGAAGCGTCAGCAGCATCAAACACTAGGCAATCACCATGTAGATTGTTACCGCACGGTGGAGCATGTGTGCCTACTGCATCTGCAATTCTTCCACTTTGCATCCGCTTTTCAGGACCCGAAACAACTGAATCCCGGCAAACTTGGTTACGCCCCGCGGAAGCTTATGGGTCATCAAGGTATTCCACGTATTCCACAGGGCCAACTCTTTCCGGGTTTGCACGCGTTCAATCCAAACTCGTTCGGTGCATCAATCCGATTGAGAACCTCAGTCGGAGACGGAACCGGGGCGGCAAGCAAACGGGGGTTCAGACGACTGGGGCGAAAGCTTGAATTCTCCCACCAGGATCGTCAACGCTTGTAAACTGCTGGTCGTGCGCAAATCTCTGGTTGCAGTACAGAGCCCGAACACTTCGTACATCTGACGCGCCAATGTCGTACGGTCGTAGGACGGGTGAGATGCCAAAACCTCCCTCACGCGTGAAAGATGAGGTGCAGAAACGGGACAAGATGGGTGGCTGGCAAGACTCCATGCCACCAAACAAAAATGTTCTTCCCAATGTTAAGTGCTTAAATTGTGTATCGGGCTAGGAGGACATGTAAAACGGGTCGGTGGGATGCAAAAATAGGCGATCGTTTATGCTACGGAGTTGCTCATGCCGATCTAGGTCCTGGAAACAGTGAACGCTTTTATACACGATGTTCTTGTAACTTCACCTCACCAAGCGTATAGCAAAGGATTGGTGTGTGATGAACGAAATCACTGGAGGCAGAATGAAGCTCTTTGCAATGACAGGTGTTGGAGTGAAAGCGTGCGGAGTATCCGCGAAATTAATTCGCCCGGGGACTGAGGAATGGAGCGTCGGGCGTCATGTTAATGTTGCAACAATTACCGGAAGGCGAATTGTTAGTGCGGGGATTTAAAGGCATGTTAAATCTCAAAAAATGACTGCAAAAAGTTTTTCTTCCATCGGGCCTGGCGATTTGCTGGTTGCACCACCGAACCAGCTCTCTCCACCATTTGATCGCGCGCTTGTAGTGATATGCATGCACGATTCGAATGGTAGCCTGGGCTTCGTGATAAATCGCAAAAAAGATTTTGATTTGGGCAGGTTGATTGCATGTGAATGTCCTCGTCAAGGGGTTTATTTTGGTGGTCCGGTCGAGGAAAATTCGTTAGCCTGTTTGCATCAACATAGTTCTTTCGTGCAGGGCGCCATACCTTTTACGGACGAATTATCCTTCAACTTGGACGTAGGCGCTGTATTGGGGGCGCTTAGAGACGAGATTATCCAACCGTGGCAGGTTCGATTTTTAATGGGATACGCTGGCTGGGCACCTGGACAACTTGAGGCAGAACTTAAAGCTGGTTGGTGGTTCGTGACGCGTGGAAATAAAGAATTGGTATTCCACCCCAAATCCAACATACTGTGGCGTACTGTTCTGCGAAAAATGGGCGGAGAGTATGCCCTCGTGGCAAACTTTCCAGATGACCCGATGCTGAACTGATCCGACGCCTATTTGGTGTTCACCAGTCGCATGAATTCCGCACGTGCTGTGCCCCGGGACAGGAAGATGCCACTCATTGCACTTGTAGCAGTGATTGCATTTTGTTTCTGCACGCCGCGCATGGCCATGCAGAGATGAGTGGCTTCGATTACAACAGCAGTTCCAAGCGGTTGAAGTACCTCATCAATGACATCCCTGATCTGAACTGTCAGGCGCTCCTGCACTTGCAGTCGGCGCGCAAAAGCATCAACGACCCGTGGGATCTTGCTTAGACCGACAAGGTGACTCTGAGCGATATAGGCGACGTGGGCTTTACCAACGAAAGGAAGCATATGGTGCTCGCACAGGCTGAACACGTCTATATCACGAACGAGGATCATCTCGCTGTATTCTTCCTCAAAGATGGCGGATTCCAGAATGGCTTTTGCATCTATGTTGTATCCCTGTGTGAGGAACGCAAGAGAACGTGCGACACGTTCAGGAGTCCTTAACAGCCCCACGCGCTCGGGATCCTCGCCAAGCAGGTGCAAAACTTCGGAGATATGCTCGCCAAGGACTTCGATCGGGGGTTCTGCTCGACCATCCGGTTCTGCGATAGTGGAGTTAAGGGTGGTTGGATTACCCATCTGGGCCAAAGTATTCGGCGGAGTTTCTTGGTGTTTCATAGAGTTGGATGCGATAAAGTCTACCTGCTGGCAAGGCCTCTGCTAGTCGATCCCAGATAGCAACGACAAGGTTTTCGGTGGATGGCAAGATACCGTCCAGGAAGGGAACGTCCAGGTTCAGGTTTTTGTGATCCAGATGATGGATGACGTATTCCTCTATAATGTGTTTCAGTTCGGCCAGATCAATCACGTAACCCGTATCCGGGTTTGGTTTACCCGCAACGGTAACCGTCAGTTCGTAGTTGTGTCCATGCCAGTTGGGATTGTTGCAGGGGCCAAAAGTCGAACGATTCCATTCCTCTGATTTCTCGGGATTATGCAACCGGTGAGCTGCATTGAAGTGGGCCTTGCGAGTAACGTAAACCGTTGGCATTGCGGGATGCAGTAGTAAGGTCTAAAGTGCTGCTGCACACGGCCAATCAGGAACGAAGCGGGTTGCGTATTGTTCAGCGAGGACAACAGGGTTAAGCCCCCATGCCAACATTATTCGAACGCATAATTTCCGGGGAGATCCCCGCGGATCGCGTGTATGAGGATGAAGTCTGTGTCGCGTTTCGGGATATTGCCCCCCAAGCGCCGGTTCATGTGTTGGTGGTTCCCCGTAAACCGGTACCGGCCTTAAATGAGGGACTTGATGCTGCGCTTGCAGGACATCTTTTGATGGTAGCCAACAAAGTAGCCCAACAGGAAGGGCTTACGGAAGGCTATCGCGTAGTCATCAACTGCGGACGCGATGGAGGGCAAACAGTTGATCATCTTCACATCCACGTCCTTGGTGGTCGTTCACTTACGTGGCCGCCGGGCTAGCGCTGTATGGACCAATGCGGTGGGCCCATTGCTACCGGTGGCTTCTGATCGTGTGGGCATTGGTATTGGCATTCTCGAGTGACGATGCTGAGGCGCAGTTTTCGTTGCAGAAGACCACCGAATTTTCCAGAGAAGTGAATCAGTACCGCTGGAACTCAACAATAGCATGGAGCGCGGAGATTGATCGCTGGCAGCTTGAGTTGACCAATCGGTTTCTCTCAGATGCGTATATCCAGTACGACGATCGCCTGCGTTTCCGGGACGAAAATCGATTGCAGTTCAGGGCTTTTCGCCCTTTAGGGAATCGCTATGGTACCAGCATTCGTGGTGATCTGGACTGGTTTGGTTCTGGACGCGCATCTTCTCAGGCCCTTTTGGCTGGAGTGCAGATAAGATCTATTCCGGTATTAACAATCGAACCGGCGGTGGGTGTGGCGTCAGATCGTCGACCAGGAATCGTACAGACAGAGGGTGTGGTGCCCTTGCGGATTGATACGGGACCGGCAGGTTCCATCGCCATTGACTTGGCTCCGCAAGAGCTTCAAAGTTATCGTATTTCGTTTAATTCTAGCGCAGCATGGCAACGCATTGCGCCGCGTCGGGCTGGAGATTTAACAGTAGCAGGCACTGCAGCACGTTCGTTTGGGGCCGCCAGCCTGGAATCAAGCGCACGTTTTGTCAGTCGTCGACGGGATGCCTATCAGGCGGCATCTTTCCTGAATCGGGGGCAGGCACGGGATCCGGAATCAATTGAATCGACAACCAGCGATACGCTCGACGCGAACCTGTTGGTCTGGATTCCAATCACGAGAAGCCTGCGGGTGATTGCACAAACGAACATCCGATCGAATCAAAGACGTATCCGCACACCGAAATCTCCAGAAGAATCGGTTACCTTCGAGACCAATTTTGCCCGTCAGGCATTTGCGGGACAGGTTGGTTTTAATTATGAGAGGGATCGCATTGAGGCACAACTACGTGCAGAGTATGGGGCGGTGAACGAACGTCGGGTACTCAGCAACAGGGAGGAACTGCCGGTTTCGGAAGCTGTCCAAAAGACAACGCTCCTGCATCAGGCAGATTACGACGAAGGGGTATTATCTCTTAGCGGAAATGTTCGAGCCGATATTTTATCAACGCTCTCAGTTCTTTTCACGGGGAGCTCTCGTATCGTCCGGCATGATACACCTATAGTTAATCTTGATGATCGGGACGAAATTTACCATACAAGCATGCTTGGGCTCAGATACCGTCGCAGCCGTTATCTATCGACCGAGGTGAGATTGTTTGCCTCTTACCACCACACAGTATTCCTGAATGCTGAGCGCTCGGCGGAAAACAATATCCAACGGACACTTCGATTGCGCCCAGCGATTAACTGGACGCCGTCGCCGGGGACACGCGTACGGTTGGCGAGTGAGGTGCGAGCCACCTATACCACGGACGATTTTGTGTTGCCTGGGCGCAGATCCACTGATCAGTCTGCACGAGAGATGCGGTTAGAGTCAGAAGTAGAAAAAAATCTATTTGCTAATACGGATCTGAGATTATCTGCCAGCTTCGCAGATTTACGTCTGGGACGACTGCAGTGGAAAACCTTTACTGAAGTACCATTTGATACGCTCAGAACCTACAGTGCCTGGCTGCGCGTACAGTCAGGGCGCCGGCTTCGTGGTGAGGTTGGCTGGCGTACATTCCTGCGGAGCGACTACGACAGGGCAGTTTCCGTGCGGTATCAGTTTTTCAATGAGCAGGGCGCAATAGCCCATGGTAGCATTACTAGACCAGGTAGACGATGGATTATACAAACAGGGCCGTCCAGTGCGCTTTACTGGATACGTCCCCGGAGCTCCTTGCGTCTGGAGGCTTGGGCCAACTGGCAGCAGCTGAGGTATTGGCTGTACGGCCAACTGCCGCCCGCAAGTGAGGATATAATTCGACGAGCGGCTCGCAGGGGGACGCGGCGACTGCTTCCATTGATATCCTTGAGTATGACGTGGCAACTGTAGCATTTGGATGTTAGAAGCTAGATCAATTTCTGGTGTGCGGACTCTTGGAGTCACGGGTGGAATTGGAAGCGGTAAGTCTATCGTGTGCGCATATTTGGGGGAGCTAGGGGCTGAAATATTCGATGCGGATCTGATTGCACGGAATCTTATGGAATCCGACGGGGAGGTACGCCATGCGGTGATCCAGACTTTTGGGAGAGAAAGTTATCAGGCGGATGGATCATTAAACCGGCCATGGTTGGCGGGTAAAGTGTTTGCTGACAACACCCGTCTGGCGCAACTGAATGAAATAGTACACCCGAAAACAGTCGAGGCTTTTGGTGTCCTCCGAAGTTGCCTTCAAGCCGGGTTATTGGTCCACGAGGCTGCACTCATATATGAAGCTGGATTGGAAGATCGTCTGGATGCGATCTGTGTAGTAACCGCGCCGAAAGATGTGAGAATTGAGCGAGTGATGGCCAGGGATCGTGTAAGCGCAGAAGAAGTACTCGCAAGAATGCACAGGCAGTGGCCTCAGGAAGAAAAAGTACGTCTCGCCGATGTTGTGCTTATCAACGACGGCGACATGTCGGCAGTACGCCGGAAAACCCAAAGACTGTATGAGCTGGCTATGAGTGGAGAGAGGCTCAGCTTCGAAAACTTCCGGTTCACTCGTCAGCTGTAGGCAGGGTAAACCCGAAAGTAGATCCACTTCCAAGAAGGCTTTCGATCATGAGCTGGCTGCCGTGTGCTCCAAGAATATGTTTCACGATAGCCAAACCCAATCCTGTTCCTCCAAGTTTTGAAGAACGGCTGGTTTCTACCCGAAAAAAGCGTTCGGTGACGCGAGGGATATGTTCGGGTGCGATTCCGATCCCATCATCAACAATGGATATTTTCACCAACCCCTCAGGTAGCGGTCGTGCAATTACCTCAACCTGACCACCCTCGAGACTGTACTTAATGCCGTTATCTATCAGATTGCTGAGTACTTGACTTATCCGACTCCGATCTGCTATGATCGGGGGTAACCCAGCTTGCACGGCAGATCGTAGCGTGACATTCCTGTTTGCAGCCAGTGATTCAAGAGATTCAATGACTTCTTCGGTAAGTTCGATTAGGTTGAATGGTTTCAGCACCATGGAGAGCTCCCCCATCTCTATTCGGGCAACCGAGGCGAGATCTTCTGCCAAGTTACCCAGACGGGTTGCATTCCGGAGCACTTTGCTTACGAAAGAGCGCCGTACGCGCTTATCCTCCAAAGCTCCATCCAACAAAGTTTCCGCGAACCCTAGAATTGCAAAGATTGGTGTTTTGAGTTCATGCGATACGTTGCCCAGGAATTCTCGTCGATAATGTTCGACACGTTCCCGTTCCTGCATTTGGTACAGGATACGCTGGTTTGCTTCAAGCGCAAGTTCATTCAACTCGTCAAGCTCATCGCGCAGCGGCGAAGAGTTGTTGGTGAAGGGAGTGGCATCGTCCTCACCAATCTTGGCAAGCGTTGTTTGCAATCGGGCTACACGTTGCGCTACAATCCGGTGGACGAACAGAAATGTGCCGAAGCCCACGAGAATACTGATGCACAGCACCACCCATAAAGGTAGACGGAACCCTACCAAGGCGGTCAGGAACAGGGTTATCAGAACGAGCAAGCTGACACGCCAAGATAGTCGAAAGGCTAGTTTTCCATGGTTGGGGCGGAATGCAGGCTTCATGCGAGAAGATCCGAGTTCATTCTACTTCGAGAAAGCGGTAACCTACCCCCGCGACGGACATGATGTAATCGTTGCCATGGTACTTTCCTAGCTTTTTATTGACCTTACTCACGTGCACATCAACGGTGCGCTCTCCTACTTTTGAAGTCCGCCCCCAAACTTGTCGTATCAGTGTTTTCCGCTTGAATACCCGTCCGGAAGTACTGGCCATGAAGTACAGAAGTTTGAACTCTTTGCGAGTAAAGCGAAGCTCAGACCGTGTTCCTTGACCGTTACGGAAGACCCGAAAGCGCTCCAGATCAATTTCCAGGTCAAGGATGGTCACGGTTAAGTCGTTGGTAGAAATACGTTGTGTTCCGCGCAGGAGCGCTTTAATTTGAGAGACAATTACACCGATGCCGAAAGATTTGGGCAGATAGCTGTCGGCACCGGCATCCAGGCCTCGGATGTGATCTTCTTCCTCAGAGCGTGCGGTAAGAAATAAAAGGGGAATTGTTTTGAACTTGGAATTGCTTCTAATACGTTGGCAAACTTCTAGGCCATCGATATGCGGCATCATAATATCAAGGACGACCAGATCAATGGATTCCGTTTCAATGGCAGATAAGGCTTCTATTCCATCATTGGCCGTAATAACCTGCATTCCTTCTTTCTCAAGATTGTAACGCAAGAGGTCAAGAATGTCATCCTCGTCATCGACAATCAGGATCGTACACGAATCCGGTCCGGCAGCAGTGGGAGAGGTCATCGGTATTGAGAGCGCAGGTTGCTTAGATGGAAAGTCAGGCAGTTTTAGCAGGTGCTATAAAATTATGCAATCAGGCTTGTTTCATTGAAAGGTACGCAGTGTTGCAATTCCGTTGTTCGGAATCAGCATCTTTTATACATACGAGCGGCCGATTATTGACGCAGTAGTTCGTTTCTCAATATTCACGATATTGTTCGTCCTGAGGGTGCTGAGTCTGGGGTAATGATGCGACAGCGCAAGATCAAACGAGTCATCCCTGTACTGGAGTGGCTGGGGAAAATATCCGGCTACTCAGCATGGGATAGCACTTTGTACGGGGAGGCAGGACAGATCTATCCGGGCCCCGGTTAAATGTGACTATTACAGATAATTTCGTAATTTGGCGAGGGGCTCTAAACGTCGTCCCGGAAGCCGGATACGGTCATGATCATAACTGCAAAGGGTCTTATTCATCCGGAAGGGTACTGTACAATCTGGGCTGCTATAGATGGTCTAAGCAGCAATCGTTTCTTGTAGGGTCATTGTGGCGGCCAGTCACGTGAAGGCCAGGCTGCTAATCAGATCTCAGGTGGTCGATGACAGAACGTGGTTACGGGTTCGGCACGCTGCCTGTGTTCCTCGCGGGGGTCAGCACGATCCTTGGGGCGATCATGTTTTTGCGGTTCGGCTATGCCGTAGCCCACACGGGCTTACTGGGCATAATCGGCATTATCTTCCTAGGTCACCTTGTGACCATTCCGACGGCTTTAGCCCTCGCAGAGATTGCGACCAATCGCAAAGTGGAGGGAGGAGGGGAGTATTTCATTATCTCCCGATCGTTCGGACCGACAATTGGTGGTGTGATTGGGATATGCCTGTACTTATCCCAGGCGATCTCTGTCGCTTTTTACATGATTGCCTTTGCCGAGGCATTCACCTGGTTGGAGCCAGTGCTGGCTGACCAGTTCGGCATAACTTTCGACCCGCGTTGGATCTCAATTCCTGCCCTGATTATGCTCTTAGGTCTGGTGGTATTGAGAGGGGCAGACCTTGGCGTCAAGATGTTGTACGTTGTTGCGGCGACACTCCTAGGATCACTCGTCATGTTCTTTTTGGGCTCACCCCTGGAGGGATTTGATCCCGGTGCAGTCAGCTTAATGGACAAGATTGAACAGCCGGATTCTTTCATCGTGGTTTTTGCAATTGTCTTTCCTGCATTCACAGGTATGACAGCAGGAGTAGGATTATCAGGAGATTTGCGTAATCCACGTAAATCTTTACCACGAGGAACATTGTGGGCGACGGTTGCAGGGATGATTGTCTATATGGCTGTTGTCTTCAAGCTTCACATCAGTGCTTCGCCTGAAGCTATGGCGGAGGACCAATTGATTATGGCGCAGATCGCTGTGTGGGGTCCAGCAATCCTGATAGGTTTATGCTGTGCGACTTTGAGCAGTGCAATTGGGTCGGTGTTGGTGGCTCCTAGGACATTACAGGCGCTGGGTGCAGATAATACGTTGCCAGGGAAGCGAGGGAATACATGGGTGTCGCACGGGACGGGGGCTGCTAATGATCCTCGTCATGCAACAATAGTCACAGGTGTCTTAGCACTGGTTATTGTGATCGTGGGCAATGTGAACCTTGTTGCAACGCTGATTTCGATGTTTTTCATGGTAACCTACGGGTCACTTTGTGCGATCAGTTTTCTGGAGCATTTTGCTGCACGTCCCAGTTATCGTCCCAGTTTTCGATCACGTTGGTATATCAGTTTACTGGGAGCAATCATGTGCTTCCTGCTGATGTTTCAGATTAGTTTCGCCTTTGCGATACTTGCTATTCTGGTGCTCGTAGTGCTGTATCAGGGGTTGCGCATAGCGAAGGGTAGAGAAGGAGATCTAGCCTCGCTCTTCCATAACGTGATTACCCAGGCAACGCGTTACATGCAGATTCGATTGCAGCAGCGCCGTGTAGATCAGACCTCTGAGGAATGGCGTCCCAGTGTGATCATGGTGAACGATCGCACGTTTGATCGGCGCAGCCCGTTGACTATGCTGCGATGGCTTTGCCACCGATACGGTTTTGGCACCTACGTGCATTTCATCAAGGGCATGCTAACAGAGACCACCTTTTCTGAGAGCAATGCTGTGAAGTCTCGACTGTTGGATTTGGCTAAGAGACAGAACAGCACGGTGTATATGGACACGGTTGTGAGCCCGTCAATCATATCAGCTTTGGCGCAGACACTTCAGGTTCCGGGCGTATCCGGCATGTCGAATAATTCTATCCTGTTCGAATTCGCACGGCGGGATTCTCTGGACGTAGTTAAGAGTGTTGTGGATCAATGTCAATTTGCAGCCGACACAGATATGACGTTAATGGTGCTTCGTCACAGTGAAACCCACTTTGGTAGCAGAGATTCCATCCATGTCTGGCTGACATGGAATGATAAAGCCAATGCCAACACGATGATTCTGCTCAGCTACATTCTTCTGGGGCATCTGGATTGGCAGCAGGCACAAGTGCAAGTTTTTGCTGCCCTACCGGGGGCGGAAGTAGAAGAGACGCAGCGGGAATTTGCACAGTTGATCAACGAGGGAAGGCTGCCGATTTCCGAGAAAAATATAGAGTATATCGAAACCGATACTGCTGAGACATTTAGAAAGCTGGTCATTGAAAAGTCCTTTGATGCGGACTTGACGGTTATCGGTTTTGATATGCATGGACTCAGAACACGCGGGGCGGAAGTGTTCACCAATCATGACCAACTCCATGATGTGTTGTTCGTGCGTGCTCCGAGGCAGATAAAAATTGATTGAGGACACAGAGTGAATATCACCATTTTGACGAATGAGTACCCGCCGAATATTTACGGTGGAGCAGGCGTACATGTTAAGTACCTCGTACGTGAACTGGCACGTTACAACCCGGTGCAGGTCTATGCATTTGGAGAACAGGAACAGGTTACGGATTCCCTGAGGGTACAGGGTGTGTCGGATGTCGGGGCATCCGAGGGTACGGATCCTCGGTGCAATAAGTTTTTTGGTACGTTGCAGCGAAACCTGGCTATGGCTGCAGCAGCGGAAACCACCGATATCGTTCACTGTCACACGTGGTACTCTCACTGGGCCGGCTGTCTGGTCAAACAGCTCACAGGCGCTAAGCTATTGTTGACAACCCACAGTCTGGAGCCGCACAGGCCGTGGAAGGTGGAGCAACTGGGTCGTGCATATCACGCAAGTTCTTGGATCGAGAAGACGGCTTACCAGGCGGCAGACGCCGTGATTGCAGTGTCCCCCCAGATGAAGGAGGATGTAGTATCTCTGTATGGTATTGATCCAGATATAGTTCATGTGATTCCCAACGGAATAGATTTGAACGAGTACCGACCAAAGTACGATGATGCCGTGCTGCAGAAGTATGGTGTGGATCCCGACTTACCATATGCCTTGTTCGTTGGGAGGGTTACCCGGCAAAAGGGAATAATTCACCTGTTACATGCTATTGCCCATCTTCGTCCCGGCACACAGGTGGTTCTGGCCGCCGGTGCGCCGGATACACCGGAGATCGAAGCAGAAATGATCCAGAAAGTCACTGAACTGAAGAACACCGGAACCCATAATGTGATCTGGATCCGTGAAATGATGCCGCGCCCTGAGTTGGTGGTGTTGTATTCCCACGCCCAAGTGTTCGTATGTCCCTCGGTGTATGAGCCATTTGGGATCATTAACCTTGAAGCGATGGCTTGTGAGACAGCTGTTGTAGCGTCAGATGTGGGAGGTATTCCAATGGTGGTGGTGGAGGGAGAGACCGGACATTTGGTGGAGCTCGAGGGCGAAGGTTTTGCGCGGCGGTTGGCAACCAAAATTGATTTGTTAATGCAGGACGTTGACCGAAGTCGCACAATGGGGCGTCGGGGGCGCGAACGTGTAGAGGCGAATTTTAGCTGGAGAGCTGTTGCAAAGCGAACGACTGAGCTCTATCAGTCACTCCGAACAAATTAAGACATCTGATGTCAGGCTTGGTAGGAGTCCACAAGATAGGGGCCTATACTTGAGCAACTCATCCAATAGCGTTCGCTCTTAGCGCAAGATATGATAGCGTTAGGGCACAATTTGCTAATTTTTATCAATTCTTGATTGTTCTTGGTGGGGTGTTTAGGATTACCTTGCAATATCCTCAGTTGATAAAGGAAGCGACGCTGGATGTGTGCCACGTCCTTGGTTGGACGGCCACGCTTATTCGTCTTTGATACTCGAGCCAAATGCTCTCCTTCGTGACCCTTTTGAAAGTCTAACCCAGGACTCTTTGGAGGACCGAATTCTGGTGCCAGTCATCGGCACTTTTGATTCTGTGACATGTATTTTACAGAGTTCCTAACTGTTAAGTTTTTAGCTACGCGTTGAGGAGCAGCGTTGAGTTGTATTGTATTCAAGAGTGCATGACGTAGCTTTGAAAGCCAGTCGATCAATTGAATCCGTGATGAACTTAATTTGTCATGATTCCCGACTAGCCATTAAATCAGCCATTAAATTTTAGCCAAATCATGTCTAACAGTGGTGGTCCATCAAAACCCCAGGAAGAGGTGCCCTTGGAAAGTGTCAGGCAGATTTCAGTTGATTGCCTGGATCTAGATGCTCGAAATCCACGCCTAACTGATATGGGTATTGGAGTGTCTGATGAAGCAATCATCGCACGTCTCTATCGGGCCGAGGACCTCAGTGAATTGCTCCAGTCAATTGCTGCGAATGGGTACATGGACATTGAGCCATTTATTGTCTGTAGGGAGGAGGGGAGACTTACCGTACTAGAAGGTAATCGCCGACTAGCTGCAGTCCGTCTATTGAGAGACGCTAAATTGAGTAATAAAATATATGATGCGACTCAGACTAGGATTAGGATCCCAAGAATAACTCAGCAGTGCAGAGACACGCTTAAGAAGATTTCCGTATACCGGGTCGCTAATCGTGAAGACGCAGATGCATTCATCGGATTTAAACATATCAATGGTGCTGCCCGGTGGAGTTCTTATGCTAAAGCTAAATTTGCTGCCCGCTGGCACAGGGATAGCAACCTTTCTCTTACCAAAATAGCAAACCAGATTGGAGATAGTCACCAGACTATAAAACGGATGGTCCATGCAATCCATGTATTAGAGCAGGCAGAAAACGAGTCGCTCTTTAATATAGAAGATCGATGGAACCCACGTTTCAGTTTCTCGCACCTGTACACAGCATTATCACGTCCAGATTACAGAAAGTTTCTCGGCCTTGATGCACAATGGGCAAGCTATGAACCGCGGCCGAATCCCGTCTCTGAAGACAAAGTGAAACATTTGGCTGAACTGCTGACTTGGATCTATGGATCCAAGCAGGATGGCAAAAATCCGGTAATACGGTCACAGAATCCAGATATTAAACGTCTGGGGGAAGTGTTAAATAACACAGCGTCACTGACGGTCCTCAAAGCGAGGAGTTCCTTGGAGGAGGCTCACGAAAGCACGCTACCCGCGGACCAAAAGTTAATAGAATCATTGCTGCTTACACGTTCGAAAATTCGTGAAGCATTCCAAAACGTGCGCGGTTTTGACGGCCAAAATACCTCTCTCATTGATATAGCAGAAGAGATTTCCGAGACAGCGCAAGCGATACATGAGCGAATGGAAAAGAAGAGGACGGATGTTTCTGAGGGAATGAATGAGTGACAGTGTGTACCTACCGCGCGAACAGGTTTCTGGATCTCAACCAGATCTTGACTTAGCTGCTGATTACCTGGAATTGAAAGCTGTACTTTCAGAAGACAAATTCTCGCTCAGTCGAGATATTGTTGATGCGATGGAAATGTCATCCGATTATGATTTTCAAAATGTCGCTATCGAAATAGAGGAGCGCGAACGAGTGGTCACAGATACTATAGGACGGATGCAATCGCGAAAGGATATACTCCAGACCTCTTATCCATTCAAATTGGATGCACGTGGAGAAACCATTTCGTTTGCTTCTGAGCAACTCAATTTTGCCCATACAGCATATCTGGTATCCCTTCTTCTATCGAACTTACGCACAGTTTCACAACTACTGAATGATATTGACGAATACCCATCTGTCTCCGAGGTACGTGCGCTTCGAGAGTATTTCCAATACATTGCGACAGCTGCTATTGCCGGTGAGGTCGGAGGACGTGCTTGGTCTTTTGGTTTTCCTCGACCCGATCGTTCAGGTTTTCTGGAGAAACTAACAGAAATTTGGAGCATACTCAAAGATGGAGGCATAGAGCCTGATGTATCAGCCCCTACCTCGCCAAAGGACGATGGGGTAGATATATTTGGCTGCCAGGAACCTAAGGATGGTTTGCCCGGCTTTCTACTTGTAGCCGCCCAAGTCGCGACAGGAAAAAATTGGAAGGAAAAGTCAATTCTTGACCAGATCAATAGTCGTTTTACAAAACGCTGGTTCGGACGTCAACCTGTGACCAAAATGATCGCGTATCATGTGATCCCATTCGCTCGTCCCGATGAAACATTCAGGGACGATGTTTTAATGGTCGGGAATCTACTACATCGTCTTCGCGTACCCAGCCGAGTACTGAAAGCTGAAAAGCTGGTTCAGGATAATGTTGAAATTGAGGGCTTCAATAAATTGGGGGATGCCTCAGATTGGGTAAGGAACTACTTTGACTTGTAAGATCCAAATGTTAGTCTGGTAGCGATTCGCTAAAGGTCCTCGTTAACGGTAAACCAGGAATTTCCGAAAGTTCTACTACGATTCTGCTTAAATGAGTGTCAAATCATCAGTTCTTCAGAAATTCAGAATGTCGTCCATCTTGGCCGCGAACGTTTCTTGTGTAAAGCAGCGTAGCCCCTTGCGTTATCCTGGCGGCAAAACGTGGCTTGTACCTCATATCAAAGAATGGCTCAAGAGCCCAGTTGACTTACTCGTAGAGCCATTTGCTGGCGGGGGGATCGTATCACTGACAGCTGTTATGGATAACCTCGCACAACGGGCGATAATGGTGGAATTGGATCGGGATATCTCTTCGTTCTGGCGGACAGCATTAGAGTATCCAGAGGAAATAATCCAGCGCATTCGAACCTTTACCCCCACGCGTGCTGGCGTTGAACGTATAGCCCTTAAGTTCCCCGAAACGGTCCAAGATCAAGGTTTTCGTACACTTGTATTAAATCGGACACGTCGTGGTGGAATTCTAGCGTCTGGAAGTTCGTATATAAGGAAGGGTGAAAACAATGGTGGTATTTGTTCCCGATGGTATCCAGATACACTAATTCTCAGATTTGAAGCCATCGCTGAACATTGTGATAGATTGCGATTCTACGAGGGCGATGGTCTACAGACATTGGAATCACGGTGCAGCCATGAGGGTGTAGCGTTCTTTATTGATCCACCATATACAACCAATGACGGGAAGCGGGCAGGAGCTCGCCTGTATACCCATCACAGAGTAGATCATGAGCGCATCTTCTCAGTATTGGCTGATAGTAACGCAAATTTTCTGATGACCTATGATTGTTCGCCTGAAGTCAGAAAATTAGTAAAACGTTACGACTTTGATGCAGTCTCGGTTGAAATGAAAACCACAAATCATCAACGGATTCCTGAATTGGTAATTACGCGAGACAAGTTGTTCTAACCTTGCTCAACCGACCTTACCTAGTTAGTTTGAGGAGAAATCAATTTTGCTACTGCGGTTGCTCCGTTTGCGTAATGACTGAAGTGCAATATTGAGGGCAGCAATCTTACTCTTCTGCATATTGCGATCCTGTCCAAATTGATGCTTAACAGCCCACGCTTCGTGAGCATCAGCATACCCAATCCAAACCAGATCAACAGGCTTTTCTGCCGTTCCTCCCGAAAGTCCAGCAATCCCCATCGCTGACAACCCTATACTACGTATCTGTCACTAAACAGCAAATCATCTACAACCTTTTTAGATGAGTTCTGCACAGTCCCTGAGCATAGCGGCAGTCTTTTTTGTGGATTCCCACTCCGCTACAAGTGCGTCCCTACGAAATTCTAACTGTTGCGCGCGCGCTTTATGATATCCTCAACCTTGCGTGATTTTATGCATCGTCAGCAATACTGATTGCTCGGACAAGCTTAAGCCTTTGCAGGCGGGCAAATAGATTAACCAACGGCTCTAAATTACCGGAGTCGGCTTCTTCCAAGGCATTGATATACTCTACTCGATCTCGGTCTCTAATGACAAGAGGGAGCCATCCTGCTTTTATGAAAACCAACGTGGCCAATGCGCGCGCGACGCGTCCATTACCGTCTTGGAACGGATGTATCTGGGTGAAACGATGATGGAGCCAGGCCGCTTCCACCTCGGGTGCAACTCCAGCATGTGAGTGATGCAACTCAAGCAGACGATCCATTTCCGAGGCTACATGCTCAGGTGGACAATATTCGTGAACGGAACCGTCTTGGCGGCGAGGATTATTTGACAACTTCTTGTACTCTCCGCGAAGAAGCGGAGATTGTGCTTTCCTTCCGAATCTATCGATACCGTCTACGTAGGGTTGATTTTTCGTTATCAATGCGTGAAGCTCCTTGATATAACTCGTTGATAAGGGGCGTTCGTTCTTCACGGATGCAAACACAGACTCAACAGTGCTCTTATGATCTGAGATCATCGCAATTAAGGCTTCTGGATTCAACCCATTGGTGTTTGGAATCAAGTTGGTACGTAAACCTCGCTCAATAAGCAATTGTGTGATCTTCCTGTCTAACGTGTAAAGGCGTTCGATTAGACCAGTTTCGATAGACCATTCCCGTATGAGCTTTTCTTCAAATTCGCGATAAGCCTGCTTTTCAGCCAGTCGACCACGGTGCTCAGTCCACACTTGGGTCAGTGCGCTTAACTCATCCTGTGCGGGTATGTCATCCGAGCGGTAGTCTGCTATATGTGCCCAAGCGTGTGCCATAATTGATCAGCCAGTATCCGCTTCATAGTACAGGCAACCGAATGATGTGCTGAACTGAATGACTATGTTTAGATCCGCAGTGCCCAATAGGGTAATTGACCTCCAGTATCATCGTCCAGTCCAACAGAGCCTTTCTTATGTCCGTCGGGCTGGAATCGCAGCGTTCAAGGCATGTCGGTCATTCATTCCGTTTGGATAACGACAAGGCAGCCAGATCCGCAAAATTGCGTGTTAGGTACATAGTCAAGGCTAAGAGCAAGAGCAAACCAATACTTCCTGCAAAGAGTGCATAATCCTGCAACTGGAGGAGCAGAAATATGAAGGTGTACAGGATCACAAGGATACCCGCTGTTAATACTCCAATGTTGCTTGAGCGGTAAATCGTACCCGCATAAAGTGCAGCAAGTCCTATCGTCGCGACGCCGGATATTATGTAAGCGCTGTTGAAGGGCAGGTGTTCGCCGAGCGAGAGGAGCATTAAGAAGAACAGACAAAGATCAAGTCCTATCAATATGTATTGGAACGGATGCGCTCGCAATCCCATTCGTAGCTCAATCAGAAAGAAGGCCAGCAGGGTCAGACCTACCAACAGGAATCCGTAACGAGTGGATCGTTGTGTCTTGCGGTATTGATCTACCGGGGGGTACAACGAGAGTCCAAAAGCCGAGTCCAACAGGTGCGTTGTTTCGTCACGCCATGATTGTCCGAACGGGCGGTTTAAGTCCAGAACCTGCCAACTGGCAGAAAAGCCATCGTCTGTAACGGTTCTTTCGTCCGGGAGGAAAGCCCCACCGAAGCTGGGGGCATCCCACGAAGAACTAAGCTCGACATGGGTCGTCTTGCCCACCGGAACAAATAGGAGTTCATCGTTGCCGTCGAGTTTAAGGTTAAAGCTGAACTCGCTTGGCGTATCTGCTGCAATCCGAGAACTAATACCAGCAGGTACCAGTCTGCCTGCTTCCTGCATGCCGGAACCGAAGGCCAAGGTGGTGTCAGACCAGTTCAGCAGGATTTCGTCTTTGATCCCCCGCATATCTGTGATGCCAAAAGCTATAAAGGCCTCCTGCCATCTTATCGCATCCTCTTCGACGGACCAAGTGCTGAAATCAGCACCGGGGAAGGTACCACTGATGGTTAGATCTGCTGTGTACAGGATCGTTTGGTATATGCCCCTGTAGCGGATTTCAGGTTCGATCGTACCTGTTATGTTCAGCATTTCGGGCAGGAAGAATGCGTGTCTCAACGTTGTAAGGCGCTCGGGGTTATCGCCGCTCACATACTCTGAACTCAAAAAGGGAACTACAACTACGGGTCCCAGGAGTGTTTGCGGTCCACTCCATTCGTTTCCGATATCAAGCACAGTATCGTCATGCCTAATGCTGCGGTCGTTGACCAGCTCGCCAACTATCGCAAGGGGGATCATGAGGATCAGTGTTAACACGGCCATGGTAGCCAGCCGCAGCCCTACAGACTGACCTAAGCGTTCAAGAAATTCGTTTGCCATGAGTTTATGTCTAGTACTCTTCTATCGGGTGGCATGAGCAGACCAGGTTCCGATCACCATAAGCTTCATCTATCCTGCGAACCGTAGGCCAAAATTTATGGTGGCGAATCCAGGGTGCAGGGAAGGCTGCCTGTGTTCTAGTGTAGGGAAGATCATAGTCATCTGCGCATATCAATGCCATAGTATGCGGTGCTTGCTTCAGAAGGTTGCGTTTTTTGTCTTGTTGACCTTCCTCAATTTCCTTAATCTCAGCCCGGATTGCAATCATTGCCTCACAGAAGCGGTCGAGTTCATCCTTGGATTCGCTCTCGGTGGGCTCGATCATCATGGTGCCAGTAACGGGCCATGACATGGTCGGTGCATGGTAGCCGTAATCCATAAGACGTTTGGCGATATCAACAGCATCAATACCTGCCGTGCGCTTGAGTGGCCGTACATCCAGGATAAACTCGTGTGCGACATGGCCCCGTCTCCCGCGGAACAAGACTTCGTAGTGTTCGGACAGGCGGTGAGCAAGATAGTTGGCGTTAAGGATTGCAATTTCTGAGCAGCGTCTGAGTCCGTTGGAGCCCAACAGTGCGATGTAAGCCCAACTGATGAGCAGTATGCTTGCGCTGCCATACGGTGCAGCCGCAACTGGATCAATCGCCTGTGTTCCGCCTGTTTGGATGAGTGGATGTCCGGGCAGGAAGGGGGCAAGGTGCTCTGCAACACAGATTGGGCCTGCACCCGGGCCTCCACCACCGTGCGGAATCGCAAACGTCTTGTGGAGGTTCAGGTGACATACATCGGCACCAAAATGCCCCGGCTTACAAAGCCCCACTTGTGCATTCATATTGGCTCCGTCCAGATACACTTGGCCGCCGTGCTTGTGGACTAGATCACAAATGTCACGTATTTGCTCCTCAAACACCCCGAACGTAGTCGGGTATGTGATCATAAGCGCAGCCAGGTTATCGCCATATCGTGCAGACTTGCTCTTCAGGTCATCGTGGTCAATATCTCCATTATTCAGGGTTTTGACGACCACAACTTTCATACCAGCCATGACTGCGCTGGCAGGATTGGTGCCGTGTGCAGAATCGGGTACAAGGCACACGTTGCGGTGAGATTCCCCCTTACTGGCGAGATAGGCACGAATAACCAACAGTCCAGCGTATTCACCACTGGCTCCGGCATTGGGTTGCAATGACACGGCAGAAAAACCTGTCAGTTCGCCCAACCATTTTTCAAGGTCACGGAAGATTTCGTGGTAGCCGATCGCCTGATCAATGGGAGCAAACGGATGCAGCCCACTGTAATTGGCCCAACTGACGGGCGCCAATTGTACTGCTGCATTCAACTTCATGGTGCAAGAACCGAGTGGGATCATACTAGTCGTGAGCGATAGATCACGAGAGGCGAGGCGGTGCAAGTAGCGCATCAACTCTGTTTCAGAGCGATACTGGGTGAAGGTTGGATGTATCAGATAAGGCGTATCCCGTGGCAGTATCCCGTCGTAAGATGCGGGTACCTGTGCAACCAGTTCTGCTGCACTGGATGTATTTGCATCAAAAAGGTTGAGCAGGTCATCGACATCCTTCCCTGTTGTGGTCTCGTTTAGCGAGATACACACTGCTCCATCGGCCAAGTACCGGAGATTGATTTCCTGCGATTCTGCCCGTGTGCGAAGATCAGCTGGTGGATTCTCTATACAAATAGTGTCAAATAACTCCTGATGACGAAGTTGGTAGCTGCTTGCGAGCAGACCATTCGCTAATGCACGGGTCCACATGTGGACGCACAAGGCGATGTTTCGGAGTCCATTGGGGCCATGAAAGACCGCATAGGCACCAGCCATTACGGCAAGCAGAACCTGAGCCGTGCATATGTTGCTGGTTGCGCGTGCGCGCTTGATATGCTGTTCGCGCATTTGCAAAGCCATGCGCAGAGCAGGTTGTCCGTCCATGTCCACGGTTACCCCAATCATCCGTCCGGGTACCTGGCGCCGAAAGGCGTTCCTTGTGGAGAAGAATGCTGCGTGGGGCCCCCCATACCCAAGAGGAATACCAAACCGCTGGGAGTTACCGATCACTGCATCTGCGCCGAATCTTCCAGGTGCCCGAAGAATTGCCAGGCTAAGCAGGTCAGCAGCTACTGCTACGTATGCGCCAGCCGCATGCGCTAGGTTGCAAAGATCTTGATAGTCGTGAATGACTCCATCCGAGCCGGGATATTGCACCAATGCGCCGAACACGTCGGGCGTGAACTTGAACGACCTGTGATCGCTAACGACCACTTCAATCCCCAATGGAGTTGCACGGCCCTGCACAACACTGATTGTCTGGGGATGACAACCAGAGGAAACTAAAAACTTCTTGCGTTTGCGTGTGAGACGAAAGAACATCATCATAGCCTCTGCCGCTGCGGTACCTTCATCCAGGAGGGAGGCATTGGCAATCTCCATCCCAGTGAGATCAATGACGGCAGTTTGGAAGTTCAGAAGCGCTTCCAAACGTCCCTGAGAAATTTCAGCCTGGTACGGTGTGTACTGTGTGTACCATGATGGATTTTCCAGCACTGCCCGCAAGATTGCTCTCGGCGTGATGGTGTCATGGTATCCCATACCGATATAGGACCGAAAAATTTTGTTGCGACGTCCGATGGTCCGGAGATCGGCGAGGACTACATGTTCCGGGCGTGCTTCAGGAACATCAAGTGGGCGGTCATCAAAAATTGGTGCGGGTATGGTATTGCTGATCAACTCGCTTAACGAATGTAGACCGAGCATTTCTACCATAGTCTGCACATCGTCCTTCGACGGACCTATATGGCGCGCAGCAAAGCGATCTGCGTGTGGTAAGTACGTGCTCATTGTACAGTCTTGTATGATTTTGGAGCAAAAACCGGCCGAGGATTACAAGTAGCACTCAGGCTTCCATTTTTGGATTACTTCCTGTCGGAAAAGAATTGCAGAGCCTGACGGGCAGCGCTTTGCTCCGCTTTCTTTTTTTTCCTTGCTTGACCTCGCCCACGGTAATGCCCTTTGACGTAAACATCAACAGTAAAGATACGGTTACGGGGAGGGCCATTCGTTTCCGCAACAATGTACATTGGTTGCTTCCATCCCTTGGACTGGGCAAGCTCCTGGAGTGTGCTTTTATAGTTGTCGTTCCTGTTTGCCAGTTCGGGCAGATCTACTCCGCCCAGTACGTGTGCATGAATAAATTTTCGGGATGAGCTTATACCACTGTCTAGATGAATAGCCCCAATTATGGATTCCAGGCAGTCGGCAAGCACTGAGTCAATTTTGCGGTCGTTTTGCAAGTCCAGGTGCGGACCCAATTCTATAAAATCAATCAGTCTAAGATTGTGGGCAATTTTTGTACAGGCTTCACCACTTACGAGTTTGGATCGCAGAGCGGTCAGAAATCCCTCCATCTGGTCGGGGAATTCCTGGTACAGGTGTTCGGTAACGACTGCGTCCAGGATCGCATCACCTAAGAATTCAAGCCGTTCATAGGATCGCAGTAATCCAACTGTTCGATCACTTTCAGCAGAGGGGTGACGCAATGCTTTATCGAACAGTGTGAAGTTATAAATGCGAGTACCTAGGGCTGCTTCGAGTGCAACCCAGCGTGCGTTTCTCCGGCGGTACAGTATTCGGTGAAAAGTTCGAGTCAGGTTCCTGATCATGCAACCGTACACTCAGAATTGAGTATCCTGATAAGAAGAAGTATTTGATAAATTTTCTTGGTTTGAGTCATGATTTGGGTGATAGTTCCCGTTGTTGCTATTATAGCTCCTTTGGTTTACCACGCATATTCCAAGTGGGTGGACCTTCAGAAGGCGCAAGTTGGATCCTCCTATACGGAGGACCACACTGCGCGTCTGATTGAAACCGAAGACGCACTCGCGGCCGCACAGCGGCGTATTGAGAATCTGGAGACAATCGTAGTCACTCGGCTATTGGAAGCCCCATCTTCAAAGGACGGCGTGGTGGAAGCAGATGCATCTGAACTCATAGCGCAAAACACTCCAAGTTAAGTGTGGGAATTATTTAATAGGTTCCACCACGAGTATTGTGAGTAAAGGTGAAAAGTTTGAAAAAAACGGGCGCGTATTTCATCAAACCTTAGGCTCCATTGTGTTGGAGCCCGAGTTTGAGGATACCATCCCGACCTTCATGCCCCATCAGGCATTAGCGCCCAAACCAACGGGACGCTCATAAACGAATATGGTAGGTGAACAGACGCTTTCTTTCCCGTCTTGCATATCTGCATTGAAGTAGACCGAAGCACAGCACAGATAAGAATAACCAATAGTAGCCTACGCCATAATCCACCCCGGCTGGATGTGCCCTGCAAAATCCCACACAATTTGCATGGCAAAAGGGGTGCGTACGCATTCCGATCGAATGGGCTATTTGGTTTTCTTTCCGAAATGAAGCGAGTGCTGTTCACGCCGCAAGCCGTGTGCTGACGTTTGATTCGCTTGCGTGTCTGGTTGGCCACAGAGATTCCAGCGGGTGGAGGTTGGCTGCCAGTACAGCAGTCGCAACGACACGTTGAAATCTTCCTTGCTCACCACATGCTAGGTATCGTCCGATAGTGTCACTCAGATTCCGTCGCGTAGTGCAGCATGTACTGTACGTGTGATCGAAGCTCCTAGGGCAGCAGAGTCCGTCCCATCCTCCAATCCCTCAATTAAGATGATCAGCACATACGGCGGGGCGTTGTGCGGGTATATGATTGCGGCATCGTGGTGAATCCGGGTGATCTGTCCGGTTTTGTGGGCCACGCGTGTGTTTTCCGACAGTCCGGCAGGAATCATTTCGTTGAATTGCTGATCCAGGAGTATGTCGATCATACTGGTATCAGCTGACGCATTCACCGCCTGGCCTTGGCTGATGGCTTCCATAAGGGTTGCGAGGGCACGAGCTGTGGTCGAATTGCTGAGGCCCAGATCGAATGCTTTAAGGTCCTCAACCCCTCGAAGCACCCGCATGCCGGGAGCATCGAGAGAGTCGACTGTTTCCTGAATAGACTCGGCTCCTAGGAAATCAATCAGGAGGTTAGTGGCGAGGTTGGACGACACGGTGATCATTTGGTAGACCAATTCTGAGATCGTCATGCGATCGCCCAGACGCTCATAAATGGCATCATCGGTATCCTCTTCGATGCTGTAGAGTGATCCATCTACGATCGAGTGAAAGGAGTTTTGAATCTCAAGGGTTGAATCTAAAACCAGGTGTTCTGCCTGCACTCTCTTCCAGACCTCAATCATGACTGGCACCTTCATGGTACTGGCAGCATGAAAAGAGCGATCGCTAAGAATATCCAGAGTAGTCTCCGAACTGGCATCCCGAACGGCTACGGCAACGGTAGCACCAGGGTATTCGCTGATGACCGATTGCACCGCATCTTGCAACGTGGTCGATTGGTTGCATGCGGTTGCAGACCCACAGATCAGGGCCAGCACCATGAGTTTGAGGTGTGAATGAAACACAAATTTATCAGATTCTACAGGTTCGAATATCGGTAACTAAAATGCCTTTTGCACCGAGTTTCTCAAGATCGTCCATAATCCGGTTGGCGTCCTTGCGATTAGCCATTGCTTTAACTGCGATCCAGTCCGGCTTACTTAGTGGAGCAATAGTCGGGGATTCAATACCGGGCGTAACCTCACAGGCCTCCTTCAGTGATGTGCGTGGACAATCATACTCGACCATAACATAGGTTCTGGCGAGGAGTATTCCCTGGAGCCGTCGCACGAAAAGATCCGCAGCGGTCTTGGCTTCAAGAATTCCTGCACGTCCAACCAATAATGCTTCAGTTTCCAGGATAGGTTCGCCAATCATGGACAGTTGTGCTTCTTCCAGTGTACGTCCTGTCTGGACAAGGTCAGCGATCACATCTGCCACCCCCAACTGAATGGACACCTCGACTGCCCCGTCAAGCGGCACAATCTCGGCCTGAATATTTCTTTTTGCCAGATCAAGAGAAACCAAATGTCTAAACGAAGTAGCAATGCGTAGCCCGGCGAAATTATTAGGGCTAAGGTTTTGATTGCGTGGGCCTGCATAGCACAGCCGGGCCACTCCAAAACCTAGGGGAAGAACTTCTTCAAGGTTGGCCTGCTGTTCAATCAGAAAATCTCGACCAATGATCCCTAAATCCAGGACACCGTTGCTGATGTAGGTTGCAATATCACGTGGTCGCAGGAAGTAGAACAGGGTTTCGTTTTTAGCATCCCGGACACGCAATTCACGCCCTGATCGTTGGCATCGGTAGCCCGCTGTCTTGATGAGCTCTATCGAGTCGTTAGCAAGTGCGCCCTTGTTGGGTAATGCAATTTGCAGCATTTGGATACTGTTGACCTAAAGATGTCGATAAACGTCTTCCAACGACAGATTGCAGGCCAGCATCATGACTTGAATGTGATATAGCAGTTGGGAGATTTCTTCGGCGGTGCACTCACGGGTCTCATGGTTTGCGGCCATCCATACTTCTGCTGCCTCCTCCAGAATTTTTTTGCCAATCTCATGCGTCCCCGCATTGACTGTCTGTACCGTGCCAGATGTCGGATCCTGTCGACGCACCTTGTCCTCCAGTTCCTGGAAAAGATCTTCGAATCGTTTCATTTCAACAATACTGGGCTGGCTTGCTTTGCTTGGAGTGTAACGCACCAATCTGTGTGGAGCTTATTGTAGGGCTTCCGTGATTGGAATGCAGCTTGTACGCCAGCTACCAATATTCGGATCAAACGGTGGAAGGTAAACAAAAGGGCCAGATCATACGATATCGGCCCTTTGGAATCAAAAACTTTTGGTTTATACCCACGAGGAATGGGCATGCAACCGTCAGCGGTGTCTGTATTGTAGAACCGGCATTCCGGCTATGCCTTTACCGTTTCCGCAAGTAAGCGATTGAGGTGAGGTGCTGAGCGGCCGCCTGTGCCTACAAGAGAATCATCGAAAAATGCAATGAAGGCAGAGCGTTCCAGCGGATTCGACTCGAAAGATTCCAAGGCGGAGAGGAATCGTTTCCAGAGTGGTTCCTCAATCTGGCCAGCCAAGTATCGTGCAAAAAGATGCACCATCGGGTTCGAGTGTTTGGCTTTCTTGTTTGGCATTGTATCAGTTAGGTGTCAGTGCTTGGCAATCTCTACGGCAAAAATCGGGCCAAAGTTGCGTTTTACGTCCACGAGGTTGAAACACCTACACAAAACAGGCCGGATATACGCAATTAATAGGGATTATAGCCTCAAAAGGGAGGCTCAAAGCCGGCTTTGCCCTCTTCGAGGGTCAATCCATAGCCATCTAAACAAAGGGCGAGTGTATGTCGCCATGCACCGTATCGCTGTAGGTATTCGTGCGGCAGAGACGTCAGGTCACAGCCGAGTTTTTGTGACATGATGTTGAGGGCGTCATCCCGTGTCATGGCTACAAACCTACCCCTGTTGAAGTGAAAAGCCTGTGATACGAAACGCCAGACTCCGGTAGAAACAAGTTGCTCAGCAAACTTTATTGGGTTGTGCAGCCAAAGTAATGGTGTCAGTGTGATGCAGGTTGCAATTCCAGACGATGCCACTGCGCTGATTGCTTCTAGCCGTTGATGATTCCCGGGACATTTCGGTTCGAACGTGCGCCGCACAGATTCGTCATCCGTAGTGATGGTCATGTTTATCTGTACGCTGCCGCCATTTTCAACGATAGCCTGATAGAGATCCAAATCACGGACTACATCCGGGCCGCGTGTTTGAACCACCAGTTTGGGACGCGGCTTATGGTCAGAGTTTGTCTCGGTCTTTGCAGCTTTTCCAGGACTGCACGAGTGAGCCCCAGCTTTCGCTCAAGAGGTTGATAGGGGTCCGTGACACTGCTCATGTAAATCCGTTTTCCGTCCAGGCAACGGCTATTGCGGCGAAGTTTTCGGTTGAGGTTATCTGCTGCATTCTCCTTAACACGGACCCAGTAACCCCAATTGTCCCGGTGGTATGGACTCCTGGAAAAGAACGCAGCGTAGCAGTACGTGCAACCAAAAGCACAACCGGAGTATGGGTTGAGGGAATAGTCATAAGCTTCGATAAAGCCGGTTGCCCGTGTCAAAATGTTCGAAGTTTTGCCATAGGTGATGTCGTCCAGTTGCCCTAAGCGTTGGGGTTTGAGGTTGGCGTCCATCGAAAGTAGTTGATACTCAGTTGATCGAGTATGATACTCGGCTGTTTGACATCAATCACACTCAATGTGCTCGTTGCATGATTCCTGTGAGACAGATTCCGGGTAGAAATCAGGATAAAACGATCTCTCTGCGCAACCGGGCAACGGGCAGCCCCAGTTGTACTCGGTACTTGGATACGGTGCGTCTAGCGATTCTGTATCCTTTCTCCTTCAGGATAACCGTAATAGCCTGATCCGTCAGTGGATCTGTCTTGTCCTCCTGCTCAATGATGCCGGAAATAATAGCTCTGACTTCCTTGTTCGACACATTGACACCGGACTCAGTCGCTACCCCCTCGGAGAAAAAGTATTTGAGCTCGTAGATACCAAAATCACATTGAACATATTTTCCACTCACAACACGACTGACAGTCGAAATGTCCATGTCGATCCGCTGGGCAATATCCTTGAGGATAAGCGGGCGCAGGTGCCCCTCTCCCAAAATAAAAAAGGCTTCCTGGAAAGCGACGATCTCACGCATGACGGAGAGCATGGTTTGGCGGCGTTGCTGCACTGCGTCAATGAACCACTTTGCCGATTCAAACTTGGAGCGAAGGAATTGCTTCGTTTTTACATCGGAGGGTTTGTTTGAGCCGGTCTGCTTGTCAGCGGCCATCTTTTCAATCATTTCCCTGTACGGTTTGGAAACCGCAAGCGTTGGGAAATTGCCGGAGTTAAGTTGAATGACAAACGAGCCGTCAGTATTGTGAACCAGAAAATCAGGAGTCACATAGTTTTCCTGCGGAGTGAACGTGCCCTCTCCAGGTTTGGGGTTGCACGATTGGATGAGGTCTATAGCAGATTTGAGAACTGTATCATTAATGTCCAACCGCTCCTTGATGCGTTCGTACTGTCTTCGGGCGAAGGGAGTAAACAGATTGCCAACCACCTGGAGAGCGATATCTCGACTGGGAGTATCTTCCGGGATCAATTCCAATTGGATCAATAGACATTCCTGCACGCTGCGTGCCGCAATTCCAGGTGGATCAAATCGCTGGATATGGTGCAACACGCGAATCACATCTTCTTCTGTCAATTCCTCTCGATAGTTGAATGTGATATCATCTACGATTGAGGGAATTTCTCTTCGCAGGTAGCCATCCTCGTCAATGGAGCCTATGATTTGCTCTGCGATGAGCGTGTCTCGTCTATCAAGATTCAAGAACTTTTTTTGTCTGCGTAGATAATCGGTCAGAGATTCGGCGGCTGCGAGGGGGATCTCCCTGTCTACCTGGTTGTGGTCCACGCGAGCTTTGTATCCGTACAGATCATTTGCATCCGGTAACAGATCTTCCAAGTCAAATTCTTCGTCATTGTTGTTGTCAACGGACTCCCCCTCCGGCTCAGGTGATATCTCGTCAGGAGATCCTTCTTCGAGCAGCGGGTTCGCCACCAGTTCCTGCTGAATGCGCTGTTCCAGTGCAAGCGTTGGTAACTGCAGCAGCTGGATATACTGAATCTGCTGCGGGGACAGTTTTTGTTGCAGCCTTAATTCTTGACTCAGATTCAGCATATGCCGGATACGCGTTTCTTAGATTAAGTTGCACCTACCACCGAAACGTAGCGGGCAGTTACGGGGGTTGCAATTGTATAGTCCAGTATCTTACGATCTTACGGTGGTTCGGTTAAGTACCGAAGGTTAATACATGTTGCATCCTGTTGATGATTAAGCGCCAAAGCATAGCCGCCCCTAGCTTTCAAGACAAAGACTTTGAACGTCGGCTCCGCCCGCGTAAACTGGAGGATTTTATCGGACAAGAGAAAATCAAGGGCAACCTCAGCATATTTATGCAGGCTGCTCTGGAGCGGGAGGAGAGTCTCGACCATGTACTTTTATCTGGTCCTCCGGGGTTGGGCAAGTGTGTAACGGCAGATACACAAATACAGACTCCCCAGGGCTGCGTGCCTATGGGGTGCCTGATTCCAACCAATCTTAGTCCCGGTGAATGCAGAAACCATACTGTAACAATCACTGGAGCGCTCGGCGCGGAGCGTACGTCACATGTGTATGCCAGTGGACTTGGTCCTACGATTCGTCTCTTTACAAGCTGCGGACAGTCTGTAGAGGGTACCCCGGCACATCCCGTACTGGCAGAGGCCCAAGGCTATATGACCTGGCGACCGCTTGCGTCGATTGAGCTCGGAGACCGGGTTGTAGTGTTGAAGAAAGAGTCTGTGCAGGGTTCTGTCGAAAGTGGAGGTTACCAAGATCTCCGGTTTACAAAGCAGCACTTGATTGCCTTGGAAGCATCAAGTGGAAACAGACCGAAAGCAACGGGTGACTTTAAGTGGAGCACAGTCACGCGACTCGAGTCTGCGGAGGCAGAAACGTTCGATTTTGTGGTTCCAGGCTCTCATTCGTTCATCGGTAACGGGTTCTGCAATCATAACACGACACTGGGACACATTATTGCAGAGGAAATGGGGGCATCCATCACCACTTCGTCTGGCCCAGTCCTGGATAAACCTGCAGATCTGGCAGGCATTCTGACCAAACTGAAGGAAGGGGATGTTCTCTTCATCGACGAAATGCATCGTCTGTCGCCACTGGTGGAAGAGTATCTCTATTCAGCCATGGAGGACTATTACATTGACATTGTCATTGATAGTGGCCCGAATGCCCGAAGTGTGAAGATTCCATTGCCCCGATTTACAATGGTGGGAGCTACTACACGAAAGGGGCTGTTGACCGCCCCTTTGCGTAGCCGGTTTGGGATAGATTTTCGGTATGATTATTATAGCGCTGAGCTGCTTCAGGCCATTCTTACGCGTTCGGCGAGAATTCTGGATGTTCCAATTGAAGAGGAAGGTGCGTATGAGATTGCTCGTCGGAGCCGGGGGACCCCCCGTATAGCCAACCGTTTACTGCGCCGTGCCCGGGACTTTGCGCAGGTGGAGGGAGATGGCTGTATAAGCCTTATGATGGCGGATCGCGCATTGACAGCACTAGATGTAGATTCCGAAGGATTGGACGACATGGACACGCGTATATTGCTCAGTCTCATTGATAAATTCAATGGCGGACCCGCCGGACTCTCTACCCTGTCCGTATCGGTCGGAGAAGAGTCAGGAACGATAGAAGAGGTCTATGAACCTTATCTGATTCAGGAGGGATATATGCAGCGCACGCCACGAGGGCGTATAGCCACCAAACAGGCATATAGACATTTTGGGAGAAAATCCCCAGGCGAAATGCCGACACTATTTGATACTAAAGACGAAGAAGAATGAAACAAATCCTTATAGCCTCGTTGCTGTTCGTGGCAGCCTGTACAGTTGAACGCCCCCTTGAGGTCGCCTGTGCAGAAGGAAATGATGGGTTGATGCTTCCCGACGAGTTCTGTGCGGTGGTTGTGGCAGACTCATTGGGGAGAGCAAGGCATTTGACGGTTCGCAACAATGGTGATGTGTATGTAGCGCTCCGTGCGCCGAATGATGAAGGCGCCATTGCAGCTTTGCGTGATCATGACGGAGACGGAAAAGCAGATCTGATCGAATATTTCGGGACAATAGGAGGCACGGGGATCCACTGGCGCGAAGGTTCGCTTTATTTGGCTGCGGATACGGTTATTTTGCGGTTCGTGTTGGAGGAGGGCGAGTTGACGCCCACCAGTGATCCCGAAGTAGTTGTATATGGCTTCCATGATCAGCCCAGTCATGCAGCTAAGCCCTTTGAATTCGACGAGACAGGCAATCTCTACATAAATATTGGTGCACCTTCCAATGCCTGCCAAGAAGTGCATCGTTCGCTGGGTTCCCCTGGGATTGACCCGTGCCCGCAACTAGACTGGTATGGCGGCGTATGGCGAGTGGGTGCAGATGCGGAGCAACAGCATATCTACGACGACGGGATGCGCTATGCGACGGGAATACGGAACGGCATAGCACATGCCTGGCATGAGGGTCGACTGTACGTCGTACAGCATGGTAGAGATGACCTGCATCGGTTATGGCCGGACCACTTCACAGAAGCACAGAACAACGAGCTGCCGGCGGAAGAATTATTTGCCGTTGAAGAGGGTGAAGACTACGGTTGGCCCTACTGCTACTACGACCATTTGGCGGGTACAAAAAAACTTGCTCCGGAGTATGGCGGTGATGGTGATCTAATTGATCGATGCGCGGACACTGCACTGCCAATCTACGCATTCCCAGCCCACTGGGCGCCGAATGATTTGCTCTTCTACACAGGTACGCAGTATCCGGAGAAGTACCAGGGTGGAGCGTTGGTGGCATTTCATGGAAGCTGGAATCGGTCACCGGTCCAAGCGGGGTTTCAGGTGAGTTATTTGCCGATGAAGGGGGATGAGGTTACGGGCGAAGCGGAGATGTTTGCGGGGGGCTTTGCCGGTACAGATTCTCCAGCCAGCCCCGGATCCGCCCGGGCAAGGCCTACCGGTTTGGCGGTGGGACCGGATGGTTCGGTTTATATATCCGATTCTGTGAAAGGCAGGATCTGGAAAATCGTTTACACTGGATATTGAGTTATTGATGCCGAACAATGATTTGGCACTGACAGATTTTCTGCACGCGCTTCAGAAGGAAAGTCAGGGTGAAGTTCGAACTGATGACTACAGCCGCGCGCTTTACAGCACGGATGCCAGTATTTACCAGGTGATGCCGCATGGCGTCTTTTTCCCGGCTTCACGGGAGGATGTACATGCCGCGGTTACGCTCTCAGCCGAATTTGGTGTTCCTCTGCTTCCTCGTACCGGCGGCAGCAGTCTTGCCGGGCAGGCGGTTTCGGAGGCTCTGGTGATGGATTTTACCCGCCACTTGAACCGAATACTGGAAGTCAATGAGGCTGAGGGTTGGGTGCGCGCTGAACCTGGTCTGGTGCTCGACCAGCTAAATAAAAGTCTGGAGCCTGGTGGTTTACAGTTTGGTCCTGATCCGGCCAGCAGCAATCGTGCGGCTTTGGGCGGCATTGTGAGCAACAACTCGACCGGAAGCCATTCCATTTGCTACGGGATGACCGCCGACCACGTCCATAGCATGAATGTTGTGTTGAGTGATGGTACGCAGGTACATCTGGGGGCATTAGAGGCAGAGGTACTCGAACAGAAGTTAAAGCTGAGTGGTCTGGAAGGCGGTTTGTATCGCAGAATGGTGGAGCTCACGCGATCGCCTGGTCACCGTAAGACTATTCTCGAAGGAACGCCGCGTCACTGGCGGAGGTGTGGCGGCTACAACCTTGATCGGTTTATAGGTGAAGGGCCCTCTTTCAAAGTGCCCCAGGATCACCGCTTTAATCTGGCAAAATTGGTGTGTGGAGCGGAGGGGGGCTTGGCGGTTATTCAGGATGTGACGCTGAACCTGGTACCGGTCCCTACGGCACGCGCGTTAGCAATCGTCCAATTCAGCAGTACACCAGAGGCGCTTGGACGAGTTCCAGACATTCTGGAGGCTGACCCCAGTGCAGTAGAGCTGCTAGATAACCTGGGTCTGCGGTTGTGCAAGGAGGTACCCAAGTACGCGCGGCTGCTTCGAACTTTTATCGAGGGGGATCCAGACTGCATTCTGATTACGGAGTTTTATGGAAGTGGTGAAGTAGAGCTGCGCTCGAAAATTGAGAATTTGCGCACGCTCCTTGTCAGGCGAGGACATAAAGGAGGTGTGCTATCGGTCTTGGATCCGGCCCGACAGGCGAATGTATGGACAGTTCGCAAAGTGGGTCTGGGGTTGTTGATGAGTATTAAGGGAGACCACAAGCCGATACCTTTTATTGAAGACGCAGCAGTTCCAACAGAGCACTTAGCGGAGTACGTACAAAAAGTCGATGACTTTTGTACGGAAAGGGGGACGCGTGTGGCCTATTACGCGCACGCAAGTGCAGGCTGCATCCATATTCGTCCACTGATCAATGCAAAAGTGGCCGCAGAAGTGGCCAAGATCCCCGAGATCATTGATTTTTCGGTCGATCTTCTGCAGGGTTACGGAGGTTCGCTTTCCAGTGAGCATGGGGATGGACGGGCGCGAAGCTGGATAAATGAGCGATTTTTCGGGCCGGATCTGTACCGGCTATATCGCGAGGTGAAGGAGATTTGGGACCCTGGAAGGTTACTGAATCCCGGTGTGGTTGTGGATGCTCCCGCAGCGACCGAAAATTTGCGCTATGGCTCAAACTACGAGGTCGTACCGCTGGAATTAAACCTGGATTTCAGTGCGGAGCATGGTTTTGATCGGGCCATTGAAATGTGTAATGGAGCTGGGATTTGCCGCAAAGACATAACGGGTGTTATGTGTCCCAGCTACATGGCTACCCGTGAAGAGGAGCACAGTACCCGGGGGCGTGCCAATGCATTAAGGGCTGCACTTTCGGGGGTTCTGCCTCACGAGGAACTGACCAGCGCACGCATGTACGAGGTCATGGATCTATGCGTGGAATGCAAGGCATGCAAGTCTGAGTGTCCCTCGTCCGTCGACATGGCCAAGATCAAGTTTGAGTTTTTGGCTCAGTACCACGCAAAACACGGTACGCCGCTGCGCACGCGTCTGTTTGGAGATATTGCAAAACTCTCCCGTTTGGCCAGTGGAGTTCTCGCTCCTCCGATTAACGGAATTTTGGGCAGTATGCCGGTGCGGTTTGCTCTTGACCGTGGTTTGGGCATCTCCCGACGGCGCAAGTTGCCGGCTTTTGCCCGGAAATCTTTCGTCAAGTGGTTCAAACAGCGACCACAAAGCACTCAGGGAAGGGAGCGCGTTGTGCTCTTCAACGACACCTTCAACACGTTCAACGAACCGCATGTAGCGATAGCAGCGGTAGAGGTGCTTGAGGCAGCAGGCTTCGAGGTTGTACTTCCGGGGCACCGTTGCTGTGGGCGGCCGCTCATTTCGAAGGGTATGGTAAAGAAGGCGCGTGCTGCAGCAAGGGATACGGTGGAGCGACTGGCACCGTATGCAAGAGAGGGATTACCCATTATTGGCTTAGAGCCGAGTTGTTTGCTGTCAATGCGCGACGAGTATTTATATCTGTTGCCTGATAGCAGGGAGGCGAAGGAGGTTGCTCAGCAGGCGGTGCTTTTTGACGAGTTTGTGGCCCGCCTCGCAAAAGAGGGGAGATTATCTCTCTCCTTCACCAGTGCAGCACGCGAGCTCCTCCTGCATGGGCATTGCCACCAGCGTGCACTTGCAGGTACTGAATCAACATTGAAAATCTTGGCGCTTCCTGAAAACTACCACGTGCGCGAGGTTGACACCAGTTGTTGCGGCATGGCGGGCTCCTTCGGTTATGAGAAGGAGCACTATGAAATATCCCGAAAGATGGCTGAGCGCCGACTGGCGCCTACGATGCGCAGCACAGGTGTCGACACATTAATTGTAGCGCCGGGCACCAGTTGTCGCCATCAACTGCAGCACTGCGGTATTACGCACCCGCTACACCCGGCAGAAGTGCTTCGGGACGCAGTACTCCAGAGTGTTTCCTGACTTTTTCAGATTACAACGATCAATGGCTGCCGAGCTTTTCGGCCCGATAGCCGCCAGCGCGAAGATCTTTCAGGAGTAGGAGTCCAAAGACAACGATCAGTATGATGCCGAAGGGTGCGAGTGTTCGGAAAGAACGTCGACCGCCCTCGTTGTCAGCGGGGTTCAGTTCAGCCTGTGCCCGGCCTATAATCTCTGATTCGACACCGGATCCGCTAACGGCCCTGAGTGCCTGCATTGTACTGCCACGGGGTAGTTCTCCACTGCCTTCGTACTCTGCTAACACGCCCGCCACGGTAGAATTAACGGCCATAATGTCAGCTTCCTGTGGTCCAGAATCTTCTGCGATACCGGGAAACTCCATATTGACATCCTCAAATATTTGGATGACAGTCTCATTGTCGAGCGTGTCATGTCCTCGGTCATCGGCTACGCCTCCCAACCAGGGCGTTACAAAGAAGGACGCAAGCATTCCTACAGCCCCCATGACCCCGAGACCCAACGCGCCACTCTTGGGATTTCGTTCAGAAACATAGCCCAGCATGGTCGGCCAGAAGTAAGCAATCCCGGCGGCCCATATCGCGGCTGTCAGGAAAGCCATCAGGGTTGTTTCCGCCATGCTAAACAGGAAAAGCCCTAATGTGGCTAGTACAGCGCTTCCGAACAGGATGCCGGTCGGCGTGAGGGCTTTGACCACCGGGCCGGCGAGTAAGCGGAGTGTGCCCATGATACCAAACACAAACCCAAACACGAGCAAACCATCTATTCCACCTGCCTGAAGTACAGAGGGGACCCAGCTTGAGGGCGGAAGCTCCATAGACGCTGTGAGCAGCATCATAGGCATCATGATGAGCATAATAGGAGCGAGGAGTGCTTTGAAGGACTCGCCCACGGATACGCCCGCTGTGACACCTTCCGTCTGTGGAAAGGGGGCTGTAAACATCATGAGGCCATAACCCAGTGCAGGTACCAGTACCAGTATGAGCTGCGAGCGCCATCCGGCTCCGAGTTGTGCAAAGATCACTGTTAGCAGGATGGCTGCGATCAGATTTCCGTATGGAAACCACATGTGAAAGTGGTTCAGTTTGGAGGTCTTGTTATCTGGATAGAGTGCAGCAACAAGGGGGTTGCATCCGGCTTCAACCAATCCCGCCCCAAGTCCGGCACAAAGGGAGCCGGCAACAGCCGGCACATAGCCCTGGGCTGTCATGATCAGGATGGCACCGGCCACATGACCAACAAATGCTCCTCGCACGATCCATCGCATACCGATCACATCGCAAAGCGGAGAAAAAATAACCTGGCTGACCGTAAAGCCGATGAAAAACACACCGGTGAATACACCGAGTTGTGCGTTCGTGAGAATGAACTCGGATTTTACGGAGAAGGCAATTCCGGCAATGACCGTGAAAGCGAATGCTGTCGTTAGTAGAGCGAGGCAGCTACCGTAAAAGAGGCGATTGCGACTAATCATTTAAGTAGGCGGAGGTTTGGCGGGTTCAGAATCAGTTAGTAGGTCGTGCAAGATATACCGACATAGAATATACAATGGAGATTTTGCACATGTGCGGGGTGCCAGGGTTTGTGAGACACCTCCAGTTTACGAACGCAAACAGGAGTTTTCAGGAGACAAAGATGATTTTGGTCAACGTGAGTGCGTACGAGGGCACGGTAATCTCAAAAATGTTGACAGCGGTCAATTCTCTGTGCCACCTGTAACGCAGATGCCCACGAGATAACACGAATTGTCTGGCCCCGTGAATACTGTCGCCCATCTATTCGAAGGTGGTAATCATAAGGGTTTGACTGTTCAATCCTGAAACGGCATTTCGCCTGGACCAAAATCCAGAAGTATCTTTCGCACGGGTGCAGTTGTGGGGCAAGGTATAAAAAATCCTTTCGTAAAAGACCTACGCTCCCACCTCACCCTTGACTTAAGAAGGTCTGTTTATTGAATGGACAATCACAGTGCCATCGCGGGTTGGCTGATATATTCGATCATTTGTTATATATGCCGGGTAGTAATCCAATCTAAAGGAATACTTGTACTCGACCGACCCGGCTTCATATACATCAACAATTTGATCTTCTGAATCGCTTGTGGACTGAAGCAACAATTCGTCTCCCACGACACTTACTATGAGACTATTCACGTAATCGCCTTCAATCCTATAGCTCTCAATTCCATTCATCACATATCGTACAAGTTGGGGCTCTTCAAATCTGTCAAGGGTCATTGTCTTCTTTGCCCGAACGAGACTACCATTCACATCATAAACCATAATTACAGGAAAGCGCAAAGGAACATAGATCATCAGGTCTTTATACGTTTCTATCATCCCGTCTGCCACCATCGCAGAGACGAAACGGTCACCTTCCACTAATTCTCCAAATTCAACCGATCTATCCCTGAAATTAGATTCAAAGGCTAGTTTGTTAAACGCTCGGAAAATGTACTCTATGCCTGTATCTGTTATGGCGTGCCGGTGAGGAGCCTCCTGCCTGTCAAATGCTCTTGAATCTATTAAACTCCCTGTCGCCTTTGAGAAAGAAGAAATTCTCGCGTTGTTGGAATCTGTTACATAAATGAGCGAATCAGACGCTACTTCAACACCAGATATGCTTACAAATTCGCCGGGGGCACGACCAGCACCACTTCCATAGGACATGATATAATTGCCTGTAGAATCAAACCGCAAAATCTGATACGCCCCGTAGTCTACAACATACATATCTCCATTGGTGTCCGGTATGATATACTGGGGGTCGTACAGCATACTCTCTTCATCTGCAGGCAACTCAAAAATCTTACTCACAGAAACATTTTCCCAAACCCGTTCACTTGTTTGTTGCTCCTCAGCTTTTTCTAAAAACAAAAACTTTCCGAGGGTAGCCTCGTCTTCGCCACTACTGCAGGACAAAACAAAAAAGCAGATCAGGACGGTGTACCTATTGTTCATTAAGGCCATGCCCACTTAGAACATATCTGTAGCCCTGGGAAGCAAATTGAAATAAAAAAGTCTATACACGACTGACATGGCATAGATGCACAAAACATATTTCCCCCGCCACATTCCACCGCATGACATGATTGCGAGTCACCACAATCGGGGACGATACTAGGTCCAGCATTATTAGACGTCCACCCCGATAGACCAATAAGCACTGCGAATATCAATGATGCAAAAAGCACCCGAGATTTAAGAGTTACTTTCATCCGAAATCTACGCCGTCGTAACATGTTACCTGCCATGCTTCATCTGTAGTACAGGGAAGATCCTCAACGTCGCAACATCTGACGCCCGCTTCACATACCTGGGAACCGCCTGTGCAATACATAAAGCTACATGTATGGTTGCATTTTATATCGGCCACAGCACTGTATGAGTCTGCATTACTGCCGAAAAACATCAGCATAGCTGCACAAAACAGAGCGATAAATGATCGATCAAGGAGTTTCTTCGTTTTCGCATTATAAAATGTGTTTGCGGTTCTCCACAATATTCGCGGCAGAACCGGTTATGTATGGCTTTAAGGCTGGTAGTCACCCTGTCCACAGGACGGGGATCACTACCAGCACCCGATATACTACATCCGAGCCTCTACCCAATGTATTAACTCTTCAAATATTCGTTCCGTCAATTATATTCTTTGGCTCTTCCCCAAATATAGTGGAAGCAACCTTAGATTCGGAGCTACTTTGAATGGTGCGGACTGAGGTTACCGTTATTTTCAGTCTACCCTAGGGATCATTTTCTCGGGGTTTTCCATCATTCTAACCATCTGAATCAGTTTAATGAAGATCGAGATCAAAGAGATGAGTCATGTCTATGGCATCGAGTCTCCCGAATCAAAACCATTAAAGTCCGGAGTCGCGGATTCCGCAACAAACAGCGATTTGCCAACGCAATCTACTTCTATCTTGGAGGACTGGATCTATATCCAGATGGAGTCCGAAATTGACCTCCTCCACTAAAAAAGGGAAGAGCCAGTTTTTTTGTGGACTTGGAGGGATCCAGTACGCCGTGGTTGTCTGTGAATGGCAGGCGCGCCTTGATCGTTGGAACCGTGAAGGCCCATTTGTTGCCGGCGATGTGCGTCAGGGAGGCATGTACAAGCGCCACCTCAAAGGACTGCATCCGATGAAAGGGCTTGAAGCGCGGGAACCTCCGCTGACTTTTCAGGAACTCCTTGAATGCAAGATTGACTCGTTTCGCGGCATTACATTTGGCAGCGCGTGGCAGCCATGAGGTGTCAATCAGCTCCCCGTCCTTGTTGGGTACACTGCCCGTCCGCTCCTGCTGGGTGATCAGGTTGCACCAGTCATAGTAACTCGGTGTCTTAGGCTTTTCGTTGCTGTCTGGATCGTCTTTCCAGGCGCGGTACAGTCGGGAGTTTTCTTTGCATTGCGCAACAAAGAAGTTGTACCACAGGCACATGCCGGCGAACAGGCTATCGAGCTTACGCCGCTTCCCTCGGGAGATAGAGATCAGGCGGCAGGTGTAGGTGCGTGTTTGTTTCATGTCAAGGGACGTCGAAAAGCACGTATCACGACGTCTAATTTAGCCTAGATTGCGTTTGATCGCATCCTAGTACGCTCCAGGCCGCGAGAGACGCGACCTCACACACACTCAGACGCCCCCACAGGCTCCCAGACGCTCTTAGACGCGTCTACGTGCCCTGTACACCCTCCTCAGGCGTGCCTCAGGGCGCGTAGGAGGACGTATGACGCCCGCAGGACGTTCTAAAAGGGTTTGAGCCGTCCAGATGGCTCTAATCAAGCCTGAGACGCTCTATGGGCGTCCTACGCGTCCCTCAGCGCCTGGCGCACACCCCGATTGAAGCTCGCGAGGAAATCCGCGGGTGTGAAATTGCAGTTGCTCTCGTGCAGCCGCTCCGCCAGGAGATGGCAGACTTCGTCAGGGGTAAGCACACGGAGATGATTGTGGGGTCGATGTGTAGGCCGTGAATGAATTTATTGAAACGCTGCCCCATTCCCCGCACGCGGTTGATCTCCGCTGGATAGTAGTCGGACTCGAGGCGATGGCCAAGGGCGAGCCTTCGGACATACGAGGACACGGACTGGGAATGGACGGAGGCGTACTCGGAGTCGGTCATGATTAGATGTGGGCCGCTCTTGCGCAGAGGACGTTTCCGCGTTTTTGCCGTCATCATCCCCCATCAAATCCAATCAAAATCGGCGAAAACCGGGCATAAAGTGGTGTAACTTTATATTGCTCGCCCGGACTCTGGCACGGGCTTTGGGTTCCCCAGACGCATCGATTATCCAGTGCCCCCTATATCCTAATATTCGGATACTTGGTGAGAGGGGATAGGGGGGGCAAGATGGATGCCTAGCCGGCGAAGAACGTGCCGTAGGCGACTATGAGCCCGATTGCCGTGACTCCGATGCCTAGGATCCAGCGCATGGTCTGATTGGACTCTCGGAGTGCCTGTAGCTGCGCCTGGTTGGACTCTTTGAATGTCTCCCACTGAGTGCGATTGCTTTCGGCCATCATATCCAGCTTCGCTTGCATTGCGTCCAGGCGGGAGCCGATCCGGTCAATCGTGTTAATCCCAGACATGTTAAAAACCTCGTTGCTTAATTCGGTGGTTTCATTCTCGGAGAGGCCTTCCCCCTTTGCCAGCTTTCGCAGCAAGGCGTAGAGCCGGTTCGTATTCGTCGATGGTTCGGACATAGATACTAAAATAAGATCAAGCGTTTTTGGTTCCCTTTGTTGACTTGTTTGAGCGTAGCAAAAAGGTTGGATATTCTGGAATCCCTCATTCGCACAGGCCAGGCGAAACAGCCGAAGACGCTTTGCGTTAATTGCCGCTCTGAGATTTTTCTTTTCATCAGCTTATCCAATTGGTCATGCATCGAATCAAAACCACCACGCTCTTCTTCGTACTCCTCCTGATTGGAGCCGATTACGCATATGCTCAACGTCCGGCTTCCCCACGTGGAGAAGCTTCGACCCAAATTGGGGAGGCTTGGATAATTGTTGACTATGGACGTCCAATTCTTCGTGGTCGGACAGGAATATTCGGTTCCGGTGAGGAATATGGGACGACGGTGACGGGCCCTGCACCAGTTTGGCGTGCAGGCGCAAACAAATCTACCAGGTTACATACGGAAGTTCCCCTTATGATCGGCGGCACAGAAATTCCTGCCGGTGAATACAGCGTCTTTGTAGAGCTGGACCAAGGTGACTGGACATTGATTCTATCTACGCACGAAGCCAAGGAGTCCGGCAGAGCTCCCGGCGATGGCTTGTGGGGGTCCTACAACTACACGCCGGACAAGGATGTGGTACGTGCTGCTATGATGGTCGAAGATGTTGGGTTCAGTATCGATCAATTCACGATCTCGTTTTTTGATGTGACTGAGACGGGGGGGACGCTCGCCATGGCGTGGGAGAGTACTATGGCAACTATACCCTTTACGGTAGTTCAGTAGTTGTCCACGTGATTGACCAACGCTCATTTGGTGTGCGTGCGTGTCTCATCAGTTCTACCAGGCTATCAGCCAGCCCGGGCATCTGGGCCGACAGGTCGATAGTTTCGCCGAGATCCTGTTCCAGGTCGTAGAGTTCTGTGACACCGCTTTCATGAAAGTAGACAGCTTTGTAGTTGCCGCTGCGAACGGCCTGCGTGGGGGCTGCACCTTCGTGAAACTCCCAGTACAGGTGATCATGCGCCTCTTGGTTTTCTCCGGCCAGCGCAGGGAGATATGAAAGCCCGTCCGTTTCCGGTGCTTCAACGCCGGCTATTTCTGCCGCTGTCGAGAGGAAATCCCAGAATGCTGATGGGTGGTCGCTCACGGTGCCTGCTGCAATTCGTTCGGGCCATCGGGCTATGAGTGGCACGCGTATTCCGCCCTCGTAAAGAGCCCGCTTGATACCACGCAGCGGGCCACTGCTGTCGAATAATTCCGGATCGCGTCCGCCCTCACGGTGTGGGCCATTGTCGCTCGTGAAGACCACCAGCGTGTTGTCGTCAATCCCCTGCGCCGCGAGATGGTCCAGTAACCGACCAACATCCCTGTCGAGGCGGCTAATCATGGCGGCAGTACCTTTGTGTGCGTCCTCCCAGTCCATGTCGGCGTAGATGCCATAGTCGGGGACTTCCATGCCGTGTAATCCGCCGTGACGGCTTTCATTGTTTGCGTGGGGGATCGTATAGGCCAGGTAAAGAAAAAACGGGCCATCCGTGTGTCGGTCGATAAACGCAAGCGCTTCCTCTGTGAATAGATCGTGTGAGTAGTCGACTCTTTTCGTTGCGTATCCGCCGAAGTTGCCAACGGCGACCACTTCGTTTTGGAGAGCCACCTGTGTGGTGTCACGCCACAGAAATTCGGGATAGAAATTGTGTGCGTGGACCTGATTCAAGTATCCGTAGAAATAATCAAATCCCTGACGGTTTGGTATGCCTGGAGATCCAGCCTCCCCTAGTCCCCACTTACCAACGAGACCTGTCGCATATCCAGCATCCTGAAGCACTTCGGCCACAGTTACGTCTTCATCCTCCAGGGGAAGCCGTGCGTTCCCGCGAATTCGGCAGTGACCGCTGTGAAGGCCGGTCATGAGCACACAGCGCGATGGCGCACATACCGTACTGCCTGCGTAGTGACTGGTAAACCGGATCCCTTCGGCAGCCATTTGGTCAAGCCGCGGGGTTTGGATGGTTGTCTGACCATAGCTGCCCAGATCTCCGTACCCCAAATCATCGGCCATGATGTAAATGATGTTGGGGGGCATGTCTGTTTCCTGGTCAGATGTAGAACACCCAGAAAAAACCAGGATGAGCAGGGGCAGCAAAAATGTGTGACGAGGGCGCTTAGCGCATGAATAGTCCACCATTGACATCTATGGTTTCGCCGGTAATGAAGGAGTTCTCAATCAGAAATTCTACTGCCTGTGCGATATGATCGCTCTCGCCGTTGAAGCCCACAGGCGTATCGCTGGCAATAGCAGCCAACTTTTCCTCAGTAGAGTATCGGTCATGAAACGGTGTAAGGATAACACCGGGAGCGATGGCATTGACGCGTATTTCGGGTGCAAGCTCACGAGCCGACCCGCGCGTAAAAGAGTCCAATGCCCCCTTTGCCGCTCCATACGCTGTTGCTGTGGGTGCACCATGCCGCATAGCGATGGAGGTCACGTTTACGATACTGGGCGAGGTGCCTTTCCGCAAGAACGGAATACACAGCTGTGTGAGCAGGATTGCTGAAAAAGTGTTCAATGCAAAGATGCGTTCCATGAGCGACCAGGTCAGGTTCTCGACTGTGTGACGCTCTAACAGGCTGCCCGCGTTGTTGACCAGTACATCAAGGTGGTCCGTAACACGGACTACATCTCGCATGAGCGCGCGACAGCCAGATTCATGCATGAGATCAGCCTGGGAGGTATACGCAATCCCTCCCAGCTTCCGCACATCTTCTGCTACAGTCTCAATGGGAGACTGGTTATGGTGGAGAATAAGCGTGTTATTCTTGGCTAGACGGCGGGCTGTAACGGCGCCTATGCCCGTACTGGCCCCCGTGATCAGGATTGTACGTTGCATGATTCAAAGAAGTAAGCTTAGTTTTTCTGGCTAATTCAACCAGCTGTGGGTGGCCGTTTGAAGTTCAAGATTCTGCATGAGGATTGAACTCGTTCTGGCACGGATATATCCGTGAGTGTTGGTTTGCGTTCGGGATAATGCGTGTGGGTATTCAGACTGGATCAATTTTTGCGAACTCCGATAGAGTCTGCCCAGACTTCCCAGCGGCGTTGCAGGTGTGAGGTGATTTGAGGAACCTCCGATGCAAGGTCGTAGATCTCTGTCGCGTCTGTCGCCAAATTGTAGAGTTCCCATTCTGCGCGGTTGCGGTCCCACACAAGCTTCCAGTCACCTTGGCGGATAGCTCGATTACCAATGTGTTCCCAATAGAGCGTGCGATCCGGCCAATTATATTGCTGTGTATCCAGGAGCGGCAGTAGGCTGGTTCCGTCGGTTTGAGGCAGCGTGGCATGGCTAACATCGGCGATAGTTGCCAGCAGATCAACTACATGGCCGGGTTCATCCACGATGCGACCCGGCCCATCAATACCAAGAGGCCAGTGCGCGATAAGAGGGGTCGCAATCCCGCCTTCATGTGTCCACTGCTTATACAGCCTGAAGGGTGTGTTTGAGGCATTGGCCCAGGCTTCCTCATAGGCCAGATATGAGCCACGCTCGCCAACAGTTGTGTTCGGATCATGCAATCGACGCCCATTTACACTTTCTGCACAGCCACCATTATCCGACAGAAACAGGACCAGAGTATTGTCAAGCGTCCCCATGGTTCGAAGCTGATCAATAACCCGTCCAATGCCCTGATCCATCCGGTCGACCATGGCGGCATAAACTGACATACGCAGGGACCAGTCTTCCTTGTCAGACTGATCCTGCCAGGCAGGCAGAGCAGAGGGCCGGGGAGTGAGAGCATAATTTTCGTCAATAACGCCCAGCGCCTGCATTCGTGCATAGCGTTCTTGGCGCAGTGCATCCCAGCCGTCATCATAGTGATTTTCGTATCGGGCAATGTCCTGAGGTAATGCATGCAGTGGCCAGTGCGGGGCGGTGTAGGCCAAGTAGAGCAGGAAGGGTTTGTTGGATGTATGAGACTGCAGGAACTCAATTGCATAGTCCGTGAACGCGTCTGTCATATAGAAGCCTGAGTCGGGTGGACTCCAAGGATCGTCATCAAGTGCCATTTGCCGCTTACGCGGTTGGTTTTCGATGATCTCGTAGTAGCTGCTTGCACCGCTGATGAGACCGAAATAACGCTCGAAGCCACGCATGCGCGGCCAATGCTGAGGGCGCTCTCCAACATGCCATTTACCGGACATGTAGGTACTGTAGCCCGCGTCCAGAAGCATTTCTGCGAGGGTCACAGCGGATTCACTCAGGTAGCCCTGATAGGGACCAGTCGTAAGCTCACTGCCCACACTGGATACCATAGCTCCCATGCCGGCCCCGTGTGGGTAGCGGCCAGTCAGGAGTGAGGCTCTTGTGGGGCAGCAGCGTCCCGTGTTGTAAAACTGGCGGAAGCGGACGCCGTTTGTTGCCAGTGTATCGAGATGGGGAGTATGGATTTCGCCTCCATAGGCACCGATATCCGAATATCCCAGATCATCTGCAAGAATAATCAGGATATTGGGGCGTTCGGGGGACGTCTCGCAGCCAACGGTGTTTACTACCAGAAGCACCAGAAGTATTCCTCCGAGACATACATTTTTGTGCATCATGCTCAAGCCTGAGAAATCTTTGGGATACTCGTCCATAATCTATTACTTTGGGAATGGATTATTCTAAATGTTGAACCATTTTTACTCACAAGATTCCTGATGGAGCACGCATCACAAGAGCGCCTGCTCACGGAAACGGATATAGCCCGAATCCTTGGACAGGGACTGCGAAACAGGTTTGCACACAGCGATCGGGTTTTGGTCATTATTCCGGACGCTACGCGCACGGCACCCATTCCGCTCATCTTTCGTCTGATATGTGATCTCCTCTTGGAGCGAGTAGCTGCATTGGATTTCCTGGTTGCTCTTGGCACGCACGCACCGATGAGTGAATCAGCGCTCCTGGCTCATGTGGGGATTTCGCGTATTGAACGAGTTGGGAAATATTCGCGGGTGGGTCTCTTCAATCATGTTTGGGATGATCCCTCAGCACTTGTGACACTTAAGACGATACCTGCCGAGGAAGTCTTTGCAATCACGCATGGACTCATAAAGCAAAAACTCCCTGTGACAGTAAATCACAAGGTGCTCAACTATGATGCGGCCCTTGTGTGCGGCCCGGTCTTTCCCCACGAAGTGGCAGGATTCTCAGGAGGAAATAAGTACTTCTTTCCTGGGATCAGTGGTCCAGAGGTCATTGACTTCACACATTGGGTGGGTGCTCTTATGACTAGCCGTGCAATTATCGGGACCTATGACACCCCGGTTCGGCGACTGATTGACCGAGCTGCCCGGGAGATTCCTTGCGCCCGTTATTTCGTGAACATGGTCGTGGATGGAAGTGGTTTGGCAGGAGTGTATGTAGGATCTGAAGGAGACGGATCCTGGTTAAGGGCAGCCAGACATTCCGCTCAATTACACATTACCTGGTTGGATACGCCGGTCAGTCAGGCCTTTGCAGTCGTGCCATCCATGTATGATGATCTATGGACAGGAGCAAAGGGGATGTACAAACTGGAGCCGGTAATCGCAGACGGTGGGGAGATACTCTTATATGCTCCACACATTTCTGAGCTTTCGTACACGCATGGCAAATTGCTGGATGAAATCGGGTTTCACGGCACCGAGTACTTCAATGCGAATTGGGACAGCTATGGTCGATATCCCTGGGCGATTCTTGCACACGCGGCTCATGTGCGGGGAGTGACGACCTATGAGCGAGGTGTGGAGGTACCCCGCATCAGGCTCACACTAGCCAGTCAAATTCCCCGGGAACGTTGCGAAAAGGTTGGCTTGGGTTATCGGGATCCCAGGTCCATTGACCTTTCCTACTGGAAAAAACATACGGAAGAGGGCTATTTGTACGTCCCGAGTGCCGGGGAACATCTCTACAAACTCCGTGCATCAGGGGTTGGACCTGCTGCAGAAAGATGAGTTCAGACATGGACCAACTCTGTGCTCTGCAAGTCACCCCTTTTTGAACATGTGTAACACAACATCAGATAGGACGTACCTACAAATAATCACGAATGCCAAATGTCACCCGACTTTAGACACCGCTTTTTCAACTATAGCCCGTGTAATTATCCAACGCCACTCACGCAGCCGTCCGCCTACTACTCCCATAGCCACTGTTCTCCCTGTCTTGACATGTCTATTGCTTGTATTCGGATGCGACTCTGCGCGCTTCGATGCTTCCGACGGATCGTCTGGCACAATCGATACGCTTTCCTCCGATGAGATCGTAGTACGGAATACTGATCAGCCCCTCTGGGCACCGGATGAGGGCTGGCAGATCGTGGAAGAGATGAGATTTGGAAGCGACACGGGCGATGATGCCATTCTGTTCGGCAGCATTCGCTCCTTTGACGTAGATGCGCAAGGACGGGTGTACGCGCTCGATAACCAGTCGCAAGAAATCCACATTTTCGGTCCGGACGGCGTTTGGGTGCGCACTGTCGGAAAAAGGGGAGCCGGACCGGGGGAATTCGAAAACGCCGCGGCGGTGGACGTCAGCCGCACCGGTGAGATCTGGGTTATGGAAATGCAGAAAGGCCAGCTTAGTATCCTGGATTCCACGGGTAATTACCAAAGAACGGAACGGATCAACAGCACTGGCTGGGACTCTTGGCCCTACCCAGGTGGCTTCGACCAGTTGGGGCGTTACAATGCCCTCGTGCTCTCCTTTGAAGCCGGGAAAACAAGCAGGCTGTTGGCCCGTTATTACCAGTCCCTTGCTCCACTTGATACGATTGCACTCCCGGTGAGTCCCGTGAAAACTGAACGCTTCGAAGTAGTCAATGAGGGCGGAGGCAGTATCAGGACCAGCATTCCATTTCAGGGATCCTTCAACTGGCGATTCTCCTCAAGTGGTAACTTTTGGACGTTGCTTACGAGGCCATACGAGCTTGCAGAAATCGCGGCCGATGGCAAGGTACTTCGGAGGATAACCAAGGAATTCGAACCGCTTCCAGTCACCAGCGCAGACATGAAAGCAGCCCGCGAGGATCTCACCTGGTTCACCAACCAAGGCGGGAAGGTTGACGAGTCAAGGATTCCGAGGACGAAACCCGTTGTCAGTTCTTTCTTCGGTGATGACGAGGGGAATCTTTGGGTAAGGCGGGTTGAGACGACTCCCGAGGATGAGGAGAGCCTGTTCGATGTGTTCGGCGCCGAGGGACATTTTCTGGGAGAGGTCCGGTTCCCGTTTTCGCTTAGGACAAACCTCGAACCGATAGTACGAGACGGATTGCTCTACGGCACCACTACGGATGACCTTGGCGCCGATCTGATTGTGAGAGCGCGGATTGTAAAGCCCTAAGGCACCGCCATTCTGTGATGGCAGTGGCGGCAGGAGACCAATCCGTGACATCGAATCGCTGCGTGCCCCAAGTGCAGGCTCCGCCCGAGTGAAGTAAGTGAGAGCTCTCACTTATTCGCTCGGGCACTCCCAAGGATTAACTCGAAAATCTCATTACGAAATCAACCGTATTTTTAGGTGTGTGTATGAAACTTTCTTTTTCAAACGAGTTGTCGCCAGACGTGCGCCGTGGAAAGGCGCTTTCCTGTGGCGGGTGCGAACCCCGCCCAACACCTGTCGCTCCGGTTGGTAGCGATCTTAGCGTATTATGGAGGTAACGACATGATATGAAGCACTGAGATTTAACGAGCTACGTGAGTAGCTTAGCGACCATGCGGGCCGGAACGAGCAGCGAACGTCGAGCAGGCCTCGAAACCAACGTATCCGTGCGAAAATCCATACTGAATCCTTCTCGCCCGATTAACGTTCGTCCGAGCCCCGATGGCGGATCTACTTAAGAAAGGAAGTGCAAAAAAGTTCTTATGCTTGTAAAAAAACTGTGGGAACAAGATGAATACCGATTCAAACAGCTCTACATCTACACTTGAACTTGAACTTGAATCTATAGAATCCGAAGATGAAGATTACAGCAGTTCTCCACCGGAATACAGGATAATAAACTATCCGGCAGATTTCACGCTTGAGGTATTGCATCAGCAGTGGAAATCGGAGGAAATAATAATTCCTCCTTTCCAAAGACGGTTTGTGTGGAGTAAACCCCAAGCCAGCAAACTGATTGAGTCTTTTCTTCTGGGATTGCCGGTTCCGGGAATATTTCTATACAGGGAGCGCACGACCGGAAAATATCTGGTTATTGACGGGCAGCAGCGCCTGAAAAGTATATTTTTTTACCTAGAGGGAAAATACTTTCTTGAAACTCAGGTATTTCGTCTGCGAGGTTTGAACAAGGAAAGCCGGTTTTACGAGAAGAGTTTTGAAGAACTCAACGAAACAGATCAAAGAAATTTCAAAAACTCTGTATTGCGTGCATCTATCATCCAGCAGATCGATCCAGAGGATAGTAGCAGCATATATCATATTTTCGAACGGCTTAATACCGGCGGTACTTCGCTTGCAAACCAAGAAATTCGCAACTGCATTTACCACGGCAAATTTGTCCAATTCCTTGAAAACCTGAATAATTTTCCAGATTGGAGAAAGATTCTGGGGAAGAATAACCCAGACAAACGTTCAAAAGATATTGAACTCATTTTAAGATTTTTTGCCATATCAGATCCTTCGGAATACAAAATGCCCATGAAGGACTATCTCTCAATGTTTATGAAAAGTCACAGAAACGCTTCTGAGGAAATCATGTCTGCGATGAAGGGAAGGTTTGAAAATACATGCACCAATATTGTAAATGCACTTGGCGAAAAACCATTTCACATTAGCGCGGGGATGAATTCAGCGGTATTTGACTCCGTCATGAACGCTTTTTCTGGCAATTCCACGAAAATACCACCGGATATTAAGTCACGCTACGATAGGCTGATATCTGATGATGGTTACAAGAATTGCATCAAGAGTTCAACTACCGACGAAAGAACGGTCAGGACACGGCTTGAGTTAGCATCTGAGTTGCTATTTTCCGAATAGATTACTCCTCTCGCAACCATGAACATCAAAGTAATTGATCATGCACTGGAGGACATACAAGACTTTTCAGGAAACAGTAGAATCAAAGACCTGCTGACGCAAGCCCTTCTGATTTTGATATGCGCACAGTTTGAAAAAGAAATTGAGAATTGCTTAACACGGCGATGCGCATCAGTGTCAGACGAGGCTATTAAAGGCTTTATAGACGACTACATACAGGGGTCAGCATTACGGAGTTTGAAGATATCAAACCTCTCTGGACTGCTAAAAAAGTTTGATCCATCCTATAAAAAGATGTTCACGGAGAAAATTAACCAAAACGGGCAGGCAAAAGTAACATATGACAGTATTTTGACTAATCGCAATAGCGTTGCACATGGCGAGGGAACCAATGCAACCTTTGAGGAAGTAAAGATGTACTACGAGCAGGGCCATATAATACTAGACTACTTTGAACAGGCACTCCGCGTGAATTGAGAAGGATTTCCCATAAGAGTTCATAAGTTTCATATTTCATTTTCAGGGGTTTCCGTTTTTTGGTGGTTTCAATGTCGGAATATGCATCTTGGCATGTTTTTGTAATTAAGTTCAATCATTCCATCGGTAATTTCTCTACGAATTGAAGATATTAATCGTCTTCATGGACTGCATTTCCACGGGTGATGATTCTGATTTAATCCGATGAATGACTCTTACTTTATCCGATCATCTACGGCAACGAATCAGTTGATTTTCTAAGGGGTTGCTTTTGTCACATTTTGGAGGGGTTGGCTTCGTCGATCTGTAGTGCCCCCTAATACATGGGGCAAGGTATTTTCGTACGGATACAAACCAACAATGTGGGTGTCGACCCTTTCGTCTGTATGGGGAAGACGGGCACGTCTTGGGAAGCGAGCGACAAACGTACCAAGACGGCTCACCGGGGTATTGGTGCTGGCACGCATGGAAGATCAGGGAAGTAGCAACACGGGAAGCCCTGTCGGTGCTGAGGCACACGGCGACCGGAACTCCGTAAGGAGCAGGCCGGGCCGTCAGGGTGGCGGAGTGGTCCGTAGTACCGGAGACGCGGGGTAACGCCCGTTGAGGAAAGGGGCCGCAAGGTTGGAGGGCAGATAATAAGGACAAAGGGCAACGGAAAATGGCAACGCCTAACATCTGGAAAAAAATGTCAATGCGTCCGGCATCTGCACATGCATAAGTGAAGGGATCGTCAAAGCGACGATGCTGGAGGGGCGTAGCGAGGCCCGTCCGCATGCCATGCGAAGTCGGTCTGTCCGCAGACAATGTGCCCTTGTGAGCGTAGAGGGCAGGACTGTACTGAGGCATGGTGATCCGAGTACGAGTCGCATGATCCACCTAGAGAGCCGGGTGCGGGAAACCCGCACGCCGGTTCGGAGAGCAGGGGGCCGGAGACGACTTATGGGAGCCTGACTGAGGGCCAGCGCGAAAGCGATGGAATTGCCACAGGACCCTAAGAGCACCGCGCCGGCCTCCTGACTCTACAAAGGTAGTAGGTTCAGGAGCCAGCTGCAACTTCAGATGAGTTCCCAAATCCAGTAGAGTTGGTGAAACAATGCCACATATAGAACCGTACCGAAATTAGGCAGATGCATAATATAGTTCGCCAGCGGACCAACTCTGATTCATGGGACGAGTCTGCGATGTGAGGCTGGGGTCACACGCAGCAATGCCAGCCCATCTTGAGTGGAATCTGCCACGACACTACCTCTGTAACTAGACGGCTGCGTATTGAAGATGAAACGTGCGACATTCATACATGCTTTAACCGCGGTGCTGTTCACATTTTTTGTCATTACTGATGTTTCAGCACAAGTTCGCTTTGCAGGTAATGAAAATGGGTTGAGTGTGAATGGGGAGATTATTGATTCCAGTGGAATGCCCGAAAGCCTGTATGATATAGTCATGGAGCATATGCTCATACCGCAGTCACGAGGCTTTAGTGTCTACGAATCAGACGGTTCTTTTCCAATGCGGGTCAAAATTAATGACGTAACGTACGAGATTTGGGGAGATAGAATTGTAGAGTCTTGCGAAACTCGCAACGCGAGTCACGAGATCCAGATACGACCAGACATGGTCGAGATAGGGCCTGTAGGACCGAGCAGTAAGGCATCCGGTCGCCAGATTGAGCCGTCATTTTTGGTCAACTCATTCAAGGGAGATGGACAGCAAGTAGAACTGATTGTTAATTATGGGATTCCTGTGGAATTCGCCTATGATCGCTCGGACGGAATGATAGCGAGAAAGGCGAATGTCAGGACGTTCCTCTTCACTGATCAGAGAGAGATCATCCTCGTTGAGCGTACCCGGAACTTTGATTATTCAGCCAATCAGAGGATGGTATTTCCAGATCAGCATCTATGGGTTGATACGCAGCAGATGCAAGTGTCATCAGATGTACATGGACTCTCGATGAAATTCGAGACGGACAGCGGAAAGACCGTAGCTATTCAGCGTCAGGAGGTTACGCTACCGGATTATGATCAGAGCGGCGTCATATTAAGCGACATTATGCTTGCTTATTCGGTCGAACAGACGGAAAATGGGATACCCCTGAGCGAGGATGAAATTCTTCGGAAAGATCTCTCTATACTGCCTGCACCACGGAATGTATATCTGACTGAATGGCCAACCTATCTATATTTCGAGGTCTATGGGTTAACCCTGAATGCCCGGGGGAAAACCGATTATGATATAGAAATCAAACTGGAACCCGAGGATACTAGTCGTGGGATCCGTCGTTTATTCGGGGGCATATTCAGGCGGAACAAGGACAGGGAGGGTGTATCTGTGAGCTACAGGGCGAGCGGCTCACAGTCGGAAGAATCTCTGTACCAGATACTCGATGTTAGTGACCAGAAAACAGGACCGTACGTGCTGACTCTGGTTGTTCGGGATAACGAGACGGGTGAAGAGTCCAAGCGGACACGGAGTCTGTTTCTGGAGAGATTACTATGTAGTGAGTAAGGGGCAGAGGCCAAGATGTGCCCGCCTCTGCAGCGCGGCGAAGATAATTACGGACTGTTCCCGGAGAAAGCCCCAGGCGGATCGCGGTTTTACGCTGAATGCACTGATCACCGTAGTAGTGATGCAGCACATCTCGAATGATTTTCAAGGAAATTCGTTGTTGTGGCATGAGATGGTCTGGTTAGTCCAGAGCCGCTAAGCCTGGAAATAAGTCCTGCTCCAACAACAAATCCTGTCTCGAAATTCAGGCCAAATCTGATTTCCGATTGCTCCCATAATCGTACATTACGGAATGGGCATGACGAAAGGGCTTATCCAAGGGACCTTCGCTAGGAATCAAGATTCGTAGCGGGTTCCAGTAACGGCATTTTGATCTGCAATTACTGGAACCTATTTTCCACGATAAAACGGGCGGTGTCAAGGGAGACCAGTGTGAATGTGGCGGATAGCCTCGGTCATATCCGACGTGCCTTGCCACAAATAACTGTTGCCAGAATTAGAGCTGATGCTCGTTCCGAGGAGGGCTATGGATGAATTTCTGCAAACTGTTTCCGGTTCCGAAACCATGTTGTATTCATGAAGAGTCGTTTTGGCGTGCTGTCGTACATCTGTGTGATAGCAGCGTTAACGTGGATGCTGCCATCTGCGCAGGGCCAGGAGTTGTCCTTTACGCTGGTTGAGCAATTGGTCATCGGCAACGATGAAGATGCGCTCGCTGAATACCTCTTTACCTTTCCGGAGTTAGTCCGGACGGACTCAAAGGGCTACATCTATGTCCACGATCGACGTCGTGCGGATGTTCGGGTTTTCGACGAAAGCGGACAGTTTGTCACTACGATTGGAAAGAGAGGAGAGGGACCAGGGGAAATGCGTGAGATTGACGGCATGCATGTTGACACCCACGACAGGTTGATCGTGGCTGATCGAAATAGTAGACGGTTCACGGTATTTTCGGATCTCGGAGCACAGTTTGAAACGAAGGCATTTGCTGATGATATGCCAGCCGGGCCACACCCAATCCTGTCGCTTGAAGGTTCTTTCGCGCTCAAGTACGTGAGGATGTATGATGATCCCGAGCAACAACTGCCCTACATTACTGACACGAAGACACTCCATCGCTACGATAAGGCCCTAAATTCTACTGAGGCTTTCGCAGAATTGGATGAGATCTTTAACCTTGACGAACTCTTCGAAAAGGAGAGATCTGACAGTCGTGACGCGTTGAAAATGGCCACAAATGGGATCGACAAGATAGTGCTGGTGCCTAGGGTCTACAGTAGATACGCCTACCGATACACGCATGAAGGAGGTTCATGGGTCATGGAGAAGTTGGAAGGTGGCCCTGCACCAAGAGAATCTTACATGTTAGTGAGCAATAAGGAGTTTGAAGCTAGTCCAGAATTGCAAAGGTCCTCCATTTCAATTAATGGGCCATTCGGATTGCATCGTGCGAGAATCTTCAATTGGAGCCTGGGTGTTGTCATTTTGAGTAATGGGGAGATTGTGAATTTCACGATGCAGACTCCGTTACGGGGGGATCTTGGCAATCGCGCTGAGCTATTTAATCAAGCTGGTGTACTTCTGGGCTACGGCCCACTGCGCTTTGACGATCAAAGGTTGAATCGTAGTGATGAGATCATGAGCACAATTGAAATCCTTTGGATTGACGAAGACGATAGATTGTACCTCCGGCGGCTAAATCAACACAACTTCTATGTACTCAGCGTCGCGGAGCTTGTGATCGGACGCCCGTAATTGATGGTAAGGAGGGGGCATGGATAGGCTTAGTTGCCATCGAGTAGATTGATCTGGTAATACCCCATGTAGAGCCTTGTTATCTGGCCATTGTCGACCAATCGCTTCATGCCTTGTATATTGAGATCCAAATTACCCACCTAGCCTGAATTCCCAACCAAGATAGCAAAGTGCAGGTAGCGGGGGGGATCTCTCGTGGCCTTGATCGTGTATTAGTATGCTCAAGGCGGCGAGAGACACGTCTGAAACGTTGCCACGGCCACTAATCCGTCACCACATACGCCCAGGCAGCCACAGTCGCGTTGTTCAGCGTTCGATGCCCCTGTCGGTTTGCTGTCCGCCCCGCGGGCGCCAGGTCGGCCAGTCTTTGGCGTCCGTATCGCAAAACATTATTCCCTCCTTCTGCAAATGAAAGAAACTATCGGATTCATAGGCTTGGGCATTATGGGTAGCGGCATGGCCCGCAATCTGCTCAAGGCAGGGTTTGATGTTTACGTCTGGAACCGGACGGCGAGTCGCATGGCACCTCTGATATCTGCCGGTGCACGCGGAGCACAGGATGCGGCGGGCGTAGGTGCCAAGTCGGACATCATTGTAATCTGTGTGAGCGAAACCCAGGATGTCGAAGAAGTATTGTTTGGGGAACATGGGGTCATAAAAGGGGCCAGGCCGGGTTCACTAGTTATAGATACCAGTACCATAAGTCCTCAGGCCACAATCAGCATGGAGACACGGCTTTGTGCAGCAGGGCTCCAGATGCTGGATGCCCCCATCAGTGGGGGGAGTGAAGGTGCGGCTAAAGGAACACTAAGCATAATGGTTGGAGGTGATGCTGCTGACGTTGAGCGGGCAATGGATGTTCTCAACGCCATGGGCAGTCGCATTACGCACGTAGGCTGCACAGGGGCAGGCCAGATGGTGAAACTCGTCAACCAGATTCTGGTGGTAGGTACGATGCAGGCGGTCAGTGAGGCACTTCTGTTTGCACAAAAAGGTGGCCTGGATCTGTCGAAGACACTGGAAGCCGTGGAGCATGGGGCGGCGGGTAGCTGGATGCTCAGTAATCGGGGTACGCAGGCAATTGCAAGAGATTTCAGGCCCGGTTTCACAATTGATCTGCAGCAAAAGGATTTGCGCTTGGTCCTGGAAGCGGCAGATGCTATAGGTGTACCGTTGCCGGTGACCAGTCAAATATTTCAGTCGTACCGCACGCTGCAGGATCGGGGGCTTGGAAGCGAAGGTAACCACGCATTGATCATGGCGCTTGAGCACCTATCCGGTGTGCAGATTGGTCAAACGAATTAATGGCAACCGTATTTGTGGGCACATATACAGAACCCTTGGACCATGTTAATGGGCGTGGTGCAGGCATCTATATCTATTCATTTAATGAGGGGCGATTGCGCCCTGAGGGTGCGGTTCGGGGTCTGCCGAGCCCATCCTATCTGGTTATTGATGCTGCTCGTTACAGGCTCTATGCTGTGAGCGAAGCCCTGGAATTTAATGGGTTGGCTCAGGGAGCTGTACAAGCCTGGGCATGGGATTCAGAGCCGGTCGCACTCGAATCGCTCGGTCACGTAGGCACTCGGGGTGGTGCTCCATGCTATATCAGCATTCTTCATAACCATCTTCTGATCGCCAACTATGTTGGTGGGTCTGTTATTGCTGTAAGTCTGACCGAAAACGGCGGACTAGGACAGGTCACAGGATATGTGCAGCATACGGGTACTGGCCCGAATCCAGCACGCCAGGAGGCCCCGCACCCGCATGCGATCGTACCGGATCCCACCGGAGAATATTGCCTAGTTCCAGATTTGGGCACAGATCGTGTGTACATCTACCGAATGGATAGATCGAAAGCTGATCTGCGAAGCGCCGGGGAAGCCGTAAAAATCCACGCAGGGGCAGGACCAAGGCATTTGGTGTTTAATCCCGCAGGTACAGGTATATACCTGATGAATGAGCTGGATTCAACCATTTCATTTCTTGAGTGGAAAAACGGGCGTGCAACACTGTTGCACACGCTAGATGCACTTCCCGAAGGTTATGCCGGGATCCGTTCCGGTGCGGATATTCATATCCACCCAAGTGGACAGTTCCTTTATGCGTCGCTGCGGGGTCTGGCAAGTATCGTCTGTTTTCAAGTAGATACTGGTACCGGACGCTTGGTACAGCCTGCCTGGTTCCCGACCCATGGCACTACGCCGCGCAATTTCACACTCGACTCGGCGGGGGAGCATTTAATTGTAGCCAATCAGGACTCGGATACGCTTGTCGTTTATCGCATTGACAGCAAATCAGGGCACCTTGTCGGACCCAGACAGGTGGTGAATGTGCCCAGTCCGGCCTGCGTGAAGATCGTCTCGTAAGTGGTTGGGGATGCTTACCGATTTATTGATGTGATTTTATGTACATTTATTCTTCTGAATAGATAATTGCCAATGAAACGATTTGTTCGTCGTGGGCTTACCCGCCGCGATTTTCTAAAAGCGACTGCAGGCACAACTGCGATTGCGTTCGCGGGTTTTGCTTCTTCCGATGCGCAGCATTTTACCGAGGAGGCTGAAGCTGGAGGCAAGGTTGGGAAGGCTTCCACGAGTGATGTTCCTGTCGGAGTACAGCTGTATTGCTTCCGACATCTCTTGGAAGAGGATTTCGAGGGAACGCTGGCGGAGGTTGCAAAGCTGGGGTATGACGGTGTTGAGTTTGCCGGCTATTATAACTATGCAGATGACCCTGCCGGTCTTCGCAGCCTGGTGGAGGGGCACGGGCTTGGAATTGCCGGGGCGCACATTGGACTGGGAGCAATAACCGGGGAGGAACTCCAGCGGTCTATCGACTTCCATGGTGAGCTTGGCAACCCGCGCCTGATTGTTGCAGGCATCGGTGAGGAAACCCGAGGGGAGGACACCATTATGCAGACGGCGGAAATTTTCACCACAGCCCAGGAAGCACTTCGACCTCACGGAATGAGCACTGGTTATCACTGCCACGCTTATAGTTTCCAGGAAATGGTTATGGGCAAGACCGTTTGGGACGCGATCGCGGATAACACGCCTGAGGACTTCATTCTGCAACTGGATACCGGTAATGCCAGTAATGGTGAGGCAGATAATCTTGCAGTAATTCGCAATGATCCGGGAAGGATCAAGTCAATGCACGTCAAGCCGCACACCCCAGGTGCTGAGCATCCGTTCGCGCCTTTCATAGGTGATGACTCGTTACCTTGGCAGGAAATTTTTGACCTGAGTGAGTCGGAGGGAGGGGTTGAGTGGTATGTGGTCGAATATGAAGAGGAGTCGCATCCACCACTGGAAGCACTCAAAACCAACAGGGAGCGCGTTCGCTCATTCGGGCGGTAGCTTGTCATGAGGTCAATCGGTGTCGCTGTTGCAGGTACGGGGTTTATTGGCCCGGTGCATGTAGAGGCCCTACAGCGTCTGGGTATGCCGGTGCGGGGTATCTTGGGCAGTCGCCCGGAAAAATCAATGGCTGCCAGCGAAGCGCTGGGCTTGCCGCGGGGTTATGCCAGTTATGAGGAGGTCCTTTCAGATTCGACCGTACAGGCCGTGCATTTGGCAGTGCCAAACGTGATGCATTATGATTTTGCACGTCGAGCGCTTCTCGCCGGTAAGCACGTGATGTGCGAAAAACCCCTGGCAATGAATGCTGCGGAGGCGGACGAGTTAGTGGCTTTGGCCAGGGAGGAAAATTTACATGCCGGAGTATGCTATAACATTCGGTTCTATCCGCTGAATCTGGAAGCGCGTGCGCGCGTCCAGGGGATGGGGCGAATACACAGTGTTGTAGGTCGCTATGTTCAGGATTGGTTGCTCCATGATACTGACTACAACTGGCGTGTGTTAAGTTCTGAGGGCGGTGCACTACGGACAGTATCAGATATTGGCACGCATTGGATGGACCTGATCTACGCTATCACCGGGTTGCAGGCCGAGGCAGTGTTTGCAGATCTGAGCATTGTTCACCCTGTTCGCAAGAGGCCCACAGGCGAGGTTGCTACGTACGCATCTACGGAAGGACAGGAGTTGGTGGATGTACCCATCGAAACGGAAGACTGCGGTTGCGTGATATTGCGCATGAAGGGTGGCACGCGGGTGGTACTGTGGGTATCGCAGGTCACAGCGGGGCGCAAAAATTACTGCAGCTACGAAATCGCAGCAGAGAATGGCTCGCTTTCCTGGTGCAGCGAGCGTCCGAATGAACTATTCATGGGTCATCGATCAAAACCCAATGAAATACTGACGCGCGACCCAGCCCTGCTGAGTGACTTGGCTACGGGCTTCAGCAATTATCCAGGCGGTCATAACGAGGGGTTCCCGGATACATTTAAACAGTGTTTCCGAGCCTTCTATGAGGATATTGCGTCGGGTACAGATCCGCAGGCGGCACACTATCCAACTTTTGCGGATGGTGCCCACGAAATCGTTCTTTGTGATGCCATATTGGAGAGCCACCGTACAGAGCGGTGGGTTCACCTTTAGGCATAAACGCTCATACAATAAAACTCTACGCAAATGAAAGCAGCATTCTTCTTACTCACTCTGGGGTTGGGTATCATACTGGCGGTTCATCTGGCGATGAATGGTCGGGTTGGTGCAGCCGTTCAGAACACGCAAATGGCCAATGCCCTCTTCTGGTGCATTGGTGCAGTCACGGCCATTCTTGTTGGCTTTACAGCCTGGGAGCCGGAGTTTTTTGGTCGCCTGCAGGACGTTAATCCGTGGCTGTTCACGGCCGGCATGATGGGCGCACTTTTAGTATTTGCTATTGCCGCTCTTATTCCAAAGGTTGGTGCGGGCGGATTGTTTATGTCGCTCTTGGCCGGGCAGGTGATTACGGCCATGGTACTATCACATTTTGGCTGGCTGGGTTCACCAGAACAACCAATTACTTTAGTGAAGGCACTTGGTGTAGTGCTCATGCTGGGTGGTGCAGCCATGGTAACCTTTGTTGACTGATGGATAAAGTGAAACTTGGAGGCACTGAGGTAGAAGTCAGTGCACTCTGCTACGGAACAGATCTGATTGGCAGCCGCGTGGACGAAAAGCAGTCGCAAGCGCTGTTGGACGTCTTTGCTGACCACGGAGGTACGTTCATTGATACCGGCAACTTTTATGCGAGTTGGTACCCGGGATGTGTGGGCGGGGAAAGCGAGAGTACGATTGGGCGCTGGATGGCAGCACGAGGTAATCGTGCCAGGATGGCGATCAGCACCAAACTCGGATTTGACTATCCGGGCAGCAAAGGTGGGTTGAGTGCTTCCGAGATTGAATCAGAATGCAACAAGAGTCTCCAACGCCTTCAGACGGACTACATTGATGTGTACTATGCGCACAGAGATGATTTCGACACGCCGCTTGAGGAGACCATGGAGGCATTCCATCGCCTGATTACAGCCGGCAAGGTCCGCATACTGGGGGCGAGCAATCTATGGATCTGGCGGATAGCAGAAGCAAACATGGTGGCAGCGCTGCGTGGCATAACGCCCTACAGCGTGGTTGAGCAGCGACATACGTATTTCCGTCCACGGCACGGAGCGGATTTTGGGCCACAGATTTGCATCACCGAAGACATGAAGGGGTTCTGTGCCCATCATGGTATGTCGTTGATTGCGTATTCTATTCTTCTACAGGGAGCTTACTCCCGTGATGATCGTCCAGTGCCTGCACAGTTTGCGGGCCCTGAGGCCGACGAACGTATGGAAGCACTGCAGGCGGTGGCTTCGGAAACCGGGGCGACCGTGAACCAGGTCATTATTGCTTGGATGCGACAGAGTGCTCCACCTGTGCTTCCGATTATTGGGGGCAGTAAGCAGGAACAGGTTCTGGAAAACCTTGCAGCGTTGGAGGTGGTACTGTCTGACGATCAGATGGAGCGTCTGACACGGGCAGGGGATCCCGATGTAAAGAAAGCATGGCTAAGGTAGTCGATGCGGTAGATGGCAGGGATTGCTTACTATGACTACATTGAACAGGAATTTTTTCGGTAGCAAGATAGTTTTCGAGAATAGCGATTATTTATGTCTCACACCAAGTGGACATATTTGAAATTCTTCTTTCAAGCTGAACGTTCCTGGCGTGCATCAAGCAACCTCAACACTCAGAATCAAGCGTAATGTATGATCGATTTTCTTGAGTGAGTAGCATGAGCAGATGACCAGTGACATAGACTTCTGGTATGGGCGCGCCTTATTTGAGGCACAACGATCAATCTCAGACGCAGCGCTGCAGAATGGTTGACAGAGTGCGCTACGGTGACCGCGCGCAACGGTAGTGCAGTAAAGTATTGCTTAACAAATTTTGTTGAATCATGACACATTTCTTCCGTACAGGTTTCTTGCTTTTGAGTCTGCTTGTGGCAGTGACCGCGCAGGCTCAGGAGACCATTTTCATACCCGTCAAGATTGATGGGCCCATACACGATCCGATCCAGAACAGTTACTGGTTTGGACCATTCTCGGAAACCGCCTCAGTGGCTGATCTCGATAACGATGGTGACTATGACATCGCAGCGGGCCGGAACTGGTACGAAGCTCCACTTTGGATCAAACATGAAAAGTATCGTTCAGGGGCCGAGCCTAATGGCCCGGAGACAGAGAGCAACAGTGAGTTTGCGCTGGATGTTGATTTTGATGGATGGGAAGATATTGTAAGCAGTGGGTGGATGTTCATGAAGGGAGCTTACTGGTATCGTAATCCCGGTAGGCCACTGGAGCCCGGTGAGCAGTGGGAATCGCATAAGATCCATCAGGCTTTCAATATGGAAGGTGTCGTCCATGGGGATATTGATGGTGATGGTGATGAAGACATACTGGTCAATCACTGGAGTCTAGTCGAAGGGCAGGGCATGACATGGCTTGAACATATCGATCAAGCACCCTACTGGGTGGAGCACATTGTTGGGACGGATGGAGATACGCACGGCAATGCGCTCGGGGATGTGAACATGGATGGTCGTCTCGACATTGTGACCGGACAGGGTTGGTACGAGCAGCCGGATGAGCCGCGTGGGCCGTGGCCATTCCATGCTGATTGGGATTTTGAGAGTGCACTCTCCGAGAAAGCCGGCTCAACTGCGCACCCGAACATCGTACATGATGTTAATGAAGACGGAATTAATGATGTGATTCTTGGCAGCGCGCATGCATACGGGTTGGCCTGGTATGAGCAGTCTGTAGATGAGTCTGGCAACCGGTCATTTACGAGGCACTGGATTGAAACCGATCACAGTGTTTTTCACACCTTGGCCATGGCGGATTTGAACGGTGACGGGAAGGATGATCTGATTGCAGGCAAGCGCTTGTTTGCGCATTACGGGGGTGACGTTGGTGTTGGGGATCCCTCTTTCGTATTCTGGTACGATATAAAGGGTGGCGAATTCAAGCGTCACATACTCTCTTACAACCATGTCCCTTACTATCCAGAGGAAGGCGGTATCAGCCCACCGCCCAACAATGTTGTTGGCGTGGGAATGAAGATTAATGCCAAGGACATGGACAAAGATGGGGACGTCGATGTCGTCCTGGCAGGGAAGACGGGACTTTATGTGTTCTACAATCAGGGTACCCCACCAAAGCCCAAGTATGCGAATGAACTCCCACCCCGTTACACATATCCGACCTGGCGTCAATGGCCCGAATACCGTGCGCTTTTCAACGGAAAGGATTTTTCAGGATGGAGGGTGCCGGAAGGTGACGGAGGACACTGGACGGTCAAGGAGTACATGATTGATTATGATGCTCTGTCCGAGGCGGAGGAGAAGAGCCTTTGGACGGAGGCGGAATTCGGGGATTTCCAGCTACATGTAGACTGGAGGTTCAAGGGAGCAAGTGGCATATATGATATGCCAACCATACTTCCAGACGGTTCTTACGAGGTGGACGAGGATGGCTCAACGGTGACTAATCCTACTCCTAACTCGGATTCAGGTATATTCTTGCGCGGTACGACACAGCAGGTGAACCTATGGAACTGGGGAGTCGGTTCGGGCGAACTCTGGGGTGTGCGCACCAATCCCGAGGCAACGCCTGAGCAACGCGCAGCAGCAGTCCCACGCGTACGTGCAGACAACGCAATGGGCGAGTGGAACTCAATGGACATAACGCTCATTGGGAACCGCATTTGGGTAATGCTCAACGGAGAGCAGGTTATTGAGAATGCTGAAATCCCCGGTCTGCCTGAGCGAGGCGCCATTGCACTGCAGCATCATGGAGGGTGGGATGAAGCGCGCGGTGCAATGAACCCTACAAGCTCAAATATTCAGTTTCGCAACATCTGGATTCGGGAGCTTGATGAGCCAATGGCCATCGAAGATCCGACAAAGAACCCCGAAGGCTGGGAAACACTCTTCAACGGTGAAGATCTGAGCGGTTGGCTTACAGGAGAAAACAACAAGTTTGTTGTCGAGAACGGGGAGCTCACGGTGAAGCGTGAGAACCCGGATGGGGAAGAGCACAATCTGGATTATCTATGGACCACCGAGCGGTATGGTGATTTCATACTGGAATTGGATTTCAAGGTGATTGAGGGTACCAATAGTGGTGTTTTCTTCCGAACGAGTGATATCATGGATCCAGTTTACACTGGATTGGAGGTACAGATTGCTAATTCTTATGGACGGCCAGATTTGAGTCGTACAGGGACCGCGGGGGCGGTCTATGATCTGCAGGCACCCGCCAAAAACGCCATCAACTCTCCGGGAGAATGGAACACGTACCAGTTGATCTGCAGGGGTAGTCGGATTCAGGTGAGCCTGAATGGTGAGCGTGTAGTGGATATGGATATTGCACGTTGGCGGACCCCCCACGCGAACCCGGACGGCTCCTGGAACAAGTTTCCGACCGCTGGGACCGCATTTGCCCGTGAGGGACATATTGGCCTCCAGGATCATGGTCAGCCCGTGTGGTACCGCAATATTCGCGTTAAGAGATTGGACTGAAATGCAGAAGCTGCTTGCAGCAGGCCTTATAGGATTGGTTGTAGTTGCTGGAACAGGACTGGATGTCGTGGCGCAGCACCGTTATGAGGTGCTGGTTTTCTCCAAGACCGAAGGATTTCGGCACAACTCCATTGAGGCTGGTGTGGCCGCCATCAGAGCCCTTGGGGAAGAAAACGGTTTTGGGGTGCACGCAACTGAGGATGCGGACTATTTCCATACGGACTCTTTGGAACGTTATGAGGCCATCGTTTTCTTAAATACAACACTTGATGTTCTTAACTCCGGGCAGGAAGAGGCGATGGTGGACTATATCCAGTCAGGAGGAGGATGGGTCGGTGTTCATGCCGCTGCAGATACCGAATATGACTGGGAATGGTATGGTGGGCTTGTTGGCGGGTATTTTGTATCACATCCTGCTGTTCAGCCAGCGGACATTGTCTTTACCGACCGCCATCATCCTTCCACAGAGGATCTGCCGTTGGTCTGGAATCACACGGATGAATGGTACAACTACGAGCCTAATCCGAGGGTCAATGTACATGTGCTGGCCGTGATCAAGGAATCCTCCTACGAAGGGGGGACCATGGGTGACGACCATCCTATCACATGGGCGCACCACTACGACGGTGGTCGTGCCTGGTACACAGGTCTTGGGCATACGGTAGAGAGTTATGCTGAGCCATACATGCGAGCTCATTTGTTGGGAGGAATTGAATGGGCTGCAGGTTTTGTAGAGGCCGATGTTACTGCAACGCTCGCGTCAGCCTATGATGAGGTAGTTCTTACCACCGAGCTGACGGATCCTATGGAGATCGATATTACCTCTGATGGGCGTGTTTTTATTATAGAATGGGCAGGTTCGATCAAGATATGGGAGCCCGCAACAGGAGCTATGCGGGTGATTGGATGGTTACCGGTAGATAAGAATATCGAAGATGGTCTACTAGGTCTTGCGCTGGATCCACAGTTCGACGAAAACCAGTGGGTATACATCTATTACTCGGTCATTTCTGATGGGCCGAAGAAAGTGAATCGCTTATCAAGGTTCGACTACGACGGCTACCTGCTTGATATGGACAGTGAAATCGCGATGCTGGAGATACCCGTTCAGCGCACGACTTGTTGTCATTCTGGTGGTTCGGTGCAGTTTGATAAGGACGGGTTGCTGTACTTATCTACGGGGGACAATTCTGGAGGTGACCGGAATTCACCAGATCCAGACCTGAGACGGATGGCAGACCAGGGTCGTACTTCTGCCAACACAAACGATTTGCGCGGCAAAATTCTAAGGATCAAGCCGGAACTGGATGGAACTTACAGTATCCCAGAGGGCAATTTATTTCAGGCGGACTCTCTTCATCGCGGCGAGATTTACACGATGGGGCATCGCAATCCTTTCAGAATCGCAATTGACGACTCTACGGGTTGGGTATACTGGGGAGATGTAGGCCCGGGACTTGTAGATGGTTGGGATGAGTTCAATCAGGCACAGGCACCAGGTTTTTATGGCTGGCCACTGTTTACGGGCTACAATGATCCGTTTCCGCATTACCATCTGGCTGAAAAGGAGTATGTGGAGCCGAACGCTGCTGCGCCGCTGAACGAGTCAGAATACAATACTGGTGCACGCGAGCTTCATGAGGCTCGTCCGGCCTGGATTCGGTATTACTACGGGCCCAGTGAAGAATATCCGGAACTCGGCGCTGGAGGCCTGAATCCAATGGCGGGTCCAACCTTTCATTTCGATGAGATGAATGCATTTGATACGGCCCTGCCCCCCTACTATAACGGGAAGGTCATGATCTACGAGTGGATGCGCAACTGGGTCCAGGTCGTTACGATTGATGAAGACGGGAGTGTGCTGGAAATCGATCCTTTCCTCCCCGGAAATGACTATATCAGTCCAATGGATATTGAAGTCGGGCCGCATGGCAGGCTCTATATCGTAGAGTGGGGTGACGAATTCTGGGGCAGCAACGCAAATGCACAGTTGGTGCGGTTGGATTATTACGGTGCTTCAGGTCCGCCGGAGACGGAAGTTCCAGAGATGCCTCCGGCATTATCATTGAGTCTGGACTGGCCTCCCGATGGGGGTATATTTGATTTTGATTCGACGTACACCTATCGTGTTACGGTGAATGATCAGGCACGCGCGGACGAAGTGATCGTTCGTACATACACAGGGTTTGACACGTCCCCGATACCGCTGGCAACGTACACGAGGCCGGAGGGTGAATTCTCGATTACACGGGCCTATACACACAACCCGGATCTACATTATGCGGATCGGTTTGCGATTATAGAGGCATGTCTGGACGTTTCGTGTGCACGTGCGAAGTTACATCCACGTCTGAAAGAGGCGGAACACGTGACCAGTGCGGAAAAATCCGTTCGGGAAACTTATTCTGCTCGACCTGCGAGTAAGCATTGGGGGCGCACTGCACTTAGCGCTATGCCACTCGAGAATGGCTCTAAGCTCACGTATGCGCCCCTAAATCTTCGGGGGATTAACAGGCTTACATTCCGCTTCCGGGCGACTGGAACGGGAACGATCTTACTCTCTGCAGAAGGTAGTGAGGTAGCTTTGCCGAGTATTCCAATTTCTCCTGACACAGGCCAGGCCGTCGTACCGCATCAGGCAGATTATACAGCCGGAGTGCCGCCGGATTTTCCGGGTATGGGATTATTGGCGGAGGATGCTTACGATAACTGGCGTGAAGTATCGGTGGAAATCCCCTCCATCCCAAAAACTATCACATTGGTGCTTATCTTTGAGTCCATGGAGGAAGATCCTGTCGTGGAACTTGATTGGATCCGATTCGAAAATACGGATTCCACATATTGATCATCGCTAAACCAAATTCAAAATGCGTACATCTCGTCGTGATTTTCTGAAAACAGGCGCACTGGCGGCGGCTGCGCTTCCTCTGTCCACCCGGGCATGGGTTGCACCGAAGAAAAAACTATTTGATATTTCGCTCGCTCAGTGGTCATTGCATCGTTCGATTTTTGATAAAAAGATCGACAACCTGGAGTTCGCTTCTGTTGCGGCGGATAACGGAATTTTGGGCTTGGAGTATGTTAACCAGTTCTTTAAGGATAAGGCGGAGGATATGGACTATCTGAATGAAATGAAGACGCGTGCAGAGGATGTAGGAGCGACGAATATTCTCATCATGTGCGATGGTGAAGGGCGCCTGGGTGATCCAGATGCAGAGTTGCGGCGTGAATCTGTAGAGCGGCACTTTAAATGGGTGACTGCTGCCAAACATTTGGGATGCCACTCAATTCGCGTGAATGGATATAGTGAGGGCGACTACGACGAGCAAATGAGGCTGGTTGCCGATGGGTTGCATCAGTTATGCAATTTTGGGGATGAGCATGGTTTACACGTGATTATTGAGAACCATGGGGGGTATTCAAGTAGTGGGAAATGGCTTGCGGACACGATCAGGATGGCGGATCATCCACGGGCTGGTACGCTGCCTGACTTCGGCAATTTCCGCATTGATGACGACAACACGTATGATTCGTATCGTGGGGTAGAAGAACTAATGCCTTATGCAACCGGTGTCAGTGTAAAGCCAACGGTCTACGACGATGAAGGCAATACCAGTCCACTGGATTATGAGCGTATGATGCGGATTGTTCTGGCGGCTGGTTACAATGGGTACTGTGGCATTGAGCACGGACCTGCTGGCCGTGAGGTGGAAGGCATTCTGGAGGTTAAGGCCGCATTGGAGGCTGCACGCGAAACGTTCGCAGCCGAGATGGAATAGTGTTCCAGATCGGTAGAGCGGACGGGGAACCTCAACTCTCTGACACCTCCGCAATTCAGCGACCGGGGGAGAGTAGGGGATTTTGTTCAGACACAGGCGTGCGATAGCTTAGCCTACCTGATGGTGGGTAACTGGTGCTTCCTGCCAGCGGACCGAATTGGAGCAAAGGTAAACTGGTGAAAGCGATCCGAGGATTATTGGCGTTAGAAGTGTACAGCGCGCACAGGTACCTCTCGGTTCTTTGTAGATTGGATCATCAACAGACTTTGCGAAGACATGGAATGAGGGAGGTTACTCTGGAAAAGAGTTGCCAATAATCCGTTGAAGATCCAGGACTGTCTTCAATTATTATGCTCCGCGGTCAGTCTTACAGAATGGCACAACTTGGTAAAGAGTAAGGCTATAATAATTTCTACCCGGCCGGTCCTCCAACCCAGAGCGTAGCACATAGCGTTCTGTGTCAGCGGCTGAGGAACCTGCTATGCTATTATATTATATCTTGCGTATGGAGTGTTGCCCAGCATCAGGCACTTTTTTCAGTGATGATGCTTAGTAGATTCACATTGTAGAGCATGTGCAGGCAGGAACTGAGTTGCACGCTCCTCATTTGTCAGCCTGTGCCTTCTCAATGAACTCCCAGATATTTCTGACGGCAGGGATGGGGGCCGGCCCGTAAGATTCCGCTCAAGGTGAACACAGGTCTCGTCTGGCGTGAGCTGCTAGATATTGGCTGGTACTACTGACGTCTTGGTGTACGTACATGTAGGTGCTCCTCCATCTCGGGGTCAGGTAGAAGATGTTTTCGGGGGATGATCATGGCACAACGAAGTGGGGGCCTGATTCTGGATGAATTTGATGTGCGGATCTTTCTGCGGTTGGACTGCAGAAACATCATCCAGCGGCACGACGACCGTTCCACCACAGCATGCTCCACGTTCACGCCCTGCAGCAAATGTTTTGGATAAGTGCGTGAACGAAACTGCTGACAACTGATCCGCGCAATGCTCGGATAATTGTGTACATACGATACGCGTTTGGGGTAGTAATTGTCGAAGCTGTCGCACCGTATCAGGGTTCGGGGTGGAATGCATTCCACGCCCAATTGAAAAAATCACGAGATTAGGCCCGATTTTTGAAAGCAACTCTTTTGCGTACTCTTCCGGGGTAGTCCCAGCCCCTGGAAATCCTCCATGATGCGGATAGACCAATATCCTCGAGCAGAGATCCTGTTGAGGGTTCGAAAATAAATCATTCAGACCAACTCCATCTATATCTCCTGGCAACAGGGCAACCCTGGAGGAGCCAACAGAAATTGCAATGACAGCGCTTATTGAATTCGTGTGAATTTTAGCTCCAGATCTATTGGTACTCCCCACACCTCTGGCTGCCAGATATTGGCTGGGTCCCAGAACTTCAACAGATACACTACCTGGAAGCTCTTCTCGGTGGCCCGAAACCAGTCGTCCAACCATGAACTCAAGCCGGTCGGCGTTATGGGCGCAACTAAGCTCATAGACCAAGTCGCCCCAAACCTTTGATTTTTTCGAGGCATCGCTATTTACATAGACATAATCAATAGATACTTTTTGGGCTGCAAGTATACCTAAAAGGCCACCAATATGATCTTCATCGGCATGTGACAGGTAGATGGATTGGACATGCGTGATTTCCTGCTCTAGAAAAAATTCAGAAAGTGCACTGTGCCTCCTACCTCTACCTACATCTACTACAACAATACTATCTTTCCCGGCAATGATTACCGTACTGTTCCCATGCCCGACATCCAAGAAACACAGATGCCGGTGCAGTGGCATCAGGCGTTTTATTTTTCCTCCCATTCGTCAAAATATAAATCGGCGGAGTCCATGGCCCCAGTATTTACCAGTGCATGGAAACGATGATCAGGCTTGACGAGTTTTCTGATATTTTCAGGCAAATTATCAAGATCAATCCGAACTTTGACTCGGGCATTCCAAGCGGGAACAACAGCATAAAAACACTTACGCTTTTTGTCAACATCGCCCACACGCACTAGAGTTCGCCAAGGACGACGTGAGGGTTGCGGTTCACCTGCTAATTCCTCTATACACTTCGTCCAAGCAAGACGTAGCTCATCTGGACTTGGATCCACTTTTCTAAGTAATCCAGGAATGTATCTCAAATAGTCTCGACGTATCGGGGCCTCATGAATACTTGTACATAGAGCACCAGGAATACCTTCTTGAAAACATCGCCACATAACCCAATCTCCATTGCGTTGTGCATAGTCGCGTTTCTTCAGATGAAAGTCGCACAAGATGGCATCACTAGGTTGAATTTTATCAAAGAAACTCTGCAGATTACCATTACGGACTTCGTTGACCTTGTATGGGGTCAAATTCATATCCCTAATTAAGAATTCGTGCGAGTCCCTGGCGTTGGAATCATCATCAACGATCACAGCACGTTTGATCTGTCGGTCTCCAATTTTTAGCATCCTTAAGCTCCGATGATGGGCAGGTAAACGGTAATGACAGCACCTCCATGTGAACCGTGTTCGACTGCATCAACAGATCCGCCTAAGTCAAGCACGGCATCACGAACGATTGTCAAACCCAGGCCCGTCCCGTGTTTGCGTGTTGTCTGACCAGGAAGCCAGATGTCAGACTTACCAATTTCAGTAATCCCCGGTCCACTATCACTTATGGACAGACACCAGTTGTTATCAACGATCTGAGTGGAAATTTCAATGATCCGACCTTGAGTCCCTGCATCCTCGAATGCTGCAATACTATTATTTAAAAGGTTTGTAATTATTGATTCCACCGCGGCACGCTGTCCGCGAAGAAAGGGGGAACCTTGCACAAGCATCTTGGTCACTTCAACATCCGCCCCACGGAAAAAGGGACTAAAAGTATCCAGCACATCGTCCAAGATACTGTGCAGTTCTAGTTGAGTATTTCGACGTTTTCCATGGTCCAAAAGACTTAGCGTCACATTCCCTAAAACGGTAAAACTAGTCAGAGCACGTTTGGCGCTATTGATCGGTTTTTTGAATTGATTCGAAAAAAGTTCACCTGAAAACTTTTTTGCGCGACGTTCAATTGCAGCGATGGAATGCCGAACGATCTTGATTGGACTCGCAATGGACTCGTGAGCAAATGTTGCCGCAGTGATACCAGCAGTGCTGAGGGTGCGATACAATTGAACTTCCTTCTGAAGCACGTTCACTTCCCGGTCCCGGGAAGATTCGTACAACGTAAATGCATCTTTGATAACATCCCGCATTTCTCTCGGCACATCAGCAATCTTACTCATAAACTCATGTTGGGCTAGATCGGATTGCTTCAGGGCGGTTTTTCGTGCCCTGTGGCGGCGGAGTTCGGCTTCCCTTAGCCTACATTTTGCCATCCAGTCCATGGAGTCACGCGCGAAAGATCGTAAATCACGGAAGGCATTATTTTCAATGAACCCCGAGCGATCAGTCTTCTCTCCTAGTTGGTTTTTCTCGTCATGTACTACGACGCGGCCGATCGACGTATTCGTTCCTGGGCGTTCCTCAGGGCTTCTCACGCGTCTGAGATTCATGCCGAGCCAATCGTCATCTGGGCCTCCGTATGGATTTACTCGCAGGTCGTTATAATAGATATGAACTCCACCGAAATCTTTTAGCCAGCGTCGGACCTCGCCAATAGCTGACCGGCGTGAAGAGAATGTATCTTTATTGAGAATGAAAACCCAGAGGTCAAACTTGGCCGGCGGGCACCGATAACTTGTACGTTCTTTGGAATTGGGAACTATGTCACTGTGCTTTGCCTCATAAAGGAGTTTCCCCTTCCAATCAACAATTTTTGCAAATGCCTCGCCATTTGCGCAGATCTCTGCACTTAGATGAAATTCGGCATCGTCAAAATATCGATTCTGAACCAGCGATTCTAGGTCTTTGAACTCGGGAGTACATAATTCTGGATGGAACCCCAGTGGGTTGTCATCAAAAGGATCAGCAAGAAGAATGAGTTCGCGAGCGAGACGCTTTACCTCCATTCGACTGCAGGTAGACCGAAGATCGTTGATTCTAATCTCGGTGCCGGGAGTAAAGCCCTGACGACTGGGTCTCGTGGTGATTTTCAGCACAAAATCTTCAGCAACTTGGGTATTATCAAACTTGTCCCACTTAATGATCAATTCATGCTGAAGATTCTCCTCCTGCTTAGAAGTCGTGGAAAGGAGAGTGTTTCGACCCATTCGAAGAGCCGCTAATCTACCTAAACCCTTACTTCCTGCAGGGATCCGGCCAAGACGAGTCCGACTTGAAGGATTCTTTGAAGAATGACCTAAGACCAGCCAGCCGTCGGTAATCTGGCTGGAGGTCATCCCATCTCCATTGTCTCGGACAATGATCGTACCGCCTGGCCGACCAATATCTTGAAGTTCAATCTGGCATTCGGTCGCATCTGCGTCATAGGCATTTTTTGCAAGCTCCAAGATGCTTTTGCTCAAGGTCGGATTCAGTTCTTCTCCGAGCCTCTTGACAATCCCGGTGGAGAACCTGAGGTGTGCACTTGCTGATTGTAAGTCACTCACGGCTTGTACCACCATGGCATTTCGGAAAGAGCACTTGTCGTAAGATGTCTGCAGCGCAAGCGAGTATTAAGCCACCTGTCCGTTTTCGGAGAAGCGAGCCGACGCATCAATTTACGGCAAGTTTGGATAGTACCATCCTTGGGAAGCAGCACGACCAAATGGTTTTCAACTGCGACAGGTTTGCGGCTACTAACTAATGTAGCAATAGCCCGACGGCCGCTATCGGGTCTGGAGGTTCTCCTCACACATACAAAAGGCGGTTCAAAGAGACGTCCAGTAAATTGACGCCTAGTCTTTATCGTGGTTAGCTCACCCCAGGGTGGGAGTGAACGGGCATTGATATAGGGAGCATGAGGGCCAGTTTCTGCGTGTCGATATGGTATAACGGAGCCCACATGAACTGAAAACCGCTTACCGACACCATGAGTAGCTCGGTCTGATAGAAATCCTGTGCAAGATTTATCAAGATTCAAGTTCTTTTCGAAATGGAAGAGATAGACATCAACATCCGTCCATTTATCAAACAGGCCCAGCGGCTTCTCACACAACACGGACCCAGAAACTTGCGTTGATTCACGCCAGGTCACGTAGCGACTTCCTGATCGAAGAACATCTGGAAGAATGGCAATTATTCTTGAACCTTCGGGGGCATCGCGGATGGCACGGTCGACGAATAGAGCCGCAACATTGACGTGACCTGACGCCCAATCGCAATCGGCTGGTGCTGTTGCATAACCGAATGGTGGATTCATTATGATCACATCAACATCTGACATGCGCTGCGTGGAAGTGAGAGAGTTGCCAATCCTAATGTTGGGGAATGGTTTTAGGGGTAAACTTGAGTCAAAAGGGGGACGAATTCTATGGAGCTTGGCAGCAAGTAGTATCAATCGTGCTTTCGTTAGAAGAATGAATTGACCAGATATATCAAATCCTGAGAGCAATCTACCCCACTCACTGAGCGTATCCTGAAAAGTGGGCTGAAGGGGTAGTTTCTGCGCAACCGCCAAAAGAAGATCACCTGCACCACACGCTGGATCACAGACCTTTGGGGAAATTGTTTGACTAATCGCCACTTTAGCCACTCTCTTCGCCAGCCTATAACTTGTAAAATATGCACCTTGCCGCCTTAGATCAATTCTCGGTACCCGTTCACGAAGAATTCGACCAGGCTCGCCATCAAGACAAAGTACAAGCCTCTTGTGCCATTCGAAACCGTTGACAGGTCCACGCAATCCAGCCAACTCAAGTATTGACTCTACGTACCGAGAAAAGGAGTCCGACTGATCACTAGCTACCGGGGTAATAGCTGCACGGCAGAGGCAGGTATTGGCTTTGCATAATTCTGCATTTTCGGCGCGCATGCGACTATATTCATTTGGGATATTCGGTATTCTGTCTCAGCAATCATTACATCCAAGCTAACTGAGAATGCCTCAAAAGCAACACAGATTATACCGTAGCGATGTCCCATCCCTCCCCACAACATATCCAATCTTGCTATCAGATGTGTTATGCAACATCCCAGGATACTCCCAACATTGGAAATGTTCCAACTCACAGTTTGAGCTCTTCAGCAACTTTGGGTATTCGTAAAGACTTCAGGTTCTTATTCCATCCGGGCTTAATCCCGTTTTTCAGGATAGAAATAAATTACGCACAAATTGCATTTTGCAAAGCCCTCAATTCGGTTGATTGTTGGGTTTATGAGTTCTACTATTTTTTCTTTTAGATTGACAAACGGGGCAGAACCTTGGTTACAGAAAATGCCCCATATACTTCGCCGTAAATAACTTGTATCAATTTTTTGTTGTGATCTTTCGCGCACTGCGGGTCTCACGCACCTGCCATCTAAAAGTTTGCCTGTATGATCATAGATCTCATTATTGATTTTTCTGATTCCGAAAATGGCCGCTCCCTGTCGGGAGGCCTGCTTGATTGATGGAAGAGCATTTTTGTTGATAATAGCAATACGTGGATCTAGGATTGAGGCATCCACTGTGCAAGAAGCACTGTGTGACCTCATCAAGGAATTTCGATATCGAACATTTATCGAGTGACCCACTCACGGCAGAACTAAATCCAAGCGGTAAAAACCATGGACAATAAGCATAAATGCCCGCACACATTAGTGTGGAACACGCTAGCATTCTTTTGGTACAGACGCCGATGAAATAGTAGTCCGCGAGTAGGCGTTTACTTGGATCCTCCGTGGCCAAAAAACCGTTTTCGTCCACATATCTGGCTACGTCTGGATTTAGAAGAACGGACTGCCGCTGGAAGCAGAGGATACACGGCATAATTGCACGGCTACCTTGCACTCGAAAAGATTCGGAGCCTCTCGATCGATTTAATGTTGGACCGAGGTGCATCGGCTTCAGTTGTTTGCATAGTTATCGCACGCATAGCACGGAAAGCCGACAGACAAGTAAAGCGGTCTTAGGATGATGAACTGGCAACCATTAACGAACACAGAATAAAGACGAACTCTACCACCATGAATCTGACGATTAGAAACGTAGTTTGGACAAAGATGCTGGTAGCGGCACTTGACGCGGGGCAAGATCAAGGCATCCTGCACCATGACCACCCTACACAGTGCAAGATGTGGTGCAATGGAAACGACTACGGGAATTACAACAATGCAGCCGACTGGCAGTTCATCGTTGACGGCATAGAGTATCAAGCATCAGCACATACGTTGTTCAGCGGTGCGGAGATTTGGATTGCGGTTGCTTTAAATCCTAACTGGAAACTGCAATCGAACGTTTCCTTTGGGATGCGATTGCCAAAACCATACGTGGCGGACGCATACGCCAAAGGTATTGTAAATAGGTACGAAGACGGGCGTGTTCATTTAGAGACTGGTTCAATCATGGGCTACTACTGCAAACCTGAACTACGAACTAAAATGATGGACTTACCCATCAACATAGGGGAAAATACGGATTGGCTGTGTCCACGGGATCGAATTGAAGACAGCCGGATCGCGAAGAAGATCGCCGAGCTGAACGAACGCAAAGCGAATAAGCCGGCACCCATGGCTAAATCAAAAGCTATGTGGGCTCGTGCCGAATTGTTGCTAAACAACTCAGATGCGTTCGACGAGGCGTATGAAGAAGTGCTGTCCTTGTATCCGCTACTTTCCGATCACGGGTACAAGTACAGGCAAGGTACAAATCAGCGAGGAACCCCATTTCGCACGGAGTCGAAGCCTGATAAGGAATGCGTACGCTTCGCTATTGATTGGCTCGCCAAAAGCAGACCGAGTATCAACACCAAGAAGATCGCAAGCAGCTATGAATTAAAGCACCAGGCTGAATATTCAGACGGAAGGGGATACATAACCAACGGTGGTTTTATCTGTGCGGCATTAATGGCCGACATAGGGATGATCGGCGGTAAGGATCGCGCTGATGAAGCTGACCTGAATTTTTATATAAACCCAGTTCGCAAAGGGTAAAAGAATGAATGCCGGCGAAGCCAACCCAGTACATCGGCCCAGAGAGCAAAAGGAACATTTTTGGCACTGCGGACCAGTAGATTGAAGACCACCCAGGTATGGGCTATTAAGGAAATGGTCCAGTATTTCTGGGAATATGTACATCGGACTTAGGCACAAAAAGGCTAGGAAAGTTGGCTTTCCTAGTCTGTGCGGTGTCGCCTCGAACCCATGAAAAAGGTTTTGCAAACCGCCAAAATACACTTGTGGGGGATCATCAACGAGATCATTCAAAAGTGAGTAATGATCAGCGGAGGACATCAATGTCAGATCAAAACCATCAAAGTCACATTGCAATCGCCAATGCTGATCCCGAGTTCACCAATCCAATCAGCACCGTGTACATCGAATTTACCGCGTCAATCTTGGATCCCAATTGGCTGACGAGATTTACAGATGCCATGTTGCTGGTAAGTTCTGTGAGTCCACTGGCTTCATCCGACTTCAGATCCTTTTTCCGAAGTAGCTGCGAAGCGCGTGTGAATTGGCCGATTTCAGAGTTATTTTGATCTCCCATGCGTTGTTGGACGGAATCTGTTTTCTTAGTGGTTCCCGCAAGCGGGCTCACTGGCTCATCACCGTGGTTACTCAATATGGCATCAACCACGACAGATCCATGTTGTGTATTCAGAATTAAGGATTTCCCGCAGTTCCGCAAGTACCCAGCCATCCAATGTTTTTATCTTGGTGTTTGAGCGGGGGCCGCTGGCGATGTACCGGGCATATGATTCTCGCACAGCAGCCAATAGTCGCTTTCTGAGAGTGGAATCCACTTTTCTAAGTGCTAGCCAAAGGGACCCCGATTGGAAAGTCCTGAATATACCGTTTGGCATAGCTATACCAGCCCCCCCTGAACGGCTGTGAAAATGCCCTTACATGTTGAGCCATTGCAGGGCTGTTTAGCTCTTTTTGCAATTTTTCCAGGTCTTCTTGCAATATTTTCAGGTCTACACTTGTGCTTCTTCGGGGTTTAATGCAATAGCCCGAATAAAACAGGGCTTTAGGATCATCGCAGATCTGAAAATTTGGTTTGGGATTCATGCTAGAGGTCAAAATCTTGTAACCCAGAGCGCTTAGTATCCCGACTTTTCGTCCATAGCCGAACCACTTGGATTCGCTAAATGTGCCCTTATCACGGGCAAGCAGTCGGTCTTTGTTCACGACCAGCCAAGCATAGGCACAGGGAAACTTGTCCTCAAACTCGTCTTCAGGTATCAACTTGCCTTTGTTGTCGTACGGATAGATCGCGACGCGGTTTACCCTGTCCTTCCCGTCCTTCAACACAGATGCTTTCAAGATGCGGCGCACCGCCCCTTTCTCAAGCGGAAACCTGGTGTCATTAGCTTCAACGAAAACAAATCCTTCTACCCAGCGAACCACCTGCAAGATGAACACTTTGTCGGCCAGCGTTTGAATGCCTACATGAATGTCAGCAATCTCAGATAGTTTTTTGACCGAACCCTCCTCGTTCGCTTTGTCGACGGACAAAGCAATCACAGCCCATCTTGAAGCAGACCTTGCAAGCCGGCAAGAATTAATAAATGCTTCTCCGTCCCATTGGAATACTTCTTCCTTCTTGATGCCACCGCCCTTGTGGATGTGCGAAATGCAAGTATAGGTGCTTACACCTGGAAACACTTGCCAATCCCGGAAATCCTTCAGCGAGACAATGCCATGATTGGCTTCCAAGTCTTTGCGCATAGCCTTTCCCGCCCCATTGCGAATCCAGCCGCTTGGCGATATGAATATGAGATTGCCTCCTTCCTTCAACAAGCGCAGTCCAAGCTCAAAGAACACAATGTAAAGGTCACTCAATCCCTGAAAGTATTTCCAGCCAGCGCGCCTGATCTTGTCTCTGCGTTTGGCTTCCAAATGTTGAATGCGCACATATGGAGGATTGCCAACAACCCAGTCGAATTTTTCAGTGTCGCACAGCCACATGTCCATAGCGTCAGCCTTGAAGATGCGCCAGAAATCGACGGGATAGTATTGTCCAAGCCCCTTTTCCACAGCAGCTGACAGCCTTTCCCGGCAACGCCTGACGGCTGTTCCGTCAATGTCGTATCCAGTTAGCTGCCTCAAGGTTGCGAGATATTTGGCATGGTCCTTGTCAGGCGCTTTGATTGCTCGTTTGCATACCTCTTCGACAATCGGAACAAGGAAGTCTCCTGATCCACATGCAGGATCGCACACATGAACGTCTGCTAGCGACTCCTCGAACATGGGGGTCAGCATATGACCCACGACCCATGCGGGTGTGTAAACCTTACCGAAGTACTTAGCTTCGGTCATTACACCACCAAGTCCTTGTACATGAGCCGTTTGCCGATCATGCTGGCAACGATGTGCCGCATTTGCACCATCCATTGGCGTGCAGCGGTTTCGTCAGGGTAAAGCTGCATAATGTCCCAAAATGCAAGTTCCGGGCCGTGTGCTTTGTCTGGCAAGTTGTAACGACTTGCAACATTTTACAACATTATGGATCATTGTGGATCATATTCCGATCGAACTGGACCACCTTACCAACCATATTTTGGGGTGTTGATGCGTGTCCATCAAATCTGGAAGCGGTTTGATTCTCCTCTAATATAGGTGGGGTTCTTCATAGTTTTTGGTTTCACCAAAAGCGATGAGCTATGCCTACAAACGCGTGTTGATGAAAAAGATTAAGCTCATTCTGGAGCTGCAATTTGTGTTCAAGTTGTCCATTCGCGCGATTGCCCGCAATGTGGGAGTTGGTCGCGGTTCGGTATCCTGGATTCTTGAGCGCTCAAGGTGGCGAACTTGATTTGGCCGTTACCTTGCTGGATGAGGGATGCTGAGTTGGAGGCGATTCTCTATCTCTCCACGGCATGATCTGCGTCGGCTCAGCGGCCTGTGCCGGACTGGGCTGAGGTCCAACTGTAACTAACCAAACACCGAACGCTGACACGGGCACAGCTTTGGAAGGAGTATTATATTGCGGCGCACCCGAAGGGGTACCAATACAGTCGCTATTGCGATCTGTATCACAGTTGGCGTTCCGCTAATGTGGATCCGGTGATGCGTCATAACCATAAAGCCGGAGACCGACTATTCGTAGGTTATTCAGGAAAGAAACCATGTGTGGTTGATCCGGATACCGGTGAGATGCGAACCGTAGAGCTGTTTGTCGCGGTACTCGTTTCAAAAACAAAATCAAGTCTGTATCCCCCCTGTATCTTATACATGATGCTTAACTGAGTTCAATTTTGGAGGAAGGATAAAGTTGAAGGTTGGAGACACAGCCGAAGATGTTTGACTAGGTGCAGGAGTGTTTTTCCGAGAACACAAATGCATTGAGCTTATGTTGTGCATCGTGTAAGCGCGGGTGACTCCCTGGGAGCAACCAACTGCCCCCTGCGCCTCGAGCGCCTGGGGGGGAACTGTGCCCCAGGGAGTGCCGTGATCCACGCCCCGTAGGGAGTATGTGCCATTGAGCACCGATACAGGGACAGACGGAACGTCACGGTGACCCGTAAACCTTCAACCCAAAAGATACTTAATATCATGTTTACGAAATTGCAATCTATCATTTTTGCGGGGATTGACTGGGGCTCCCAGTTGCATCAGGTCTGCGTCATGAACTTGGAGGGCACAGTTCTCGGGGAGCGCGCTTTTCCCCACTCCGGGGAGGGGCTCGGTCAACTGCTGGATTGGGTGCTTGCATGTGCAGGCTGTGCTGCGGCGCACATTGGCGTCGCCATTGAAATTCCGCATGGTCCCGTTGTGGACAGTCTGTTGGATCGAGGCTTTCGGGTCTTTTCGATCAATCCCAAACAGCTGGACCGCTTCCGGGATCGGTTTTCGCCGGCAGGGGCGAAAGATGATCGCCGGGATGCGCGTGTGCTCGCGGACGCGCTCCGTACCGATCCGGCTTGCCTGCGTGAACTTGATCCACTGGATGCCCATATCGTCCAGTTGCGGGAGTGGTCACGGATGCACGAGGAACTGACCCACCAGCGTACCCGACTCACTCATCAGGTCCGAGATCAGCTCTGGCGGTACTTCCCGCAGTTCCTGAAACTCGGATTCGCGCTGTCCTCTCCGGTGATGATGGCCCTGTGGACGCTCATTCCCACCCCAACACGCGCCCGCCGGGTACGCCTTTCCTCCGTGGAGAAGGTGCTCAAAGCACACCGGATTCGGCGTTTGAATG
>MKWU01000061.1_pt1 | contig 184092 bp, 176 predicted proteins | sample 809101 | NCBI WGS metagenome assembly MKWU01 (sample SAMN05860141, study PRJNA318959) | sponge metagenome | host: Aplysina aerophoba | place: Slovenia: Piran, Adriatic Sea, Gulf of Piran | collected 2013-05-07 | reverse complement strand
GGCGTTCCTGAACTCCACGTCCAGGTCCTGGGCGCCGTCGGTCACCGTGTCCGACAGCGCGATGCTGATGATGAGCGATATGGCCCCGAACGCCAGGGCCAGTCCGTATTTCATGGGTCGCCTCCTTGCGGGTCGTGCGTGAGTTGATCGGCGCTGCTCCAAGCGCCTTTCCGCCACACTTGCGCGGAGGGTCTATGCAGTCAACGATTCCATCACGCCCATCACCGCCATCACCACAAAAAGCGGCCGCCTCCCTGGTTCAGGAGGCGGCCGCTGGATTGTCAGGGGCGGGGCTGCTGCGATTTCAGGCGTAAAAGGGCCTGCGGGTCGGTCGGCTCGACTTTCGGGCCTCTCCGTGGCTTATTTGCGGCCGGTTTTTGGCCGATTCCGGTCCGGATCACCCTGGAGGGCGTGGGGGACGGGGAGTGTAGTCGCCGAAGGGGTAGGGCCAGGCGCCATAGGCGGCGTAGACCCGGGCGATGTCCTCCACGATCACGGTCTCATCGCGGCCCCTGACCCGCACGTCGTAGGAGGTCAGCATCTTGCGCAGGCGGCTCTCGGTGCAGGCGGGGGCGCCGTGGTCGCGGATCACCCGGGCGATCTTGGCCACCGGTATCTTTTCCTGCGGGTCGGGGTTCAGGGCAGGCGGGCGCTCGACGCCGGTTTCGTCGATGACCGGCCGGAATGCCATCAGGATATAGGTCAGGATGGTGTTCTCGTATTCGACCTGGGCATCCTGGGCCGCGCGTTCTTCGGCGGTCCGTGCCGACGACTGCTGTCCCTCCGGACCCCGCACGATGAAGGTCCCGTCCTCGGCCATCCCCACCACCTCGTTGCCGTATTCGTCGACGATCAGCTCCTCGTCGGTGTCGGCGCTGTCCAGGTATTCCCACATCTGCTCGGAGCCCACGCCCTTGCCGGCGAGCTTCTTGATGTTCGCCCACGAGTTGACGGCGGCCGCGGCGTCGTACCACTGGCTGGGCAGGGCCGTGAACTCCCGGTGTTCCACGTCGCGCTCGTAGTACGAGATGCCCCACTGTTCGAACATATTCTTGTCCCGCCAGGGGTAGGGTCCCAGGACGTTGATCTTCCGATAGCACCATTCGCCGTAGGCGCTTTTCTTCCTGGCCCACTTGCTCAGCTCCTCGGGGACCCTGGCCCACATCACCTGCTCCATGACGGAAAAGTCCATCTGGCGGGGCTGGGAGCTCATTAAGTCCAACCGGTGATCGTTTTTCCTGCGGCCGCTGAGCCCGTTGAGAAACGTCTGGCTCCGGATGGTGTTGGAGCGGCGGCTTGGGCAGAAGTTGTGGGCCTCGTCGATGACGATATGCGCGCGCCGGCGGATGGAGTGCGAGAACGCGTAGATGCCCAGGTCGGGCACCTCCATCCCGAAGAGGCAGCCGATCCCGTTGTGATAGACCATGTAGCCGGCGCGAAACGCGAGCCGCGCCCGCATGATGGCGTCGGTGGTCTTGCCCACCCCGACGCGTCCGGCCACGAACGTCATATCGTGGCCCAGGGGCTGCTCCAGCGCGGCCTCCTTGTTCAGCTCGTACAGGTAGTTGTCCTCGAGGAGTATCTTGCGCCGGTACTCCAGGGCGATGCGGTCCTCGGCGAACTGCTCCATCTCGTCGAGCACTGTCGGCATCACCCGTTTCATCTTGACCATGGGCGGCTCCTACCGGGTGGCGTATTTGCTCAAGAACACGGTCCGGCCTTCGAAGGCGGCGTAATGGGTCGACTCCACGCAGTCGCCCCGGGAGTAGCGCTCGATCAGCCAGCGGGTGGCGCCGCTCAAATCTCCCAGGGCGTGATCGTCCACCTCCCGGTCGCTGAGGCCGTAGGGCGGCGGGAGGTGCTGGACCAGGGCGCCCGGGATCGGCGTCGGGGTGGGGTGGGGGGTCGGCTCCAGGTGGGCAAAGCGCGGATCGTCCCGCCACGGCTCCTGGGGGTTGTGTCCCGTGTATTCGGGCGTCGGACCGGCGGTGGGCGTGGGGACCGGCGTGGGCGGAGGCTGGGTGTGGTGCCGGTAGCACGCTCGGTATTCGTAGAGCAGGTGATAGATGCGGTACTCCTGGTAGGCGCGCTGCTGCAGGGGGAGGTCGACCAGCGGGGGCGGGGTCGCGGTGGGGACCGGCGTCCACGTGGGCAGAACGGTGGTGGTCGGCGCCACCTCGGTCACGACCACCTGGGTCACCGGCGGCGGGGGCTGGAACTTCTGGGCCTGCCCGGGCAGTGCGCAGAGGCCCATGGACACCAGGAGGCCGGCCGCCACAATCGCGCCGTAGAACAGGAGGCGCGAGGGCGGGATCGCCTTCAGGCTCGCGGCCAGGCCGGTCGCCTTATCGTCGCCGGTGGCCTCCGGCTGGGGGTCGTCTGCTTGGGTGGCCATCGGTGGCTATCCTCCTGGCTAGAATTCGTAGGTGTCGCCGCCGTAGACCTCGCTCTCGGCGCCCTTCTTGCCGCCGCGCGGCCGGCGCCGCGTCACCGGTTCGTCGACGACCTCTCCCGGGGGCAGCATCCGGCGCATGGGCTGCTGGCGGATCACCAGCTCGGTTTCGTGCTCCTGCTGCTGGCCGGAGAAGGTGATGATGACCAGGTTGTAGAGCTCCTGCAGGAATGAGGGCGCCTCGTCGTACTTCAGGCCGTTGAATTGGCGTTCGCGGTCGGGCTGGTGATAGGTCTGCCGGAGCAGGCTGAAGTCAAAGTAGCAATCCATCTGCTTGGCCAGCTCGTCCTGCTCCTGGATGCGCTGGCACTGCTCGGAGAGGCGGTTATAGCGCGCCTGGGCCTTGTCATACTCCTCGTCCGAGGTGATGCAGCCCATGCCGGCGAAGACCGTGGCGTACTGCTTCTGGTCCGAATCCAGTTCGAAGATGGTCGGCGGGATGAATGCCTTGTGCTCGCCGTCGTCATCCAGCTCCTCCCACTCCTTCATCGCCTCCTGGAGCAGCTTCTGTTCCTGGCGGCGGCGGCCGATCTCCAGGCCGGAGTTGAAACAGCGCGCGCGGTACTGCTTCATTCCCAGGCTCATGCAGATCTCCGCCTCCTCCTTTTCGTCGTCGGTCAGGTTGGTCCGGACGGCGGCGCCGGTGGGGATGTCCATCACCATTGAGGTGAAGGCGTAGAGCATGCCGTACCACTCGGCGTGGCTGCCCCGCTCCTGCTGGCCGGGCATCTCCTGATACCAGGCGTCCTGTTCTGAGAAAGTCTGCGACGTCATGGCGGTCACCTACGGTTCGTTGTTCGGTCGGCGTATTCGAGAGCGAAGAAGACGCTGATGTACACCGCCACGCCGGCGAGGCCCCACGGGTAGGGGTAGGCGCTGATCACCAGGTGCGCGCAGGCCCAGGCCACCGCGGAGATCCGGAGCTGCGTCCATGACGTGCCGTCCCGCACGGCCTGCGTCAGTCGGTCCCGCATCGCGTCAGTCCAGGATGCGCCCGATGTTCTGGTCCACGATCTCGGTGGGCTTCTCGAAACCGTTCATGGAGCTGCACATGCTGGCGCCGAGCATGGCCACAATGATCATGGTGTAGGAAACGGCCCGGGCGGTCTGGCCGCCCACCTTGCGCTGGCGGACTCCCTCGAGCTCGCCCTTGCGCTGCGCCTTCTTGTCCATCAGGCGCATTTCGCGGGCGTTGGAGCCGGTCCAACCGCGCGGCGGCTGGTCGTCATACGACTGCAGGCCGCTCATCAGGTCGGAGATGGACGCCGCCTCGAGCTCGTAGATGTTGCGCATGGTGTAGTCCACCAGGGCCTCGGACTGCACCTGGTCCGTACGCAGGAGGACCCACCGGCCCTTCATGCCCTCGATGGCCGAGCCCTGGAAGTACCAGGGCCGGTTGGCCCAGACCACCTGCGGGGTCAGGGTCTCGATGATGTCCGTCGGGCGCTCGCTGTACCCGTGGCCATAGATCAGCACCAGGGTATAGCACCAGGCCCGGGCGTATTTCATCGAGGCCGCCGTGGTCCATCCGAACCCGAACCCCACCGGTGCGCACACGATGGCCAGGATCGGGATCACCGCCCAGTGCGGCTCCAGGGGGCTGGAGTAGGCCCAGAAACCGGCGCCCACGCCGCAGGCGATTCCGGCCACGCTCATCAGGAACATCGCTATGGTCGGTCCCTGGACCACGATCTCCTCGAGGCGCGCCAGCTGGTCGTACATGGCGTGGCAGATGTGCGGCTGCGCCACGCCGCAGTGGAGGGAGAGCCCGAAGTACTTCGGCAGGAGGGGCTGCTCCTTGGCCCAGGCCTCGAGCTCGTCGGTGGTCTCGAATTCCACCTTGACCCGGTTGCGCTGGGCCTCGACCACCACGTGGGCCAGGACCGCCACCCAATAGCCGACGTATCCCAGCAGGGCGCCCATCACGGCCCACATGACCACGCCCTGGGCGACGAGGTCCTCCGCCACGCCCTTCACCTGCAGGATGTACCCGAAATAGACCAGGCCCAGGCCCACCCCGGCCGGCGTGAAGAGCCGCCAGTTGATCCACGGCGGCCGCTTCCGGTTGGACTGAAGGTTGGCGGGGGCGGTCGTCATGGCGTCTCCGGCGGCTGGGCCGGCACCGGCGAGGGCACAATGGCCGGCGTCGGCGCCCGCGGATCCGGCGTGGGCTGGACCACCTGCTGGATCGTGATGTCGGCACTGGGCGCGCAGTAGGGGGCGACCACCAAAGTGGAGAAGGCAATCAGCGAGGCGGCTCCGATGCCGATGATCCAGGCGAAGTCCTGCTTGACCCGCTGCTTGAGGCGCTGGGTGATCCGTCCGGCCTGGGCGTCCAGGCGCACCAGGTCCAGGTACCTGCCCATGAACCACGGTATGTCGGCGGGGCTGCGCTCCTCCTGGGGGGCGAAGTACGCGCGGCCGTCGGGGCGCGGCCCGTGCTCGGGGTTCTTATAGGTCCACCGCATCAGGGCTTCGCGCATCTCGAGGAGCCAGTCGTTCTTCGGGGAGAACAACATCCCGAACCGCGGCTTGATGGAAACGTCGCGGATGATGTCGCCGGAGTTGTCCACCGCGATCAGGAGGTTGTTCCCCTCCGACCTCTCGGAGTCGTCGCGCTGGGCGGGTCTGATCAGGGAAGGCATCGGGTTCCTGGTTCCTGGTCGGTCGGCGGCTGGGGGCTGGGGGGTTTTTCGTCTTTGAAGGGGTTAGTTGTACGTTAATAGTATGTGCGCGAGGGCCTGCACACACACACCCCGGGGATTCACGCCTCCTGGCCCGGTATCCCTCGCGCGACGCAACATAGCCGAGGGCGGCGGGCAAGTCCAGCGGTCAGAGCCAGCGGCTGGCGCCGACGATGCGTATGACCAGGTAGACCAGCTGGGCGATGGCCCCGAAGACCGCCAGCAGCGCGCCCACCCGCACGATGGCCCCGATCTGGTTGTCCAGGAGGGGGTAGTCCATGCTCAGAAACTTCCACACCGTCACAAACACGTTGCGGCCCTCGCTGGTGGCCTGGGTCAGCACCATCAGGTTGCCCGACTCCGGATCATAGGTCTGCTCACCGCCCCGGAGGTGGGCCCACGGCGTGTCGTGGGCGCAGATGGCCTGGGGCACGTGCTCGCAGGTGGGCGACTCAATGCCAAAGATGGGGCCCCAGCCGGAGTAGGCCATCCCCATGATGGCGTGGGCGAAGAGCCAGAAGACCAGGGCGCCTCCGGAGATCACGATGGCAAACATGGCGGGTCCTTATCGGGGTGCGCGGTGGACTTTTCCCGGGAAAAGTCGGGGCTCACACTAGTCGGAGCTCACACTATCGGAACCGGCGGACGACGGCCACCGCTCCGCCCACGGCGAAGATGAGCAGCGGCGGGATCACCGCGTAGCCGTAGCCTATGCCGGCCAGGGTGACGCCGCCGATGCCCCACATGGGGCCGAAGATCAGCGCGAACATGAAGGCGGCTATGGAGAGGTTCTTGGTCATGGCGAAGTAGAGGGCGCTGGTGATGGTGGCGGCCAGGAGGCACAGGAAGAGCCACATGCCCCAGAGCCCGTCGCCGTCCGGGTCCACCTCGTCGCCGCCCATGGCGGTGGCGATGTTGTTGACGGCCCGGCGAAAGTCCTCGGAGCCGTCCGTGGGCTCCATGGTGGGCCACTCTCCGGAGCCGCCGCTCACGGCGTCGGCCGCGGGCATGTTCAGGCGGTAGGGCACCGACGTGCGGCTGTACCGGGTCTCGCCGGCGGGTATCGTGACCACCCGGGTGGTGAGCTCGATCACCGCCGGTCCGTCCGCCACGCCGCGGACCGTGATCTCCCGGGGCGGACCGCCCCGGGGCTCGGTCCAGGTGAAGAACGTCTGCCGCGGCGGGCTCTCGCCGTCCGAGATCAGCTGCCCGTCCCGGTAGACCTCATAGTACTGCGCGCCCAGGACCTCGGCCTCGGTGTCGCCGCGCTGGTCGATGGTCTCGCCGCGCCATTCCACCCGCACCTGCCGGTGTCCGGGGTATTCGGGCGGGTCCTGCGCCCCAATCTGGATCAGCGTGATCACGGGGCGTTGCGGGGTGAATTCCGGCGGCGGGTCCAGGGCCCGCAGCGTGGGCGTGGGCAGCGGACGGCGGGTCGACGTGGCCAGCGGGATGCGCGTGGGTATCTCCTCCTCGGACCCGTGGATGCGATGCACGTAGGCGCTGACCCAGCCGGCCCACTGCGGCAGCTGGCGGGCATGATCGCCCGGCGCCGCGAACCCGATGAACCCGTCACCGGCCCGGCAGGCCCGGATCCGGAGCACGCCGCGGTCCGGCGCCAGGCCCGAGCGGATCACCGGGGTCTGGGTCGGTCGCGGCGTCAGGGTCGGCAGGCCCGGCGTGGGCAGCAGCGTCCGGGTCGGCTGCGGCGTGGGCGGGCAGGGCAGGTTCTCCGGAGCGTATTCGCCGCTGGCTCCCCGGGCGTTGAGCTGGTACTGGTACATCACGCCGCCGCCGGCCGCCAGCCCGGGCTGCAGCGGCGCGTCCACGCGGATGGTGTAGGTGTAGGTCCCGGGCGCCCGGACCGGATTGTCGGCGTCCCCCGGATGGGGCTCCAGGCGCATGATCGAGGGGACCGACTCGATGGTGATCAGACGGGCTTGCGCCAGGTTCGGCGTGGAACCCGATAGCGGCGCCACCGCGAACTCGAAGGTCCCCGGCTCGCAGAGGGAGAAGGTGGCGCCGGGGGAGGCGGAGTCCGCCAGGAAGGAGAACGGCGTGCTGCCGCCGGAGCCCACGCGCATGATCCGGTTGGGGCGACAGTCGTACACGGTGGCGGCCGCGGGCCCGATGGAGATGGCGGGGGCGCGTCCCAAGGGCAACCAGGCCGTGGTCGTCGAGACGCCGAAGGCGTACCGGGCCAGGGCGGTCACCTCGATCACCCCGTCCTCGAAGGCGGGCTCGGTGATGGTCCACTGGCCGCCGTAGGTCGTGGGCAGCGCGCCGGTGGTGTAGGCCACGGCGCCAACGCTCCAGGGCCCGGCGCCGTCGCCGTTGTAGGCGCGCACCTCCACCTCGTAAAAGCGCCCCGCCTGCAGGCCGTCGATGGTCACCGACTGCGCGCCGCCGTCCGGGTCCGCCACCAGCTCGGTCCAGGATGCGGCGCCGGAGATGCGGTACCGCACGTCGTAGCCGGTGGCGGTCCGCTCCGTGGGCTGGGGCCTCCACTCGACGCGCACGCTGTCGGCGGTGGCGGTCACCCCGTCGATGTCCACCTGGACGGGCGGCGCCGGCACCCGGTAGGCCAGAAGCGCGCCCTCTCCGTGGATGGTGTTGCTGGTGGGGCCCACCCGCGTCCGCGCGCCGGTGGGCCAGTCGATTTCGTAGAGGACGTTGCTGTCGGTGGTGAGGATGCGCCCGCCCACCTCGGCCAGGCCCACCGGGCTGCCGTCAATATGCGCCACCATCGTGGCCTGTCCGCTGGCCGCGTCGACCGTCCAGGTATTGCCCGACACGTCGAGGAGCCGGAGCTCGCCCTGGTAGGACAGGGCGCCGCGGACGGCGCCGATGCCGCCGGACAGCGTCCGCAGGCCGCCGGTGGACGGCCGGATCAGGGTGTCGGGGTCGTGCGCATTGAAGAGCAGGCCGGACGAGGCGAACACCAGGAGCTCGCCGTTGTGGAGGACCGCCGCGGCGCCGTTGGGCAGGTTGTGGCCGCGGCCCGCGTAGGCCTGGGAGCCGTTGGAGCGGTTCAGCACCAGGAACCGGGAATCGCCCTGTTGGGCGAAGATGATCCGCGCGCCCACCTGCGCCATCCCGTAGGTGGTGCCGTTTCGGCCGCCCACCTCGGTATCGGAGCCGGTCTCGGGGTCCACCAGGTGCAGGGGCTGGTTGGACCCGTTGGGCGCCAGGTAGAGCAGCACGTCGCCGGCCTGTCCCTGGGCCTCGACCAGGGCCAGGGCGACCACGGCGGCCAGGACACCCGCCAGGGCGACCACGAGCGAGGCCGCGCGGAAGGCGCGGCCTCGGGTCCGGTGGATCATGCCCGGGGAGCTCATGCCAGCGGCAACATAAGCCAGTCGACGAGCCGCGTCAACACGGGGCTAGTCGTCCTCATACCAGCGGTCCACGTCAAACTCCGCGATCTGTCGGGAGGACACCCGCACCATGCCGAGCGCGGTGTGGACGCCGTCCAGCGGGTTGTGGGGGGTCGGTGGCCCGTATTCATCGCTGCAGGCGTTGCAGCCCACCTCGTACCGGATTTCCCGGGCGGTCTCCCGGAGGATGGTTGCAATGGCCTGGGCCGCGGCCTCCAGGCCATGTCCCCCGGCCCGTTTCACCTCCCGCAGGTGGCGGCGCAGGTCGTCCTCGCCGTGGCGGCCCGGGCAAAACCGGCGGCGCAGGGCGCAGGCGTCCCGGGCCAGGCGGACCACCCGGCTTTTGCCCCGCTCAAAGGCGGCGCTGCGATTTCCCTGGTAGACGACGTTGGGCAGACCCATCGAGCTGTACACCGGGCCCTCGGCGATCCGGAGGTCCACCTCGTGGCGTTCGGCGGCTCGGGCCAGCGCGTCGGCGGCCTGCTCCAGCTCCCAGGCCTGGCGCTCGGTGACCTCGGTCAGGGTGTAGCCCGGCGCCTCCGGCAGCGGGTCCGGTTCGCCGGCGTCGTAGTTGGGCCCGGCGCCGGGGTGCGCGCCGTTGCAGACGTGGCCCGGGCAGAAGGCGAGGATGCGCGTGGGTCGCATCATGGTGATGGGTTGGTTCATGGTTGACTCCTCATGGTGTGCTTCGAGTTGGTAGGCAGGGTCGGGCTCACTCACGTCCGAAGTATCCCGCGGAGCCGGCTACACCCGTCCCCGTGCCGCTCAATCCCCACCGCTGTTTAGCCGCCATCGCCTGGCTGTCCAGAGACCGCGCAATGCGGTCCATTTCGGCGCTGCGCTGCGGGTCCGCCTCCCGGTAGTGGTCCGCCAGCTGGCCGAACCCGTCGGCGAACACCACCAGATTTTCGATGGCCTGGTTCCGGTCCGCCTCGCTCTGGCCATGCATCGCCAGCGCCGTCCCGTTGGAGCGAACCGCGTCCAGCCACGCCTGCAACATGCCCTCGCGGCTCTCCATGTCATCCCCGAATTCGTAGAGCGCCAGCACCCTGGTCTGCCCCGATCCGGTGGCGCCTGATGACCGGTGGTCCACCTGCTGCGCGATACGGGTCAATCCGTCACCGCTTGCCGGATGCGTCACCGTCGCGGCAAACGCCGCCAGCAGCGCCACCGCCGCTATTCCCGTGATCAATTTGCGATATGTCGTCATGGTCATTTTCCATCCACTGTGTGGGCTTCTGGCTCCTTTGTGACTCGCGTAGGGTGCGGCAAGTTAGGGTCTCCTATAAACGGCGGCCAGTACCGCGTTTCGATAACGTGTAGAGCGCCGGTATGGGAGCACAGCGCATCGTGAATGGCTTGGAAATCGTCTTCGTCAGGCGGCGGCGCCCAACCATTCGGCCCTGATCTCCATGAGAGTATCGCGTGCTGCCACGCTGGGACTATGAAGGGCATAGCCTCGCAGGTCGGTACGTGGTGGCGGTTGTCCGAGGTCATCAACTCAGCCCAATTCACAATCACCATATCGTTCAGCTCGATGCAAAAAAGGTCAAACTCCCCGCAGAAGACGTGCACTGTGTATTGCATGATCAATCTCCAAGGTTACGGGCGGCCACGGCCTGGCGCTGCAGCTCCAGATCCATGCAGGCCGCGCAGATCACGGAGGCCAGGGTCCTGGTCCGTCGACGGGTCTGGCGCATCCAGCGGTAGGCGCCGAGGTGCGGGTCGGCCATGTGGCCGCATCCCTGGACCGAGAAGGCCTCCGGATCGATCCTCTCCCAGCTGCCTTCGGGGGTGTGGAGGGCTCTGGTCTCGGGTCCGACGAACATCACTCCTCCTCGTCGGGGTCCAGGGCAACCAGCGCGTCGCAGAGTTCGCCCAATATCATCTGGAGACCCGCCAACCCGTGGAGCAGGCCCAGGCTCATGCTGCGGTCGTGGCGGTCCACGTCGCTGTCCTCCCAGGGTAGCGACTCCTGGACCTCGATCATCTCCTGCAGGCGGGCCAGGTGGGTTTCGCCGGTGGGTTCTGGGGCTGGTGTCGTCATGATGCCGCTCCTATCGGGGTCTGGTTCTGTCGGCGTTGCTTCTGCCGTTCGGCGGTGCAAGCCTTGCACATCCAGCGCACGTCGTAATATTCGCCGTCCGGACCCTTCCGGAGCTGGCGTCCGAAGTCCGCGATGGGCTTGTCCCGGTTGCAGGCCGTGCAGCGCCTGGTCTCCGCGCCGGAGTCATCCCCGGTGGGCGCCGGCGGTTCCGGCTCCGACGCACCTTGCGACTTTTCCCGGGAAAAGTCCAGATCGACCTGGCCGGCCTGGCGGAGGTGGTAGGTGGCCAGCAGCCCGATCAGCTCCCGCAGGTCCTGCGGGTCCACATCGTCCAGGACGGTCGCGGCGGCCCGGTTGTTCTGCAGGCCGCTGCGCTTCGAGCCGTCCCACCGGCCGGCCACCCGGTCGCCCAGAATCTCGCGGATCCGGGCCACCGTCCCCGGCTCATAACTCCATTCGGAGCCGCGCACGAAGGGGTGCTCCCACTCGAAAATGCCCCGGGCCGTGATCATGGCCAGCGCCAGCGCCCGGCGCGCGTCATCGGGCAGGGCGTCCAGGGTCCGGACCAGCGCACGCACCGTCCGCATGTCCTGGCGCTCGGCGCCGGTGATCTGGGAGTCCAGCTTGGCCCGGTACTCGGCGCTGGCGGCCGCCAGTTTCTCCTGGTAGTGCTCGCGATTGAAACAGGCCAGGGCGGGCTTGTGCATGGGGTAACCGTGCTGGGAGCCCCCGTAGGCGGCGCCGATGACGCAATCCTGGCATTCCTCCAGGTCGAAGAAGGGCGGCACAAATCCGCCGTTATCGTCCTCCCACCTGTGGACCTCGGTGCGGTCGCCCTTGTTCAGGATTTTGTAAAAGAGGGCGGAGTCGTACCCGACCTGATGGAAGGTGGCCCTGGTGCCCAGCAGCTCCTTTTCCTCGTCGGTGACGGGGCGGTCGGGCCCGGGCTGGGGGCGGGCGGCCGCGATGCGGGTCCACACCGGGTCCTTGCCCAGGAGTTGCTCCAGGAGGCGAACGTTGGAGGTGTCCTTCTTTTCGGGCGGCCTACCGCCCGACCCGTCGCCGTGCGCCTCGATGGCCCGGTTCCGCTCCCTGGTGTCGCGGGACTGCCACCGGCTCCACTCGCGGACGTGGCAGGTCCACACCCGGCTCTTTTCGTAGCGTTCGAGCAGCCGGTAATTCTCCGATGCGCCGTCATCGGCCGGTATCGTGTGCAGCCGATGGGGGTGGGCGGCGCTGAAGGCGTCCACGTCGAATGTGGGCTCGCCGTTGCCGCGGCCGATCTCATGACCGGTCCTGGGCCCGATGGGCCTGAAGGACCGGTTCTCAACGAAGGACACCGTCTCGCTGATCATCTTGCGGACGTTGCGCCTTCGCCAGTCCGCGCGCCCTCCGTCGTTGTAGTTCTCAACGTTCACGATCTTCCGGATCACGTCCTGCATCTCGTCTTCGTGGACGCAATCGGGGCCCTGGAGCGCCAGGAATTCCCGGGCCACGCCCAGGCTGAGGGCGCCCGATTCCACGTGCTCCAGGACGGAGGCCGGCAGCTCCAGGGTGCGGAGGTGATTCGATAGGGTGGAGATGTGGATGTCCAATTGCTCGGCCAGCGTCGTGGGCGTGAGCTCGGTCTCGTCCACCGCCCGGCGATAGGCGCGGACCCGCTCAATATCGGTCAGGTCCCGCCGGCGGTCGTTCTCGGCCAGCGCCATCACCGCCATATCCTCGTCGCTGATCCCGGCCACGTCGATCTCGACGTGATCCGGCCAGGCGACTTCGGCGCGGAGCAGGCGCAACGCGGCCACGCGGCGGTGGCCGAAGGCAATCTGGTAGCGGCCGGAAACCTCCGGGTGGGGGCGCGCCAGGGGCGCCTGCATCAGGCCCAGCCGTTTGATGCTCCCGGCCAGCTCGCTGAGGGCGTCGGGGTCCAGGTCCTGGCGCGGCTGCCAGGGGTTGTCGTCCAGCAGGCGGAGGTCCACCTGCTGGCGCTCGCGGACTGTCATCGTCGTCATCGGGTCACCTCCTGTGCGTTGTTGGTCAATGATGTCCATTTTTCGGACACCCAATCTTCGTTGACCAGGCCTTTGATGTAATTGATCAGGTCCTCATGTGCATTATCCGGCATATCGAGCGTCCTTTGCGTCGTTGGTCAAGAGCTTTCCGTTGGGCCCGATCACGTAGGCGATGGAGTGCTTCTCGCATCGCCAGACCGTGCCCTTGTAATTCACGCCGATGGCGGCAGGGTTGCATCGTTCGCCGTCAGCGCGGGACGGGCATGGGGCGAGTGGTTTTTTGGCCATCAGGTCCTCCCTCGCATCTTGGCGGCCTTCCGCTTGCCCATGGTGGCCACCGGCCGACCGTGGCCGGTGGACCAGGGCGGTGTGTAATCGGCGACGTGGACCGGCGCGGCGCGATGTTCCACCTTGGGGCTCGTCGGGTGGCGGCCGCAGGAGCGGCAGGTGGTCTCGGTCCCGCCGTAGATTTTTTGCACCACCAGCGTGCCGTCGCATTCGGGGCGTGGGCATGGTGCCATGGTGTACCTCCTCATGGTGTCGGTGTCTCGCTGGCGCCGGCTGGTTCCACCACCGCGTCCTCGGGCGTTAGTCTGGCCGCGATGACCATCATGTCCTGTCGCATCCTGGGGGTCGGCGTTTGGAGCTCGGAGCAGTCGCCGCAGACGGCTTTTATCGTCAATGTGCAACCCTGGTCGATGCTTTCCCCGTCGGTGGCCTCCATGTGTATGTCGTACACCACATCCCCTCCGCAGCTCGCGCACGGGGGGTAGTTGATCTCGTCCGGGTAACTCATCGTGCCTCCTGGTCCTGTTCCCAGGGCAGGTATCCGTAACGTTTGACGTAATCGGCGAGGTGGGGGCTGTCGGTGACGTCCGTGCCGCCCGAGGAGATGATCCGGTTCCGCTCCGCTGGCTCCTGTGCCCGGTTCACCCGGTCGCGATAGAGCCGGAGGAGCGCCAGCGGTTCCAACCGCGCGGCGTCGGGGTCGTTAAGGTCGCCCAGGAGCTCCGATGCCACCCAGGCGCAAGCGCCGGAGTCTCCGACGCAGTAGTAGACCCGGTCCTCGTGGGCCCGGGCCGCGCGCGTGACGCTGGGCCACTTGGTGGTCCGCACCAGCGCGGCCTCCTGGTGATAGGGGCAGGTTGCCGGAGAGGCTGTCGCCGATTGACTAAGCGTTGTGGTCACGGTATCCTCCGATTCGTTTCTTTGGCGTTGGTTCCCCCGGGCCCGGGGGAACCTTATGATTAACTTGGTTAAGAGTTACTCCCCGGGCCCGGGCCCGGGGGAACCTTATGATTAACTTGGTTAAGAGTTACTCCCCGGGCCCGGGCCCGGGGGTTCGTCTCTCTCGCTGCTGCGCTCAAACAGGGCCTCCGTGCTGCTGGCGCTCGTGTCGGTGCGCGGGTCAGGGGCGCTACCAGGGTCAAAAATAGGTGCAACGCAGCCCCTTTCGGGGGGGGGTGTTGCACCTATTTTTTGGTCAAAATGGCTACCGCGGTCGAGCCTATATCGTCGTCTCCTGCCGTCGCGAGGGTCGGTCGTGGCGACAATCAAGCCTTCCTGGGTCAGCTTCCCCAGATGCCACATGATGGTGCGGAGGGCTATCCCGGTGTCTGCGATGATGGCCTGGCGGTCTGCGCATTGGCGGGTGGCCAGATAGGCCAGGATGCGCTGGCGCGAGCTCTTCGCGCTGGCAGCGATCCGTCTCCGGGCCAGCTGGCAGACGTATTCGCTGATCTCCATGCCGATGTAGCGGCGCCCGGCCTGGAGAGCCGCCAGGGCGGTGGTACCGGAGCCGATGAAGGGGTCAAGGACCACTTCGGCAGCGGTGCCGCGGATGCAGCGGTCGGGGATTTCCTGGGGCCATGATCCGGGGTAGCGGTTCCTGGTGTCCTGACGGACCCTCCAGACCGTGCCCATGCCTCGGGCCTCCTTGCTGAGCCGGAAGGCCTGGCGGCTGGGGACGATCAAGTACACAAAATCGGCCGTGGGGAGGTAATAGCCGGGGTTGTGGTTGATCCCTCCGTCCCTGGCCCAGGTGATCGTCTGCCGCACCGGGAATCCCTCGAGGATGTCGATGCGGTCCTGCTCGACGCCGGACTGCACCCGTGTCTTGTGGTGATAGTAAATCGCTCCGTCGGGCCGCAGGATGCGCATCATCTCCGTGAGGCAGCGCCGCTGCCATTTCACGTACTCGTGGTGGGGCATGGCGTCGCCCCAGGAGTCGTAGCGGATGCGGTCGCCGTTGCCCGTGCTCAGCGAGAGGTTGAAGGGCGGGCTCGTCACGATGAGCCCGATGGAGCGGCTGGGGAGGCAACGCATGAGCTCCAGGCAGTCCCCGTGGTGGACGCGGTCCAGCCAAGGCTCCAGGCTCTGCGGTGATGGAGGTGCTGACAAAAGTAATCCCCCGGTCGGTTTCCCGGGGGATTATAGGTAGGATAACATTTTTGTCAACAAGGCAACTTTATTTTGGCGGTCTGCCGCGAGGCCGTAGGTTGTTTGCCAGGTGCTTGAAGTCCCGGTCCCGGATGACGTGGGTCGCTCCCCCTCTTACCCGCTTGCGCCCTAGGGATGTAATGTCTCCGCGCTGGACCCAGCGGAGCGCGGTCTGATTGAGGATGTGGTATTCGCGGCAGGCCTGGGCGATGGTGGTAAGTCCATCGGGGAGATCGCCGTCAAAAATGCGTTCTGGGTCCGGCTCGATTCCGTCGAGCAGGCGAACGATGTCGTCAGGGCTGCTGATTGCGATTGCTCGGTCTGCGATCATCTCGTGGAGGACATCCTCGGGCGTTCCCATCCGGAGCGCCTGCGTGATTGCGTCGTCAGCTTGTCGTAGTGCCGATTGTACCATGTCCGACTGCCAGTTATTGTCGCGTCCCATCTGCCTCCTCCTGGGTGGGTGACATACCGTGCGTTGTGCGAACCAACCGTGATCAGTGCGCGCCGACCCCGCTGATCTCTTTTCCAGGTTCTCCCACGGCTCCCGATTCCCTCAGCTTGGCGAACGCTTCGGCGTCGTAACCCAGTTCCGCCAGCACTTGCTCATTGTGTTCGCCCAACAACGGAGGCGCCATACGCAGCTGGGCCGGCGTTCCCTGCAGCTTTATCGGCGAGTTGGGAACCCGCAGGTCCGGCACGTGGGGGTGGTTGATTTCCAGGAACATTTCCCTGGCCTTGACCTGTTCGTCAGCCACCACGTCCGATGTTTTGTTGATCGGTCCCACCGGAACGCCCGCGTCATCGATCACCTTCACCCAGTGGGCCACGGTGTTGGAGGAGAAAATGCCGTTCAGAAGGTCGACCATCTCGCCACGGTGCGCCACACGATCCGGGTTCGTGGCAAACTTGGGATCGTCCTTCAAGTCGGGATGCCCGATCGCGTTGCAGAACCGCTCCCAAAGGTTCGGGTTGGCGACCCCCAGGATGAAAAAGCCATCAGAGGCTTGGAAGCTCTGATAGGGCACGAGGCTGGGGTGGCCGGAGCCGAGGCGATGGGGCTCGACGCCGGTACCGATGAAGCCGGTTGCGTGGTAGCTCATGGCCGCCACCTGACCGTCCAACAGGGCAGTGTCGATCAACTGGCCTTCACCGGTCTTGTCGCGGTGGTACAACGCCGTGACTATGGAGCCGTACGCGAGCATTCCGGTGAAAAGGTCCACCAACGAGAACCCCACACGCTGCGGAGGGCCGTTGGGATCGCCAGTCAGATGCATCAACCCGCTGTAGGCCTGAATGATCAGGTCGTAGCCGGGCTTGTTCGCCATGGGGCCGGTGCGTCCGTAGCCGGAAATGGTGCAGTACACGATGTCAGGGTTGATAGCCTTGATGTCATCGTAGCCCAGTCCCATGCGGGCAAGGGTTCCGGCGCGAAAGCTTTCGATCATCACGTCAGCTTCCTTGGCCAGCTTCTTGACGATGTCCAGGCCCTCTTCCGACTTCAGGTTGACTGACAGGCTCCGCTTGTTGCGGTTGAACGACATGAACTGGGTGCTCTCGCCGTTCCAGATGGGCGGCCACTTGCGGGTTTCGTCGCCATCATTGGGCTCTTCGATCTTGATGACATCGGCCCCCATATCGGCGAGATTCTGAGTGCAAAACGGGCCCGCCAGGGTACGGGTCAGGTCGACGACCTTGATGTTTTCCAGAGGCTGCGACATCGTTCGGGTCCTCGCTTTTTCAGGTTTGGCGGATTATAGCATGGGGGTAATCTCACGTTGACGCGTGCCATGTCAGGTGTTAGCGTGTGGCCGATTTTTCGTTATGTCAGGTTTCGATGACGGATAACGAGCGCAACCGCCCTCTCATACTGTCCCTGGGCGGCATCAACATGGACCTGGTTACTTTTTCGAACCGCCTGCCGGCTGACGGCGAAACGGTGGTGGGCGATCGGTTCGTCACGTATCCAGGAGGAAAGGGCGCAAATCAGGCGGTAGCCGCGGCGCGCATGGGCGCCAGGTCAGCGATGGTCGGGCGGGTTGGCGATGACATGTTCGGACCGCAACTGACGGATTTGTTGCAGTCGGCGGGCGTGGAGACCGGGGCCGTGGGCGTCTCCGAGGGAACCAATTCCGGAATCGCCGTGATAAGCGTGGGCGAAAACGGGCAGAACCGGATCGTGCAGGTCCTGGGTGCGAACGACACCTGCGCGGACGCGGAACACGATGCCGTCGCGGCGCTGCTGCCGCGGGCGTCTGCGCTCCTGCTGCAGTTGGAAGTGTCGGTCGATCTGTCAATCCGCGTAGCCGAGAAGGCATATTCGCGGGGAGTGCACGTGGTTCTGGATCCCGGTCCGGTGCGACCGGTGCCTGAGGAGTTCTACCGGCATGTGTCGGTTATCACCCCGAACGAAACCGAAGCGGAGGCGTTGGTGGGCTACGCCATCGCGAACGAGCAAACGGCGGCCAAGGCTGCCAGCGAGTTGCTGGGAAGGGGTGTGGGTGCAGCAGTGATCAAATTGGGCGCGCAGGGGGCATACTGGTCGGACGGTCACGCCGGCGGGATGGTCCCCCCGTTCGCGGTGCCGGCGGTAGACACCGTGGCCGCTGGCGACGCGTTCAACGGAGCCCTGGCTGTCGCGTTATCCGAAGGTCATCCGTTGGACTCGGCAGTGCGGTGGGGCTGCGCGGCCGGCGCACTGTCGGTCACGCGTGTTGGAGCGCAGGATTCCATGCCCGAACGCGATGCCGTGCTGGCGTTGCTGGACCAATAGATTTACGGGCAGTTTCACGCCGGCGAACCTGTGCGATGACCAACGCGGACAAATTCTGTGCCGGATGCGGGGTTCGCCTGGTGCTGAAAGAGCACGAAGGCCGGGAACGCCCCGTGTGCCCTCAATGTGGAAGGGTTGTCTATTACGATCCGAAACTGGCGGCCGCGTGCGTCATTGAAAGGGATGGGCTGACGCTGATGGTAAGGCGGGCCGTGCAGACCGGCTATGGGTTGTGGAGCATGCCGGGTGGTTATGTCGACCGGGGAGAACCGGTGGAGACGGCTGCGGCGCGGGAAGTAGAAGAAGAGGCGGGCCTGCTGGTCGAGATCGATCAACTGATCGGGCTCTTCTCGGACGCGGGCAATCCGGTGGTGGTGGCGGCATACGCGGCGACAGAGGTGGGGGGCGTGCTGGCGCCGGGGCCCGAGTCTTTGGACGTGGGCTTTTTTGCGCTTGATGATCTGCCGCCGCTGGCGTTTCCCAGAGACGAGCAGATACTGAGGCGCTGGCAACGGATTCGAAACCAAAGCTCGTGAGTGGACGATCATGTCACTGATGCGTCGCCTGGCGCCGGTGCGAGGACTGGCGGAGCAGGCGGGCCGGACCTTGCTGGATGCGCTGTACCCGCTGGAATGCGCCGGGTGCGGTGGCTCGGGCAAGGTCATTTGCGACCGGTGCGCCGAAGAATTGCCCTGGTTGGCGCCGCCGTATTGCGTGGTTTGCGCAGCGTCCAGTGAGTTCGAACTTTGCCAGGCTTGCGCGCAATCGGGTCGGCGGTTCGATGGCATACGGGCGCCGTTCCGGTATGACGGAAGTATCCGGCAGGCCATACTGGCCCTTAAGTATGGCGGGATAAAGGCGGCCGCGCCACAGTTGGGCGACATGCTTGCCGACTACCTCGAGGCGAACCCGCTCTCGGGTGACCTGATCGCCCCGGTACCGATGCATTCGAGTCGCCGGCGGGAGCGCGGCTACAATCAGGCGGAACTGCTGGCCCGCCGCGTCGCCGGGCGCTGCGATATTCCTTACCAGGCGGACCTGTTAGCCCGAACCCGCAGAGTTGACCCCCAGGCCGGCATGACCAGCGCCGCCAGCAGGGCGACCAACGTGGCCGACAGCGTCGCGGTGTCCCGTCCGAGCGATGTTCATGACCGGCAAGTCATCCTGGTAGACGACGTGGCGACCACCGGAAGCACGCTGGATATCTGCGCATCCGCGCTCAAAGAGGCCGGTGCCGCTTCGGTCTGGTGTCTCACGTTGGCAGTGGCTGGGAGCCGGCGCACGGGGGAGTGACCGCTGGGATTGGTTTGGCGGCAGGGGCCTGGCTAAACCGGTCGCACCGGATCAGGTCGCTCACGCGCATTCAGTTTGTCCTCTGGTGGAACGCAGCGACGGGGCGAACCCGTTGCTGAAAGGAACCCCGGCTGCCATCACGAGATTGCCACGCTGCGCTCGCAACGCCATTTCGCGTGAAACTGCGTACGTGCGAGATCAGGTGCGGTTTGACATCCTACATGCGGTCTGCTGAAATGGCGGCAACGGCTACCAAACCGACACAACAAGATCAGGAGGCAGCATCATGGCAGGCAACACTATCGTCTACGTTGGCGCCGAAGCCAGCGGACTGTACCGAAAGGCGGCGGGCGATGCCCACTGGGATCTGCTCACCGATGGGTTGGCGCCGGCCACTCAGGCGCGGGCCATTGCCATTCATCCCAATGATCCGCGCACGATCTTTTGCGGAACGCAACGGGGCATCTACCGGAGCACCGACGGCGGCGAGCATTGGCAGCGCATGAACATGAACGAGGGCCGGGTGGTCTGGTCCATTCGGTTCCACCCTAATGACCCCAATATCATGTTCCTGGGGACTGAGGGCGCCGAGGTATACAAGAGCGAAGACGGCGGCGAGAACTGGGCACACATTGCCACTGTATCCAATCCGGCGCAGGTGCAGATGGCATTCGCGATGCGGATCCTGGGCCTCGATATCGAGGCGAGCAATCCCGACAACATGTACGCGGCCCTGGAAGTGGGCGGCGCGGCGAGCAGCACGGATGGCGGTCACACCTGGACGATCCGCAACAGCGAGTTTGCCGGCGACGTGGACCTGCTGGACCTGCACGGCGTGGCCGTGGGCGGCGCGGACTCGCAGTCGGTGCTGATCTCCAACCGAACGGGCGTGTGGCGGAGCGCCGACCGGGGAGCGTCGTGGCAGGACTGCGAATTCGACCGGTTCTCCGATATCAAGTACTCTCGCGGTGTGGTTCGCGACCCCAGCGACCCGAACACGCTGTATGCCTGCGTGGGCATGAATTTTGGCAGCGAGCAGGGCGGCGTGATGCGGACCACCAACCTCGGCGAAAGCTGGGAGCGGTTCGATTCAGGCGTCAGCCCGGGCAGCACCACCTTTGGGGTTGCAGTAAACCGGCAGGACCCGTCGCAGGTCTACTTCTGCACCCGTCGGGGCGAGGTGTACGGCACCCACGACGGCGGGGCTTCCTGGTCGTCTGACCGTTTGCCGGAAATGGCGCAGAACGTGATCAGCGTGGCATGCACGTCGGCGTAACTGCGTCGTCAGAAACCCACCGGCGAAACCAAGGGGCGGGTTGTTCTAACAACCCGCCCCTTACTGCTGCGAGGATAGTTGGGTCTAGCTGCTGGCTTTGGGTAGCCAGTCCTGGTTCCAGGGGAAATCGTCGGGGCCGGCTCCGAACGCAGGCTGTCCCTGGTCGAGACGGTCGCGATAAGGGCTGGTTACAGGCTCGCGATAGGGGTAGAGACCGCCTTCGTACATCTGCTCGCCCTTCTTGAAGTGGGTGGCCTGTTCCAGGGTTTCCACGAAGGGCATGTTGATGTCGTAAAGATTGCCGGCGCTGGCCCGAGGCCGCGGGCCGGCCTTGGAGACGTGCCCGTAGAGCTCGCGACCGATGATCCGCTCCGCGGCCCACACACAGTCGACCAGCTTGTCGATGTCGACGCCGGTTGGGATACCCATATCCTCCATCATGTGGAGTAGGTCTTCCGTGGGAGCCATACCGGTGGCGCGCCCGTTTCCGCAGTATGGGCAGCCGCCGAAACCGCCGATGGTGCCGTCGAGCTCAAGGGTATCCTCGGGGCCCAAAACGCGCATGGCGGCGTAGGCGGAGGCGATGGCCATGTTGCGGCCGTTGTGCAGGTGCAGCCGGAAGTGGTCGATTTCGGGCCAGCGTTCCTTGACGCGTACGATGCTTTCCTCGACCTTGGCCGGCGTGCAGTGACTCATGGGGTCGCCCATGGAGCAACTGCGCACGTTGATCCCGGCCTCTTCCCACAACCCGTGCTGGTATTCCATAAGGGTCATCAGGGTGTCGACTTCGAACTCGCCGAGGAAGTTGGAACCCCAGGAGGCGTTGCAGCCAATACCGGCCTCGGTGATCCCCATTTCCTGGGCCTGGGCGATGATGGCGGGCCAGCGTTCCATCTCGTCCATCTGACTGCGGTTGGTGTTCCGTCGGGCGAACACGTCACAGAGATGGCAGGACAGACGCGGATAGGCGTCGCGTTCGATGGTCAGGGGCGGAGAGTAGGCGCGAGCGCGCTCCACACCGCGGGCGTTCAGCGCGAGGGCGGTGTAGGTGACGCCCATCTTGGGAGTGAACTTGGTGACGATCTCGTCGATGCGCTCCATCTGGGGCGTCCACCGGGGACTGACAAAGGAGCCGACGACGATGCTGGTGAGGCCGGTTTCTGACAGCATGTCGAGGAGTTCAACCTTGTCGTCGACAGAGATGTTGGCGTCCTCGATCTGCATGCCTTCACGCATGCCCTCTTCCTTATAGTGAACGGTGGGCCATTGGCTTGGCATGGGAAACTCCTTGCGCCGGGTGGCGCTGCTGGATAGATTCCGGGGCGCGCGAACGCGCGGAATGCCGAAATTCTAGGGTTGGCCCGCCGGCGTTGTCAAGGAAACAGAACGGACACCGATCAGGCATCGACAGCGCCGTGAGGGACGGCGGGGTGTGGACGCTATCGCGCGTGGACGAGCAGCGGAGAACCCATGCGTTGCCGGGCCCCATAGTTTCCGGTGGTTTAGCGAGAGCCGTGGGCGAGGGCGTAGGCGATCAGCTTGTAGACCAGTTTGGCTGCGGTGTACGAGTGTGCCGGCAGGCCCTGATCGGGCGCGAACTCGCAGACGTCGAAGCCCACGATGTGACGCTCTTCGGAGACGCGGCGAAGGAGGCCGGTCAGTTCGGACCAGCGCATCCCCCCAGGTTCAGGAGTGCCCACCGCCGGCATCTCCGCGGGGTCGAGGACGTCCAGGTCGATGCTGACGTAGACGTGGGATCCCAAGGTGGAGATTACTTCCGTTATGTAATTTTCGCTTTCCGGTGGCCAGTAGAAGGTGGGAACGCCCGAAGCTTCGATATGCTCCTTCTCTTCGAGGGCCAGCGTGCGCACGCCTACCAGCGAAACCGGACAACGCTCTGCGATGCGGCGCGCTCCGGAACTGTGGCCCCAAGCGGTTCCCTGGTATTCGTCGCGCAGGTCGGCGTGAGCATCGATGTACAGAACGGACAGGTCCAGATTGATTTCGAGGTGAGCGAATGCCGAACCGATGGTGGCCGAGTGATCGCCCCCGATGACGCCGGTGAGCTTGCCAGAACCCCGGGTGGCGTAGTAGGAGACCGCCGACCGAACCCGGTCGACCATTTGGCAAGGGTCGCCGACGTGCGGTTCGAGGGGCGGCCCAGTGTGGATACCGAACTCGGCGACGTCGACTTCGAGCTCGATATCGTAGTCTTCCAACGCGGCGGATGCGGCGATGATGGCGGCAGGGCCGTGACGCGCACCGGTCCGGAAGGACGTGGTGCTATCGATGGGGACGGGAATGAGTACGGCGGCCGAGGAATCCAGCGAAGACTGCTGAGGCGGGAGAGCCAGGAAGTTGGTCGGCGTCCAGGGAACGGGAGGCTTTTGATGATCAGGCAACGGGCGAGCCGGATGCGGCGGTTTGGAGCAGAGTGCGCTGGCGTTCCGTTTCGCGGGCGCCCTGGTCGGCGTCAAGCCATTCCAGACCGCGGTCGAGCAACCAGGTTTTCACGTCGCGGAGATCGAACAGCGAGCGAACGTCGGCAAGGGCCTGCTCGTGATCGAAAGACTTGCACGAGAAAACGTCGATGTTAACGTAGTCCCGCTCCGGGAACGTATGGACGCTGATATGGCTCTCGGCGATGATGACGAAACCGGAAATGCCGTTGTCGCCGGGCTTCGGACCGTGGTATTCGAGGACTTCCGGTTCGGTGATCCGGGTCATCCCCAGGGTTGCCGGGTATTCGTCGAGGAAGGATCGCAGGCGGTCGGTGTCCCACATCATGGCGTGGTCGCCGCCGAAACCGTCAATGATCAAGTGCATCCTTCTGCCGAGCCCCCGCCGATAAAATAAGCCCCGTCAGGACGGGGCCGCGCCGTCTTGTGAAATCGCGGCGCATAGAATATCATAGCCGCCACGCTAATTCAAAGGGTGAAATCCGCAGCCGCAACCCATCGGCGCCGAGGTCGCAAATCCGTTGACCCGGCGTCGGCGTATGCCAGCCAACCGAAACATCGGCTATCCCGTGGCAATTTCAACCTCAATCGCGGAAAGGATCATGGCCGTAGACGCTGAAAACCAAGCTGACCTGGAGTTGGATCCGGTAACGGAGACGGCGGACGTCGACGCGATGATCGAGGTCCGGGACCTGACCCATTACTACGGCCCCATGCCGGCGGTGGAGAACGTGAACTTCACGGTGCGTCGCGGCGAGATCCTCGGATTCCTGGGTCCCAACGGGGCTGGCAAAACGACCACCATGCGCATTCTGACCGGGTTCATGCCGCCCACGCGCGGCACGGTTACTCTGGACGGGTTCGACGTGGTGGAGAAATCCCTGGAAGTGCGGAAACGGGTGGGCTACCTTCCCGAATCGGTGCCGCTGCACACCGAAATGACGGTGACCAGCTACCTTAAGTACATGGGCACGCTGCGCGGCATGAGGGCACGCCGCATCCGGGGGCGGATTGATGACGTTATTGACGTCTGCCGCCTGGAGGACTACAGCAAGACCATCATCGGGAAGCTGTCCAAGGGCTTCCGACAGCGGGTCGGGATCGCGCAGGCGATCCTGCACGAGCCGGAGGTTCTGGTACTTGACGAGCCGACCATCGGGATCGACCCGATTCAGGTGGTGGAAACCCGCAGTCTGATCCAGGATCTGGGGCGGGAGCAGACGGTTGTCCTGAGCAGCCACATCCTGCCGGAGGTCAGCATGATCTGCGAGCGGGTGTTGATCATTCACGAAGGGCACATCGTTGCGGCAGACACGCCGAACAACCTGGCGCAGCACCTGCGGGGCGTGGCGCAACTGGAGGTTGAGATCGGCGGGCCGCCGGCGGAAGTTCTGCCCGTGCTGCGGAATATCGACGGGGCCACCGAGGTGACACACCATCCCAGGCCGGGCGTCAACGCCTACCGCGTCAAGTTCAAGGAAGGCGCCGACCTGCGGGACGACATCTCCCGCACCGTGGTTAGCAACGGCTGGAGCCTGCTGAGCATGCAGATGAGCAGCATGAGCCTGGAGGAGATTTTCCTGCGGGTGACGACAGCGGAAGACGACGTCGAGTAACCGGACCGAATCAAGATGCGAACAATCCGCGCGGTTGCGTTCAAGGAAATCCAGATCTACTTCAGCAGCCCCGTGGCGTACATCGTGGCGCTCATTTTCATGGCTTTGAGCGGGTTTTTCTTCGTTCGTGACCTGGGAAACCCGTTTCCCGAAGCTTCACTGAGCAATTTCTTCCAGGGCGCGACGTTCCTGTTGATACCTTTGGCTCCGGCGCTGACGATGCGTTTGCTGGCGGAAGAACAGAAACTGGGAACGATCGAACTGCTGCTGACGTCGCCGGTCCGTGACTGGGAAGTGATCTTGGGCAAGTACCTGGCGAGCTTCGTATTTCTGCTGTTCCTGCTGGCCCTGACTTCGTATTATGTCATCTTGTTGCTGGTGTTCGCGACGCCGGATCCCGGGCCGATTTATTCGGGTTACATCGGACTGATCCTCTATGGAATGGCGGCGCTGTCGGTGGGAATCCTGACGTCGACCTTGACCAGCAACCAAATCATCGCGGCGGTGGTGGGCACGGGAATCCTGGTGGTGCTGTACGCCACTTCGTTCATTGGCGACGTGGTCACAGGAGTGTGGGCCACGATATTCAACCAACTGGGTTTCACGAGTCATTTCAACGATTTCGACCGGGGGATCATCGATTCAACGCACGTCGTGTACTTTGTGACGGTGACGGCGCTGTTCCTGTTCCTCTCGATACGCGCGCTGGAGTCGCGGCGCTGGAGGTAGCATGAGCCAACAGCGCACTGGCGACGGGCCCAGAGATTGGCGCCGGCGCCGAGGGCGGGACCGCCAGGAAGACGTCGGAGACGCCGACGGTCAGGGTGGCCAGCCGGCGGCGTTGGATGAACAGTCGCGCACGCTGTTTTCCTTCATTGAGCCGGCGTTCGATCTGATCGCGGTTTTCTATGCGCCGATACTGATTGCCGGCGTACTCGGACTGATCGTCGGTGCGGTGCTGCTGGCGTTCATCGGTTCGTTGAAGCTGTATGGCGGGATTGTCATCGGCATCGGGGCAGTGTTGGTGCTGCTGGTGGGGCTTTCGTATTTCAGCCAGGTGCTGGCAGCGTTTTTCAGCCGGACCGGCCGATACGGCGTAAATACAGTGATCATGACCGCCGCTTTTTTCGGGTTGGTCGCGCTGGTCAACTACGTGGCGTTTGAAAATCACTTCAGGTGGGATACGACCGCGACCAACCAGTTTTCGTTGGCGCATCGGTCTCGTGACCTGCTGGACGGGCTGAATCGTCCGATCAGCGTCACAGCGTATTACCCGGACCAGATACCCAGCATTGAGATGCTGACGAGGCAGGGTAAGGTAGAGACCACCTTGAGCGAGTTCGCGCGACGCAGCGGGAATTTCACCTACCAGTTCATTGACCCGCAGAAGGAGGCGGACCTGGCGCGCAGCCAGGGGGTAACCGCGTACGAAACGCTGGCGGTGTCAGCGGTGGGCACGGACATCATCGATCTGGTCCAGCCTACCGACGAGGTTTACAGCCGGCTGGAACAGGACCTCTACACAGCGCTGCTGGTGGCCACCGAAACGCAACGGAAGAAGGTCTATTTCTTGAGCGGGCACGGAGAGCGCGACATCACGCGGGTGGCTGAGGACGGCTACCTCAAGATCCGCGAGGGTCTGGAAGTGGACAACTACCAGGTGGAGACCCTGCCCTGGGCTCCGGTGGACGAGGACGTAGTGGTGCCCGACGATGCCGCGCTGCTGGTCGTAGCCGGCCCAACGGGCGAGCTGCCGACGGCTCACCTGGAAGCGTTGAATTACTACATGGCCGGCCGGCACCACGACGGCGAACCGCGCCGAGAGGCGGCGAGAGTGATCTTCCTGGCAGAGCCGGACACGCATGAAACCTTCAGGGCGTTCCTGGCATTCTGGGGTGTAATCGTCAGTGACGCCTATATACGCGACGTCGAGGGGTCCCAGCCCAACGCGCCGCGCACGCTGCGGGTGGGGATCTACAATCCGCAGGCCCCGCCGGAGATAGTGGCGCCCAGAGGACGGCCGCTGAACGTGGCTTTCATGCCGGGCACGGCCGCTATCGAACCCATAATTGAAGAAAGCAACACCCGGTTGCCGCGTCCCATCGCTGCGACCACCGCGTCGGCCCGCCTGATCGACGACATCGAGCGCGTGGACCCGGTGGAGGGTGACCCGCAACGGGTATATTTCCCGGCCATGTACCTGGACATCATCGCGCCGGTGGGTGCCGCCGCGCCGACGGCCCGGCCGCCGGACAACGAAATCGCCAGCATGGTGGTGTTCGGCGACTCGGATTTCATCTCCAACCGCAACGTCGACCGCGGTTCGAGCGCGGCCCTGTTCCTGAACTCGGCGAACTACCTCATGGGGGATTATTCGCTGGTGTCCATACGGGACCGGGAGTTCGTGTACCGCGAATGGAACCTCGACGAAAACGAGTTCAACTTCGTAAGGTTCTCGACCTGGCTGCTGTTGCCGGGACTGATGGGCATCATGGCGATCGTAGTCTGGTGGGTTCGCCGCTAGCGGCCAGTGCCCAGGTTCCGGTTTGTGCCGGGACGTCGGGGTGATTATCAGATTATGAACATCCGGTTGACCATCCTGCTGGTGTTCGTGCTGGCGCTGTTTGGAGCGCTGGCGCTGTGGTTCAAACCATGGGACCAGGACCCGCCGCGAGAGGAAGAGCCGTGGGCGTGGCGCATCGATGACAGCGCCATCGTGCATGTTGAAGTAACGCACCGCGGGCAGCCGGGTGGGTCAATCGAATGTTCCAAAGAGAACGTTCCGCTCACCGGTGAAGTGCAAACCGTGGTCTATGACAAAGACCAGGGGCGGGGCAAGTGGTTCATCGTGGACGGCGACGAGCGGGAGGAAGTCTACCAGGACCGCTGGTCGGGCACTCCCCTGCTGCTGAGTGGCCCCAGGGTCAACCGGGTGTTGGGCGAAACGATTGAAAACCCGGCACAGTATGGCCTGGACCCGCCGGAATCGGTCATCGTGATCACCGAGGAAACCGGACTGTCGTACGAGTTCTGGCTGGGCAACCTGACCCCGGATGAAGGCTACAGTTACATGCGATTGGTGGGCGACACCCAACTGCTGACGGTGCCGGAGGTGTGGGCGAGAGTGGTGAACTGCCTGGTGGTGAGCCCGCCGATCATCCCTCCCCCGCTGGAGCTGGGATACTTCTACGAGGAAGAATTCCGGGACATCCAGGAATTGGAGATCACCCATAATGGCGTGACGGCGACCTATACGCCAGAGCCCGGGACGCGCACGTGGTACGTCACCATCGACGGCGAGCGCACGGCGGTCGTCGAACCGGAGTGGTGGCTCTCGCAGTTGCAGTGGTTCGGCAAGCCGACCAAACCCGGCGGCCCCGAGGCGCCCGGCGGATGGCACGTTGAGGAAGACGCGGCCCACGACCCGCAATATGGATTGCAACCCCCGATGACCAGGGTGCAGATCAGGACCCACGAAAAAACGCGCGAATTTTACATGGGCGGCGGGTACATTGAGGTGGACCAGGACGGCAAACCGTTCCTTGACGAGGCCGGCAACCCGGACATAGTGGTGCATTTCGCGGGGTTGCCGGATGATCCGGTTGTTTACGTCGTGAACCGGGTGCGCGTGGAACGGACCATCTGCCTGGTTGAAGAACCCCCGACCGAAAGACCATACAACTGCCCATAGCCGGGCCGCTGAGGAGGCTATTTTGAAGGCAGAGATTATCTCCGTCGGCACGGAACTGTTGATGGGCGAGTTGACGGACACCAACGCCAGCTGGATCGCAGGCCGATTGCCGGCGCTGGGTATTCAGCTCCAGTGGGTCAGCATCATCGGGGACGACTTGCCGATGCTCACCGAGGCCTTCGTGCACGGCTGGCAGCGCTCCGACATCATATTCACCACGGGAGGCCTCGGTCCCACGCAGGACGATTTGACGCGGGAGGCCGTGGCTGCCGCCCTGGGGGAGACGCCTGTAGTTCAGGAGCCGGAACTGGAAAACCTGAGGCAGTGGTTCCGAAACCGGGGTCAGGAAATGCCGGGCCACAACGTGAAGCAGGCACACCTGATACCGTCCGCGGAGTTCATCACAAACCGGAACGGAACGGCGCCCGGTTGGTGGGCGCAACGAGACGGGAAGCACATCGTCTGCATGCCGGGACCGCCCGGTGAAAACCGCGCGATGTGGCAGGATGAAATCGACGCCAAGTTGAAGGAACTCGTGGATACCGAGGTCACCATCACCCGCAACATCAAGACTCTGGGACTGGGTGAGGCATCGGTGGACGAGATTATGTCCGAGTATTTCGGCCTGGAGAACCCGTATCTCGGGATCTATTCCAAGGCGGATGGCATTCACCTGCGGATTATTGCGCGCGCCTCGGATGAGGCGGCGGCACGAGAGATGATCGCGCCGATCGAAGACGCTATCCACGACCGGCTGGCGCCTTACGTGTGGGGTTACGACGACGAAACCCCCGAGCTGTCCGTTGGCGCGGCGCTGGTGGGCCGTGGTATGACGCTGGCCACCATGGAATCGGTCAGCGGCGGTTTCCTGGCCAACACGATCACCGAGGCGCCGGACAGCAATCAGTGGTACCGGGGAGGCAACGTGGCGTACACCATCGAGGCAATGATTGCGTCGGGTGTCGCTTCCGGTGTCCTGGAGACCCACGGAGTAGTGAGCCAGGAAACCGCCAACGCCATGGCCCAGGTTGCCCAGTCTGCCACCGGCGCTGATTTTGGCATCGGGTTGACCGGAGTACTGGGGCCGCAGGAACTCGAGGGAAACCGGCCCGGGACGATTCACATCGCCATTGCCCACGGGGATGACGTGCGTGAGTTCCCGTTGCGGACGCCGCCGCGTCGGCTGGTCATCAAGCGCCGGTCCTGCAACACGGCTCTCACGGAGTTACGTAAACTGATTACGGAAGTCGCGCCGTAGACGGTCACGAAACAAAGCGCAGGGGCGAATGTTCATTCGCCCCTGCAAGATTCCGCGGTTCCCGAACTTCGACCTACATGGTCAGTGACCGGTAGAGCATGGGCAGCCTTTCCGGCAGCGCCCAGATGTCGTCCAGGACCTCGTAGTTGAGGTCGCCGCACATCGTCTTCAGGTAGTCGTGACCGGCCTTGTCGACGGTCAGGCAGAAGGGGACGATCTCCTTGCGCTTGGCTTCCAGCAGGGCCTGGTGAGTGTCGTGGACGGCGTATTCCTTCTCAACGCCTTCCCGGCTGTACCCGCGGTCCTGTGGCCGACCGTCGCTGATCAGGAACATGATCTTGGTTGCCGCGTCCTGATTTTCCAGCTTGGTGACGGCGTGTCGAATGGCCGAACCCATGCGCGTGGCGTGCAGTGGGGTGACCTTGTCGATGCGCCGCTTGATCTTGTCGTTGAACTGCTCTTCGATGTCCTTGATCACGTAGAATTCCACGTTTTCGCGGCCATAGCCGGAGAAGCCGTAGATGCCGTAGGTGTCACCGATGGACTCCAATGCGTTGATCAGGAGCGCGCAGCTCTCGCGTTCGAGGTCGATGATGCGCTTGTAGTGGCGGCGCACCAGGCCTTCGCGGCGCCGGCGCAGCCAGACCATGTACTCAACGGGGTCGTCCGGAGCGTCCCGGTCGTCCACGGAGTGGCGGCCCTCATCGATGGCCTCGGCGGTGGAAGCCGACATGTCCAGCAGGAAGACCACGGCGACATCGCGCTCCACGCGGTTGCGGCGCCAGTAGATCTTCTCGTCCGGCGGCACGTTCATGCGCAGGTCAGCCCAGGCTTCGAGGGCCGAGTTCAGGTCGATGTCCTCGCCGTCGATCAGACGGTAGGTCTTGCGCCAGGTTTCCGGCATGATGAGCTCGAACTGGCGCTTGATGTGGGCCAGCAGCGAGGCGTAGTTGCGCAGGGAATCGTTGTAGAAGTTCGGGTCGCCCTCGTCGAGGATCTTCTCCTTGACGATGCACCAGCGCGGCTTGTAGTCGTTGGCGCGGAAGTCCCACTCGTCGTAGACGAAAGTCTTGGGTTCCAATGCTTCCAGCTCGCCGCCGGCGTCGTCATCGTGGAGGATCGGGCCGTAGCCGCGCCCCGGGTCGTTGGACGGCGGGGGCACACCGGCTTCCTTCATGATGTTCTGGGCGAACATGGCCATGCTCTGGTCGACGTCGCCTTCCTGGGCATCCAGTTCGAGCTCGGCGCTGTCCTGGAGCAACTGCTCGAGTTCCTCCTGGGTCATGGGCTCGGCGTCGCCCATCTCGCTCTGGTCCATCTGGAGCTTGGTGAGCAGCTGGACCATCTCGGGCTTGAAGTCACCGCGATATTCGACGGGTTCGGGGGATTCGTAAGGGTCACCCTCACCCTGCTCGCCCTCCTGCTCGCTCATCTGGGCTTGCAGCTTGTCGAGCAGCGCCTGGTACTCTTCCTCGGAGAATTCGCCGGGATCGTCCAGGTCCTCCGGTTGGAACTCATCCTCCGGTTCCTGCTCGTTCTGGAGGCGGGAGATGATCTCGTAAGCCCGCAAAGCCGCTTCACCGGTGTCCTCAATGGACGCGCGCACCGTCCGCAGGCGGTGCATGATGCGGGCGAGCATGTAGGCTTCTTCACGATAGTCCTGCGGCACGGGCAGGCCCTCGAAGCGGTCCAGGCTCATGTGGACCAGCAACTCGATCAGGGCTTCCTGCAGCGGCAGCTCCTCGATGCGCGGGCGCTGCGCGAGAGCGTCGCCCTGCACGTCCAGCGCCGCCCGGCGGATACCGGGGTACTCCGTCTTGATGCGGTAGTCCAGCCGGCAGTCTTCGAGCACGCTGAACAGGTCGAAAACCATGCGGCGGTCTTCAAACAGCGACAGGAAGCGGCCGATGTCGGTGTAGACACGCATGGTGCCGCCCGGGCCCTCCCCGACTTCTATGGACGGGGCGGCGTCGGAGTCGAGCAACTGGAAGTGCTCGGCGGTGGCAGTGCGAATCGCCTCGATGCGCGCCTGGATCGCTTCTTCCATCTGGAAACGACGATCGTCAAACACGTTGGCTGGGCGGACAAAGTCGAACTGGAAGCTGCCGAATTCAAGGTGGGAAACCTGGTGGGTGGCCACCACCTTGAACCAGGCGAAGTTCTGCGCCTTGTCGTTGTAGTTGTCGATTACGGGCGGCAGGTAGACCTTGGTCCCGTCGGTGGCGGCGGTGTCCTGGTCGACCCAGCCGATCTGTCGACGGACGAGTTCCGCCGTGCTGAGCACCTCGATGTTCTCGCCGGACAGCGCCCGGGTGTAGAGGCGCATGATGCCTTTGACCCGCTCCAGGTCCAAGCTGGAGGAAAGGGTTTCCAGCATGGATTCCGAGGTATTCGACTCGATTTTGAAAAATGCGATGCCGCTTTCCGGGTTCTCGTTGAGCAGTTCGACGCCGTGTTGATACCACTGGTCAAGCTGCTGCAGAGTGATCCGGTTGAGCACGGGGTCGAGGCTCTTCAGGAAGGGCGGAACCGCGTCGGGGGTGCTGGCCAGCAGACCCTCGCACAGGTCAAGGATGTGCCCCTGGGAGCCCGCAGAAACGTGGGACAGAGCCTGGGCGCCGTCGTAAAGGAACCGGGAGGTGTCGCGGAGGCCCATCTTGGCGAGCTTTTCGCCGAGGCGCAGGAACCGGCCCGTCTGCCCCTCCTCGACATGCTGCAGCGCGCGCGGAGCCATCTCCAGGCATGCCTTGACCTCTCTCCAACTGCTGTCGGTCAGGGCGCGCGACATCGACAGGAACGCCTCGCGTTCCCGCCCCATAGCCGGCAGGACATCCCGCCCGAGGACCAGGCATTCAGCGGCAACGTCGTAAGACTTGTAGGACAATGCCTCGATCAGCGATGCGAAAACTTCGACGTCCCAGAAGGGGAGGTTGCGAACCAGGTCGGGGCTGACTTCGAAGAACCGGGCCGCCAGCGTGCTGGATTTCCAGGTGCCCTTGTAAAGGGAACGGCCCAGACCGGCCCAGCGCGGAATGTACTGAGGTCGGAGGTTGGTGACGATGGACGGACTGGCTTTGAAAAAAGCGACGGCCAGCGTCGGCGAGTCCTGGGACAGGTAGGTCCCACAGCGGGCCCACTGCATGAACGAGGCAAAGGCGAGGGACCGGGCCACCTCGGGGCTCACGCGGTAGTATTCCACCGCGGACTCCCATGAGCGTACGGTCTGGGTGCCGATGGCGACGCCCTCGCGGGCCCACAGAGCGGTTTCTTCATCGCTGAAGGACTCGGCCATGGCGTCGGCCACGGCTTGATAGGCTTCGGCGACTGCCGGAGGTAATTTGGCCAGTTCGTCCAGCAGGTTGCCGGTAGCGGGATTAGTCAAGGCTCGTGCCCTCCTTATGTCAGCTCGGCATCGTTTGGTAGCTAAGCATCGTTTTGCAGTTCAGCATCGTTCTGCAGCTCAGCATCGATGGTCTCAAGGAACTGGTCGAGGATCTTGGCGGTGGCTCCATAAACGAGATGCTGCTCGTAGCCGTAGGAGCGCACGGAAATCCTCTCGCCGTTTTCGATCCGGGAGTCCCAGCGCAGGGTAGCAGGATCGCGCAGAACGTTCACGGGAATCTCGACAACCTCCGCGATTTCGTCCGAGCTGGGGTTGAACCGGTAGGGGTAAGGGATGGTTCCCACGAAGACCTTTACGATGAAGTTGGACCGCGTGACGTTGTCGTCGAGGCGTCCCAGGATCGTTATGTCGTCCCGGGCGATGCCCATCTCCTCTTCGGTCTCACGACGGGCGGTGTCTTCGAAATCCGCGTCTTCCGGGTCGCGGGCGCCGCCGGGGAAGGACATCTCTCCCTTATGGTGCTCAACCGTCATGGACCGTTTGTTCAGCAGCACGCAGAACTCGCCGTCCTTGGGGTACAGCAATATCATTACTGCCGCCGGCATCAGGCCTTCAGCGGCGGCAGTAATCAACTGGCGATTGGCCAGCGCGTTGCGGACTAGGTCGAGGGTGATTGCACCCATTGAGGTTCCATCAGCTACTCAAAGATGGAGTACACCACTTCTTCGATGCTCCGCTGCAATTCGGCTTCGTCAGACAGGGTCCAGACGATGGCGACCTGGCAGGCGCGACGGGCGGGGATGCCCTGCTGCATAAGCCGGCCGGCGTAGATCAGGAGGCGGGTGCTGGCGCCTTCGGCCAAACCGTGTTCACGCAGGTTGCGAATCTTCTCGCCGAGGCGGGCCAGGGCGTGAGCCTGGTCTTCGTCGCAGCCGCTTTCCTTGGCCACAATTTCGGCTTCCACATCGACCGGCGGATAGTCGAATTCTATGGAGATGAACCGCTGCCGGGTGCTGTGCTTCAGGTCCTTCAGGGCGCTCTGGTAATGAGGGTTGTAGGAGATGCAGAGCAGGAAGCGATCGTCTGCCTCGATGATGTTGCCGGTCTTCTCGACTGGCAGGATGCGCCGGTGGTCGGTGAGGGGGTGGATCAGCACGGTGGTGTCTTTACGGGCTTCCACCACTTCATCGAGGTACAGGATTGCGCCGGCCTTGACCGCGCGGGTCATGGGGCCGTCAATCCACCGGGTGCCGTTGGCATCGAGCAGGTAGCGACCCACGAGGTCGCTGGCGGTGAGGTCTTCATGGCAGGCAATGGTTACCAGCGGGACACGAACTTCGCCTTCGCGCATGTCCTGGCCCTCGTTCCGAACCGATGTGATGGGTCGGCCGAGTTTCCAGGCCATGTACTCCACGAAGCGAGTCTTGCCGCAACCGGTGGGGCCCTTGAGAAGGACCGGGATGTGCTGCTCGTAGGCAGCCTCGAAGAGTTCCAGTTCGTCGCCGACCGCGCGGTAGTAGGGCTCGCTGCGGACCAGGAACTCTTCGATGGCGAACTCTTTGAAACTGGGTTCGTCTTCCAGCATTTCGATGTTTGCTTCAACCATTGCCTTGATTTACCTTTCCTTTGACTCGAGCTTGCCACAGAGCTGCCACATCGCGTTCCAATGCGGCCAAATCAGCAGAGTTTTCAACGACCACGTCGGAACGCCCGTTGCGTTCTTCCGCTGGCATCTGCGAGTTGATTCGCTTTCTGGCTTCCTCTTCGGTCATTCCGTTGCGTTGACGCAGGCGTTCGACGACCACGTCGGCTGGGGTGTGCGTTGACCAGACTTCGTCGACCAGCTTATCCCAACCCGCCTCGAAGAGTACCGCGGCTTCCACCACAGCGACCTGGATGCCGTCTGCAGCAAGGCCGGATTTGCGGTCCTCGACCATCCGAGCCATCAACGGATGCATGATGCCGTTGAGCCGCTCGAGTTGGGCGGGGTCAGCGAACACTATGGAGCCCAGTTTGCGCCGATCGATTTCGCCTTCCGTGGTTAATATGTCCTCTCCGAAGGCTGCGACGACCTGCCGCCAGGCTTCGGAGTTCGGAGCGTAAGCCTCGTGGCCCAGCCTGTCGGCGTCGATTATCGACGCGCCCTGCTCGCGCAACAGCTCGGCAACTACGCTTTTGCCACTTCCAATACCGCCGGTTAGACCGATTGTAAGCATGACCGCCCGAATTAATAGACTGCCGGGCATTCTAACAAGGCACTAAACATCGGTCAACTGAAAGGCATCGCAGCAGCCGCGTTCGACGGGCTCGAAAGCCCGCCGGATTGAACCTTTGCGGTCGCTCCAAACCGACCCCGGAAGGACATCGACGCCCCGGTTGGGCTTTCAGTTGTGCGGTTGGGACGTTGCCGGATATTCGTCTGGCGGTGGGAACCAGTATCAAAGACGCGACCGCCGCGTCCATTTTGATAGAATTGGGCGTAATCAAGTAAGGGTTCACCACCAACAGGGGGACGACCATGCCGATCATGAGACTTTACACGGGCGACGACGGGCAGTCGCACATCGAGCAAATCGAACTGGAATCGCATCCGGAATTTGCGGCGATGCAGGCCGCCAAGGGGATTGTTTTCCGTCGCGTCGAGCCGGGATATTTCAGCGACTGGCACTGCGCCCCGCGAAGGCAGTTTGTCATCACGCTGGAGGGCGAGGTTGAAATCGGACTGGGCGACGGGTCGGTGCACCGGTTCGGCGCCGGGCACGTGACACTGGCGGAAGATCTGACCGGCCGCGGACACACGACGCGCGCGGTTGGGGATCAGCCCCGCCTGACGGCAACGATTCCGCTGGACGGCTAGATGTGCTCTTTTTCGCGGGCCGCCGAGCGGTGAGCCCGAGATCCTGGCCATGACGACTTCCACGGTGACATATCCGCCGCGACCGGTAGTCGACCGCAGCGACCTGCCACCCGGCCCGCCGGAGCTGCCCGTCATTGGGCAGACGCTGCGTTACGTTCGCGACCCGATCCGGTTCATGCTGGACTCTGCCGCGTACGGCGACCTGGTTACGCTGTCGGTCAAGCCGGCCCTGCTGCTGATGGTCAACCATCCCGACCTGATTCGCGATGTGGTGGTTACGAACCACCGGCTGGTGGGAAGAGGGCCAAATACGGATGTGCTCAAGTATGCGATGGGCGAGGGTTTGGTGACCGCCGGACCGGTGGAGCACCTGCAGCAGCGGCGGTTGATGCAGCCGCAGTTCCACCGGGGACGAGTTGAAGGCTACGGCGAATCGATGCGTGACTTCGCCGCGCACCACCGGGAAACGTGGACTGACGGGCAGCGCGTGGACATGGCCCGGGAAATGGGGGCGCTGACGCTGAGGGTGGTGGTTAAAACGCTGTTCGGGCTGGAACTGCCGGATGACGTGCGCCGCATCGGCGAGGCGTTCGAACTGATCAACAACTACCTGGTCCGACGGGTGAACCAACCGCCGAAGTTGCGGCGGCTGATGCATCGGCTGCCGGTGCCGTACACGGTGCGTTTCCGGCGGGCCCGGGCGGAACTTGACCGCATGATCTTTGGGTTAATCGCCGAGCGGCGGGAACGATCGACGGGCGAGGACGATCTGCTCTCCCTGTGGCTCGACGCCAGATTGGAGGACGAGGCGGGAGTCGGCCAGCCGCTGACCGATCAGCAGGTGCGCGACCAGACGATCACGATGTTTGCGGCAGGGCACGAAACCACCGCCGTCTGCCTCACGTGGACCTGGTACCTGCTGGCCACCAACCCCGATGCGCAAGCGCGTTTCCACGCCGAGCTGGACGACGTTCTTGGCGATCGGCCGCCGGAGTTGGCAGACCTGGCAAACCTGACCTACACGGATCAGGTTCTCGCGGAATCGCTGCGCCTTTATCCGCCCATCTGGTTCTGGTCGCGCATGGCTTTCCAGCCCTTTGAGCTGGGCGGCTACAGCATCCCGCCGGGCGCGCTGCTGGCGGCGCCGCAGCTGGTGATCCAGCGCGACGCGCGCTGGTTCGACGATCCGCTGGAGTTCCATCCGGAACGGTGGACGGAAGAGTTCCGGGAAGCCTTGCCGCGCTACGCTTATTACCCCTTTGGCGGTGGACCGCGCCAGTGCATCGGCGAGGGTTTCGCGATGATGGAAGCCAAGATGATACTGGCTACCCTGGGGCAGGGTTGGAAGGCCCGCCACGACCCGAGGCACAAGGCCGAGATGCTGCCGCTGATATCGCTGCGGCCCAAGGGCGGGATGCCGTTGTTCCTGGAACGGCGGGCCAACAAATAAGGGCGACCAGACGGTCGCCCTGAATGTTGTATCCGGGACAAATTGGCTGCCCCGCCTGGGTTCGAACCAGGGCTTACAGCTCCAAAGGCTGACGTGCTACCGCTACACCACGGGGCATTCGAAAACATTATAGCATTCGGCCCAATTTCGCCCGTTTCCCGTGCGATATACTGCGGCTGCGAACCAAAATTTGAGAGCAGGTGATGCGTTATGGAAACTGTGGGATTCATTGGACTGGGCAACATGGGCGGGGGCATGTCCGCCAACATACAGCGGGCCGGCTACCCGATGATCGTCTACGATTTGCGCGAGGAGGCGGCGTTGCCCCTGCTGGAAGGCGGAGCCCGTCTGGCGAACACGCCGGCCGAGGTGGCTCAGGCCAGCGACGTCACCTTCACGTCGCTGCCGGGTCCCTACGAGGTGGAGGCGGTATCCACGGGAGCGGAGGGTGTGCTGGAAGGCATGAGGCCGGGCAGCGTGTACATCGACCTGTCGTCGAGCCGGCCGACGCTGATTCGGGAGATCGAGCCGAAGTTTCGGGCGAAGGGGTGTCACGTGCTGGACGCGCCGGTGAGCGGGGGTAAGACGGGGGCGGCGTCGGGGAACTTGGCGGTGATGGTGGGCGGAGACCGTGAGGTGTTCGACCGGGTGAAGCCGATATTGGACGCCTTTGGAGACAAGGTGTTCTACGCGGGTGAGATTGGCGCGGGGAGCGTGGCGAAGCTGGTGCACAACATGATTGGTCACAGCGTACGCCAGGCCATCGCCGAGGGACTGACCCTGGGCGTCAAGGCGGGAGTGGACCCCGAACCGTTGTGGGAGTGCGTGCGACGCGGGGCGTTGGGCCGGATGTCCTTCCTGCATGAGGGGTTGGTGCGGACGATGTTTCGTGGGGAGTTTGAGCCGGCGAGTTTCGCGTTGAACCTGGCCCACAAGGACATCTCGCTGGCCACTGAACTTGCCCGTGAGTATGACGTGCCCATGCCGATGTCGACGCTGGCGCAACAGATCTCGTTGCAGGCCATGAATCGCGGCTGGGGTCAGGCTGACAGCAGCAGCACGGTGCGTCTCCAGGAGGAGCAGGCCGGCGTCGAAGTGCGCGCGCCGCAGGTTGATCCGGAGCGGGCGGCGCGGTTTATCACGACACATCCGGACGCGGAATAGCCGATCCAGGACGGCATAGTTCAGTGCGCGTAGCTTTGGGTTTCGCCTGCGCTGCGCTGGTGGCGGCGTCTCTATCGTGTTTCGGCGGGGAGGTCCTGCCGCTGACTCGGCCCGGGGCGTCGCCCACGCCGGATTTTCAAGCCACCATTAGCGCGGCGCTGGCGCAGATGGAGACGCAAGAAAGGGCGACTCAGTCGGCTGCGCACCAATCGCCGGCGGCCACGGCCGCGACACCTACTCCTGCACTCACGGTGGCGTCGCCGCATTCGGTCGGGCCGACGGCGACGCCAGCGCCGGTGCCCGCGTCAACGCCAACCCCGGTTCCGACACCGACGCCGGAGCCCACCGCAACGCCGGCACCTGCGCCGGAACTGCGGCACATCGACGAAAAGGAGTACATGCTCGGGCTGATCAATGCCGAGCGCCGTAGGGCCGGATTGAACCCGGTAATTTTGGGCGACAACGTCGCCGCTCAAGTGCATGCCGAATCAGCGCTGGCAAACTGCTTTTCTTCCCATTGGGGAATGGACGGGCTGAAACCCTACATGCGCTACAGCGTTGCCGGCGGTTACCAGTCCAACGGCGAAAATGGGCACGGTCTGGATTACTGCATCAGACCGTCCGACGGGTACAGCGCCAACAGCGACATTCGACGGGAAATCGATGAGGCGATGGACGGTTGGATGAGCAGTTCAGGGCATCGCAGAAACATCCTGGATCCGTTCCACAAGCGTATCAACATCGGCTTAGCCTGGGATCGGTACAATGTGGCCATGTACCAGCATTTCGAGGGGGGTTATGTCGAATACGACCGATTGCCTTCGATATCCAATGGCGTCCTGTCATTTTCGGGCATGGCCGTCAACGGCGTTCGTTTCAGCCGTCATGAGGATTTGGGGATACAGATTTACTACGACCCACCGCCGCACCATCTGACCAAAGGGCAGGTTGCGCGCACCTATTGCTATGACAACGGACGCCAGGTAGCCAGTTTGCGATGGCCTTTGACCGGCGGCTATCGCTGGAATACGGAGTCGTTCTCTCAAAACTACGACCCTTGCCCCGATCCCTACGACGTTCCGGCTGATGCGCTAGCTCCGCGTTCGCCCGCAGAAGCGCACCAAGCCTGGCAGGAGGCGTACAACGCCAGTCAATCCCGCGAGCCTCAACCCATTACCGTCCCCTGGATCACCGCCTCGGAATGGACGGCCAGCGGCGCGTCGTTCGCCGTGAAAGCAGACGTCCGCGATATCCTGAACCGGCACGGCGACGGCATTTACACAGTGATGGTGTGGGGAGACTTGGGCGGAGCCAGAGAGGTCATCTCGCAGTATTCAATCTTCCAAGGTGTGACCCCTCCAGACACGTACGATCCGGGAAATTGGTGACACACCCGGAGTTGCGTTCGCGATATGAAACCATCTGACGGGGTCCTCGCTCAGTTGCCCAACCTCCGCAGTTGCCCGGAGACGATATCCACGAAGAGGACGAGGACGAGGTACCAGAAGAGGATCAGCGTGACCTCGGTGAATTTGAAGTGGCTCATTGCCAGGCGGAACTCGGTTCCCAGACCGCCGGCGGCCACGAACCCGACCACAATGGTGGTGCGGATGATAACCTCCCAGCGGTAGAACAGGTAGGTGATGAACTTCGGCAACGCCTCGGGGAGCACGCCGTAGAGCAGCACCTGCATCCGGCCGGCTCCGGTGGAGCGCAGCGCCCGCATGGGTCGGGTGTCCAGTCCCTCCACGATTTCCGAGCCCAGCTTCCCGAGGATGCCGCCGTTGTGTATGGCCAGGGCGATCACGCCGGGCAGGGTTCCCTGCGTGAAAACGAACACCAGGATCATGGCCCAGACCAGTTCCGGAACGGCGCGGCTGACGGTGAACAATCCGCGCACCAGGAAGAAAGGCGCCGTCCAGAACGGTGACCGATAGGGGGCGAGGCTGCCCATCATCACGTTGCGCGCGCCAAACATGAACAGGGCGAGCGCTCCCAGGGCGGCGAGACCGGCGGCGGCCACGCTCATGGCGAGGGTTTCGCCGGCGAGGCGCGCTTTCTCTGCCCATTCGTCCGGATTGTAGAACGCCGGGGAGGCTGAAGATTCGGCGCCGACCATCCCGCCGGCAAAGTCCGCAGCCCTCGCGACCGAGTCCAGGGAGAACACATTCCGGCTGGGGAAGTTGTCATCGCCGATGATCGTCGCCCACGCGGCCAACGCCATCACAAAGGCGATTACCGCGGAGGCGGCGAGGAATCCGATGCGGCGCGCCGGTGCGATGGGCGCCGTCGCGCCGCCACGGGCTACCGGTTCCCCCCGTCCGTATTGGGCGGCCATGAGCCTAGCCCTGCTCGATGGCGACGCGGCGCCGGACCAACGAACTCCACAGGTCCACCACCAGCACCAGCGCGATGAGGAAATAGATGAACGTCCACATTCGGCTGTAGTCAATGTCCTGGAGGGAAATCTGGATGTTGTGGCCGAGACCGCCCAAGCCGACGAAGCTCAGGATGGCCGCGGACCGTATCCCGCATTCCAGGCGGTAGAAGGTATAGCTGAGCATGTCGGGCAGGGCCATGGGCAGACGACCGAACCAGAACACGCGCCATTCGGATGCTCCGGTACTCCGCAGGGCGCGCAGCGGCGCTTCCGGGACGTCCTGCAACAGTTCGGCGTAGATCCGGCCCAGGATGCCTCCGTAGGGCAACCCCAGCGCCAACACGCCGGCCATGGGCGACAGACCGAGGGCCGCGACGAAAAGCCAGGCCCACACCAACTCGTGGATGGAGCGGAAGACCGCCAGCGCAAAGCGCGCTGACGAGATGTTCCACCGGCGGGTCCAGGGGGAGCGAACCACGGTCCCGGAGCCGATGATCCCCAACGGCAGGCCGATGGCCAAAGCCACGGTCATGCCAGCCCAGGCGTAGGCGAGGGTGGTCCAGGTGGAGCGTGCCCCGATGGACAGAACGTCCAGGTCCAACTGCGGCTGGATCGCCGCCGCCAGGATCTGCCCGACGGCACGGACGCCACCGGCGTTGATCAGGCCATCACCCCATCCGACCCCGGTCAGGCTGATGGCGAATGCGATAAGCAATATTGCGGTTAGCGCGCCGCGGCCTCCGAGGGAATCCGCGGTTGCACGCTCATTCATCCCTCAGACCCTCCAGCGCGTAGAGGGCGTTCAATTGATCGTCGGTGACGAGGTGGGAGGGCAGGTCGAATTCGCGTTCGCCGTTGCGGAGGCCGATCAGGCGTCCGAAGTAGGTTCGCGCCACGTCGGTGGAATGGACGGTGGCAACCAGGGTTTTCCCGGCCTGGCAGGCGGCTTGAGTCAGGATACCCATCACCTCCTCGGCGCGCGCCGGGTCCAAAGATGACACCGGTTCGTCGGCGACGATGATGGCCGGGTCCTGCACCAGGAGGCGGGCCACGGCCACCCGCTGCTGCTCACCGCCGGAAAGAAAGCCGGCCCGCACCCGCGCGCGATCGCTGACGCCCACGCGTTCCAGGGCGGTCATCCCGACCTGACGGTCCTGGGGCCACACCAGCGATATAACCGATTTAAGAAGGCCCCAATCGCCCAACCGGCCGGCCAGCACGTTCTGGAGGGAAGACAGGTTGGGAACGAGGTCGTACTGCTGGTGGATCATGCCCACCTCGCGCGCCAAATCGCGGCCGGGATGCAGGTCGGCCAGGTCTTTGCCGCGCAGGTGGATTGATCCTTCGGACGGCTCCAACTCGCCAGCCATCATGGACAGCAGCGTGGTCTTGCCGCTGCCGCTGGGCCCCAGGAGCGCCACGGTCTCGCCGGGCTCGATGGCCAACGAGAGCGGACGAACGGCCTCGACATCGCCGTAGGTTTTGCCCGCGCCATTGACCAGGATGGCGGGACGGCTATTGTTCGGAGATGAGGCCGAGGTCGCGGGCGATATTTTCGATGGGGAGGTAATTTTCATTGGAAGTAGGAATGAACCGGTCGGCCTGGAAGGCTTGCATGATTTCCTGATCGCGGCCGCCGTTGGCGGCGTTCAGCTTGAGAAGGGCATCGACCACACGTTGCGTAAATCCCTCGCCGTAAACATCGTCCAGGCCAGGTCGGACCACCCAGTGGTAGTCGACGTAGCCGGGGGAGGTGTAGAAGGCGCCGACGCGGGAGGTGTCAACGTCGCCCTTTTCCAGGCGGGTTTTCCACACGTTGGCGTTGAGGGCCCCGGCTTCGACCGCGCCGGCCTCGACCTGCTTCCAGGTGGCATCGTGCGATCCGCTGTAGGCCACGCTCTTGAAGTCGGCCTCCGGCGTGATGCCTTCCTCGGCCAGGAAGTAACGGGGCATCAGGTTGCCCGAGGTCGAACTTTCGCTGCCGAACGTGAAGGTACGCCCTTTGAGATCTGCCAGCGCGGCAATTCCCGAGTCAGGGGCGGCCACCAAAACCGACGTGAAGTTTTCATCAGTGCTCCGCTGGGCCACGGCCTGGGAGCCCGGAACCGCGAGGCGCGCCTGCACGCCGGTCAGACCGCCGTACCAGGCCAGCTGGACATCGTTGTTGTCCCATCCCGTGACTAGGGCGGCGTAGGATTGGGACGGGAGGTAGCGAACCTCGACTCCGGTTTCCTCTCCGATGTGTTCGGCGAGAAGGTTGAATCGAGCCTCCAGGACCGCGACGTCCTGGTCGGGAATGCCGCCCACGTAGAGGACGGGTTGCGGATCTTCCGCGCAGGCGGTGACCGCCAGGAGGACTGAGATCAGGAATACAGCGGCGCTGAAGCGCGCCAGGAATCGTTGGAGCATGTTGGTTTCACCGTCATTCTTGGGAAGGCGTCCTCAAGCGCCCATTCATTCAGGGGAAGACGGGAAACGCGCGCGCAGCGATAAAGGGGACTTAGCAACTCACCCGGCGCACGATACACCCGCCCACCACTCAACCCGGAGTGGTCGGCTGGGCGTTCAAGTGAATCCGGAGCCCGCGCTGCACATACGATCAAGAATGATAACCAGCGTGCGCGGCGGCGTCAACGCGAGACGGCGCCAGCGACCCGATCCGGTTACGCGCTGGTCCAGTGTGACCGGCCGGGTCCGCCAGCGTGAAAGGCGGACCGCAGGGCCTGCCGATGGGATTACCGGAAATCCGCTGCAGACGGGAAGGCGGCCAACAAAGGCGAGACCGTATCGATGGTTGCTGAACCGATGCTGTCGATTGAGGGGCAGCCGCACATGCCCATGGTGGCGTCCAACTCGTCACGCAGCATCTCGAGGACGGCAGCGACCCCAGGTGAGCCGTCAACCGCCAGACCCCAGAACAACGGGCGTCCGATCAACACCGCACGCGCGCCGAGAGCGACCGCCTTGAAGATGTCGGTCCCGCGCCGGACGCCGCCGTCCAGGTACACCTCGGCGTTGCCGTTGACGGCGTTCACCACCTCGGGCAGCACTTCGATGGTGGCCGGGGTGGTGTCCAGATAGCGCCCGCCGTGGTTGGAGACTATGACCGCCTTCGCGCCGTTTTCAGCGGAAAGACGGCCGTCCTCCCCGGCCATGATGCCCTTGACGACCACCGGAAGCGAAATGTTGGACGCGAACCATTCGAGGTCGTCCCAGGTGGACGCGACGTCCCTGATGTCACTGGGCCCGGCCGGCGCGTCGGCGGCGAACTTCCAGGTGTGAGTGCCCAGGTCCAGTTGGGCATAGTTGGGCGATTCCGCGCCAACGTAATCGTTGCGGATGTTGCGTTCGCGCTTGGGCTTGATCTTGGCGTCCAGGGTCATGCAGATGGCCGAGTAGCCGGCTTCTTCGGCCCGGGCGGCCATCTCCAGGGTCAGGCCGCGATCCTTGAAGAAATATTGCTGGAACCACAGCGGGCCGGACGCGGACGCGGCCACGTCCTCCAGGGTGCGCGAGGCGTGGGAACTGAGCACCATTACCGTGCCCATCTCGCCGGCGGCCTTGACCGTGGCGATTTCCGCCTCGGGGTGTGCGGCGCTGTGGTTGCCGGCGGGATCGAGCATGACCGGGAGGGCGATGTCCTGACCCAATACCGTGGTGGCCATGGACCGGTTTTCGACGTCTACCATCATGCGCGGACGCAACATTATGGAATCGAACACAGCACGGGTGCGTCGGATGGTGATCTCATCGGTGGCGCCGCCGGCGATGAAATCGTAATGTCCCTGCTCGATGCGCTCTTTGGCGATCTGCTCGTACTCGAAAATGTTGACGGGTTCCGTGGCCATGGCGTTTACCTCAAGGCTGGGTTGGAGACCTGGTGAAGAATTGGCCGCCATTATACATAGCAGGGCATGATCCCCTGGTCGGATTCGGTTGCTTTGCCACCCTATTGGCGGTACCGGCGAAGGGTGGCGCTGCGGTTGCTTGACCACCCTACATGCCCGTGCTAGCCTCGCAACAGGAGAAAGCCGGAACGGCCGGGTGGCCGCCGCGAGCGATGGTCAGAAATGGTTTTCGTCTCGGGGAGGAAAGTCCGGGCTCCACCGGACGGGGTGCTGGGTAACGCCCAGGCTCCGGCGCGGGCAACCGAGTCGGGGACGGAAAGTGGCACAGAAACATACCGCCGGCCTGTCGTCGACGGGCCGGTAAGGGTGAAATCGGACGGTAAGAGCGTCCGGCCGCGTGCGGTGACGCACCGGCGGCCAAACCCCACCTGGAGCAAGGCCAAATAGGGGGACTATGGGTGTCCGGCCCGTCCCCGGGTTGGCCGCTTGACCCCAGCGGCAACGCTGCCCCGACTGACGGGGCGATGCGGGTCACACCGCATCGGGGCTAGATAGATGGTCACCGTCCGCTTCATGCGGATACAGAACCCGGCTTACAGGCCGCCCGGCATTCTCCATTTCCGCATCGCAAACGTCACGCGCCCTGATGCGTACCCACATTCGGAAGTCGTCAGAATCAGGATAGAACCTCCGCTCCTCCATACCCAGTTTGTGCAAACCTGTCGTTGCGAGGAGCGGAGCGACGTGGCAATCTCGTTGACGTAGCGACGATCCCGGCCACAACGAGATTGCCACGCTGCGCTCACAATGACAAACTGGGTACGCGTGAGCCACACGCCGCACGGCGCCACATCCCAACAGGACACGGAGGACGACATGGTCAGGACCAACCGAGCCAAAGCCAAGCTGCTCGCCGGCGAAATCGCGGTCGGAGGCAGCGTTAATTTTTACGCGCCGATCGTGGTCGAAATGTACGGGGTGCTGGGATTCGATTGGGCGTGGATCGACTGTGAGCATGGTTCGTCCAATGATTCAGAATCGGAAAACATGATCCGCGCGGCCGAACTGCACGACATCACCCCGGTGGTGCGGGTTCCCAACGCCGAGCCATCGACCCTGTTGCGATTCCTGGATCGGGGCGCGCAGGGTCTCATCGTGCCGCATATCAACAACCGTGAAGAGGCCGAGGCGGTGGCGCGGGCGTCCCATTACTATCCCATGGGTGACCGGAGCAGTTCCACCGGTGGCCGCACCAACCGGCTGGGCAGCGGGCTGCCACCGTCCGAGTATTACGAGGCCGCCAACCGGGAAACGCTGGTGATCTGCATGGTGGAAACCCCGGAGGCGGTGGCCAACGTGCGCGAAATCGCCGCCGTGGACGGGGTCGACGCGATACTGGTGGGCAGCAGCGACCTGACACAGGCCATGGGCATGCCGCCGCAAGCCGACGTTGACGCTGCAATTTCGCAGGTGATTGACGGGACGCTCGCAGAAGGCAAGATCATCGGTGTCGCCGGCGCGGGAATGACGGTGGACAACGTGGAGCGGTTCCGTCATTTTGCCGAGCGTGGTGTCAAGCTCATGTCGGTGAACCTGCAGGACTTCGTACGGCAGAGCGCGGGGCGGTTCCTGGCGGAGATACGCAGTTAATGAGCTTGGACAGACAGGCGCAAACGATGCGCACTGAGGCTCTCTACCTGAATGGCATCTTCCGCGAAGTGCTGGACGACATCGCCAACATCCACGAGAATCGCCCCAACCTCCAACTATTCTTGCAGCCCTACACGGAGTCGCCGATAACCCATCTCCGAGACAATCCTCCGGAAAAGCTCGACCCGGTCCGGCTGTACGCATCCACAAGCAACGATTTGCGTCACGTGAGTTTTGTAGCGGACATCATCAGGTGGGAGGACAAGACAACCATCGCACCAGACCGTCGGGCCAGGATCAAGAAACGGTTGGCGGATTATCAACCCACAGAGGAAGGCCTCTACAATGTGCCAGAGCACGGGATCAGTCGAAACTTGATATGCGTGCTGCGGATGAAACGGCTGGACGCGCCCTTTGCCGTGGGTCAACTTATAAAGACCGATAATAGCGAGCCTCTTGGCGTACGCGCAACGGCAGGTGGGTGGGCATACGTATTCACCCGACCCGACGACGCGCCGGCAGCAGCCGCGGAGTCGACCGGTTAACGGATTAGTCGGTTGGTCGTGCTACCGGTGCATGGCGACTTGAAATGAGAATTCTGCATTTCTCAGACCTGCACATCGGTGTAGAGAACTACGGCCGCACCGACCCGAACACCGGTCTGTCCACGAGGCTGGGCGATTTCCTGGATGCGCTGGATGAACTGGTAGAGTTTGCCCTGGCAGACGGGGTCGACGTTGTGGTCCTGGCGGGCGATGCGTACAAGGGACGCGACCCGACACAGACCCACCAGCGCGAGTTTGCCCGTCGGTTGCTGCGGCTTTCGGACGCTGGCGTCGCGACGTTTCTGCTGCCGGGCAACCACGACCTGCCGGCGGCCACCGGACGGGCTCACGCTGTCGAGATATTCTCAACGCTCCAGGTGCCCAACGTGTACGTGGGCGCAAGCCTGCAGACGTATACCGTTCCGACTCGGGCGGGTCCGCTGCAGGTGCTGGCGGTGCCGTGGCCGTCGCGCGGAGCGATGCTGGCGCGAGAGGAGTCCCGGGGACTGGGCATCGAGGAGATTCGCGCGGAAACCGAGCGTCGCATGACCATGGCCATCGCCAGCCGCGCCCAGGGGATCGATCCGGACGTGCCGGCGATACTGGCCGGACACGTCACGGTGAACGGCGCTACCGTTGGGTCGGAACGCTCCATGATGCTGGGCAACGACCACGTGCTCAACGTGAGCGCGGTGCAGCGTCCGGAACTGGAATACGTCGCGCTGGGTCACATTCACAAGCACCAGGTGCTCCGGCCGGCCGGTGGTGACGGGCCGGCGGTGGCGTACTCCGGCAGCCTGCAGCGCGTGGACTTTTCCGAGGAGTCGGACGACAAGGGCTTCTGCGTGGTGGACATCGACCCCAAAGCTCCGCAAGGCCAGCGGCTGACGGACTTCCGGTTCCAGAACATCGCCGCCCGCCCCTTTGTCACCGTGGACGCCGCGGTGCCGGAGGTCGAGCAAAACCCCGCCGAGTTCGTGGCCCGGGCGATTTCACGGCGCCAGGTGGCCGGGTCAATCGTGCGGTTGCGGATCAAGCTGTCCTCGGAACAGTCCGCCAAGCTGCGGGACGCGGACCTTCGCCCGTCGTTATCAGCCGCGCATTACGTGGCGAGTATTTTCCGAGAGGTAACTGACGCCGAACGGCGGCGGATCTCAGTGGAACCTTCGGATCTACAGCCCATGGCGGCGCTGAAGCTTTATCTGGAGAGCCGGGGTTTCAGCGCGGAAAGGCGAGACCATCTGCTGGCGCGCGCGGAGGAACTGCTCGCCTCGGTCGGGACGGACGCGGAGCAGTGACCTCGCGCGGAGAACATATCGGTTCCATCGTGGACGTGCCCGGACTCGCGGCGGGTCACTGGACCGATGCAGCAGCAGCGACCGGCTGCACGGTGATCCTGAGCACGGATGGCGCGGTGGGCGGTGTGGCCGTGCGGGGCGGGTCTCCGGGGACACGTGAAACCGACCTGCTGGACCCGATCCGGCGGGTCGACCGCGTGCACGCGGTTTTGCTCAGCGGAGGAAGTGCCTTCGGACTGGCCGCCGCCTCCGGCGTGCAGCAATGGCTGGAGGAGCGCGGGATTGGCTTCGAGGCGCCGCACGGACCTGTCCCTATCGTACCGGCGGCGATACTTTACGACTTGGGCGTTGGCAGGTCCGACGTGCGTCCCGACCCGGCGTCGGGTTATGCGGCGTGTGAAACATCGGATGCGAACACAATGGAACGCGGCTCGGTTGGAGCCGGGACGGGCGCGACCGTCGCCAAGGCGTATGGGATTGAGGGAGCGGTGAAGGGAGGCATTGGCTCCGCTTGTTGCGTGCTGCCGGACGGTGTCTCGGTGGGCGCGGCGGTGGCGGTCAACGCGTGGGGCGGGATATTCGATCATCGTGACGGCGGCCTCATTGCCGGTCCGCGCGTGGCTGACGGTTCGATGAATGATCCCATAGAAATTATGTTAACCGGCGGGCCCCCTGTACGGTCGGCGGCATTGACCAATACCACCATTGGCGTCGTGGCAACGGACGCGAAGCTGGACAAGATGCAGACGAATTTCGTGGCATCCGCCTGCCACGATGGGTTGGCGTTGACCATTCGGCCGTGCCACACGCCCAGCGACGGCGACACGATGTTCTGCCTGGCAGCCGGTCAGAATTCGACTGCCGCGAACCTGACGGCCATCGTCACGGCGGCCACTCACGTGACCGCGCTGGCGGTTTTGGACGCTATTGGATCAGCCCGGGGATTGGCGGGTATACCGGCGGTGATGGAGTTGAGGGATGGTCAGGCCTGACGACGTTACGATCGGTTTCGTGGGAGCGGGAGTTCTCGGCAGCGGGCTGGCGTTGGCGTTGAGCGCGGCCGGTTGGCGGGTCGACGCAATCGCGAGCCGGACGCACGCCAGCGCCGAGCGCGTGGCAAGCCTGATTGATGGGTGTGCTGCCCTGGAGAGCGCGCAGCGGGTTGCGGACGCGTGCGATCTGGTGTTCATCACGACCCCGGACTCGGCGATATCCGCGGTGGCCGGGTCGGTGCGCTGGCGGCAGGACCAAGGCGTGACGCATTGCTGCGGCGCGGCGTCGACGGAGCTGTTGGCCTCGGCGCAGGATACCGGCGCGGCTGTGGGAGCGATGCACCCGTTTCAAACGTTTGCGGCCATCGCGGGGCCGGATCAAGCGGCCGAACGGTTGCAGGGAGTGACCTTCGCAGTTTCGGCGACCGGCTGGCTCGCGGAGTTTTTGCCGAAACTGGCTGCTTCGCTGGGCGGGAGCGGCATCGCCATCCCTGAAGGAATGCGTCCCCTGTACCACGCCAGCGCGGTGTTGAGCTGCGGGTATCTAGCAACGCTGTTGGACGCGGCAGTCGGGTTGTGGACGAGCATGGGGTTCGCGCAGGAAGACGGCATCCGGGCCGCGGTGCCGTTGGCGCGGGCCACGATAGAGGCCATCGAGCGACAGGGTCCGGGCAACGCGGTGACCGGTCCGGTAGTGCGCGGCGACGCGGACACGGTGGCGGCGCACCTGGAACTGCTGTCGCAGCACGCGGCGCATCTGCTCCCTCTTTACCGCCAGTTGACGGAGGCATCGCTTCCCCTCGCCCGGGCCAAGGGAATCGCGGAACCGCAGTTGGCCCAATTGAGGCGGACAATCGGCGCGCCGGACTGATAAAATCGCGGCACGATGGCGATTACGATTCGACAATTAGCCGAGATGAAGCGGGCCGGGGAGAAAATCCCCATGGTTACCGCGTACGACTACACGGCCGCCCGCATCGCCGATGCCGCGGGGATTCCCATCATCCTGGTGGGTGACAGCCTGGGCATGGTGGTGCTTGGCTACGATTCCACCGTACCGGTGACCATGGACGATATGGTCCGGCACGGTCGCATGGTGAGCCGCGGGGCATCGGAAGCCCTGGTGGTAGTGGATCTGCCGTTCATGTCCTATCAGGTCGATGCCTCAGAGGCGCTGCGCAACGCCGGCCGGTTGATGCAGGAAGGCGGCGCGCACACCGTGAAGATGGAAGGCGGCGTCCCCATAGCGGGCACCGTGCGGCGCATGGTGGATGCCGGCATACCGGTGATGGGTCACATCGGGTTGACTCCGCAATCCGTTAACGCGTTGGGCGGCTACCGGGTGCAGGGTCGAACCAAAGCGGCGGCGCGGCGCTTGCTGGACGACGCGCTGGCGTTGCAGGAGTCCGGGGCGTACTCGGTCGTGCTGGAGTGTGTGCCGGCGCCGTTGGCCAAGGCGATCACCGAACGGCTGACCATTCCCACCATCGGGATCGGAGCGGGTCCGCACTGCGATGGGCAGGTGCAGGTGTTCCACGACATGCTGGGTCTCTTCCCTGATTTCGTGCCCAGGCACGCCCGGCAGTATGCCGAACTGGGTGCCGACATGACCAAGGCCTTCGAGCGGTATGCGGAGGAGGTAAGGACTGGCGCGTTTCCGTCGGAAGCGGAGAGCTTCACGATGAACGAGAGCCTGCTGACCGACCTGCTGGATGGCTAGTGCAGGTCATCGAGAGAATGGTAATCGGGAAGTCAGAGCCAACGCTTTTGATGTCCTGATCCGTCGCAACGGCTGGTTCCTGAGGACGTTCTACACCCCGTGATGCTCCCTTGCCGGGTTGCTCAGTTATGCCCGGGTAACGACGGCGGAAAACTCCCCGCTAGCATGGCCCGAAATTGCTATAATCGTGATCGTCGCCGCTGCGGTGACGGTTGGAGTTGCATTCCCGTTGCCGTTCGGCTTCGTGGAGGGGATACCCATGGTTCTGGCCAAGTTGTACCGTGACTCGGTGCGTCAAGAAGGCCGTGAAGAGGGTCGTGAGGAAGCCCACCGAGCGTGGGAAGCCTGGAACGAACGCAGGGAAGCGGCAGAACGCGATGGCCGGATGTTCACGGAACCGCCGCCCTCTCGGAACGGAACCCGTGAAGAAAACTCCGACTAGCTGAAAACGCGGAAGGATGAGTAGCAAATGCCCAAACTTGAAGGAAAGACAGCCATCGTCACCGGAGCCAGCCGTGGTATCGGGGCGGAAATCAGCAAGTTGTTCGCTGCCGAAGGGGCGCGAGTGGTTTGCGCCGCGCGCACGGTCAACGAGGGCGACCATCCATTGGAAGGCTCCCTGGCCAAGACGATCGCGGACATCAAGGAGGCCGGCGGCGAAGCCACTGCGGTGGCGGCGAACATTTCGCTCCCGGAGGACTGCGAGCGTCTCGTCGAGGAGACCCGCAGCATCTACGGGCCGGTGGACGTGCTGGTGAACAACGCCGCGCTGACCTATTACCTGCCCATCAAGGATTTCCCCGTCAACCGGTGGATGCGATCCTGGGCCGTAAATTTCCATGCGCCGTTCATTCTGAGCCAACTGGTTCTCGGGGAGATGATCGAACGGCGGTCGGGCAGTATCGTCAACATCTCATCCGGCTCGGCGGTTGGTCCGGGACGCGGGCCATACACCACGCCTGCTAACAACGGCACCTGCTACGGCGCCGAAAAAGCGGCCCTGGAACGCTTCTCGCAGGGGTTGGCGCAGGAAGTGTATGAGTATGGCATTTCCGTGTCGGCCGTGGCGCCTTCGCTGGTGGTGCCCACGCCGGGAACGGTATTCCACCACCTAGTGGAGGGTATGGACGACCCGCGGGGTGAGCCGCCGGAATTGCTGGCGAAAGCCACATTGCTGCTGGCCTCGGAACCGGTGGACAAGGTGACCGGCCGGGTTTGCTACAGCCAGCAGATCCTTCTGGAATTCGGCTGGATCACCGAAGGGCGCGGCTGGGGCGTGGACGACACGCGCGGGCCGGGGAGTGGATACAGCCAAATGTAATCGCCCCCGTGATAAGATGGCCGAAACGTCGGGATCAGGAGATCAGCCATGGAGTTCCAACTCAGCACCGCAGACGCCAGTTTCCAAAGTGATTTGCGGCAATTCATTGACGACGAATATGTTCCGGAATGGGAGCTGGGAGAACGGGGCACCGGTGAGGGAAATTGGGAACGCACGCTGGAAGTGCGTCGCAAGTTGGCCGACCGCGGTTGGCTCACCATGCACTGGCCCGAGGAGTACGGCGGCCAGAAAGCATCGCCTGTTCGCACCGCCATCTTCAACGAGGAGATGACCTACCACCGCGCTCCCGGGCGGGACAACTTCGGCGTCCGGATGATGGGCGCGACGTTGATGATCCACGGCACCGACGAGCAGAAGGCCGAGCACCTGCCGCCGGTCGCCAAGGGTGAAGTCCAGTGGTGCCAGGGGTACAGCGAGCCGGAATCTGGCTCCGACCTGGCGTCGTTGAGCACCCGCGCCATCCGGGACGGCGACGAGTTCGTGATCAACGGCAGCAAGATCTGGACCTCCATGGGTCACCGGGGCGACTGGATCATGCTGCTGACCCGCACCGACACCGACGCTCCGAAGCACCGGGGCATCAGCTTCTTCCTGGTTGACATGAAGACGCCGGGCATCGAGGTGCGGCCGATCATCAACATGGGCGGCCGGCACGAGTTCAACCAGGTGATCTTCGACAACGTCCGTGTGCCGGCCCGCAACATCGTGGGAGAGGAAAATCGTGGCTGGTACGTGGCCGTAACGCTGCTGGACTTCGAGCGGTCTGGCATCGATTACTCGGCGGCGGCTCGCCGGCATTTGGACGACACGCGGCAGTGGGCCGACGGCATACGGCGCAACGGGCAGCCCCTCAGCCAGGAGCCGTGGGTCCGCAACGTGCTGGCCGACCGCTACATCGAGTGCGAGGTGGCACGGCTCATCGCGTACAACGTGGCGTGGATGCAGGGCGAAGGCCTGGTGCCCAACAAGGAAGCGTCCATGTCGAAGGTCTTCGGCAGCGAGACGGTACAACGCACTACGGCGTCGTGCCTGGAAGTCATGGGCATGTACGGCGGGCTGCGCGACGAGAAATGGACCCCGATGGAAGCGGACATGCAGGAGCACTGGCTCCGTGCGTTCTCGCATACCATCGCCGCTGGCACCAGCGAAGTGCAGCGCAACATCATCGCCAGCCGCGGGCTGGGCCTGCCGCGAGGTTAAGAACATGCCGAACACCCCCGTTCTCTATTCCCTCAATTCCGACGGGGTTGCTACGCTCACGTTGAACAACCCCGAGCGCCGCAACGCGCTGTCATCGCCGACGCTGGAGGCGCTCGAACGCCTGCTGGAACAGATCGCTCAGGATCCGGAGGTGCGTGTCGTCGTGCTGCGTTCCGAAGGGCCGGTGTTCAGTTCCGGACACGACCTGAACGAGTTGGTCAACGGCGACGAGGGCGGATACACGACCGTTTTCGAAGCCTGCACACGGGTGATGGAAGCCATACGCCTGCTGCCGAAACCCATGATCGCGCAGGTTCAGGGGCTGGCCACCGCGGCCGGCTGCCAGTTGGTGGCCACCTGCGACATAGCGGTGGCGGCGGACAACGCGGCTTTCGCCACGCCGGGAGTGCAGATCGGACTGTTCTGCACCACGCCGGGCGTCGCGGTGGCGCGCTCGGTCATGCCGAAGAAGGCGATGGAAATGCTGCTGACCGGCCGGCCGATTTCGGCGCAAGAGGCGCTGGAGTTTGGCCTGATCAGCCGGATTGCGCCGCCGGACCAGCTAGCGGAGCAGGTCAGTGAGCTCGCGCGCCAGATCGCCTCGGCCAGTTCGCACACGCTGGCCCTGGGCAAGGCAGCGTTCTACCAGCAGATCGAAATGGACCGGCCGTCCGCCTACCAGTTCGCCAGCAAGGTCATGGTGGACAACCTCCTTGCAGATGACGCGAAAGAGGGCATCTCGGCATTCCTGGAAAAGCGGCAGCCGGTTTGGACCACCTGACGGCACCGAGGCAACTATGGCTTTGAAAGAGTTCATCAAGGAGTCGTTCGACGCCAACTGGGATTGGCTGGTCCGGTATGTGGACGGGCTGACCCAGGAGGAGATCGAGTTCACGCCGAACGAGCAGTGCCACTCCATTGGGTTCATCGTTTGGCACTACGGGCGCGCCCTCGATATGTGGGTGCAATCGCTGGCCAAGCAGGAGCAGCAGCTCTACGAACGGGAATGGGCGCAGCGGTTGGGGTTCGAACCGGAACCGATGAACGTGGGCTTCGGCTACACGGTGGACGACTTGACCGGTTGGCAGTGCCCCGGCAAAGCCCTCCTGATGGAGTATGCTGACGCCGCGCGGAACAACCTGCTGGAATTCTTGGACGGTCACGACGACGAGTCCCTGGTGAACACCCAGATGACGAACCGGCGTGGAGAGAGCATGGCGGTGGCCGACATGTTCCGCCTGCTCATCTGGGAAGTGAACCAGCATGGCGGCCAGGCCGGATACCTGCGAGGCATGCAGAGAGGACTGAACCAATAGGGAAACCCACGCCGAACACCTCGGGGGCGGATGCACATTCGCCCCCGCTTTGCTTATTCAGGAGAGGCACAACCATGACCACCAGCACACTGCGATACCGATACGACCCCCTGCACCAGGACATCATCTGCCGGGAGAGGGCGATTGATGACCTGGCTGCGACCGTGGACGGTCTGGGGGCCAGCCGGGCGATGATCACCTGCGGGCCCACCATCCTCAGCGCGTGCGACGTTGTGCCTCGGGTCCAGGAAGCCCTGGGCTCACGATACGTTGGAACGTATTCAGGCGTTTCGCCCCACGCGCCCGTTGAAACTGTTGAGGCCGGGGCGGCGATGGCCCAGGAAACCCAGCCGGACATCTTCATCAGCGTGGGCGGCGGCAGCACCCACGACACGACGAAGGCCATTGCCGTTCTGCTGGGCGAGGGTGGTGACATCCGCGACTATGCCATCATCTTCGAGCCGCCGGACAAGATAACCGTTCCGCCCACGCCGTCGCCCAAGGTTCCGATCGTCAGCGTGCCCACCACGATGGGATGCGCCGAGTTCAGCCGAGGTGGCGGTGGCGTCACGGATCACGAGCAGGGGCGCAAACTGAGCATCGCCGGAGACGGAGTGACCCATCGCACGGTGGTCATCGACGGTCAGGCGCTGGCGACCACGCCGCTGCGGATACTGGTTTCGACGGCCATCGGACAACTGCGGATCGCCATCGAAACCGTGTATTCCACAGGACACAACCCCATCGGCGATGGAATGGCGCTGCACGCAATTCGCCTGCTGTTCGAGAATCTGCCCCGTTGCCAGGACGGGGACATCGACACGTTGCTGGCCACCAAGACCGCCTGCGCCATGGCTTCGCTGGCGTCATTCGGCGGGCTGGGATTGAACACTGCCACCTGTCATCACGTGGGCGGGCTGTATGACGTGCCCCACGGCGAGGCCAACGCCATATTGCTGCCGCACAGCATGCGCTACAACCTGGACGCCTGCGCCGACCGACAGCGGCTGATTGCTGAGGCCATCGGGGTGGCCAGTTCCACGATGACCGACGAGGAGGCCGGGTTGGCCGCCGCCGACGCGGTGGACGGGCTGTGCCGCGAGCTGGAGTTGCCCCGTACGCTGCGGGAAGTGGGGGTGCCGGAGGACGGACTGGAGTACATCGCCACCGCCACGCTGCAGGACCGCAGCCTGAGCACCAACCCCAAGCAGGTGGTGGACGCGGGGCCGATTATGGAAGTGTTGCGGGCAGCGTACTGATTGGTACGGCTACAGGTTCTCGATCTGCACCGGCTCGACCGGGTCGGCCAGGTCGAACCCGAAGACGCGGGAATAGAAGTACAGCTCCGCTTCCAGCGCGCGCTTGATGTTTTCGGCGCGACGGAAGCCGTGCTGCTCTCCTTCGAAGGGCAGATACGCGCAGGGGATACCCTTGGAGCGAACTTCAGCGTACATCATCTCCGCCTGGTTGGGCGGGACGATGCGGTCCTCGAGGCCCTGAAAAAGGATGATCGGACAGGACAACCCTTCGGTATGGCTGATGGGTGAACGGCTTCGATAGGTTTCTGCGCCCTCGGGATATGGGGAGACCAATCGGTCCAGGTATCGCGACTCGAACTTATGGGTATCCTCGGCCAGGGCGGTGAGGTCGGAGACGCCATAATAGCTGGCGCCGGCGGCAAAGACGTTACGAAATGCCAGCGCGGCCAGGGTCGTGTATCCGCCGGCGCTGCCGCCCCGGATGGCCAGACGATTCCCGTCGGCCAGGTGTTGGTGGACAAGGTGCAGTGCGGCGTTGGCGCAGTCGTCCACATCGACGATGCCCCAGTTACCGTTGAGCAGTTGTCGGTAAGCACGCCCGTATCCGACGCTGCCGCCGTAATCGACGTCCACCACGGCGAAGCCGCGGGAAGTCCAGTATTGGATGGACAGGTCCAGGGCTCCGGATGCTGCAGCGGTAGGCCCGCCGTGGCTCAGCGTTAGCAGCGGTGGCAGCGTGCCGTCAGGCGCGGCGTATTCGGGGTTGCGAGGGGCGTAATACAGAGCATAGGCCGGGCGACCGTCGGTTGACGGGAACTCGATGGTCTGAGTCGGAGAGATGTAGTCCGAAGGCACGTCGACGGTAGAGGACTGCCGCACCGTGTCCCATTCGCGGCTACGGAGGTTGACCCTGATCAGCGACATGGGCCGGCGTGGGTCGCCGGCGATGACGGCGGCGGTGATGCCGGAAACTGCCAGATCGCCGCGCCCCATCTCGCCCGCTGGCACATCGAGCGGCGTCAACGTCTTCGAGTTCGGGTCCAGAACGTTCAGTGACCATGATCCACGGCGGTTGACGGCGCAGACGATGCTGCCATCGCCGGCGAAAGCGTAGGCGCGGGCGCCGAACACCCACTGGGGACGGGCGTACTCCGCGTCGTCCGGATACAGCGCTTCCGGGCCGTTGTGGCCGAGGTGATACAGGTTCCACCAGCCCGATTGATCGGCAACAAAGTGCAACACGCCGTCCGGCGACCATTCGGGCTGGCATACGGAAACCCCGTCGCCGCCGGCCACCAGCGTAGCCTCGCCGAGGGCGCCGTCGTCCAATACCGGCGCGGTCCAAAGAAGCGTACCGTCCCAGGGCATGTTGGGATGGTTCCAGGATAGCCACGCCAGGGTCGACCCATCCGGGCTCAGCCGCGGCGAGGACACGAAATCCCATCCCGAAAACAGGACGGTTTGCTCGCCTGACCCATCGGTGGGAACGGCGGCGATGGCGTTGACGATGTTGTCGGGGTCGGAATGGTCTTCCCGCACGCAGATGAGCCGGCTGCGGTTGCGGTCAAACACGGCGTCGGCGTAACGCAGCGGAGCGTCCGGCGTCACAGGTTCCGGCAGGCCGGCCGAATCGACGCGATAAATTCGCTGGTCGTCGAAGTTGGAGAACCACACGGCGCCGGCATCGGCGATCCAGGCGCCGCCGCCGTATTCGTGGACTCGGGTGCGCGCGTTGAACGGTGCCGGGTTCACGTCGGAGACCGTGCCGTCAGGTTCCATGCGGACTATCACGTAACGTCCGCCTTCCGATGGACGAGATTCGGTCCAGAGGATTGCGTCCCCGTCAATGGATACGCTGCCGATGCCGATGGACTCAGCTACGATGGCGTCGGCGGTGATCGGCGAGCGCCAGGAACCGTAAGGAGCGGTGGTTGGGGAGGCGGGAGTGGTCACGGTCAGTCTCCGTTGGGCACGGCCGGCATGGGATGGTGCGGGGTGTGGATCGCGGCCTACGCCAAGGCAGGCACGGGATGGTGCGGGGTATGGTTGGCGGCCTACGCCACGGCAGGGATGACCTCGGCGGCCACGGTCTCCATGGCGGGGAAGACCACGTCGGGGTCGCCGGAATATGGGGAAACCACGATGCGTGACACGCCGATATCAGCGAAAGCCCGGGCGTTGGCGCGCATCTCGGCGGGCTCGTTTCCCAGGGCGAAACGGCCCGGCCGGCCTCCCTGCAACGGCACGCTGACCGACACGGGGATGGATGCCGGGTCGCGATCGGCGCGTTCGGCTTGCTCGTGGAGGTAGCGCATTCCCTGGGCGAGATCTTCGGGCTGCATTGCCGTCGGATGCCAACCGTCGCCGTGGCGGGCGGCGCGGCGGATGGCGGCGCGGCTGGTCCCGCCGATGATCAGCGGTATACCTTCCGGGCGCACCGGGCGCGGTGAGAAAGCCATGTCAGCGAACTGGAAGAAGCGGCCATCGTGACGCGGATCGTCCTCGCACCACAGGGTCTTCATTATCGCAATCGATTCGTCGGTGTAGGGACCGCGCTCGCCAAAGGGCACGCCCATTGCCTCGATCTCGGTATCGATTACGCCAACGCCGACGCCCAGCGCGACGCGTCCGCCGGACAACTGATCCAGCGTGGCCGCCTGTTTCGCCAGACGCATGGGGTTGTGGTAGGGCAGCACCAGGACGCTGGTGCCCAGGATGACCCGCTGGGTCTGCGCGGCGGCGAAGGTGAGGATGGTCAGCGGGTCGTAGTAGGGCCGGTTCCCCAGGCGTTCGTACACGTAGCTCACGTTGAAAACGTGGTCACTGGCCCACACGGAGTCGAAGCCGAGTTCCTCCGCGCGCGCCGCGACACTCACCACGTCCTGGACGTTGGTGAGACCCTGGTTGTTGGAAAGGGAAAAGCCGATGTTCATGGCGAACCTCGTGGGGGGCGTCGCGTTCAGTCTTCGAAGAAACGGCGGGGATTGTCGACCATCATGGCCTGCACGTCGGCGTCCGTGGCGCCCAACTCGATCAGGCGCGGCAGGACGTTGCGGGTGATGAACAGGTAGCCGTCCGGGTTGAATTCCTCGCGTTCGCGGCGCAGTTCCTCGGATGGCTGGACCACCGGCGTGGAGTGGTCATGGGACAGCATCAGGCGATGGGCCCACCCGGCGTCGACGAGTTGCTTGACCACTTCGGTCCGCGTCTCCCACCTGGGAGTTTCGGGGGTACGGCCGCCGGGATAGCGGTCGAGGCCCAGCCAGACGCCCTCCTCGAGGAGGCCGATCAGGTAGCCAACGTCGGTATCGTCATTGCTGTGGCCGATGTAGACGCGGTTGAGGTCAACGCCCTCTTCCTTCAGGATACGCACCTGCTCTTCGCCGACGCGATCTGGGGACCAGGTGTGGGTGCTGATGCGGGTGCCGGTGGCGTTGCAGGCGCGGGCGGCGGCGCGCAGGATGATCTCCTCGTTGTCGGTGATGCCGCCGCGGTCGCTGGCGACCTTGATGATGCCGGCCTTCACGCCGCTGTCCTCGATACCCTCCTCGATCTCCTTGATGAACAGGGCGGCGACGCGGTCCACGGGAGCGCCCCAGAAGATTCGCGGGACGGCCAGGTGATTGCCCGTGCACGGGATGGCGTGCACACCGGAGCGGCGGCTGACTTCCTGCATCATGTCGACGTCGCGGCCAAGGTCGAAGGTGGTGACGTCGATGATGCTGCGGACGCCGCCGTCATAGGCCTCGGTAAGCGCCGCCGTGGCTGCGTCGGCGATGGCTTGGCGGTCCTGAAAGCCGGGGTAGGTTGCGGCCGCGCCGGCGGCTCCCAGGGTGATGTGCTCGTGACTCAGGGTGAAGCCCATATCGGCGGAGTCGATGGGACCGAGGACGGTATTGACCTGCGACATCTTGCGCCTCCCTTATGTCAAATGAATGATCTCGACGTCGCCCCAGTGCTGTTGAAAATGCTCGGCAAGGAGCCGACGGTGGCACCGTTCGGGCTGGTCCTCGCTGCACAACAGGCAACTGTCGGCGATTATATCCTGCGGAATGGCGGCCCGGACGAGCCGGCGTTCGATGATTGAGTGGTATATCGGTTCGTATTCATCCCACGTTATGTCGCGTTTCCGGTAGCCGTCCAGCAAGGCATCCGTAGGCGACAGGCGGGGGAGATGGACGTAGTCCATGCCGCAGAGTTCCTGGAGGAACCACGGCAGGTCGCTCTTCTTGGACCAGCCGGCCAGGCCGGAAGTGTTGCGCAGGCGAATATCGACCACACGCGTGGCGCCGGACTCGCGCAGCAGCCCGAAGAAATGGGCTGCGGACTTGCGGGTGAATCCGATGGTGTAGAGTTTCACGATTTGAGCCGCTGATCGCTCATTGTTGCGACCTCCACACTCGTTACGCTCATGTCAAGCAGATTTGATAGTGGCGCTGCCAACTCAGCCATCCAGTTTGAACTCTTGCTCCAATACGGCGTACGCCTCCTCGAATGTCATGACTACCTCTCCCGGAGTCCGTCGAATTCAAATGGCCGCGTGCGTGTCAATCGGAGGATGCGGCATCCGCCACGGCTTTGCGTTCCACCCGGCGGCGGTAGTCTGCCTCGATGTCGAGCCAGAAATTAGCGTCCAAGCGGAACTCGCTCCCAAAGATGGCAGCCAGCGTAGAGTCGATAGGGGCGTTGCCGGCGATGATACTTTCGATAAGATCGGTAGCCAGGGAATGGCGGCGGGCGAATTCAGCGGGGGTCAAGCCTTGCGCTTCAATGTGGTCTAGCAGGACGTAACCCGGAGGGGTCGCGTAGTCAGGACAATATGGGTACTTTCTTTTATTCTTTCGATCCGCCATTTCCGTGCCTCCCGCTAGTGGTAGTCTAGCACTTCGATGATGACGATGGCCGTTACCAGGTCGGTTTCAATACCGCCATCGGATCGGCGAGGGACCGGGTCATGGTCCGGCACGAACAACAACCGATATTGGCGGTCAATGTCAACCGCATACTGTTCACCGCGATTACCTGCCAGCTGATGTCGGCGTTCCGGAGGTGTGGTTGGAACTTGTGACAGCGTGGCCTGTCGGCGCAACACTACCAACCGGGCCAATATTGACTGTGCCCGACGACTGCCGAAAGTCCGTATAAGGTCCGATTCGCTATGGAACAGCCGATGCAGCCGGCTAGTTCTAAAGCTTACTTCCATTGCCGCCAGCGGTATCTTAATTCTGTTGATTGTCCAGTTCCAACATTTGCCACGCCGACCGCAGGTAGGCGATGGCAGCGTCGGTGTTGAGGTGGTCATCGGTGTCGCGGAGGCGCCCCTCGGCGTCGATGCTCACGGCGGACCATTCGGGCAGCAGGGGCGACAATAGTTGTTCGATGTTGCTGGCGTGGAGGCCCCCGGCAACCACCAGGCCCAACTCGGGAGCGGCGGCGTGGATAGCTTCGAGGTAGTCGGCGGAGCGTGCGGCGTCCAGCGGGAGGCCCAGGCCCTCGGAGGCGTCAACCAGCACGTCGGTCACCAGCCCGGAGTATTCGGCGCAACGGCGGGCCAGCGCACTCGGGTCGTGATTGGTGGATTCCATGGCTTCTCGACCTGCCTGAAACACGATTCGCGACGGATGGAAACGCTCACGGTACTGCGCCAATGCGTCGGGGTCGGGCCAGGGGGCGCCGCGGGTGGCGTTGATCTGGACCCCGTGGCAATTGGGGCCGCCGATCTCGGTGGCGCGGCCCAGGGCATCCGCCAGGTTCACGCCCGGGGGCGGCCGGTAGTGGACGAGGTTGAGGCAACGGTGGTCGTCGGAGAAGATGCTGGCGATGGCATCCGGCGCGGGGCAGCGGTTGGGCGCGTCACTTGCGTCCCCAGACAACAGCGCGTTGCTCAGGAGCACGCCGCACATCAGCAGTCGGTTGGGCTCCGCCGGCACTGATTCCAGGACGGCGTCGGCCTCGCTGCGCGAACAGAAGCCGGTGATGCCGATGTACGGCGTCATCGGCGGCGCGCCGTGCTGTGCCATGAGGACGCCTGGATTCCTGCTTTCGCCGGAATGACGGGCCGGCAAGCAGGGATGACGCGCCGGTAAGCGGAAACGACGGGCTGTTTCATGTGATAGTTAGACGCCCAGGCCCAGTTGTTCCGCAGCCATCTGGCGCAGCAGGTATTTTTGCACCTTGCCGCTGGAGGTCATCGGATAGCCGTCCACGACGACCAGGTGGCGCGGTATCTTGAAGCTGGCCATTTTTCCGCGACAGAAACCTTCCAGGTCCGCGTCGGTGATGGCCTGGCCCGGCTCGACCACCACGCAGGCGCAGCCGACCTCGGTCAGGCGGGCGTCCGGCACGCCGATCACCTGCACCTTGTTGACCGCAGGATGTTCCAGCAGTAAGGCCTCGACCTCCGTCGGGTCCACGTTCTCCCCGCCGACCTTGAGCATGTCCTTGTAGCGTCCCATGAACCGGATGCTGCCGTCGTCGCGCATGGTGGCCACGTCGCCGGTGTGGAACCAGCCGTCGTCGTCGATGGCCTCGGCAGTGGCGTCGGGACGCTTGTAGTAACCCTGCATGACGGCGTAGCCGCGCACCAGCAACTCGCCGACGGTCGACGGGGGCAGGGTTTCGCCCGTTTCGGGGTCGATGACCCTAAACTCGTAGCCGGGCAGCGCGTGGCCGCTTTCAACACAGCGGTCGTCCTCGGGGGCGTCGAGGAAGGTTCGGGTGGCGCCAACACCCACCTCGGTCATGCCCCAGGCCGACAGCGACGGGCAGAGCTTCTCCTGGGTCAACCGGGCGGTCGGCTCGCTGGAGGCCATGCCGACAGCGAGCAAGATGGTGCGCAGGCTGCTCCGGTCGATGCGGTCGATGCCAGGGTGGTGGGTCAGGTCAAAGAAGTGGGTGTCGAACCCGTTCATCACGGTGGCCCGTTCGGATTCGAGAAGGCCCAGCACCTCGCCAGCGTCGAACATAGTCGTCAGTACAATGCGAGCGCCGGTGACCCACGACATCAGTGGCCCCTCGTACAGGCCAAAGCAATGGAACAGCGGAAGGTACATGAGGATGACGTCTCGGGACGACATCGCCATGCGGTTGGCGGCGTCGGTAATGGTACGGATGGGATTGTGGCAGTGCATCACGCCCTTGGGGAACCCGGTGGTGCCGGACGTGTACATCAGCAGGAAGGTGTCGTCAGGGCTCACGCCAGCCTCGCGGTGAGGCAGTTCAGAGGCGGCCACCTCATCGGCGCCGGCCAGCATGGCGTCCCAGTCGATTGCGCCGGAAGGGTGGTTTTCGCCAAGTACGATGACGTTGCGTAGAGCTGGGAACGCGGCCGGGCGAATGTCGCTCGCATCGCCGGTGTCGATCTCCGGAGCAACTTCGCGGAGCATGTCCAAGAAGTTGACGGGCCCGGAGCGGTCCATGAGGATGAGGGTGGTTGAGTCGGAATGGTTGACCAGATACTCCATGTCGGAGGTGCGGAAACGGGTGTTGATGGGCACCAGGACGGCCCCGATCTTGGCCACCGCTCCAAACAGGAAGAGCCATTCCGCGCGGTTGGGCATCCACAGGGACACCTTGTCGCCGGGCTGGACGCCCAGGTTGATCAACGCCCGGGCCACCCGGTCCACCTCGGCGCGGAATTCGTCGAAGGACCACCGACGCCCCTCGTACATCAGGGCTTCGCGGGGGCCGAACCGTTCAGTGGCCTGGTTGAGCAGGTCTCCAATGGTCTGCTTGGGAAACCAGTCGGACATGAGGATGCGACCCTCCAATGAATTAGCCGGGCGGGCGGAGTCGTGGGAACAGGACCGTCACCGAAATGAAAGAGACTGAGCAGCACTAAGTGAAGATTTCGTCCAGGTCAATGTTCAGGCCCGGCAGCAGCGGCGTGGTCAGAGCGTCACCGAGCCCATAAACGCCTATTGACACGAACTGTCCGTTGTCCAGCCTGAGAACTTCAACGATCTGAGCAAGCGGATAAGCCCGCCAATACTCCAGGACTCCGAAAATGGCATAAAGATTCTGCTTGACGCCGCGGTCGAGGTCCTCGGTAGACGGAGAGGCAATTTCGATGATCAAGTCCGGGGCGCCCTGGATGTTGGTTTCCCCGATGATGTGAGAGCGTTCATTGGATATGAAGAGTATATCCGGCTGTAGCACGTTGGTATCGGAGAGGTGAACGTCGAGAGGAGCGGCGAATACGTCGCCCAACCTATTGTTCTTGGCGAATGGCGCCATTAGGCCTACAAAACCGGAAGAAACTCTTTGATGCAGGGGAATGGGTGAGGGGGCCCTTATCAGTTCTCCCTCAATTAACTCATAGCGGACGTCATCGGGCGTCAGCAGGTAGTCCGCATAGGTGAATGGACCCCTGTGTGTTCGCGTAACCATCATCCGAATCCCTTGCCGTTAGGTGACATCCCAGTAGGTCAGTTATGCATTGCCGTGCAGAGCTTTCAACTCGGGCATGACATCGGCAGCGAAGAGGCGCATGCTGGCTTCGGCGTCGTCGTAGGGCATGGCCGCGTAGCTGAACGCGCCCACGTAGGTGTCATGGCCGGTGCGGTCGCGGATCTGCAGGATTTTTTCGTAGCACTGCTCTGGTGTGCCCCAGACCTGCAGGTTGACGAAGAAGTCCACGACCTCATCGTCGCCGTAATCGAACATCTTCTCGGCCACCTTGCCGTAGTACTCGTAGCCCTTGATGTCCTTGTGATGGTCGGCTTTGAACTGGTAGTGGTCCATCACCGTGTGCCAGTAGCCGCCGATGTAACGGCGAGCCATGTCGCGGGCGTAGTCTGCATCTTCGTGGCAGAAGGTCCAGCAGGCGACCACCGGCGAGGGAGGGCCGGCGGACCCGGTTCCGTGACTTTCGCTCCAGGCGTTGCGGTAGTTGGTCAGGTCGCTTTGCACCTCATCCCAGGGTTTCTGGGGGATGACCAGCATGCCGACGCCGAGTTGGGCCATGATGCGACTGCTCTCCGGTGAAATGGCGGCGGCGTAGGTTCGATCCTTGAAGCTGCGGAAGGGGTTAGGTCGGATCTCGCGACGCGGCTGCTTGATGTACTCGCCGTCGAACTCGCAGAACCCGCACTCCAGGCCGGCCAGCAGGCACTCGGCCGATTCGACGAATCGGGTGCGGGACTCGTTCATGTCGACGCGGAAGCCGTCGTATTCGACCTTGGCCAGGCCGCGCCCCACGCCCAGGATGAACCGCCCGTCGCTGAGGTTGTCCAGCATGGAGACCTGTTCGGCGACGCGCATGGGGTCGTGCCAGGGCAGGACGCAGACCATGCTGCCCAGCTGCATGTCGGTGGTGCGACCGGCCATATATGTCAGGAATTGCAGCACGTCGGGGCACATGGTGTAGTCGGTGAAGTGGTGCTCCACGCCCCAAATCGACTGGAAGCCCAGCGGCTCGGCCAGGTCGGCCAGCCGGAGTTCCTGCCGGTACACCTCGTAGTCGGAAGTGAACTTGGCCGGGTTCTGGAAGATGGTGGCGGCGCCTACGTGCATGGTTCCCTCTTTGTGGTGCCTGGGGATTGAAATCCGCCAACGTCCGCCTACAGCAGCGGCCGCACTTTGTCGGGAGCGCAGGCGTGCATGACCGCCTGGGTGGAGGCGATTTCAGGACGGGCGGAGATGACGCGAACCAGGGCGACGTCCAGGCCTTCGGCCAGCTTGGCGAAGGCCGCCGCGGCGCCGTCGGGCTTGCCGTAATAGCCGACGGCCAGGAGGGCGTCCGACGGATAGGCATCCGCGACCTCGTCCATGTCGCCGCCCCGCGATCGGATCGCATCCGCGCCGGCCAGTTCCTCGGTGTAGCCCATGCGCTCGAAGTGGGCGCGGTAACCGAACTGGCGCTCCCGCGTCGTGGGTACGGCGGCGCCCAGCGGGTAGCCGAGGCAGTTCTTGGCGAAGGCGCGGCGGGCCACGTCTTCGTCCTCGTCGACACAGATGCGAATGTACTCGACGACCTTGCACTCAGACGGGTCGCGGCCGACGCGCTCCGCGCCTTCGGCGATACGCTCGCGGCTCCAGGCGATCTGCGCGGGAGTGCACCAGTTCAGGCACACGCCGTCGGCGACTTCGCCGGCCAGACGCAACATTTCAGGACCCAATGTGCCCAGGTAAATGGGTGTGTTGGGAGCAGGTCTGATGGCAAGACGGATGTTGTTGTAATTGATGTGCTCGCCCTGGTAGGACACACGTTCCCCGCGAACCAGGCCGCGGATCGTGGTCAGGTAGTCGCGCATGAGGTTCAGGGCGGAAACGCGGGGGAACCCAAGATCGCGGCGGTTGGCTGGGCGGTATGCGCTGCCGGCGCCCACGCCCATGATGAACTTGCCGCCGGTCTGCTGGCTCATGGTGCCGCCGGACATGGCGAAACCGCTCGGAGTGCGGTACATCACCGGCGAGACGCCAATGCCGGTGGCGAGGCCGCCCTCGATAACGTCGCAACTAGCCTGCCAGCGGCGGGCGCACACCTGGAAGGAATCGGTGCCGATGTTTTCGGGCGTCCAGATGCTTTCGTAACCCAACTCAGCGGACTCGCGGGCCAGGTTGGCCTGGTCGTCCCAGTTCATTCCAAGGGTGTGGTCCAGTCCGACGCCGATTTCCATTCCGTTGCCTCCAGCGATGCTGCGTGTCAGTTGCGAAATTTTACCATGAGCGCGCCGTGCGCCTGCGTGAAACGCGCTAGCTCACTAAGGTTTGCACGTTGCCAGTGTCGACGACCGCCCGTGCCGCCTCGAGGTCATACATGCTCTGGAGGTTTAGCCAGAATTCAGGGGACATCCGCAAAGCCTTGCCGATGCGCAGCGCAGAATCGGCGGTCACGGATCGCTTCCCGTGAACGATTTCGTTAACTCTGCGGGGGGACACGTGAATGGCTTTGGCCAATCGATATTGACTGATGCCAAGTTCTTCCAGCATTTCGACCAAGTGCTCGCCAGGATGAATTGGCGTGTCGGTCAATGGTGCGGTAACAGTCAAGACTCCCTCCTTCAGTGATAGTCGATTATCTCGATGTCTCGTGCCCCGTGTTCGGTCCACCGGAAGCAGATACGCCACTGATCGTTGATACGAATGCTGTGCTGACCCGATCGGTCGCCTCGGAGACGTTCCAGATGATGCGAGGGCGGCACTACCAAGTCGCCCAATCTCGTCGCTGCGACGACCCTTTGAAGCCTCATTCGCGCCCGTCGCTGGATGTCCGGGGGCAAGCGACGCGCCGGGGATCCTCTGAACACGTTCTCGGTGGCTTCATCAGCAAACCGCCGCATGGACCAATACTAACGCACTGCGCTAATAACGCGCAATGTTAATACCACCTCGAGATGTCGGCGGTCGCACCAGGGATTGGGTGGAACCGCAAGCCCCGGTGCTATAATCGGCGCCGGTTGGCGAGGGAGGGTCTAGCAACTTGTCCACATTCCTGGGCGCCCGTGCAAACGAGACCTTCGGCTCGTTCCGGCGGCGCGATTTCTCCTTGGTGTGGGTGTCTGCCAACATAGCGATGGCCGGCCGGCAGATGGAGATCATCGCGGTGCTCTGGCTGGTGCTGGAGCTGACTGGCGATGCCCTGCTCGTCGGGCTGGCCGGCGGATCGGCGCTCGGCCTGGCATTCCTGTCGGTCTTCGCCGGCGCGGTGGTGGACCGGATGCCGCGCCGGCTGCTGATGGCAGGAGGCCACCTCATCGCGGCGGCGTTGGCGTTCCTGCTGATGACGTTGCTGCTGGTCGACGCGCTCAAGGTCTGGATGATCTTCGTGATCATCCTGGGAGGCGGGGCGTTTCGGACCGTCGAGCTCCCGGTCACCAACGCCCTGCTGATTGACACGGTGCCTCGTGAGCGGCTTACCAACGCGGTGGCCATGCTGGGGTTCGGACAGAACCTGACGCAGTTCATAGGGCCCATCGTGGCGGGCTTCCTCTACACACCACTCACCCCGGCGGGATTGTTCGGCCTGATCGGTGCAATGTACATCATCGGCGCATTCATGGCCCTGATGGTGCGGACCCGCAACGCCACTCAGGGCCATACCACGCCTCGCCAGATCATCATCGGAGTTGCGGAGGGTTTGCGCCATGTCTGGCAGCGCAAGGAGCTGTTCATGGCTCTGCTGATCGCCGCGATGTACAACGTGACCGGCTTCCCTTTCACCACAGCGTTGATGCCCATCTTCGCCAAGGACACGCTGCAGGGCGGGCCGGAGGTACTGGGTCTGCTCAACGGGGCCATGGGGGCGGGCGCGGTGATCGGCGCGCTGGTGGTGGCCGGCATCGGCAACCTGCGGAGGCAGGGGTGGTGGCTGGTGTGGGGCGTGAACGGCGGTTGGCACGGGTCGATGATCCTGTTCGCCGCTGCCGTTATGACGCTGCCGGGGCTGTTGCCAGTTGGGGCCGTACTGGCGGTGGCCCTGGCGATCAAGGTACTCACCGGCATCGGGCGTTCGGTTTCGCTGGTGCTGGTGATGACGCTGTTGATGGGAAACTCCGACCCCGAGTTTCGGGGTCGCATGGGTGGCATGCGCGTCCTGGCGATTCAGGCGCACTTCCCGGCCAGCGCGTTGAACGGATGGATGGTGACGCAGATCGGGGCGCCCCTGACTGCCTTGTACCTGGGCATCGCCGGCTCCGTCGCGGTGTTCCTGTGCCTGTTCTCCCGTCGATTGCGCGAGGCGTAGGCGGGCGGCGGGAGCGATTGACCGGGGCGGTGCGCAACCCTACAATCGCCTGAACGTAAGGTCACGACGATAGTCGGCTAAGCTGACGGAGGGACCATCATGACCACACCGACCATTCCTACCGAGGAACAAGTACTGGGCTGGTTCGACACGCTGAGCAACTGGGGTCGCTGGGGCGATGACGACGAACTGGGTACGCTCAATCTGATCAACGATGACAAGCGGAAGGAGGCGGCGAGCCTGGTGCGCGAGGGCATCAGCGTCACCTGCTCGCGCCTGCTGGTCCCGGAGATGGCGCCGGATGTCACCAGCATCCCGCCTCTGCATTACATGGTGTCCACCGGCGAGTCCGCGCCGTCGGAAGGCAGCGGAGGAGCCAGTGATTTCATCGGCGTGTCCTTCCACGGGCTGACAGTCACCCATCTGGACAGCCTGTGCCACCAGTTCTGGAACGGCAAGATGTACAACGGGCAGGACGCCGGCCTGATCAACAACGCGAACAAAGCCGGCGCCGGGGCAATCGACAACGTGCGCAACGGTGTCGTCACGCGCGGGGTGTTGCTGGATATCGCTGCTGTCAAGGGCAGGGACTGGCTGGAAGCTGCCGAGCCGGTGTTCACCGCTGACCTGGAAGCTGCCGAAGAGGCCCAGGGCGTTCGGGTGACCGAGGGAGACGCGCTCTGCATTCGCCTGGGTTGGTACAAGCGCCGGCAGGAGGTCGGTCCTCCCACGGCAGCCGAAGGACGGCCGGGCCTGCACGCGGAAACGCTGCCGTGGCTGCGGGAGCGCGGCGTGTCCATAGCGGCCTGCGACGCCTCCTGGGATGTTGCTCCCAGTGACTACCCGTACGTTGGCCTGCCCATCCACAAGGTAGGGATCGTTGGCATGGGGTTGTGGCTGATCGATGCGGCCAACTTCGACGAGGTGGCTCCGGTGTGTCGCCGGCTGAATCGTTGGGACTTTATGTTCACCGTCGCGCCGCTGCGCTGGCACAACGCCACCGGCTCGCCGGTCAACCCGCTGGCGACGTTCTAGCCAATGCCGCCTCCGGTGCTCAGCGAAACCGACCAGGCGCACAACCGCCGGGTCTGGTCGGAATGGCTGCGTCGTCCCGATTGCTATAGCGTGCCCAACGGGCAGGGCAGCGTCCACGAATGCCAGGACGCCTGGGAGGTGGGACACAGTTGGGCGGTGGAACATTGGCCGCTAAGTAACCAGGTCGTCGAAGCCGCCGAGTATGCAGACGACGCCGAACCGGCCGTGATGATGGCCTGCTACGGGTTGACGGATGGCGCCGGCGCCTTTGATCGCAAGGATCTCCCCGAACGGATCCGCGGCCGTATCCTCTTCGCCGCGCAAGCGGCCAAGAGTACGTCGCGTGGTCAGGACAGCATGGCCGCGTTCCTCGGCCACAACACCATAGCCGGCCTGCCCGAAGAGTCCGAATGGCACCTGTATGTGCTGGCGAATTGCCTGGACGACATGTGGAGAAACGATCCCTCGCCGATGGCGGGGACCGTTTTTAGCCCGCCCGACATCGCTCGGCTGATAGCCGACATTCTCGACGCAGCCCCGGCATCGCTGCTGGCATCGCCCGACAGTAGATGCCGACGGACTTCGCCAAGAACTGGGGCCACGTCGATCGAATCCCAACGGTGAAATCGAGATATCAATGACTGATGAAACTGACTATGGGCCGGGTCTGCTGGCTCCCTACCGGGTGCTCGACCTGACGGACGCGCGGGGCCTGCTCTGCGGCAAGATGCTGGCCGACCTGGGCGCGGACTTGGTCCAGGTGGAGCCGCCCGGAGGAAGCCCTGCCCGGAAGATCGGGCCGTTCTACAAGGATGAACCGGGAGCCGAACGCAGCCTGTTCTGGTGGGCCTACTGCGCCAACAAGCGAGGTATCACGCTGGACATCGACACGGCTGACGGCGCGGCGCTCTTCCGGCGGCTGGTGGGCCAGGCCGACTTTGTCATCGAGTCGGCGGACCCGGGATTTATGGCCTCAATCGGGTTGAGCTACGCGGCATTGCAGGAATTGAACCCTCGACTGGTCATGGTGTCGATCACGGCGTTCGGCCAGGATGGGCCATACGCGGACTACACGGCATCGGACATCGTGGGGATGGCCCTGGGCGGGTTCATGCACCTGACCGGGGACGGCGACCGTCCTCCGCTGCGGGTCAGCATGCCCCAGTTTTACCAGCACGGCAGCGCGGCCGGCGCGGCCGGCGCCATGATCGCCCACACCCACCGGCAACTGACCGGCGAGGGCCAGCACGTTGACGTGTCGTGCCAGCAGGCGGTGGCGCGGACACTGGCCCACGCGCCCCAGTACTGGGACCTGGAGCAGACCATCCTGCGCCGGATGGGAGCGTACCGGGAGTCGGCGGGCGGCACGTTCACCCGGATCAACTGGCCGTGCAAGGATGGATACGTGAACTTTCAACCGGGCGGCGGGACTGCCGGCGCGGCGCGCAGTGTCCGCTCCATGCTGGCGTGGATGACCGAGGAAGGTATGGGAAGCCCGGAGCTGGACGCAGTCAACTGGGAAGAGCTGGGCTACGGTACGGCACGGGCCGACATCATGGAGCAGACGGTGGCGGCTGTGGCGCCCTTCTTCATGACACACACCAGAAACGAACTGGCCGACGGCGCCCTGGAACGGCGCATCCTGCTCTTTCCGGTGGCTACCCCCAGCGACATCCTGGCGCACCGACAACTCGCGGCGCGGGACTATTACGACCGGATCGAGCACGAGGACATCGGGGAAACGGTCACGTATCCGGGCCACTTCGTCAAGGACCTGAACGATCCGTCTCGAGTCGGAATACGGCGTCGCGCCCCGCGCATCGGGGAGCACAACCGGGAGATTCTCGGCGGAGAACTGGGACTCAACGAACGGGATCTGGCGCGGCTCACCGAGCTGGGTGTGGTTTAGGTATTCGCATGGATATACAGGATGAAAGGGATATCGTTATCTCTATCATGTCTATCCTGTGCATCCACGCAAGCTAATGGTTTTGGAGTATTCGATATGGCTCATCTGCCGTTGGAGGGCTTGAAGGTCCTGGATTTCTGCTGGGTGCCAGTGGGGCCGATGACCACCAAGTACCTGTCCGAGTACGGCGCGACCGTGTTGCGGGTGGAGTCGGGCAAGCGTCCGGAGACGTTGCGGCGCGCCGGGCCCTTCGCCGGCGGCGAATCTGGCGTCAATCGGTCGGGATATTTCGCGAACTACAACGCCAACAAATACGGCCTGTCCATCGACATGAGCCATCCCGACGCGCCGGGCCTCATCCTGCGCATCGCCGAATGGGCCGACGTGGTCACCGAGAACTTCACGCCGGGGACTCTGGAACGATGGGGCCTGGGTTACGATGAGCTGAGCCGGGTCAACCCCCGCGTCGTGTTGTTCAGCGCGTCGATGCTGGGGCGCGGCGGCCCGATGCAAACACAGCCGGGGTTCGGCGCGGTGCTGTCGTCGCTGGCCGGTTACACCAACATCATCGGCTGGCCGGACCGTGGGCCGGTGAACCCCTACGGCGCATACACCGATTTCGTGTGCCCCAAGTTTGCCGTGTCCGCCATCCTGGCGGCGGTGGACCGGCAGCGGGCCACCGGCCGAGGTACGCACCTCGACATGTCCCAGCTGGAGACGAGCCTGCACTTCGGCGGGCCGATGCTGCTGGACGCCGGCGTCAACGGCCGGGAGCCGGAGCTTGTCGGCAACCGTCACCCTTCTGCATCTCCTCACGGAGCCTACCCCTGCGCCCCCGACGCCAACGGCGAGGCCGACCGCTGGATTGCCATCGCGGCTTTCAATGACGAACAGTGGGCTGCCCTGCGCGACGAGGTCTCCGCCGACGGGTTCACGGACATCGCATCGGGCGAGTTCCGGACATTCCGCGTCCGCAAGGCCCATGAGGACAAACTGGATGGCATCATCGCGGATTGGACCGTGAAACACGACCGTCACGAGCTGATGCGTCGCCTGCAGGCGGTGGGAGTTCCCGCCGGAGTGGTCAACGACACCCGAGACCTGTTCGAGGATCCCCAACTCCGTCACCGGGAGCACTTCACCTGGTTGGATCATCCGGAGATGGGGCCATATGCGACAGACTACACGGAGACGCAGCTTTCGCTGACTCCTGGTAGGTTGGACCGTCCGGCGCCGCTGCTGGGGCAGGACACGGAGTACGCGCTGCGCGAGATTGTGGGGTTGAGCGAGGCGGAGTACCGCGAACTGGCGGAGGCGGGAGCGTTGGAGTAAGGCCCGTGTTGCCCCTGGTCGACTCTACCGCGGCCGGTAATAATTTGATCCCGCTGATACTGCTGGCGGTGCACATCGCCGCCGGCTCCATATCGTTAGCAACCGCCGGGGTTGCATTGGTCACGGCGAAGGGCGGACGTTGGCACGTGCTGGCGGGCCGGGTCTACGCGGTCGGGATGACCGTGGTGTTCCTGACGGCAGTGCCTCTGGCCTTCCTGGGCGGGAGCACGTTCCTCTTTCTGATCGCGTTGTTCAGCTTCTACCTGGTTTTTGCCGGTTGGCGGTTCGCGTGCAACCGGCAACGGCACGCCCATCCCGTGGATTGGGTCGCCGTCACTGCAATCGGGATCACCGGTCTGGCGATGTGGGGCTACGCAGTAGTTTTAGCGTTGGATGGCAGCTCCCAGTGGGTAACCATGCTGGTGTTCGGCGGCATCGCCATTGCATTGGGACTGGCCGACGCCTGGTTTCACCGGACCCAGCCGGGCGGCGCGCGGCGGGTGTCGCGACACCTCACCAACATGATGGCCGGCACTATAGCGACCATCACGGCGGTGACCGTGGTCAACGTCGACATGGACCCGGTTTGGGTTCCCTGGATATTGCCTACCGTCGTGATCACGCCGTTGATCGTTTGGTGGAACATACGGATTCTGCGGCGGGCGCGTTCAAGTTGACATCCCAGAGGCGCAATGGCTAAATTGGCGCTTATCAACGCCAACCACATCCATCGGAGAGGCAGGACACATGCTGAAAGACCGAATCCACGACGAATTGCTTTCGCCGGAAAACCTGCGGAATCCGTATCCGTACTATGCGATGCTGCGAGAAGAGGCGCCGGTTTACTGGAATGCCAAGTTCGACACCTGGGTAGTGACCTCCTATCAGGCGGTGGTGTGGGCGCTGCGACATCCGGAGTACTTCTCGTCCGAGGTGTTCCTGCGCGACGATAAGCCGCCCAGCCCTCCGATTTCGGAGGAGGATTTTCCGAAGTACCAGTACAACCTCGACTACATGAACAACTGGTTCATCCGTCGAGACCGGCCTGATCACCTGCGCATGCGGCGTGCCGTGCATCCGGTGTTCAACCCGAAGTACATCGACAACCGGTTCCGCGCAATGGTGCAGGGCATCATCCAGGACCTGCTCAAAGACTTCGACCCCGAAAATGGGGAGATGGACGTGCTCCGGGACTTTGCCAACGCCATGCCGGTGCTGGTGATCGCCAACTGGCTGGGGATGCCCGGTGAGGACCGGGAGTTCATTCGCACCCTGTCCCGGCAGTTGCTGTCCCTGGACCAGGAATCGCCCGACCGGCACACCCGGGTGCACGAAGCCATCACCACGCTGAATGATTACGTCAACCCGCTGGTGGAGGATCGCGTCAGCGAACCGTCCGACGACCTGCTCTCAGTGCTGGCAATCGGGGAACGCGAGGGCGAATTAAGCCGCGAAGAGGTGCTGGGGAACACCCTGCTGCTGCTCATCGCCGGTCACCAGACTACGATCAACCTGGTGGGCAACGGCACCATGGCGCTGATGAAGAACCCCGAGCAATGGAACATGCTCAAGGAGGACGACAGTCTCCTGGTGCGCGCGACGGAAGAGCTGTTGCGCTATGATTCTCCGGTGAAGCGTGCGCCGCGCATTGCGCTGGAGGACATCGAGTTGGCGGGCCAGAAAATTAGGGAGGGCGAGAAGGTGATGACCATCATCAACTCCGCCAACCGCGACCCGATGGCGTTCGAGAATCCCGAGGACCTGGACATCACGCGCTACCCGAACCCGCACGTGGCTTTCGGCGGCGGCATCCACCACTGCCTGGGCGCGAACCTTGCCAGGCTGGAAGGCCAGGAGGCGTTCCGCGCGCTGACGCGCAAATTCCCGCCCTTCAAGTTCGCCAGCAACCCTGACGATCTGGAGTACCACAACCTGCTGAACATACGCGGCGTCGTGAGCCTGCCGACTGAGTGGTAGCGGACCTGCACTCCGGCGGTGATGCGTAGGGGCGAATAATCATTCGCCCCTATCTCTTGGCCCGTCGTGAAACCAGGGTTAGGGTTCGATCATTCCGTAGCCGACGTTCTTGACGGTGCGGAAGTAGGTTTCCGGCCCGTTCTCCAGCTTGTAACGCAGCCGGCGAATGTGGACGTCGACGGTGCGCGTGCCTCCGATGTTTTCCACGCCCCAGACGCTGGCCAGCAGTTGGTCGCGGGTGAACACCTTGCCCACGTTGTCCATCAGGAACTTGAGCAACTGGAACTCCAGCCAGGCCAGGTCCACCGGCCTTCCATTGACGGTAACCTGGTATGTGGCCGGGTTCAGCGAAATGCCGCCTACCCTGATCGATTCCGACGAGACCGACGCGCTGGCGCGGCGGTGAGCGAGACGCAGGATCCGCTTGATCAATTCGGCAGGGGAACAGGGAACGGTGACGAAATCGTCAGAATCATCATATAGTTCGGGATCATCCAGCTCGTAGTCGGGAACACAACGGAGCACTAGGGGCCCGGTGTCCTCATCCGGATGGGCGGGCAGATCCGCGTGGGGAGCCAGCAGCAACACTGCCGGGGATTGAGCGCCGTAGTCGATATCCAAGTCGTAGGCGGGCTCGGGGCCGATGACCTCTATGGCTCCGGTGTCCGATGCGGCGGCCAGGGCGCCGGTAAGCATTTCCCAACCATCTCCCAGCAGGAGAACCCGGGGGGCGAAGTCGCCGGTGGGTTGGGAACCTGCATACGTTATCATCGCCGAACCTCATCCGCAGCGCAGGGATTGTTTGGCAGGTCGCTGCCGATGGCTTTATATTGCGCACTGCGGATTAACGGGCAATTACGAACTGATTACGCTTTTGTTACATGGCAAGCAGGATCGAATTGGATGACGGTTCGCCGTCGGGATGCAGATCGCAAATTCGATGTCGGCGGCCGAGTCTGGAGATCACCGGTGCGATTTCCTCCCCTGGTTGAAGGACGATTCATCAAGCGCCTGAACCGGTTTGCGGCCCTGGTGGACGTGGAGCGGCGCGAGTACCTGGCACACGTGCCCAATTCTGGCCGAATGGGCGAACTGCTGGTGCCCGGTTTTCGGGTATTGCTGGCGCCGGCTCCGGCGGGGACGAGCAGAAAGACGAGCTTCGACCTGGCCTTGGTGGACACGGGCACCGCGTTATCGTCGGCCGATGCCCGCTTGCCGAACAAGCTGGTCGCAGAGGCTTTGGCGCAAAAGCGGATGCCGCAATTCGGCAACTACCCGGTCGCGCGCGGGGAGCAGGTGTACGGGGAGAGCCGGCTGGATTTCCTGCTGGAAGGTCCTGAGGGCAAATGCTACGTGGAAACCAAATCGGTCACGTTGGTCGAGGAAGGGGTCGCCCTGTTCCCTGATGCACCGACCGTTCGGGGCGTGAAACATCTGCGGAGCCTGATGGCGGCGCGGGAGGCGGGTCATCAGGCGGCGGTCGTGTTCGTGATCCAGCGGGCCGATGCCGAGGCGTTTGCGCCTCACGACGTGGCGGATCCGCTGCTGGGCGTTACGTTGCGAGAAGCCCGTGACGCCGGCGTCGCGGTGTGGGCATACCGTTGCGACGTCACGGAGCGGAGCATCGTGCTCGCGGATACGGTCGCGGCCCGGTTGTAATCGCCCGGGATTGACCACAAAGGATCGCCGGCGTCGAGAAACGCGAGTGAGCAGTTCAAAACCGTTGTTGATCGAGATTTACCGTCGGTTGCTGGAAGCCTATGGGCCACAGGGATGGTGGCCGGCGGAGAGCCGGTTCGAGATGATCGCCGGGGCGATCCTCACGCAGTCAGCCGCCTGGCGCAACGTGGAACGGGCGCTGGACAACCTGCGGTCCGCAGGCGTCGAGAGTTGGCGGGCGGTGCATGACTTGCCGTTGGAAGAGTTGGCCGGGTTGGTGCGCCCGTCGGGGTATTACAACGCCAAGTCGCGCAAGCTGAAGGCCTTTGCCGCTCACGTCTGCGTGGATTATGACGGCGACCTGGACGCAATGTTCGCGGCGGACACGAAGATGGTGCGAGAGGAGTTGTTGGGCATCCACGGGATCGGGCCGGAAACCGCCGACGACATCCTGGTGTACGCCGCCGGCAAGCCATCGTTCGTGATCGATGCCTACACCATCCGCATCCTGAAGCGGGTGGGATTGGCGCCCATCGAACGGGACAACTACAACGGCTGGCAGCGGCTGTTTCACGAAAACCTGGAGCCGGACGTCACTGTATTCAACGAGTATCACGCGCTGCTGGATCACCACCACAAGGCGTCATGCACCAAGAATGCGCCGCGTTGCGACGGCTGTTGCCTGCAGGACATCTGCGCCACCGGCAGGGCGGCCGTCGAGGCGTGACCGGTGCTATGATGACGCCATCCGAACCGGAACCGGAGGACAGAAAATGCAGGTAGTCAGGATTTATACGGGTGACGACGGCGAGTCGCACATTGAAGAAATGCAATTGCCCTTCGAGCAGGTGGGCCACGCTCTGAGGACCGCCACGGAAGCAGCGACTGGCGTGCAGTTCAGCAGTTTGAAGCCCACACAACTGGTGGACTTTCACACCGCCCCGCGCCGCCAGTACGTCATCACGTTGCAGGGCCAGGTGGAGATCGGGATTGGCGACGGGACCAAGCGCATCTTCAACGTGGGCGACATTGAGCTGTGCGAAGACCTGAGCGGCCGCGGACACACCACCCGCAGCGTGGGCGACGTGGACCGAATCAGCGTGCAGATCCCGCTGGCTGACCAGACACCCGGCGGCGGACTCGGCGTGTAGACCGGATCACCGCGCATCCGCTCTCAGTTAAACAGACCTCACGCGCTCAGGCGAACCAACGCAGGAGATCATCATGCCCATTGCCCCGCTGGCCGGCGACCTGGAGATGTACTACGACGACGATAACTTCACCGATCCGTGGCGCGACCCGGACGGCATCGAGACCATCGTGCTGCACCACGGCAACGCGAAGAACGCGCGGTTGTGGTACGCATGGCCCCCGCTGCTGGCCCGACAGTACCGGGTGATCAGAGTGGACATGCGGGGTTTCGGGCGTTCAACGGTGCCCGAGCCCGGCTATGATTGGTCCCTGGAGGGTTTCGCGGGAGACCTGCGGAACCTGCTGGACTACCTGGAACTGGACAAGGTGCATTTGATCGGCGAGACCATCGGCGGCACCATCGCGCTGCAGTTCGCGTACCAGTATCCGGAGCGCCTCCACACTGTCACCACATGCACGTCGCCGTACAACTTCACCGGCGTCGATACCTACCAGAACTACTACCGCTTGGTGGCGGAAGAGGGCGTGGCAGGCTGGGCGCGCGCCACCGGCGGCCGCCGCGTGAGCGCCGGCGCGGCGCCTGAGCACCACGAATGGTACATCCAGCAGATGGCCCAGACCTCACGGCACGTGGTGCTGGAGACGCTGGCCTACCTGGGAACGCAGAACCTTTCGGAAAAGCTGCCGGCGATCCAGACTCCCGCGCTGGCGATGGTCGGCGAACTGAGCGAGGGAGACATTCCGGACCGGGCGCAGGGGCAGGCCGAAATGATGCCCAACTGCCGCTTGGCCAGGGTGCCGGGCGCCAGCGGTTATGTCCAGCACTCGGCTCCCGAAAAGTGCGTGCAGGCGTGGCTCGAATTTGTAGGAGCGGCGCACCAACCGGTGTAGTCGTCTGAATCAGGATTTTCAGATTTTGGGCTCGACAGGATTGGGAAATGCCGACCGGTGGCATTAACCAAATCCGGCAAATCCTGAAATCCTGATTCTGACGATGATCCTAGAACAGGGATTTGGACTGGCCGCCGTCCACGTTGAGGCAGGCGCCGGTGATCAGGCCGGCGCGGTCGGAGGCCAGGAACGCCACGGTCTCGCCGATCGGCTCGGGCCAGCCGAACTTGCCCATGGGCAGGTTGCGGTCGATGAACTCGGCCACGACCTCTGGGGTGTTGTTCTGCTGGAAACGGTCCCAGGTGCTGCCGGGGAAGTCGATGCTGCCCGGCGCGACGCAATTCACGAGCACGCCGGTTTGTGCCAGTTGCAGGGCCAGGTGCTTGGAAAAGGCGATCATTCCCGCCTTCCCCGTCATGTAGTCAACCGAGCCGCCATGCTCGCGCCCGTAGATTGAGGAGATGTTGATCACACGGCCCCAGCCCTGCGCCTGCATGTGGGGAAGAGCCAGTTTGGTCATCCGCACCGCCGAGATCAGGTTGACTTCCAGGCCCTCCAGGAACTGCTCCATGGAGGTTTCGTCGAAGAGGACGGAGCCGCGGCGGCCGCCCACGTTGTTCACCAGGATGTCGGGAGCGCCCAGGGTGTCGGTGGTCTCCTGGAGGAACTTCTCGGCGTCTCCCGGGCTGGTGACGTCGGCCTGGCTCCCGCTGGCCTTGATTCCCAGCCCCTTCAGTTCGGATACCGTCTGTTCAACCTGATCGCCGTCGCGTCCGCAGATGGCCACGGCGCAGCCTTCGCGGCCCAGCGACAGAGCACATTGCCGACCCAGACCGCGACTGCCGCCGGTGATCATTGCTACCTTACCGTTGAGGGTCAAATCCATGGGATTGCCTCCCTGTTTCACAATTGGGATTTAGGAATAGAACCGGAGGATTATAGCGACTCGGTAGTCGCGACGGTAATCTCCTCATAGGAAAAAGCGGGAATGGCGGTTCGGTCACTGGCGTGCTCGATGGTAATGGCACAGAGCCGGCCAGAAGCGTCCAGATCCACAATGGTATCCTCATCCAAATCCCGCGTCTCGCGGACTTCCGACGGCGAAAGCTCTATATAGAGAGTATCGGTATCAGGGAAATACTGGATTCTCATGGCCGGAAAGTCCTATCGAAGAAGGCATTGTGCACCGTAGTAGCGTCGGGTAGCAGAATAACACGCAGATGCCGCCCTTCCATCTCCTGGATCGGAGCCCAGCGCCGGATGCGCCCGTCGCTTTGCACGATTTCTCTGACCGGGTGGTCGATCACTCGTTGTATCCAATCCAACTGGATAAATGCGCGATCAGGCCGCTGACGCATGGTTACAAAATACTCGGTGAATTTCATCCAACAACTTCTAGGATCATTATATTCCGGCAGGTTATCCCGAACAAACGACGCGTTGGCGGCGTTCGCTCCCAGAGCAATCGGAGAGAGACAAACCTTCAATATCCGTGGACCCTGAACCCCAGCCTCCTACCGACGCGCATACCCTAACTTCGGTGCCTGTTACGGGCCTCGTGCTATAATGCGCTCCGGTTACTATTCCAACGGGGTATTGAACGGATGATTAAGCGGTTTTCGGTTCTGTACGTGGGGCAGATCGACCTGGACAACGTGGGCGCGGACGGCACGCCGGCCGACCAGCGCCGTTACAGCAACGAACAGCTGATCCAGGCTTACGATCATGCAGAAGAGCTGGCCAAGCACATGGACGAGCGCGGGTTCTACTGCATGTGGATGGCCGAGCACCACTTCCAGCACGAGGGTTACGAGTGCATCCCCAACCTGATCCTCATGGGTGTACACCTGGCGGGACAGACCAAGAACCTCAAGTTCGGGCAGGCGTTCAATATCATCCCCATGTGGCATCCGCTGCGGGTGGCCGAAGACTTCGCCATGGCCGATATCCTTACGGGCGGGCGCATGATCTTCGGCGTTGGTCGTGGCTACCACGCGCGGGAGGTGGAGACTTTCGGCGCGCCGGTGATCGACAACGACGCCAACCGCGAGCTCTTCCTCGAACAGATGGAAGTCATCCTCAAGGCGTTCAACGAAGAGTCCTGGAGCCACTCCGGCAAGTACTACACCATCCCGCCGGAAGTCCCCTATCGCGGCTACGACCTGAAGGAAATCACCATGGTGCCCCGGCCCGTGAGCCGGCCCGTGGAGATCTGGCAGCCCATCGCCAGTGGGCGGACGCTGAACTACATCGCCGAGCGCGGAGTCAAGGCCATGGTGGCGCTGACCGGCGAGCGGTACGCTGAGCAGATGATTAGCCAGTATCACGACGCCGCCACGGAAGCCGGTCGAGACATTCCGCTGGGCGGCGACATGGCGCTGGGCTTCGGCTTTTACATAGCCGGCAGCCGGGAAGAAGCCATGGAAAAGGTGAGGCCGTTCCACGATGAGCGGTACAAGTGGTTCGCGCCCTTCGGGTTCGTCCGATACACCGACGAGCAGGGCCGGCCTTGGGGCACGCCGGGCGCGCCGGCGCGGACGCCGCGCATCGAGGACGGCGTGGATCAGAAGGCTTGGTTCTGCGGGAACCCCGACGATTTCATCGGGTTCCTGCGGGAAATCGAGGACAAGTACCCCGGTCTGGAGGACATTGTGCTCCAGTGGCCGGAGGGCATGCCGTGGAGCGAGTTCAAAAACCAGTTGTCCATTTTCGCCGACGAAGTGATGCCGGCATTCGCTGGGCGCGAGGCGGCACTTCCGGTGGGCGACGACTAGGGTCGAGGCACAACGCTGGAGCGATTGCTTGGCGAACCCTGAGCATGTTGCTGTCGCCAAAAGGCGAACGTTTGCCATAGCGCGCTGGCGGGCGCGTGAGTTTCAAAGCCGCCCGCGTCTCGATCTGTCGGGCGCATATCTCAGCGGGATCAAGATGCCCGGCGTGGACTTGGGGTTCGACGATCTGACCCAGATCGACCTGACCTCGGCGGACCTGCGGCACGCGAACTTCGGCGGAGCCCGGTTGCGCGGGGCTTTTCTCACTCGCTGCAACCTCAATCGGGCGAACTTTGCCGACTGCCAGGCGGCCGAGGCCTCGTTTTTGCGCTCGGACCTCCGGGGCAGCAACCTGGAGAATGCCGACCTGAGGGGAGCCGACCTTTCCAACTGCGACATCGCGTTTGCGACGCTGGTGGGCGCGAACCTGGCCGGCGCGGACCTGACCGAGGCCGATCTGACCATGGCGGACCTGACCGACGCCAACCTCAGCGGAGCCAAGCTCAGCGCGGCGTGCCTGGACGTCGCGAATCTTACCCGCTGCGACCTGCGCCGGGCCGTCCTGGTGCGCACCCGTCTGGACCGGACGTTGCTGGAGGACGTGGTCCTCGATATGACGCTGTTCGCCGACTGCGACCTGAGCGGCGCGCTGGGACTGGAAACGCTGCGCCACGAGGGCCCCAGCATCGTCGGAGCCGACACGTTGGCGCGTTCCAACGGAGGCATCCCCGAGTCGTTCCTGCGGCCGGCCGGAGTACCACCCGAGTTCATCGAAGGCCACTCCCGGCGGAACAACCAGGCGACGCCACACCGGCGGGTTTTGCTGATCGGCTCAGTGGTGGATGACTCCATCGTCAGATGGCTGGAGACCGAGCTGAGGTCGATGGGTTTGCAGTGCTGGAGCCTGCTGGCGGACGACGAGGAAACGGCGTACAACGCTTCGGTGATCCCGCCGATGAGCCGTTTCCGGGACTTTGACCGGGTGGCGTTGCTGTGTTCCCGGGACGCGCTGGAGAGCCCGGCGTGCTGGCGGCTGTACCAGGAGATCATGCAACGCCAGGCGAATTCTGCGGCGCGCCGCTCCTACGTGGCGGCGTTGTGCATGGACGACTGCCTGAACAACGACGGCGACGAACTGTACCGGCAGTTGAGCGGTGGCCCGACCGCGCGTCTGCGGCCGCGAAAGGACCGTGTAGGCGGATACCGGCGCGACCTGCCGGGCGTGATGGGAACGCTGACGGCGGAAATCAAAGCCCAGCCGGATCAATGGGACGACGAACCGGAGCCGGGCGACACTGAGGCCGCGACCGGGTAGGTCCCTGCGGGTTCAGTGGGGGTGTTGGGAATAGTCCCAATCGGCCGGCGCGTACTCGATGCGGACATCGCTGCCCAGCATCAGGCAGGCTTCTCCCCACTGGCCAGTTGCACCGATACCCCAGGCATCAGCGCTGTCGGCGGGCCGGAGGCGGATGCCGTCCTCGCCGCCGTAGATCAGCATGATCACGCCTTCGCCGGAGTCCTCGGACTGCGCGGCCATGGCGGGGCAGGGTTCCCCGTTCTCCCATCCGACAACGTCGCACCAGACGTCCTCGCCCATAGGATCGGGAGCCAGAAGGCGCACGATCGGCTGCGGGTCCGTCAGCAGATCGAAGACGCGATTGAGGTCCATGGGGCTGTTGCCGTCGGCGACTACTTCTACTTCGTACAACATGTCGGTGAGAGGGATGAGGAGCGGTTATGCGCAGCAGGCTGCATCCCAACGTGCGGCGTCCGGCCCGGTGCTACAATGTGCGCGCCCGTTGCGTCCAGAATATACGTAGGGAAAGGAAGTGGTTATGGCTGGCATCGCTTTTGAGAAACACACATTGCCCAATGGTCTGGACGTGATACTCCATCAAGACCGTTCCATACCAGTGGCGGCGGTCAACGTTTGGTACCACGTAGGTTCCAAGGACGAGGAGATCGGCCGCACCGGATTCGCTCATCTCTTCGAGCATATCATGTTCCGTGGGACGCGGCACCACAATGCCAGCCATTTCGAGCCGCTGCAAAAGATCGGGGCCAGTCTGAACGGTTCGACCACCGGCGACCGGACCAACTACTGGGAGGACGTTCCCTCCAATTACCTCGAACTGGCGCTGTGGCTCGAAGCGGACCGGATGGGGTTCCTGCTGGACGCGCTGGACCAGGAAGGGTTCGATACCGAACGCGACGTGGTGAAGAACGAGCGGCGGCAGAGCTATGAAAACCGCCCCTATGGCATGGCCCAGTGGCACATCCAGCAGTCGCTGTTTCCGCTGCCACATCCGTACCACTGGATGACCATCGGTTCGCAGGAGGACCTTGACGCCGCCAGCCTGGAAGACGTGAAGGAATTCTTCCGCCAGTATTATTCGCCGTCCAACGCCAGCCTGGCCATCGCCGGGGACATCGACATGACCGAGGCGCTGGACCTGGCGCATCGCTACTTCGCGGACCTGGACCCGGCGCCGAGCGTGCGCCGCATCGAAAGGGCCGACTCGCTGCTATCAGGCCGCGTGGACCTGGAAATGACCGATCGGGTCACGCTGCCCCGCATTTACGCGGCTTGGTTGGCTCCCGCGAATTTCTCGGGCGACGACGACGCGGGCGACATCCTGCGCGCCATCCTGTCCGACGGGCAAAGCAGCCGGATGTACCGCACGCTGGTTTATGAAAAGCAGGTCGCGCAATCCGCCTCATTGGGTTACCACGCTGCGGAAATCGCCGGTCAGTTTCGAATGGAACTGACGCCGGCCGACGGGCACACGCTGGACGAAGTCGAGGACGCGGCGGAGGCCGTGCTGGCAGGCATCGCCGACAACCCGCCGACGGAAGAGGAATTCGAGCGGGCCGTTAACCGCATCGAGATGCAGCATCACCGGACGCTCTCCCGAGTGGGAGGTTTCGGCGGCCGCGCTGACGCCCTCAACTACTTCAACGTGTTCACCGGCGACCCGGACGGTTTGAACCGGGTGATGGAGCAGTACCGCAGCGTGACCCTGGACGACGTGATGAAGGCGCACCACCGGCTCATGGAAGCCGGACAGGTTCGAATGCGCGTTTACCCGGAGCGCTCCCTGAGCACCGCCACCGTAGCGCTCGACCGGACCCAGCAGCCCACCGGTGGCCCGACGCCATCGTTCGTCCCTCCTACACCGGAACAGGCTCGACTATCCAACGGGATGGAAGTGACCGTCGTCAACAGGCCGGGAACGCCGTTGGTGACCTTTGCGCTGCTGGCGAAGGCCGGCGCCATCGGAGATCCCACGAGCCTGCCGGGCCTGACCTCCTTCATGGCTGCGTTGATGGACGAAGGCACCGCCAACCGGAGCAGCCAGGAGATCGCGGCGGCTTTCGAGCATATCGGATCGAGGCTCTCGGTGGAGGCGCGCAAGGAAGTGACGCTCCTGACCGCAGAGACCCTGAACCGGCACTGGGAGCACGCCCTGGGATTGGCGGCCGATGTGGCGCGCAACGCCAGCTTCCCGGACCACGAGCTGGAGCGGGTGCGGCGCGAGCGTTTGACCGACTTGCGACGGGCCCGGGACGATGCCGGGTTCGTCGCGGACACCAACTATGGGGCCCTGATTTTCGGGTCGCAGTCTCCGTACGCGCATTCCAACCTGGGCAACGAGGCCACCGTGTCGACCGCGAGCCGGGATGATCTGGTCGCTCGATATCGCCAGGCGCTGCGACCGGATCGCCTGTGCCTGCTGGTGGCCGGAGACGTCGGGCTGGACGAAGCGGTTGCTGTCGCCGAAGCGTGTTTCGGCGATTGGTCGCCCGAAACCGACGGCGTCGCAAGTGTGGACGTCGCGGCTGGAATGGCGAACGAGGGTCCGCGCCTATTTCTCATCGACAAAGCTGGCGCCGCCCAGTCCGTGATTCGGGCGGGCATGCCGCTGGTGGAACGCCGGGACGCGGATCACATGCCGCTGTCCGTATTGAACTACGCCTTCGGCGGGCAGTTTTCCGCTCGCCTCAACCAGAACCTGCGGCAGGATAAAGGCTACTCCTACGGCTACAATTCGGGGATCTCGTGGTACAACGCCCCATCGCTGCTGTCCGCCGGCGGGAGCGTCCAGACGGAGGTGACGCGGGAGGCGGTGGTGGAGACGCTGCGGGAATTTGAGGACATCAGCGGCGGAAGGCCGCTCACTGCCGAAGAATTGGAAAACGCGCGGAATGGGTTGCGTCTCGGTTACCCGTCGGGGTTCGAACGACCCGCCCAGTTGCTGGGCCAACTGATCCCGCTGGTCCAGTTTGACCTCCCGATGGACTACTTCCGCACTTTCGAGCAAAGACTGGACGGCGTCAGCCTGGCGGACACTCACCGGGTGGGGGCCAAATACCTGTCAACGGACCGACTTCGAGTCCTGGTTGTGGGCGACCGGGAGCGTGTCGAAGAGCCGCTGCGGGAACTGGGTTACGAGCTGACGGTGCTGGATGCGGAAGGGGCGGTGGTGGGCTGATACCCGACCGTGGTCGATTGTCCACGAGATCGCATTCGTCGAAACGGTCTGGTGTAAAACCGCGACCCGACCGTTTCACCGCAGCGCCGCACGCTGCGCGGCAAACAGCGGCTCCATGCCACGCGCGGCCAGGGCCAGGGCTTCTCCGACCCGCTGACGGGGGAACGGGTTGCCCTCCGCGGTGCCCTGGATTTCAACCACCGAACCGGCATCTGTCATCACGATGTTGAAGTCGGCGTCGGCGGTGGAGTCTTCCGAGTAATCCAGGTCGAGAAGCAAGCTGTCGCCGGATAGCCCAACGCTGATGGCGGCTACGGAGGAAATCAAAGGGACCCGTTCCAGCTTCTGGTCGGATACCAAACCGTTCAGGGCCAGGCTGAGCGCCACAAATGCGCCGGTGATGGCGGCCGTGCGCGTCCCGCCGTCAGCCTGGAGCACGTCGCAATCCAGGTAGATTGCCCGCTCGCCGAGGGCTTCCAAATCGGTGGCGGCCCGGAGCGAACGGCCGATCAGGCGTTGGATCTCCTGGGATCGGCTGGCGGTTCTGCCGGAATCACGGTCGCGGGACCGCCGGGAAGACGTGGCGCGGGGGAGCATGTCGTATTCCGCCGTCACCCACCCGGTGCCGCGCCCCTGCATCCAGCGGGGCACCTGCTCCTCGACGGAGGCAGCGCACAGCACTGCGGTGTTGCCCATTTCGATCATGGCGGATCCTTCGGCAAAGGGTTGGCATCCCGAAGTGATGCTGACGTTGCGCGCCTGGTCCGGTCGTCGGCCGTCGGCCCGTATGAGTTTGCTGTTCATTGCCTCGATGTCCTGCTTTGGCTGCGCCTCATTGTGCCACATCAACCCCGGCGGCGTTGATGGAGTGAACGAGGGGCGAGTTGCATCCCAGGCACCGGAAAGGCACAATCGGCGCGTGATTTTCGGATTGTTTGACTCCCCGTGGCATTTGCTGGGCCTCGCCGGTTGGTGTTTCCTGATGGGCTGGGGGTTTCGAATCGGCCTGCTGCGCATGGTGCTGTCCCTGGGAGCGATAGGGGTGTTGATTGTCCTGGCATGGCTGTTCAAAGACGCCCAAAGCCCGGCGTTGGTGTACGCGCCGTTAGCGTTCGCAGGCGTCATCTGCGTCATCAGCGTTGGCATCTTCGGGCGAGGGTTGGAACAGCGACTGGGATACGGGTCCACGGCGGTGCGGGTAAATCATGCTGGGGGATTGTTGCTGGGGCTGATCATCGGGGCGGCGGTTTGGCTCTTTGCGCTATGAGGCCCGGAGCTTATTGGAGGCAGGGGCGTACCGTCGCTGGCGGGGAAGCCGCGTCCAGGGCATTGGTGGCGCGCTGCTATAATTTGGCACACCGTCAGTGCAGACAGGAATGACGCGAGGCTGCCGCATGAACGCGATCAACTCCGAAATAGACGCCGTAGGGATAGTGCTCGCAGCGGGTCGCGGATCCAGGATGCGTTCGCGCGTTCCGAAACCGCTGCACACCTTGGCGGGTCGCGAACTCATTCGTTACCCGATTGCCACACTGCATGAGTGCGGCATCCGACGAGTGGTGGTGGTTTCATCCCCGGACAACCGGGATGCGATTGCCGGTATCCTGGGCGACCAGGTCACGTATGCCATTCAGACTGAGCCGGAAGGGACGGCGGATGCGGTTGAGTGCGGTATCCGCGCTCTGCCGGGCGTGTCGTCGCTGGTGGTGGTGCTGGCCGCGGACACCCCCCTGGTAAGACCCGAATCGATCCTCGGATTGATGGAAAGCCATCGAGCCGGCTCGAAGCGCAGGATGACCATCCTGTCGGCGCCCGGCGCTTTCGGACCGGACCTGGGGCACATCAAGCGGACGGACCGTCATTACCCGGGCGGACTGGGCGACCTTGTGGCCATCCAGGAGGCGGCGGACCGGGATGAACCCGATAACGGCTTGGCCGAGGTCAACACCGGCGTCTACTGCTTTGACGGTTCGTGGTTGGAGAAGTCGGTGAAGATGGCGCCGGCATCTGCGTCCGGAGAGCGCTACCTGACTGCGTTGGCGAGCATGGCGGTCGACGCCGGTGACGCTGTTGAGGCCGCGCCAATCGCCCTGGCGGACGAGGCGATGGGAGTGAACGACCGCGAGCAACTGGCCGCGGCCGGGGCGGTGATCAGGGATCGTATCAACCGCTCCTGGATGTCAGCCGGCGTCACGCTGGTGGATCCGGCCACAACGTACATCGACGTTGATGTCGCGATAGGACAGGATACCGTGCTGCAACCCAACACGATGCTCACCGGCGGCACGAAGATCGGCGAGGAGTGCGAGATCGGCCCCAACACCGGTATCCGGGATTCTGCGATTGGGGATCGTTGCCGCATTGTGGCATCCACGATCGAAGAGGCCCGGGTCGAGGACGACGTGGAAATCGGGCCATATAGCCACCTGCGTCCGGCGGCGTGGATCGAGGCCGGCGTGCATCTCGGGAATTACGTCGAGGTCAAAAACAGCCGCGTGGGCTCGGGCACGGCGGCGGGACACTTCTGCTACTTGGGGGATGCCGATATCGGCGCCGGCGTGAATATCGGGGCGGGTACCATCACCTGCAACTACGACGGAGTCGACAAGCACCAGACCGTCATTGGATCAAGCGCGTTCATCGGAAGCGACACGATGCTGATCGCGCCGGTGACTGTCGGAGAGGGCGCGGCCACCGGCGCGGGAGCAGTGGTTACCCGCGATGTCCCGGAGGGTAGACGGGCCGTCGGCGTTCCTGCTAGACTCCTCCCGAAATAACAAAGCGGGAGCGAATGACCCGCTCTCGGCGCCGCGAGCGCCGGTTGAGGGCCACTGGCTTGGAAACTGATAGTAGCTTACCTCCGTTATTGTTCCTGGCAGCCTCGCTGCTGCTGTTTGCTTGGGCCAGCGTCGCGGCAGCGTCCAGACGACAAAGCCAGGCGAATGCGGTCTTTCTGGCGCGGCCGTCATCCCCGGCGATAGGGATCCTGTTAGCCGCCGCCGCTGCAACAGCCGGCGGCTCCGCCCTGGCGATTGCGTACCAGCTGGCCAACGGATCCCCGGCCTTCATCGCACTGGCAGTGGCGGTGATGGCAACCTCCACGGGTCTGGCGTGCGTTTACCTCGGCGCGCGTCTGTGGGCCCGTCAGTCGCCCCGGGTTGTTCGCCGGCTGGCGGACCCGAGGCGTTGGATCGGCTATGCCAACTGGCCCGGTTCCGCAATCGAACCCAGCCTTCCGATCGCGATGGATGGTGGTCCCGATGGGGACCAGGAGAACGGCCATGCGGACGGTCCGACACTGACCCCGGCGGAGCTGATGAACCTGGACCGCAACGACATCGACATGGTGCGGTCCATCAGTCACATGGATGATCATGACGTCAAGGACATCATGGTGCCGCGGCTGGACGTGCAGGCCGTAGAGGTGACCACCGCAATGGACGAACTGGTGCGGATGCTGGTCAACACCAGGCACACTCGAGTGCCGGTTTACCAGGACACCATGGACAATGTGGTGGGGATCATTCACATCAGTGACGTATTGCAGACGGTGGCGGAGGGCGCATGGCAATCCGACGTCAACTCCATCATGCGCGAACCAGAATTTGTCGCCGAGAATATGGCGGTCGACGATCTGCTGCACCTGATGCGGTCGAAGTCTTTGCAGATGGCCATCGTCGTGGACGAGTACGGCGGTGTGGAAGGTCTGGTCACACTGGAAGATGTGCTCGAAGAGATCGTTGGCGAGATTGACGACGAGTTCGACGATGCCGCAGCTGAAGAACTGGAACCCGTAGCCGACGGGTCCTGGCTGGTCAAAGCGACGGCTCCCGTGGAGGACGTGTCGCGCGTGCTGGGCCTGGAGCTCGATTCCGGTGACGTCAATACCATCGGCGGGTACGTTTACACGCTGCTGGGGCGGATGCCCTCCGTGGGAGACGTGGTAGCTTCAGATCAGACGTCGATCGAGGTCACGCAGGTGCGGGGGCGACGCATATACGAACTGCGGCTGGTGCTCCCAGCCGCAGAGAAACGAAGCAAGACCGGATAACCTCCCGGCCGGTGCGGGGCGCCTTTAGCGAACGCCCACCAGTTCACCGCTCAGGATCAGGAAATGGTCGTACCAGCCCTTGGGGACGGGGACGACGAGGTGGATGGTCGCCCGATCGCTGCTGTTGAGGCGCAGGTCTCCCGCCTTGACCACTTCGCTGTGGGTAGCCGCGTACAGGTAGTCCCGGTCCGAGGAGTTTACAAACATCAACAGCTCATCGCCCTCAGTGAGCAGATGGGGCGCGCGGGTCAGGCTGCCGAAGCTGCGCACGCCCGAGCCGGCCGGGCCAAAGAGCCATATTGCCCCACGTTCGCCAGGATTGGCGGTAACCGAGGCGTAACCGGCGGCGGGGTTGTCTGCTGCGGCGTAATTGGCGATGGAACTGCCCGAGATGCTGACCTGGTCAAGCCTGGCGTCGATTCCCAGTGACGGAACGATGACGCGGGATGCCGGGGGCTGAGTTCCCACGGGCCAGGCGGCGGCGCTGGGCATCTCGGAGTAACCCAGTTCTTGCACCCGCTGGGCGTACGCGCCGGCGGGGAGTGAGACGATGGACACACCAGTCCCGCCGGCTGTGCCGGCAGGCGCTGCAGCTTCGATCAATGTTGCGTCCTGGCGGAGCGCTTCGTAATCGTCGAGGCTCGCCCTCAAGAAGTAGAGGTACCCGTAGTATGCGATGCCGGAAGCCGCCAATATCCCACCGACGGCCAGAAGAGAGATGCCTGCCCAGCGCAACCCGTAATATTGCGCTCGGGTGCGCATCTGCATGTAATCAAGTCCAATCTGCATATCTGTTCCCTGATTATTCCTCACGCCATATTCGGTTCATGCGCGCGGTCCCACGCCGTCGAGATGCTGACGGCCTGCCCCAAATGTGCCACTCCGGCGGGACGCCAGGATCAGTGCCTTCCAGCCCGGATTGGCTCGTTGACGAAGATATCTCCGTTGCGGATTTTGATGTTGTATCCGCAGCTGGGGTTGATGCAGGTCCAAGCTTTATAGTGGACCGGGGCACCCTGCGCACCGTAGTCCGAGAGTGGCACCAACGCCCCGATGTTGCACTGCTGACAAATCGGCAACTCCATCGCTTCCACCGACATTACCTCCCTTACCCGTTCCAGACTGGGTATGCAGCCCGGAGTATAGGCTTTTCGCCCGCGACTTGTCCGCATATCCAGCGGCGTTCTTTGGCGGTTTTACAAAAAATCTACGAGCGTTGAACACACATCCGGGAGAAAATGTGCGGGGCAGCGTTCAACGCTGCCCCGCGACCAGAAACGTTTCGGTCCGACGACTTTATTCCAGATAGTCGCGCAATTTCTTGGAGCGAGTGGGGTGACGCAACTTGCGGATCGCTTTAGCCTCGATCTGCCGAATTCGCTCGCGGGTAACCCCGAATTCACGGCCGACTTCCTCGAGGGTCCGCGTGCGACCGTCCTCCAGGCCGAAGCGGAGTTTGAGCACGCGACTTTCGCGGTCGGTGAGGGTGTCCAGGACCTCCTGCACCTGCTCGCGGAGCAGTTGCGCCGAGGCAGCGTCTGCCGGAGCGAGGGTAGTGCGGTCTTCGATGAAGTCCCCGAGGAAGGAGTCCTCCTCCTCGCCGATGGGGGTTTCCAGCGAGACCGGCTCCTGGGAGATCTTCTGGATTTCCTCGACCTTTTCCGGCGTCATTTCCATGGCTTCGGCCAACTCTTCGGTGGAAGGCTCGCGGCCCTTTTCCTGCAGCAGACGGCGATGGTGTCGCATTAGCTTGTTGATGGTCTCGACCATATGGACGGGGATGCGGATGGTGCGTGCCTGGTCAGCGATGGCGCGAGTGATCGCCTGGCGGATCCACCAGGTGGCGTAGGTGCTGAACTTGTAGCCCTTGCGGTAGTCGAACTTTTCCACCGCGCGTATCAGGCCGATGTTGCCTTCCTGGATCATGTCCAGCAGGGCCATGCCGCGGCCGATATATTTCTTGGCCACGCTGACCACGAGGCGGAGGTTGGCTTCGGTCAAATGAGTCTGGGCCCGTTCGCCGTTCTTCATCGTGATGTAGTAGTAGCCGGCGGCCTCAAGCTTCTTCTCCTCCACGCGGTCGATCAAGCCGGAGTCGCGCAGCAACTGGGAAAGCAGCAGCAGCGAACATTGGTCATCGTGAACGTACACGGAAGGAACGTCCAGGCCCTGTTCCGGACTGTAGCAGCCCTCCACGCCATCGGGATGCAACTCGGCCCAGATCGGCACGTAGTCGGTGACCACGTCGACGATATTCTGGGGAAGGACCCAGGTGTCCAACGAGAGTTGCACGATGCGCTGGTAGGCGACCTCGGGGCTGATCCCCAGGTCACTGGCCACCTGGTCAATCATCTCCTGCGAAACCTCGGCGTCGATGGCCTTGCGGAGCACCGGGGAATCCTTGACCTCGTCCAACGGCATGACTTCGCTGAGTTCAAGATAACGAGCGAGGGAGCGGACCAGCGGCGCCGCGTTGGCGATGCGGGCCAACAACAGCATGGTTGCTTCCCAGACCGCGTTGTCCAGTTCGACGTCGCCGACGGTGGGGAGGTAGTCGACCTTGAAGCCGTTTGCCAGGCGAGCGGCCACCTTGCGGCACGTGTCCTTGGACTCAAGCAGCGGCTGGCCGTCGAGGGCTTTTTCAAGTTCCTCCGGGTTGTCCAGCTTGGACAGGTAGCTCATGCCCTCGAACTTGCGCAGGTGATTCAGGCCCTCAAGCTCACGCGCCAGCCGGCGTTCGTCGGCGGAGGTGAGCAGGTCGACCCGGCCGATTTCGCGGAGGTACATCCGGACCGGGTCGTCCAGTGCGTCGGTGCCCTCGGAAGTGTCGACGTCGGCCCAATCGCGCTCCTCGCGTTCCATGTCTCGGGCGGACGGGCCGTCCAGCTCAGGGAGCACGGTGCGGACGGCGGCGGCGCGGCGGATTTGCCACTCGTCTTCGGTCGAGTCGGGGTCGTCGACAATCACGACCGCGACGCTCACGTCATCCTCTTCGGCGCGGTCGTCCTCGTAGTCGGTTTCGTCCGCGACGGCCGCGGTGGAGCGGGGCCGACCGTAGTTGTCCGAGTCGTCGGAGATGGCGACCGATTCCCCCGCGTCGTAGTCCCCGTCTTCGTCGGGCACGATTACGTTGCGGCGGTTGTTGATGATGGTCATAAACCTCTCCCTTATCTGTGGTGTGGCGAGGCCGGCTGCCGTAGCTGGTCGATCTCGCGCAGGCTGTTCTTGTTGTCTCGCAAAAGGCTTGCCGCTGGAGAATTGGGATCCATTAAAGCCTCTTCGTCCATTGCGCTAGTCAATTGGGAGTTCTGATCGATCGAGTGCTCTCGCTGGAGACGAAGACATGCTTGTTTCAAAGCGCTTTCGATCTTCGCCGGCGTAGACAGCACTGGGTCGCTGTTGAGCAGTTGATTGAAATGTTGCTCCAATTCCGGTGTGACGGAAACCTCATCGTTTGAGATGGGTTCCATACGAGAAAATACGTACCGTAAAATTTCCCGGTTCTCGGTTCGGCTAAACCACTCCGAACGCACCGACTTCACTGCTTCTTCTCCGACCTGCTCTGCGTGCTGAAGCAAAATTTTCAACACCAACTCTTCGGTTGCGTTCTTGTCGCTGCCCGGCAGCGGAGTTGCGTCGTCGGCGGTGACCGGCGCGCGGTTGGTGCGCCGGCTCTGGCCTTCCGGGCGGGCCGCCATGGGCATTGCCGCGCGCAGGGTTGCCACGTCCACGCCAAAATGAGCCGAAAGGGCGTCCAGGTAGAAATCCCGTTTGATCGGGTCCGGAACGTGCGCCACGAACCGCAACATGGTCTGCGCGGCCCAGGATCGCCCGTCCGCAGTTGACGTGTCGACGCGGTCGGTCAACGCGGCGAGGAGGTAGTCGAACAGCGGGGAAGCGCCATCAATAAATTCGGTCCAATCGTTGGGGGACTGCCGGATGTAGTCGTCCGGGTCTTTGCCGGGTGGCAACTCCGCAACCCTGAGGTCCAGCGCCTCCGGCTGTTGCAGCACCGACGCGCCCGCCTGACCCGCGGACCTCTGGTCGCGTTGTTGGAAAACGCCCCAGGAAGATTCCAGGCTGCGCAGCGTGGCGTTGCGGCCGGCCGGGTCGCCGTCTAGGGCCATGGTAACGCGATGGGTCAATCTCCGCACCAGGGCCACCTGGTGTTCCGTGAGAGCGGTTCCCATGGACGCGACGACATTGTCAAACCCGTGCTGGTGGGCCATCACGGCGTCCATGTAGCCTTCGACGATGACCGCGCCGTGCTGGCGTACCGGCTCTTTGGCCAGGTTCATGGCGTACAGGATCCGGGACTTGTCGAACACCGGTGTGCGAGGGGTATTGAGATATTTGGGGGTGGCGTTGTCGTCCAGGGCCCGGCTGCCGAATCCGGCAACGCGTGCCGACCAGTCCCGGATGGGGATCATCAACCGCCCGCGGAACAGGTCGTAGTAGCGTCCGTCGTCCGTTGTGCGGGCCAGACCGGCTTCGACCAGGTCTTCTGCGGAGTAACCGGCATCGGTCAGGTGCTTGAGCAGGCGATTGTCCCGAGCCGGGCTGTAGCCGAACTCGAAGGTCTGCAACGACCGTTCGCTGACACCCCGTCCAAGAAGGTATTCGCGCACGAAGGCCGCTTCGGGCTCCGCCAGGGAACGCTGGAAAAATTGGCGTGCAGCGTCGTTGATCCCGAACAGTAATTGCGAACGACCGGCGGTCTCGGACTGGTCGGTGATGGTGATGCCGACGCGGGCGCCCAGGCGGGCCAATGCCTCGCGGAAGTCCACCCGCTCCTTCTTCATCACGAAGGAAAAAGCATCTCCACCGTCGGCGCAAGCGCCGAAACAGCGCCAGGACTGGCGATCGGGAAATACGAAGAAGGACGGAGTCCTTTCCTGGTGGAAAGGGCAATTCGCCTTGAAGGAACTACCTGACCGTTGCAACTGAACGTAACCGCCGACCAATTCGACGATGTCCAGCCGGCTTTTTACGTCATCAAGTTGTGTCATGAGAGAGCAAATTACCAAGAAGACAATTCGCCAAACCTATTTTACCACACAAACATCCACCGGTGTAGCCCCGGGTCCCGGCCAGCAAAGCCTTTCCAAAGTCATCGCGAGGAGCGAAAGGACGTGGCAATCCCGTCGATGCGACAGGGCTTTCCCGTATGTGTCATGTCCCCGGAGCCAGATTGCCGCGCTGCGCTCGCAATGACAAAAGCTACTTTGGAAAAGCCTTGTCCGGCCCGAGTGATGCGGGTGAGGGTTCACGCGGAGGTCACGGCAGGTATCCCACAGCGCCCGGCCGGAACCGGCGCGGCGTTTGAAAACTCGAGGTCAGACAGCGGGTAGGTGCAGGCGCCGGTCAGGATCCGGGCTGGTAGGTGACCGTGATGACGGCCTCGGTTACCTCGTCGCCTCTGGATGCCACCACCCGGATCGTGTTGGCGCCGGGCTGAAGCAGCAGATCAGCAACCCAAAGGCCGGTGGGATCGGGCAATGCGGGTATCAGGTCGCTTACGATTACCTCAGCGTCGGGCGCCGTGAACCCGGTGACCGTGAGGATGCGATTGCTCACCGTGGATGCACCCGCGGGGTCGGTGATCGTCAGGGTCAACTCTTCCTGCGAGCCGGCGTAATGGACCTGAAGGAATTGTCGTTCCTGCCGTGAAGATGAGCCGTGGTATCCGATGACCTCGATTACGTTTATTCCTGTAGACAGCGGTACGGCGCTGGCATAGTTGCCCTGGGCATCCGCCTGCACCCTCACGTCTCGCTCCGGCAATGCGCTGCTGGAATAAATGAGCTCAACGATGGACCAGGGCAGTGTGGAGCCCGAAACGATAATCAGGGGCGGACCGTAGATGGTCGCCATGTCGGGAGGATCATGCACCTCCAGGAAATGAGGCCGCGGCGTGGGTGTTGGCTGCACCGGCGTCGGAGTGGGCCGCCGGGTGGGCGTGGGAACGGGTGTGGGCGGCACCGTCGGCGTGGGCAGAGCGGTAGGAATGAGGGTGGGCGCCGCAGTTGGCGTCGCCGTCACCACGATGGGAGTCGGCGCAAGCGGAGTAGTCGTAGGTGTCGGATTGGCTCGTGTCGCCTGGTACGGGACCGCGGGCAGACCCGGCAGATTCGACAGCCAGAGGGCCAGGAACAAAGCCACCAGCACGATAGCGGCGGTGACGGCTACGATCTGTTGCCGCAAAGTTCGACGGTCCGAAGCAGAAACGCGGGAACTAGGAGCCGGGGGTCCCGACGGGAAGCGTCAGCGTGAACACCGTGTGGGCGCCCTCCGCCGCCGCAAGGGTCGACTCCACCGTGAGGTCGCCGCCGTACCGAAGGGCCAGGGTGCGGCTGATGTACAGCCCGAGGCCGGAGGAGGTTTTCTCTTCGCTGCGGCCCAGTTGTGGCGTCCAACCGCGGTCGAACAGGTGCGCCCGATAATGAACCGGAATGCCGGGACCGTCATCGGCCACCCGCACCTGGAAGTTGTACGAATCACGAGTGACGGTGATTTCAATGTAGTCCCCGCCGTAGCGGAGCGCGTTGTCCACGAGGTTGGCGATGATGTGCTCCAGGGCGGTGGCGTCCGAATACACCAGGCCGAAATCCTCCGGCTCCGACCACCACGCGATGTCCTTTCCCTGTTCGGCGGCCTGGCCGGTGTAGCGTTCGACGATGCGGCTGACGACGGCGGAGGGCTCTACGGGATACCGTTCTATCGGCGCGTCGGGGGTTTCCAGGTTGATCATCACCTGGATGTTACCCATCATGAGCCGGAACGACGGCGCCTGCTCCTCGATCTCGTCCAGCAGTTCGTGGATAACGGCCGACACGTCCTCTCCGGTGGCGGCCAGCACGCCACGCGCCTCGCGGCACTTGCCGAGGATGCGACGCATGGGGCGACCGAGGTCGTGCTGGAACGTCTCGAAATGCTGCTCGGTCAGCTTGCTCCAGTCGTCCGCGCCGTTGAGGCCGTCAGCGTGGCGGTGACGGATGCTGGAAACTACGTAAACGCTGACGGCGACCGCCAAGCCGAAAACCACGCCGGCGATGCCGATGTACGACAACGGCTCGATGGCCCAGGGTTGCGGGAACATCCGATCCGGCGACAGGAACAGCGACGAGACCATCAGCGCCAGGCCGAGAATGGCCAAAGCGATGCCAACCAAGGCGGGCCACGGGTGGAAGGAAAGTCGGCGCCGGGTCAAAACCGCCATGGGATCACTCTACTCGCGCGGGGGCAGCAATCGGTAGCCGCGGTCCCGCACGCTCACAATGAAATCGTTGGCGCCCAACGAGATGCCCAAGGCCCGACCCAGGGAGACCTTGATCTCGCGAACCCGGACCCGCAGCGAAGCGCGCGTGTCGTCGCCCTCCAGGTAACGCTCCAAGCGGTCGAAGGGCACCATGTTCCCGGGGCTGCGGTACCAGGCCTCGGCCAGTTCTCGCAGGATGTCAAACCGGCGTCCGGACACATCGGCGACCGCCGAAGTTTGGCCATTTACGTCTCGAACCAGCACGGTCCTCGCGTCGGTGTCCACGGTTATGCGGTCACCGACCGCGATGGATCGCGGCTCTGCTCCCACCAGGCGGCGGATGCGCAAGGCGACCTCTTCGGGCGAGGCCAGCTTGTCGATAAACTCAACGGGAGCCTCCACCTGCAGGGCGCTGCGGGCCACCGTATCGCGCTCGACGCCCTGGCTGTACTGGGTGAACATCAGGACGGGGAGGCGAGGGTGCTGCCCAACGATGCGTTTCAGGATGTCCAGACCCTTGAACTGGTCGTCGCGGTATTCACCGAGGCGCACGTCCAGGATCACGCCGTCCGGCAACTGCTGGTCAATGGCGTCCAGGGCGGCCCACATCATCTCGTCGGCGGAGCCGTGCTCGTCCTTGCCGACCACGGTGGTGCCCCAGCCTTCGTCTTCGAGGCGGCGGCACACCGCGCGCACGATCGCGGACGCAGCTTCGTCGTCGACTATCAGTATGTTGCCTGAGCGCGGAGCCACGCGCGTTCTCCCATGGATGATATTGGATCTGCCCGCCGGCGAGGGGACAGGCTGTAGACGAACATTATACGTCCCGGACAGTGTGCACGATTTGCCGTAGGCGGTTCGAGGCTTTCGCTACGCTATTGGAAAGAATTATAAAGCCGTTCGGACATTCGCGACGTATGCGGTGGGTAGCCCAACCCGTGGTTTACTGGCTGGTGGGGCCGAAATTGGCTTGAACCGGCCGGCCAGGGTCGGCCGGTCACCGCACCGCGTGTCATATACTGAAAAGGTCGGCCGCTACGGGACTGGTAGGGCGGCGTGAATGAAAGGTTGGAGACCCAGGGAGGATACCCGTGCGCGTATATGAAAGATTTTTTATGTTAGGCGGATCCCGTCGTGCCTTTGTCTGGCCGGCGGTGGGGGTGCTGGCGCTGGCCGTTGCGGCGTTGACCGTCGCGCTGTGGGCCACGAACCCGGAGACGGCGTCGGCGCAGCAGAGTTGTAGCGAACTGAAAATTGACCAGGACGACAATACTACCCCGGGTGCGACCTTTGATCTTGCCCTGAGGTTCAAACCCGACGATTGTAGCCCGGGACCGTTGGACCAGGAATTCACCATATTTCTTCATGAAGACATTGGTTTCCCATCCGGGTTTGATGAAGATGACGTGCGAATCATCGCCGGCGGACGGTTCGTTCCTGACTGGGTGGATGATTCCGTGGGATCAGGCGAGCCTCATGAGATCACATTGCCTGGTTGCCAATCGTGGCGCCGGGGAAGCGGCGATCCCGGTGTTTGTGGCGACGCAAACTTCCCGGTCGTGATCGAGCTGGAAAACTTCCAGCTCCCGGATCAGCGGGCTACCAATGATGATCCTTATGAAGTGAGTATCGAATGGAACGGTACCAGGCTGACGGGCAACGTTGCCGTTGACGCCGCGCTGGAGGTTGTTGGAGACAGCGAAGTCGGTTACGGCGAAACCGTTGAGGTCAGGGGCTTCGGCTTCACCGATGGCGTCAGCGTTGACCTGTACGCCAGACTAATTTCCGGGACTGGAACGGATGCTTGTACAAGCGCAACCGGCAGCGGTTGGACCGAGATCGGCGACGTAAACGTCGTAGGCTCGAATTACCGTTTCGCTTCGCAGGTTGAAATCAGTTCGAATCAGTTTCGTTCTGCCGGCCGGTATCAGATTTGCGCGATTGATGGCGCCGGGGTCGTCAGCGTAGACAACCTCATCATCACCGTCACCGCTGGACTGGAAGTGATAGGCATCAAGGAGGTGTCCCCCGGCGACACGGTGACGCTCAAGATTGTCGGCGGGACCTCCGGCGTGCATGTGAGCAACGTCAGGGTTGCCGGCCGGCAATTGCAATCCGGACAGTGGAGCCATTCCGGAGACACCGTCCGCGTGACGCTCCCGCCAAGCGCAAGCGGCACCGTAACCATCGGAATGACGCTCGGAAACAATTTTGTGTCCGTCAACATCACCATCAAGGACGCAGACCTGTCGGTTCGGCCCGACAGTGGACTCGGTTTGGGAGTGCAGTTCCTCGTCAGTTCCAACAACCTCGCCGGCAACGAAGTTTGTCAGGTGAGCCTGGACGGGGTTCCGCTGGCGTTTCTGGATCAGGGCCAGGACAGTGTCAGCAGGTGCCGTGAAATCAACAGCGGAGGGCGTTTCGTCGCTCCGGTGGCGATGCTGAACTCCAACGGCAGCATCAACAGCGACCTCATCACCAAGCTGGTGGAATCGGACGGCGAGGAAGAATTGCAGATCACCAGCGACGTCGGGGTCAAAGCTTCTGCCACGGTCAAGGTCGCCAAACCCACCCTCACCGTTTTCCCTGACGAGGGTGAAGTATCTCCCGGCGATTACGTGGTGTTCCGGGGCGCAAACTTCCCCGTGGAGCGCGGATTCTACAACCCGCCAAACATCATCGTCGAAATCAACGGGCGGGTAGAGCACAATGTATACACCTCCAGCGGGACTTGGGAGTTCGAATACCGTGTGCCGTCCCGCGCCGAGGGCGGCGAGCGGATTCGCCCGATTGTCAAAATTGACGGCTATCCGCTGCACGACCTGACGCTGGATCTCGACCTCGTGGTGACCCCGGGCCGGCTGGAGGTCAATCCCGAGGAAGTGAGGATCGGGCAACCCGTCCGGGTAACGGTGAGCGGGGTGGACCGGTTCGTGCAGGGTTACTCAGTGCGGACCAGCGACGGCCCGGCCTTGCGGTTCGACGGTGAGACCAGGTTCGCATCAGACGGTTCCGGTGAATTCGTTGGAACCACCGTAATACCCCAGGACTACCACCGCGATTACGCGGAGGAGCGAACACACCCGGCGATTCTGCACGTGTACAAGGGCAGCAGCCGGCTGCCCGGTGTAGTCGCCACTGTGACCCTCCTCCCTCTACCGTACGTGCCGCCCACGTTCGCCCCCGATGCTCCGGCCGCCCCCGCGGTTGGCGCTGACGGGCCATTCAGCCTCATCGTGAGGTGGGCGTACCCGACAGACGACGGCGGAAGTACCATCACCGACTATGATGTGCACTACCGCGTCGGCAATAGCGGCGGTTTCATCGACGCCGGCTATGATGGCGCCGGCACAAGCCATACCCTGACCGGCTTGTCCCAAAGCACCGAGTACCAGGTGCGGGTGCGCGCCAACAATGCCAAGGGGACGGGCGAATGGTCAAGCCCGGCAACCGGGGCCACCGAGCCGCTGGTCGCCAGCATTGAAACAGCGCCGGGCGTCGAGTCCATCGTGGCCGGCGAGCCGGCCGGGTTCCGCATCACCCTCTCCCATACCGCAACCGTCACCGTCGGACTGACCCACGAGACTTCCGGAGGCTTCGTAACCGACGGCGGCGGCGAGTGCGTGATAACCTCCGGCACAACGTGCGAATACTCCGTGGCGACATCGGAGAGCCAGGATAGCAATTCCGGTTCGCTGACTGTGAACATCTCCCCCACGTCGGAGTACACCGTCGCAACGTCATCCGCACGGGTCGACATACAGAACCCGGCGCCCACACCGACGCCGGTACCCACACCGACACCGGAGCCAACGGCCACGCCGGAACCCACGGCTACTCCGGTGCCGCCTCCGCCGACCGTTGATCAGGAGGCGCTGACCTCCACCATCGTGGCGGCGGTGGCTACCGGCGAGACCGAGACGCGGGACCGGCCGGTGGCAGAGGATCCGTCGCAAGGCGGCGGCCTCAGCGGGTTGGCCATCGGGCTGATCGTGTTGGCGGTGGTTGTGGTGTTGGCCGTTATCGGGGCGGTGGTTGCGCTGGTGCTGCGGCGTCGTGGAGGAGGAGGCGGCCCCGGAGGCGGCGGCAACGGCGGGGGCGGCGACCCTGATCCCGGGACGTAGCAACAAAAAGGAGGCGGGTTTCTAACCCGCCTCCCAGTTTTTGATAGCGCTCCCGATTGGCGTCAGGAGTCTTTGGTCAGGTTGGTGAGAAATTCCGAATTGGTACGGGTGCGGGCCAAGCGCTCGAGGACGCGCTTGGTGGCGTCGCCCATGTTGGCCTGGTCGCCGCCTGAGGCCAGGGTTACCATGCGTCGCAGCAGCCAGATCTGGGGCATGACCTCCTGGTCGTAAAGCAACTCCTCGCGGCGTGTGCCGCTGCGCACCACATCAATGGCCGGGAAGTAACGCTGGTCGGCGAGGCGGCGGTCCAGGTGCAGCTCCATGTTGCCGGTGCCCTTGAACTCCTCGTAGATGACCTCGTCCATGCGGCTGCCGGTATCGAGAAGACAGGTGGCGATTATGGTAAGCGAGCCGCCCTCTTCGAGGTTGCGGGCGGCGCCGATGAAGCGCTTGGCCGGGTACAGAGCGGCGGGATCGATTCCGCCGGACAGCGTGCGCCCGGAGGTGGGCAGGGCGAGGTTGTAGGCTCGGGTCAGCCGGGTGATGCTGTCGAGCAGGATGACCACGTCGCGTCCGGATTCGGTCATGCGCTTGGCGCGTTCCACGGCCAACTCCGCGACCCGGCACTGCTCTTCAACCGACTCGTCGAAGGTCGACGCGAACACGTCGCCGTTGACCGCGCGGCGCATCTCCGTGACCTCTTCGGGCCGCTCTCCAATGAGCACGACCATCAGCAGGACCTCGGGGCGGTTTTCGGTGATCGCCGCGGCGATCTGGCGCAAGACCGTGGTCTTGCCGGCCTTGGGCGCGGATACAACCAGGCCGCGTTGGCCCAACCCGATCGGGGCGAACAGGTCGATCATGCGCGATGACAGCCCGCCCTGAGCGTGTTCCAGGACGATGTGGTCGTCCGGGAAAATGGGGGTCAAGGACTCGTAGATGCGCCGCGAGGCCGGCTTCTGCTCCTCGGGGTCTAGAAGGTTGATGCTGGTCGCTCGGGTCAAACCGTAGCGTCGTTCGCCCTCCTTCGGAGGCCGCACCAACCCGGTGACCGTATCGCCGGTCTTGAGGTTGAATCTGCGGATCTGCGACTGCCCGACGAATACGTCGCCCGAAACCGGCGGGTATTGCAACGAGCGCAGCAGCCCGTGACCGGCGTCCATCACTTCCAGGATGCCCGAGGCAGTCAGCAGGTTGCGATTGGCAGCCGAATGCCGGACACGGTTCAGCAGGGCGTCCCGGGTGAGGTCGGCCAGCGCTTCGTCGTCTTTGAGACCAACGTCAGGAGCCAAATCGAGGAGTTCTTCCCGAGACATCGACGTGAATTCGGTGACGTCGACGTAACGTCCGGGGTGAGATCCATTGGGATACGGCGGTCCTCCATCCGGCGCATCATCTGCCGGGGCGGAGTCGGCCAACGCGACGCCGGCCTCGTCAGTGGCCGGGGGACGCCTTCGTCTTCGGGGTGCGGTCGGGGAGCCAGTGCGGGCGCGGACCATGTTGTCAGCCTCCGGAAGCTTGCTGCCAGTCCTGCAGGAATCGCGACAGGCCGGCGTCGGTGAGGGGGTGTTTTATCATTTGCGTCAATACGTTGTAGGGTATCGTGGAGATGTCAGCGCCGGCCGCAGCAGCGGTCACGCAATGTCGAGCTCCCCGTATGCTGGCGGCCATCACCTTGGTTTCCACGGACTGCTGGCGGTAAACCGCCACAATGTCCTGGACCAGCGCCATGCCATCCTGGCCGATATCGTCGAGCCGTCCTACGAATGGACTTACCACGGTGCTCCCGGCATTGGCTCCGAGCAGCGCCTGGTTGACGGTAAAAACCAGCGTCTGATTAATCTGTATGCCATCCCGGGCCAGCACACTGATGGCTTTGAATCCTTCCTCGGTGCTGGGGATTTTGACCCAGGGATTGGGTATCCACTCTGCGATGTCCCGACCCTCGGCGATCATGCCCGGAGCGTCGGTGCTGACCACTTCTACGGAGATCGGCCCGTCGATAATGTCGGCGATCTCCTGGACCGCGGCCCGGTAGCCGGCGGCGCCGCCGATGCCTTCCTTCGCGGCCAGGGAGGGGTTGGTAGTGACCCCGGAGATGACGCCGAGTTCGGCGCCCATGCGAATCTCGTCGATGTTGGCTGTGTCCAAAAACAATCTCATTGCTGCATCCTCCTCGAACCGGGGAGACGGTCCTGTTGCCGATGTCGCGGCAACGAGCGACCAGGGCCGGCGACCAAAAGTCGCCCAAACGTACGGTGGCGCGCCGAATTCACTGACCAGGGTTCGGAGAACCGGCTGGCGCCGGGGCGTGAATTGAATTGTAAATGGGGGAGTTTCCGGTCTGCGGAAACTGTCAGTCCGCGGAAAAAGACCATCCGCCGGCCCGTCGGAAAGGCAATTGCCGGCCTTCGCGTACCGTTTGCTGAGCCTGCTCAATCAGTGCGCTGAAAAGGGGATGAGGCCGGTTGGGGCGCGACTGAAATTCCGGATGGAACTGCACGCCGACCATGAACGGGTGATCGGGCACCTCGGTGGCTTCAACCAATTCACCGTCCGGAGACAACCCACTCATGATCATGCCCGATGCTTCGAGACACTCCCGATAGGCGTTGTTCACTTCGTAACGGTGCCGATGACGTTCTTTGATTTCACTGCGGGCGTAGGCGTCGGCGGTCCTGGTGTTGCCTTGCGGACGGCAGGGGTAGTGGCCCAGGCGCATGGTTCCGCCGAGATCGGTGATGCCGCGCTGCCCGTGCATTATGTCGATCACCGGATGCTCGCAATCAGGGTCGAGTTCCGAAGAATTGGCGTGCCGAAGGCCGGTGACGTCGCGAGCCCAGTCGATCACCATGACCTGCATGCCCAAACACAAACCCAGATAGGGCACGTGCTTGTTCCTGGCATATTGGCTGGTGTCGATCATCCCCTCGACTCCCCGGGGGCCGAATCCGCCCGGAACCACGATTCCGGATACGTCGCTCAAGTGGGCATCCGGGCCGTCCCGCTCCACGGCTTCCGAATGAACCCACCGCACATCTGCCCGCAAACCGCAGGATGCTGCGGCGTGCCGCAATGCTTCGCGAACCGACATGTAGGAGTCGGGATATTCCACGTATTTACCCACCACCGCGATGGGAACCTCGCCGGTCGCGCCGTTCATCTGGTCGACCAGAGTGGTCCACTCATCCAGTTGAGTCTGCCCATTCAAACCGAGGGATTCCGAAAGGCATCGTCCCACGCCAAAGTAGTCCATCACCAGCGGCACTTCGTAAACGTTGCCCACCGTAGGCATGGGGAACACGGCTTCGGAAGCCACGTCGCAAAACAGGGACAACTTCTCCCGGATGCCGGGTGTGACATCCGCATCGGAGCGGCAGACCAGGGCGTCCGGCTGAATTCCGATGCTCCGTAATTCCTTTACGCTGTGCTGTGTCGGTTTGGTTTTCAACTCTTCGGAGGCCGTGATGTAGGGGAGGAGGGTCAGGTGCATATAGAAGACGTTGTTGCGGCCCACGGTGTTGCGCATCTGCCGGATCGCTTCCAGGAACGGAAGTCCCTCGATGTCTCCTACGGTGCCGCCGACCTCGACCACGACGACGTCGGCGTTGGATTTTTCGGCGAGTCCGATAAGCCGATCCTTGATTTCGTTGGTCAGGTGGGGCACGGTCTGGATGGTGCCGCCAAGGAAGTCGCCGCGCCGTTCTCGGGTGATGAGTTCGAGGTAGGTTTGCCCCGCAGTCACGTTACTGTCGCGGGTCAGTTCGACGTCGATAAACCTTTCGTAGTGGCCGAGATCCAGATCCGTTTCGCCCCCGTCTTTGGTGACGAATACCTCGCCGTGCTGGTACGGGGACATGGTGCCCGGGTCAACGTTCAGGTAAGGGTCCAGCTTGATGACGGTGACGGAGAGCCCCTGGCTCTTCAAGATGCGTCCGATAGACGCGACGCAGATGCCTTTTCCGATGGAGCTGACCACTCCGCCGGTCACGAAAATGTACTTAGTGGGCATACGGATAGCGGCGAATCCAATGCCACAGGTTACTCAGGATCACTTTGGAGGTCCTGTGGAACACTCGGCGTTCCTTCGTTGGAACCTAGCGGTCTTGCCTGATCGGGAGCTATGCCGGCAGTTATCTCAATTCGGTTGCCGGCGTGCCCAGGTGCGTCCGCATTGGGACATCAGTAACGGATGGAAAATGATACCTTGGGCAACCGTATCGTACACGCCGAGTTGGTGAGCGTCAAGCGCGTGGAACAGCCCGAAATCTCCGGTTTGCGGAATTGGTGTCCGGTTTGAACGCCTGGAACATCCGCCGATGCCAGGATGGCGTCGCCCGAGCAAAGCGACCGCGCTCCACGTGCGGTGAGGCGGCCAACCTACGCGCCGAGACCGATCTCGACAAGGGCCGTGGCAACGGTATCGCCGATATCCGCAGGCGTGGGGATGATGCGCGCTCCGGCCCGTTCCAGCGCGCGGATTTTGGACTCGGCGGTGGCGGACTCACCGGTGATAATCGCTCCGGCGTGGCCCATGCGTTTCCCGGACGGCGCAGTGGCCCCCACTATCAATGAACACACCGGTTTGGTGAACTCCGGCGAACCGATGAACTCTGCGGCTTGCTGCTCCATGTTGCCGCCAATTTCGCCGATGAACACGACCAGGTCGGTGTCCGGATCGTCGTTGTAGAGGCGCAGGATGTCCACGAAACTGCTGCCGATTATGGGATCGCCGCCGATGCCCACGCACGACGACTGGCCAATTTCCTTCTCGGTCAACTGGCCGACAGCCTCGTAGGTCAAAGTGCCGCTGCGGGACACTACTCCCACCCTACCCGGCATGTGGATGTTGCCGGGCATTATGCCAACCTTGCACCGGGCTCCCGGGTTGATCATCCCGGGGCAGTTGGGCCCGATGAGCCGGGCCGGGTTGGCCTTGACATACCGGTACAGGCCGACCATGTCGTGCACCGGAATTCCCTCGGTGATGCAGGCGATCAGAGGAATCCCGGCGTCTACCGATTCGGCGATGGCGTCCGGCGCGAACGGGGGAGGCACGAAGATCAGCGACACGTTGGCCTGTGTGGCATCCACCGCTTCCTCTACGGAATTGAACACGGGAACCGCGTCGTCAAACAGCTGCCCGCCCCGGCCCGGCGTCACGCCGGCCACGAGCTGCGTGCCGTAGTCCTTGCAGGCTCGGGCGTGGAAACTGCCCTCGCGACCCGTGATGCCCTGCACCAAAACTCGAGACTGTTCGTTGAGAAGGATCCCCATGAAATTACACGCCTGTCGGAGGGTTGGAAAGCGCCGCCGTAACTTCGGTCAACGTGTCGGCGAAAGTAACGTTGAGGCCCGATGCGGCGAGAATTGACTTTCCCTCTTCCAGGTTGGTGCCCAGCATTCGCACCACCAGCGGTTGTTCTGCCTGGAGTTGCTCGTAGGCCAGGACGATGCCGCGTGCTGCCACGTCGCAGCGCAGGATGCCGCCGAACACGTTGACCAGCACCCGATCGACTTTCGGGTCGGACAGGATGATGCTGACCGCCTTGGCCACCTTTTCGTCGGTAGCGCCGCCCCCGACGTCGAGGAAATTGGCCGGCGGCGCGCCGGCGGCGTTGGCGACATCCAGCGTCGCCATTGCCAGACCCGCTCCGTTCACCAGGCATCCGACGGAGCCGTCCAGGCTCACGTAGGCGATATCGTCGTCCGCCGCTTCGGCTTCGAGGGGGTCTTCCTGGTTACGGTCCCGCAGTTGTTGCAGGTCCGCATGACGAAACAGCGCGTCGTCCTCGACGTCCATTTTGGCGTCGAGGGCCATGATTGCGCCGTCCCCGGTTACGATCAATGGGTTCACTTCAACCAGCGAGCAATCATTTTCTACGAAGATGCGATAGAGAGCCGAGAGCACCTCCGCGGCGTCGCGCAAAGCCGCGCCACTCAAGCCGAGGCGGGTTGCCACCCTGCGGCACTGGTACGGCATCAGTCCCATGACGGGATCGACCGGCTCGGTGATGATGGCGTCGGGATCCTCGGATGCCAACTGCTCAATGGACGTCCCGCCGCCGGCGCTGGCGATCATGACCGCTCCCCGGTGATCGCGGTCCATGGTCACCGCCACGTACATCTCGCTCCCGATGTTGGCCAGCGATTCGACCAGAACCGAATCTATCGGCACTCCGGCGGCGTCGGTCTGGTTGGTAACGAGGCGGGAACCCAACAGACCGGCAGCAAAGCTGCTGGCTTCTTCGGGGCTGCTCACCACCTTGACGCCCCCGGCCAGGCCTCGTCCGCCGGCGTGCACCTGGGCTTTGACGGCGGCCCGACCACCGAACGACTCGGTTGCCGTAGCCGCTTCACTGGCGGTATGCGCCAAATTACCATCGGGCACTGAAATACCGTAGCGGGCGAATATTGCCTTGGCTTGATACTCGTGGAGTTTCATAGCGCGGATAATTGTGCCGCAAGTATTGATGGGCGTCAACGAGCGACGGGTCCTCACTCGTACCTATTTTGTCATCGCGAGGAGCAAAGCGACCCGGCGATCTCGTTCCCTCGGTGGCGTTCCTTGCCCCAGGCAGATTGCCGCGCTTCGCTCGCAAGGACCGTTTCATTGAAACGGCGTACGCGAGAAGCGGCGGGTGAGGAACCGGTAGAGGTTGACCAGTTTTCCGCCGACGAACGGGCCAGCCGGAGGGTTATGGTATGGTATTAACGGACCGGCATTCGGAATCGGCTACGGTACATTGCGTCAGTGCAGGCGGACGGAGCAGGTTCAGACCACCGGTCTTATACGAGTTTACACAGGGATTCGAGGTGCTTCACCGATGGTTGCGCACACTGAGCGTATGGTGTCCGTCCGTGGCGGGATGTTCAATGTCCAGGTCGCGGAAGGCGGTTCCGGCGACCCACTGGTCTACCTGCACGGCGCGGGTGGTTACGTCGGTTGGCCGGATTACCTGAACCGGCTGGCGGAGGACTACCACGTTTATGCGCCGGCGCATCCCGGTGTCGCCCAATCCACGGGTCTCAGTCATCTGGACGACCTCTGGGACCTGGTGCAGTTCTTCGAAGAATTCCTTGACTCCCTGGGGATCGAGCGATGCCATCTAATCGGGCATTCGTATGGCGGGTTCTGCGCCGCCGAACTGGCGGCCCACCGCCCGGACCGCATCTCCCGGCTGGTTCTGGTGAACTCGCTGGGCTTGTGGCTGGAGGACACGCCGGTGGCGGACTTTTTCATCCTGACGCCCGACGAACGCCGTGAGATGTTGTGGCACGACTCCGACGGGGAACTGGCCCACGCGTCCGTTGCGCAACCCACGGAACCCGAGGCGCGGCTGGAACACACCCTGGACCGCATCCAGACCCTGCAGTCGGTCGCCAAGTTCACCTGGCCGATTCCGGAGCGAGGCCTAACAAAGAGGGCCCATCGCATCGTGATGCCCACCCTGATCGTGTGGGGAGATTCCGACCAAGTGATTCCCCCGGAGTACGGCGAGGCTTTCCGCGACCTGCTGCCCAACGCCACGCTGACGGTCATCCCGCAATGCGGTCACATACCACAGGTGGAACGACCCGAGGCGTTCTTCGACACCGTCCTGGGTTTCCTCCACGACTGAGCGCCGGAGCAACAAACAGGCTTTCATCGCCCAAGAGATATTCACGCGGAGTACCAACATGGCCGTCAGCACCGCCTTGCAGGAGGCGTTCAATCGCCACATCAACGCCGAGTTCTACTCGTCGTACCTCTACCTGTCGATGTCCACCTACTGCGATTCCATCGACCTGCCCGGTTTCGCTCACTGGATGCGCATCCAGAGCCAGGAAGAATACGACCACGCCATGCGTCTCCTGACCTACCTGGAAGACCGGGACGGGCGAGTTACGCTGCTCCCCATTGAACAGCCGCCCATAGAGTTCGATGCCGTGGAAGACGTGATGCGTCAGACCCTCGAACACGAGCAGCACGTTTCCCATTTGATCAACCAACTGTACGCCGTTGCCGCCGAGTGTGCCGATTTCGCGAGCCAGGTGATGCTGCAGTGGTTTGTCAACGAGCAGGTTGAAGAAGAGAAAACGGCCCGGGACGTGATTGCCTCCCTGGACAAAGTGGCCGGCCGCAGCGACGCCCTGCTGTTGCTGGACCGTGAGATGGGAGCCCGCACCCTGGCGCCCGCTGCCGCCTGATGGACCGGGAGGTCACCGAATGACTCTCAACGAATTCATCGTTGACGCGCTCGACAAGGAAAACGGCTTCCTGATAGATGCCCTCGACGGCCTGGGGGCGGACGAACTCGCCTGGCAGCCGGCCGCTGATGCAAATTCCATCGGCTGGATTCTCTGGCACATGGTCCGCGTCGAGGACATGTGGATCCAGTTCTTCGCCCAGTTCCAGACGGAGCTGTGGGAGACCGAGGGCTGGCACGAGAAGTTCGGCCTGCCCACTCGCGATAACGGCTTCGGCCACACCGCGGAGCAGGTGAACAACTTCCCCGGCGTGGACCTGCCCGAATTTCTCCGATACCGCGCCTCCGTGCGGCAGTCCACACTGGCATATCTGGACACGCTGACCCGGGAGGACATGGAACGCGTCCCCCGGGAGCGACGCCCCGAGATGTCGCTGGGCGCCATGTTCCGCCAGATCATCGGCGAGATGTACCAGCACGTCGGTCAAATCGCCTACCTGCGAGGATTGCAGGGCAAGTGACGCCGGCCGGCCGTCGCCGCGCTATCGTGGCCGCAGCCGCCATCTCGATTCTACTGTTGCTTGGGTTGGCTCTTGCCAGCGGCTGCACAGGGCAGCCGCCGGCAAATGGCGTCTACGAAAGCGCTATCGACGGTACCAAGGGCGAATCATCCTCGATTAGAGAGATTACCGTGGGCCCGGCCCGCCAGGAGTGCTACGGGCCGTTTCGCCGGATGTGCCTGATTGTGGGCGGCAGTTCCTTCTACGATGAGATCGATGGGTTCACCCACGAGCCCGGCTACGAGTACCGCCTTCGCATCGAACGATACGACGCATTTCCGGGTCAAAAGGAGCCTCCCCAGGACGCGGGGAGGTACGGTTATCGCCTGGTGGAGGTGCTCTCAAAGACGCGAGCGGTGGGCACAGTCAGCGACGTAACGGTAGCGCCAACCCGGGTGCAACGTCCGAAGTCCGACGAACGTTGCCTGTTGGTCGATGGACGGCCCCGGCGAAATTCCATCGATGGCTTTCAGTACGTGCCCGGCTTCGAATATCAGATCCGAACTGAGAGTTTCGAAGGTGGAACCCGTCGTTTGATCGAGATTGTCGACCGAGCCCCGGTGACCAGCGCGGAGGTGGAAATCACCGTTGGCCCATGGCGGGTGGGTTGCTACGAGAACGCCCCCATCACGGCCGCGTGTATCGTGGTGAACGACGAACCGTACTACGGCGTGATCGAGGAATTCGGACGGAGGCACGGCTTCGAATACCGGCTGCGCGTGGAGAGGTACGACCTGTTCCCCGGCGCCGCTGAGCCGCCACCCGAACTGCCCAGGTACGGTTATCGATCGCTGGAGGCGCTGTCCGAGAGGCCTGCCTCCAATCCGCCTTCGAGCAACTAACCGCCCGCCGCGCCCCGCCGGCCCAGCTTCCGCAAGCCTTCTTCCAGCGCTACCCACGGAAGCAGGGCGCACTTGACGCGTACGGGGTATTGGCGGACCACTTCCAGGGCCCCGAGGTCGCCGAGCTCGGATAGAGCCACCGGAGGCAGCGGCTTCCCCTGCATCAAGTCTCGGAACAGCTGGGACAGGTCGGCGGCCTGCTCCACGGTGCGGCCGCGCAGGTTGTCGGCCAACAGCGAGGCGGATGCCTGGATGATGCTGCAACCCTCAGCGTGAGCGCTCACGTCCTGGATGGAGGGTGAGTGCCCGGCCGCGTGACTGAGACGCAATTGGAGCGTAGCCCGGTCTCCGCAGAAGGGATTGAACTCCTCGGCTTCGACGTCAGCATACGACAGAGACGCGCGATGGCGCGGTCGGCGATAGTGGTCCATGATGACGTCGCCATACAGCGCGTCGGGGTTGTCGGGCAGGGAAGCCATCGGGGCGGGCCCAGGGAGGCGTCTATACGCCTATTCGGTGGTGGCGATGCCCTCGCCGTCCATGGCCGCTTTCAGCGTGTGCCAGGCCAGGACGGCGCACTTGATCCGGGTGGGATACGCGATCACGCCGGCCAGCATTTCCAGGTCGCCCAGCAGGTCGTAGTTTAGCTCGGCCTCGGGTTCCGTCAGCATGCGGTGAAATTCGTTGAACATCGCCATCGCATCCTCGGACGATGCACCCTTGACCGCCTGCGTCAGCAGGGAAGCGGAAGCGCGACTGATGGCGCAGCCGTGTCCCTGGAAACCCACGTCACCGACTGTGTCCTCGTCCAGGCGCAACTGCAACGATATTTCGTCGCCGCAAAGCGGATTGAACCCATCCGCATGGTGAGTGGCGTCTTCCAGAGTGCGAAAGTTGCGGGGCCGCCGGTTGTGTTCGAGCAGGATTTCCTGGTAGAGATCGCTCAGATCCGATGCCATCAGCCGAAAACCTCAATGACCCGATCAATTCCTTTGATCAGGGTGTCAATTTCCTCGGTGGTATTGTAAAACGACAGGGATGCCCGCACCGTCGCCGGAATTTCATAGCGCGCCATCACGGGCTGGGCGCAATGGTGTCCGGTACGCACGGCGATGCCCTCGGCGTCCAGGATCGTACCGATGTCGTGGGCGTGGGCCGATTCCATGTAGAACGACAGGATGCCGCCACGATTTTCCGCCGTTCCGATCAGCCTCACCCCTTCGGTCGCGGCGAGACGCTCGGCGCCGTAGCGCATCAACGCCTGCTCGTATGCGGCGATGCGGTCCATGCCGATGGCTTCCAGGTACTCAACGGCTGCCCCGAGTCCGATGGCGCCGGCGATGTCCGGAGTACCGGCCTCGAACTTGTGCGGGATGACACTGTAAATCGTTTCTTCGTAGGTGACCGAGCGAATCATCTCGCCGCCCGACTGGTACGGGGGCATGTCGTTCAACAGATCCGCCCGTCCCCACAGCACGCCGATACCGGTGGGTCCGTACATCTTGTGGCCGGAGAAAGTCAGGAAATCGGCGCCCATGGCCTGCACGTCGATGGGCAGGTGCGGTATCGATTGCGCGGCGTCAACCATTACTGGAATACCACGGGCATGGGCCAACTCGACGATGGACGACACCGGGTTGATGGTGCCCAGAGCGTTGGACTGGTGCACCACGGATACGAGCCGAGTGCGCTCGTTCAGCATGCTCTCGTACTCGTCCATCAGCAGTTCGCCCTGATCGTTGAAGGGTATGACCCGCAGGCGGATGCCGATTTCTTTGCCCAAAATCTGCCATGGCACGATGTTGGAGTGGTGTTCCATGCCGGTGATGATGACTTCATCCCCAGCCCGGAAAAATTTGCGCCCGTAACTGCTGGCGACGAGGTTCAACCCCTCGGTCGTGCCCCGCACGTAGATTATCTCTGAGGAGTCCGGGGCGTTGATGAACCGGCGAATCGCCTCACGACCGGCCTCGTAATCGTCTGTGGCACGTTGGCTCAGGGTGTGCACGCCTCGGTGCACGTTGGAGTTGTTGTGCAGGTAGTAATTGCTGATGGCATCGATAACCGGCCGCGGCTTTTGGGTAGTGGCCGCGTTGTCCAGATAGACCAGGGGTTTCCCGTTGATGAGCTGATCCAGGACAGGGAAGTCCCGGCGGATGCGTTCGACGTCGTCGTTGGTCAGCGGGCCGGAGAAAGAAGCGGGGGCGTTCACAGTAGCGGCGGTCACGAGCGGCCTCCGATGGGCAGGGCGATGCTGGCGGAAGGGATGGCGTTCCGGAACCGTTCGTCGAGATACTCCCGCAACGGCTCCAGCGCCACCGTGTCGATGATTTCGCTGGCAAAGGCGTGGATCAGGATCCGGCTGGTTGTCGCCAGATCCAGTCCCCGACTGCGCATGTAGAACACTGTGTCCTCGTCGATATGGCCGGCCGTCGCGCCGTGCCCGCATTTCACGTCATCGGCGTAAATCAGGAGGCTGGGCTTGCTGTCGACCTCGGCTTCTTCAGACAGGAGGAGGTTCTTGTCCGTTTGTTGGGCGTCCGTCTTTTGCGCGTGCTTGCGTACGGTGACATTGCCCCCGAACACGGCCCGGGAATGACCGTCCAGGATCCCCTTGTAGAACAGCCGACTGGTGCCGTAGGGTTCCGCGTGATCGATGTTGATGTAGTTGTCGATGTGCTGAGTGCCGTTGGTGAGGTACAAACCGTTGAGCGTGCACTCCGCTCCGGTTCCGGCCAGAGTGACGCCGAAATCGTTGCGTCCCAGCTCCGCTCCGTGGGCGATTGCCACCGAGGAGAAGGCGGAGTCCTTTTGTTGCAGAACCCGGCTCACGCCGACGTGGTAGGCTTCCTGTCCCTCGAGCAGAAGACGGTAGTGTTCGACCCTGGCTCCCTCTCCCACCGAGGTTTCCATCACGGCGTTGGTCAGGTAGCGCACGTCAGGACCGACGAAGGTCTCGATGACGGTGACTCGGGAATTAGGAGCCGCGGAGATCACGAGGCGCGGGTGCGTGGCTCGCGGTTGTCCACGACCGGTGGTCAGGTAGACGACGTTGATGACGCCGGCATCCGCCCCAGGCGGCACCGAGACGCCCACGCCATCGCCCGCAAAGGCGGTATTGAGCGCGGCGAACCCGTCTTCATCAGGGGGCGCCAGGGAGCCCAACACCGTTGAGCCAAGTTCGAGATTGGCGAGCAACGCGTCGGCCAGGCCGGCGGCGATCCCCGGACTGTCTCCGTTTACGGTCGACAGGCTCGGTGCGAAGGCTCCGTCCACAATCACCAAATTGCGCCAGTCCGATTGCCAGGGCGCAGCGGCGCGCGCATCCGCCTGGGTTGGCTCCGCTTCCCCGCCGGAGGCGTGGTCGCCATGCGCGAAGCTCACGCGAGCAATGGGGCCGGCGTTGGTGTACTTCCACGGTTCGTTGCCGCGTCTGGCGGTGGGCAGTCCGAGGCGATTGAACGCTTCCCAGCCGCGCTCGCGCAATTGCTGGATCGCGGGAACGGCGCTGCCAACCTGGGCGGCATATGCCTCCACGTAGTTGGGGAAATCGTCGGCGACGGATCTGGGTGCGATGGTAGTCATTCAGCCCGCTCTGGTCTGGGTGGTAAGGATGGCTGCCGCTGGCACGGCAGCGCTTGGCGAGTGTCGACCGGGTGGTTGCAGGTGCGAAGCGGCCGCTTAGGTTGGGGAACGCAAGTGCAAACTCCCGAGGGCGCTAACTGGCGGCGGCTTCCACTTCTTCGCGCACCCAGTCGTAGCCCCGGGCCTCCAGTTCTTCGGCCAGTTCCGGGCCGCCGCTACGGACGATGCGGCCATCGACCAGCACGTGCACTTGATCCGGGGTTATGTAACTCAGAATGCGCTGGTAGTGGGTCACCACAACCGCCGCGTTGTCCGGCCGGCGGAGGCGGTTCACACCATCCGCCACGATGCGCAGGGCGTCAATGTCCAGCCCGGAGTCGGTCTCATCCAGGAGCGAAAGGGTGGGTTCCAACAGCGCCATCTGCAGCACTTCGTTGCGCTTTTTCTCGCCGCCGGAGAAGCCTTCGTTGACCGACCGACGCACCAATTCCGGGTCGATTTCCACCTCGGCAACCTTGCTGCGGAGCAGGCGGTCGAATTCTCGGGCGCCCATCTCCTCCTCGCCCAAATGGACACGCTTGGCGTCCACCGCGGCTTTGAGGAATTGCCACGCGCGCACGCCGGGCAGTTCTACCGGATACTGAAAGGCTAGGAACACTCCCTCGCGGGCCCGGTCTTCCGGCTCCATGTTCAGGAGATCCATACCCTTGTACATGGCCGATCCACCGGTGACGGTGTATTCCGGGCGGCCGGCCAGGGTGTTGGCCAGGGTGCTCTTGCCGGACCCGTTGGGGCCCATGATCGCGTGAATTTCGCCTGGATTTACGGCCAGGTTCACTCCCCGAAGTATTTCCTGATCGTCGATGGACACCCGGAGGTCCTTGACCTCGAGGATAGGCGAAACTGATTCGTTGGCGGTGGTCATCTTCGTGTTGAGAGTCCTTATGTTTGGAGGGAAACGGGAGACCTGGCGGGCCGGGGGCGCTAACCCACCGTCCCTTCCAGGCTGACCTTGAGCAGTTGCGAGGCTTCCATGGCGAACTCGAATGGGAGTTCCTGGAAAATGCCCCGGCAGAACCCGTTGATGATCATGAAGTGCGCGTCCTCGACGCCGATGCCCCGCTGCTGGAGATAGAAAAGCTGGTCGTCGGACACCTTGGAGGTGGTGGCCTCGTGCTCCATCTGGGCGGTTGGGTTCTTGACTTCGATGTAGGGCACGGTATGAGCGCCGCACTGGTCGCCCACCAGCAGGGAGTCGCACTGGGTGAAATTCCTTGCGCCCTTGGCAGAGGGATTGATCTTCACCAGGCCGCGGTAGGTCTGCTGGCCCTGGCCGGCGGAGATACCCTTGGCGACGATGGTGCTCCGCGTGTTCTTGCCCATGTGGATCATCTTGGTGCCGGTGTCGGCCTGCTGCCAGTTGTTCACCAGCGCCACCGAGTAGAACTCGCCGACGGAGTTGTCGCCCTGCAGTATGACGCTGGGGTACTTCCACGTGATGGCGGAGCCGGTTTCCACCTGCGTCCAGGAGATCTTCGAGTCGGCGCCGGCGCACTTGCCGCGCTTGGTGACGAAGTTGTACACGCCGCCTTCGCCGTTGCGGTCGCCCGGATACCAGTTCTGGAGCGTGCTGTACTTGATCTCCGCGCCTTCCATCGCCACCAGTTCAACCACGGCGGCGTGCAACTGGCTGGTCTTCCGCATTGGGGCGGTACAGCCCTCCAGGTAGCTCACGTAGGCGCCCTCGTCGGCGACGATTAGCGTCCGTTCGAACTGACCGCTGTCGGCCTGGTTGATCCGGAAATAGGTCATCAACTCGATGGGGCAGCGCACTCCCGGCGGGATGTAGGCGAAGGACCCGTCGGAGAACACGGCTGAGTTCAGCGTCGCATAGAAATTGTCGGCGAAGGGAACCACCGAACCGAGGTATTTCTGCACCAGGTCAGGATGGTTCTGGATGGCTTCGCTCATGGAGCAGAAGATGACGCCGGCCTTTTCCAACTGTTCCTGGTAGGTGGTGGCCACGGAAACGCTGTCGAGCACCGCGTCAACCGCCACGCCGGCCAGGCGGGCCTGCTCTTCCAGGGGAATGCCCAGCTTGCCGAAGGCTTCGAGGACCTCCGGATCCACTTCGTCCAGGCTCTGGGGGCCGTCCGCGGCGGACTTGGGAGCAGCGTAGTAGTGCATGTCCTGGAAGTCGATGGGCGGATACTCTACGTTGGCCCATTTGGGCTCGGTGTACGTCTGCCGCGACCAGAATCGGTAGGACTTGAGCCTCCAATCCAGCATCCATTGCGGCTCGTTTTTCTTGGCCGAAATCAGGCGCACCACATCTTCGCTGAGGCCTTTCGGGATGGCCTCCTGATCGATGTCAATGGTGAAGCCCCACTGGTAATCGGAGTCCAACTCCTCGGACGTGGTGTCGCGAGAAATCACGCGCTGAGCCTGGCTGGTCATTGGGCGCACTTCCTCCCCGGCCGGCGATTGCTTGCGGCGTGCCGGCGGACGTTTCAATAATTCCCGACCGTTAAGGTCAACAATCATCGTAGACCAGCCTACCGGTTCTGTCAACGACAGCGGCGCCGTTGAAACACAGGAGTAACCGTGAGGCAATCACTGGGAAACACAACAGCCCGATCATGGGGTCAAATCGTGGGGTAAAACGATGTTGGAGGAAGTCCGATGATCGCAAACATTTCCGTCCACAAACGAGCGATGCGCCCGTTGGCGGCGAAGCGCAGCCTCCTTGCATCGACGGTGCCGTCCCTGGTCCGCAACGTGGCCGGATGGATCGCACTCCGGCTTTCGGGGCAAACGACGGATCCATTTTTTGTCAGGGGTCTTGGCGATGATTTCACGGCGGAGGTAGCGCAGGCGTTGACAGTGGCTCACCGGTCTGAATGGGACGGTTCGAAGAACTCGGCGCCGGCGGGCGCTTGAACTGTAGCGCCATCTGACGGTATCATCGAAACATATTGTTGATTAGCGTTCATAAAACAAACATTGGAGGATAACTACGATGAACGACATGGAGATTCGCCTAGTCCAGGAATCATTCACCAAGGTCGCACCCATAGCCGAAACCGCCGCCGAACTCTTCTACGACCGGTTATTCGAGCTGGACGGCGACCTGAAACCACTTTTCCACTCGGATCTCCAGCAGCAGGGCCGGCTGCTGATGAAAATGGTCGGCACCGCCGTCGATCACCTCACCGACCTGGACACCCTGGTGCCCATCGTCCAGCGGTTGGGCGCGCGGCACAAAGTCTACGGCGTCGCCCCCTCGCATTATGACACCGTGGGGCAGGCGTTGCTGTGGACCCTGGAACAGGGCCTCGGAGATCATTTCACCCCCGAGGTGGCATCAGCTTGGGCCAACGCCTACGGACTGCTTTCCGGCGTGATGATGGAAGCTGCCGGATACGAGCAGGTCTCGGGCCGGGTGCCGGAGCTCAGCGTCACTTGATCTTGGACAACGTTTGACGGTGTGGCGCCCGCGTCACGGCGCGAACACGCGTCACGGGGTTGCTGGCTTTCGGGGCCACGGCTCCCACTCCCAAAGGCGGTCACCGCCGTCTGAGTAATGCGATACGCGGTCGGGCCCGACCCGTGACGAACCTCGCCGTTGGAGATCATCAGACCAGAATTCGCGTCCCACCTGTCCGCTTCCGTCCGGCCGCAATCGGAACCATTCCCGGAACTGTCCGGCTACGACGGCTTCTACCGTTTCCTTGAAGCTTTGGAACTCGCCCTCCGCGCATTCGTCGCACGCGTCGCAGGCACAATCGGGAAACGGTTCCATGCGGAAACGCCCGAAACGTACGTATATGCCGGGTTGACCGTCGAACGCCACCGTGATGGGCGCGGACGCGTCCCGCCTGGGCCTCAACCTGATGGTGGGACGCGTCGGAGGGATGCGTTCCAGCTCGGTATCCAAGCGGTAGTTTTCCTCCCGGCTAACGTCGTACATCGCCTCCAGCCGCGAAAGCAGGTCCAACGTCCAATCCACCAGCGGTAGGAACCGCTCGGGCTCGGTGACCCGGGAGTACGCTTCGTCCGGTGGCCCGTCTGGGCCTCAATTGAATCTGCCCATATTAGGATTCTCCCGGATCAGGATGTCGGCTGGGGTGCCGACGATTGCGCAAGACGATAACCGGTTAAATTCTACCCCCCCGGCGCCCCGGATTGCCGTCAAATGCTATACTTCGCGCAGCGCCGGTCGGTGATGTCGACGCTGAGGAATTTCGCTTATGCCAACGACGCCGATTTACTGCGACGCCCACACTCACCTGGACCAGTACGTGCCGGAGGAAATACCCGGCATCCTGGAACGGGCGAGCGAGGCCGGCGTGGGCTACATCCTCCTGGCCGGCACCACCATCGACTCCACCGAGCGCTGCATCGCGCTGGCTGACGAACATTCAATGTTCTACGCCGGCGTAGGCATCCACCCAATGCAGGCCGACGATCCGGTGAACGATGAGGCTTACGCCCGGCTGGAGGCCCTGGCCCGCGACAACCCGCGCGTCGTCTGCATCTCCGAGGTTGGATTGGATTACCTGCCCTCCTCGCCCGACCACGAGGTGCAGGATCAAGTATTCCGGGCGCACATCCACCTGGCCAAGAGCCTGGGCCTCCCCATCATCTTCCACTCGCGGGAGTCGCATCCGGCGGTCTTCAAGGTTTTGCGGGAGGAGAATGCGGGGTTGGTCGGCGGCGCGATGCACTATTTCCAGGGGGATGCCGAAACGGCGCGGGAGGCCATCGATTGCGGCTTCTTCATCTCCCTGGCCCGCCCGCTGACCCGCCTGCCGGAGTTGCGCGAGGTTGCGCGTGACATTCCTCTGGAAAACATCGTGCTGGAAACCGACGCGTACCCGCAGCCGTTCAAGAAGTACCGTCACAACTGGACGGAGCCGCGCCACCTGGCCGACGTGGCCCAGTGCCTGGCCACCGTCAAGGGCATCTCGGTGGAAGAAGTGGCCGAAGTGACGACGGCAAACCTGAGCCGGCTGCTCCGCATCGACGTTCCGTCGGCCCCCGGATCCGCCCCGGCGTTGCCGTAGGCGCGACCGCCCGCATTCGCGGCCCAGGCTGTTTTGTCAAGGAGCAAGTTATGACCACCCAGGAGGAACGGCAGCATCCCGAAGCTCCGGAACAGATCGAACCCCGGAGCCTGAACGACTACTTGGAGGTCATGACCAAGGCGGTGTTCCAGAGCGGGATGTCGTGGAAGGTGGTTAACACCAAGTGGCCCGGGTTTCAGACCTGTTTCCAGGGGTTCGACGTTGCTGCGGTTGCCGCGATGGACGAGTCGGCCATCGACACGCTGGCCGCCGACCCAGCCATCATTCGGAACCGTCGCAAGATCGTCGCCACCGTGCACAACGCCCAGAAACTCATCGAGCTAGAGGAGGAGCACGGCGGAGACATCCGCAACTACCTGCGCTCCCATGGCGACCTCGAAGCCACCATCAAGGATGTGCGCAAACAGTTCAAGTACATGGGCGACATCGGCACCTACTACTGGCTCTACGTCACCGGCGAAGACGTTCCCAGTTGGGACGAATTCTGCAGCCGCGGTCACTAGAAAACAGTCCAATCAATCCCGATCATCCTGTCCATCCATGCAAATTCCTCGGAGGTTGAGGCCATGACCACCCCTGCGACCTGCCAACTGGCCCTGAAAGAGTGGGCGATAACCGTCAAGGCGCTGGCTGACGGCGACCAGATCATGATGCTGCGCAAGGGCGGCATCCACGAGGAAAGCAAGGATTTCCGGGTGGTGCACCCCGAGTTCCTGCTCTATCCCACCTACCTGCACCAGAAGGAAGACCTGCTGAAAGACAGCCACCAATCCGCGTTGCGGCAATTGCTGGCCGACGACCCGGACGACAAGGACGCCGTCACCTTCACCCACTGGGCCCGTGTCCACGAGCTCATCGAGATCGACCAGCAGGGCAAGGTGGAAGACCTGGCGCCGCACCACATCTGGACGGACACCTACGCCCAGTCCCGCCTCCACTGGAAACCCATGGTGCCGCTGACCATCATGCTGCTGCGCGTTTACAAGATGGAAAACGCGACCACTGCACCGTTCATTCCCGAGTACGGCGGCTGCAAGTCCTGGGTTGACATCATCCCCACCGTTCGCCTCGGCAACGCCACACCCGTCCTCGACGACGCCCGCTTCAACGAGATGGTCGAAGCGGTGCGGGGGAGCCTGGGGCTGGTGCCGGCGTAAGGCGGCGCGGGAATTTGATGACACCGCGGCGTTGACGCCCCACAGCTCGGTTCGCTACACCATAGTTGCACCAATCCTGACTATTGTCCCGCGGCGGCGCGTAGCAGAAACCATGGGGATTGGGCATCGTCACTACGGAGTTGACCGCTTTGGTACAGAAAGAACTGCTCGCGGCCGAAGGCTATCAACCCATCAGCAGTGTGTGGGAAGGCAATGATGGGGACCTGATAGAGAACATGTTGCAGTTCTACGCATCAATCGCCCCCGAGCCGATACTGGACGCCACATACAACCGGGGACGCTTCTGGAAGGGTTCGTCACGGCACGTTGTATCGATGGATATCAACCCGAAATTCGAGCCAATGATCGTAGCCGACAATCGGGTCATGGAAGGGGTGCCGGACGCCGCTTTTGGAGCCGTCGTCTATGATCCCCCGCACGTTGGTCCACAGGGCAGGGACAAGAGTAGCAAGAAGTTCGATGAGGATTTCGGCGCCACGGTTGCCTGTGGCAAGGAACACGACTGGAGCCTGAGTTACCTCTACCCGCCGTTTTTGGCCCAGGCGAAACGGGTTTTGAAACCCGAAGGCCTGTTGTTGGCTAAAATCACGGACATGGTCAATAGTCACCGTTCGAAGTGGAGCCACTGTGACTTCATGCGAATGGCCGACGAAGCCGGCTTTACGGTTTGCGATTTGATCATCAAGATCCGCTCCGGGCCGATGACGTCGACGAAGTGGTCCACCGCTCACCATGCTCGCAAAAGGCATTGCTTCTGGATCGTATGTCGAAATAGCTCCAAATGTGAGCGGTGATCCGTGCGAGCCTATGATCCTTTGAGCGTGGACGAGTTGGGTCGCAACGCGGTCCGCGCCCTCATGGAATATCCGGCTGACGCATTGCCACCGAAAACGAGTTTTGTTGGTGTGGGAGTGTATACGTTGCACTACGTTGGGACGTTCCCCGCGTACATTGGCCTCGGTGAGGACGCGCCCATCTACGTTGGCAAGGCAGACCCACCTGGGAGGCGGCAAGGACGCGCTTCGGCGACTTCGGGCACAACTGCGTTGGACCGCCGGCTGTCACATCACTCAGAGTCGATCAAATCGGCATCCAACTTGGATCTGGACGAATTTCGCTGCCGCTGGCTGGTGCTCGATCCGGTATGGATCGGTCTCACCGAGCAAGTGTTGATCGCTGAATATCAACCGATTTGGAATGTGGCCATCGACGGTTTTGGTAACAACGACCCTGGCCGAGGACGGTGGAATCAGCGGCGCTCACAGTGGGACACCTTGCACCCCGGTCGAACGTGGGCGTTCAATCTTCAGGATCGAGACGAAACAGCGGCTCAGGTCATGGATGTTGTCAGGACCTTCCGGTCCAGGAACGGCGCCGAGTAGACCAAGCGTATTCCGGTCGGCTATCAAATGTCGTATCGTAGAACCCAACGCGGAAGTCGCGTGGCCACGGGCCGGGAACTTCGGCTAGCCGACACGCAAACCACCAGTGCAGATTGAATATCCACCTCACCGGTACACGAGGACACACCACCATGAAATACCGCCAACTCCCCCGCACCGACCTGATGATCTCCGAGGTTGGCTTCGGCGTTTGGACCGTGGCCACCAACTGGTGGGGCCGCATCCCCGAGGAGACGCGACGCCAGTTGCTGGAAGAGGCGCTGGAACTGGGCATCAACTTCTTCGACACGGCCGACACCTACGGCGACGGCTACGGCGAAGACGTGCTTGCCAAGTTCATGAGCCACCGTCGCCACGAAATGATCATCGCCACCAAGTTCGGCTACGATATCTACGACCAGACCACGCCCCGCGTCGGGCACCAGGAACGCCCGCAGAAGTTCGAGCCGGAGTTCATTCGATTCGCCTGCGAGCAATCGCTGCGCCGGCTCAAGACCGACTACATCGATCTGTACCAGCTGCATAACCCGCGGATCGAGGCAATCGAAAACGACGAGGTCTTTGAGACCCTCGAAGAGTTGAAGCACGAGGGCAAAATCCGTTACTACGGCTCCTCATTGGGCCCCGACATCGGCTGGTTCGAGGAAGGCCAGGCCAGCATGGAGGAGCGCCACGTCAGCAGCTGCCAGATTATCTACAGTATCCTGGAGCAGGACCCGGCAAAGGACTTCTTCCCCATCGCCGAGAAGGAACAGGTCGGCCTGTTGTCCCGCGTGCCCCACGCCTCCGAGGCGCTGACGGGCCGATACGACGCGCCGCCGGAATTCGACGAGAACGACCACCGCTCGTATCGCCGGCACCAGTGGCTGAGCGAGGCGTTGGTCAAAGTAGAGCAGGTGAAATTCCTCGCCGGCGAGGAGGTCGGGCGCACCATGAGCCAGGCTGCCATCCAATTTGTGCTCCACCAGCCGACCATCACCAGCGTGTTGCCGAACTTCACCACGCTGGACGAATTGAAGGAGTACTCCGAAGCCGTGGACACGCCGCCAATTAGCGAAGGCGACCAGGCAATCATCGACGATCTCTGGGCCAACAACTTCCACATTGAAGAGGCGGAACCGGCCTTCCGCGAGGTCTAGTCGAACCCGGCGCGGATCAATCTCGGTATCCGATAGCCCTTGGAATTGGAAAGGGCCACGGGCTTGATCCGCACGTCTGTCCCGAAAGCGTTGTTATCGCGACGAATTCGGCGAACGTTTGACACTGGAATGGGCTAGTGATAACTTTCACATAGCCCATTTTCGTATCTCCACAGGAGAGTGCCTTCCTGATGCCCGTTAATATTTGCGTGCTGGCCAAGCAGGTCGTCGACCCGGAGATGCCCGCCGCCGCCTTCCGTATTGATCCCGACGCCCGGCAGGTGGTACCGCCGGCGAACATCCCGCCCGTGGTGAACGGCTTTGACGAAAACGCCGTGGAGGCGGCCCTGCAGATCAAGGACGAGCAGGGAGCCAACATCACCGTCATATCCTCCGGCACCACTTTCGCCCTGGACGTGATGAAGAAGCCGCTGTCCATGGGCGCGGACGAGTTGGTGCTGCTGCAGGACGACGCCTTCGCCAACTCGGTGGACTCGTTCTTCACCGTGCAGCTGCTCACCGCCGCCATCAACAAGCTGGGCGGCTTTGACCTGATCATCTGCGGACGCCAGGCTTCTGACTGGGACAATGCCCAGGTGCCCCTGGGGGTCGCCGAGACCCTGGGCATGGCCTGTATCACCCTGGGAAAAAAGGTGGATGTGCAGGACAGCAAGGTGGTGGTGGAACGCCTCGCCCCCGACGGCTTCGAGGTCGTCGAGGCGGACCTTCCGGCCCTGGTCACCGTCAGCAACGAGCTGGGCCAGCCCCGATACCCCACTCTGCGAGGCATCATGGCGGCCACCCGCAAGCGTCCAACCGTCTGGACCACCAGCGACCTGGACGTCGACGACGCCCAGTTGGAACCGCGCCTGACGCTGCATGACCTGTTCGTGCCCGAGCGGGACCAGGACTGCGAGATCATCGAGGGCGACGACGACGCGGACGCGGCTCGCCAGCTGGCGTTGCGACTCCGCGAGGATCGCCTTATCTAAACTAACCCAAGTCAAATGCGTTAACGGGTTTCCGACCCGTTATATCTTCGGGCCCCACTCACGGAGTAAACCATGGCAGACGCAACCGGCATCCTCGTTTTTGGCGACGCCCCCGACGGGCAGCTCGCATCAACTGCCCAGGAGTTGCTGGCCGCCGGGCGTGCCCTCGCCGACGCCCTGAACCAGGAACTGTCCATCGCGGTGATCGGAGCGGACGTCGCCGATGCTCCCCAGCAGGCTATCGCCCACGGGGCCGACAAAGCCTACGCAGTGACCAACCCTGCCCTCGCCGACTACCATCCGGATCTGTTCCTGTCGGCCATGCAGACCGTGGCGACAGAGGCCAACCCGGGCATCATTCTCATTGCACGAAACAACGAGGGCCGCGAACTGGCTCCGCGCCTGGCGTTCCGCCTGGGCGTGGGACTGGCACAGGACTGCCTGGAAGTGTCCGCCGATGCCGAAACCGGTCGCCTGCTGGCCAACCGCCCGGTGTATGGCGGCAGCGCCATTGCCGTGGTGAGCTGCACCCACACTCCGCAGATCGCCGCTCTCCGGCCCAAGACCTACGAACCCCTGGATGCTGACGCCAGTCGCAGCGGACAGGTGGTGGCATTCCCCGTGGATATCGATGCCGCCGCGGCGAAGACCCGCGTGGTCGATGTGGTGAAGGAAGAGGCCGAGGGCATCAAGCTGGAGGACGCCCGGATCGTCGTTTCCGGCGGGCGCGGCCTCGGCGGACCCGAGCCCTTCTCCCAGCTGGAAGAACTGGCCGGCCTGTTGGGCGGAGCCGTGGGAGCGTCCCGCGCCGCCGTGGACTCTGGCTGGGTTCCCGCCAACTACCAGGTGGGTCTGACCGGCAAGACGATCACCCCCGACCTGTACATCACCGTGGCCATTTCCGGCGCCAGCCAGCACATGGCGGGTTGCAGCGGCTCTAAGGCCATCGTCGCCATCAACAAGGACGCCGACGCCAACATCTTCAAGGAAGCCCGCTACGGCGTGGTCGGCGACTGGGAAAAGGTGATCCCTGCTCTCATGGAGACGGTGCGGGAGTTGACCCAGTCTTAGTGGATAATCCACCTGTGGGATTTTAGCCGCCGGGACTTCGCTCCCGGCGGTTTTTTTCGGTTTGATCCCCGTGGAGCGCATACAGGATCGCATTCTGTACGACCCGGACACTTACCCGAGCACCACGTTATCGATCAGCCGTACCGTCCCCAGTTGCACCGCCGCGGCGATCATCACTGGCCGGCCCTCGTGGGTGGTAGCAAGCGGTCGCATGGTGTCGGCGTCCACGATGCCCACGTAGTCCACCGCCCCTATCAGGGTCTCGCGTCCCAGGATGTTGTGGGCGGCACGCTGTATGCGTCCTGCGTCTCGTTCGCCCCGCCGCCATACATCCTCAGCGGCGCATAGCGCCCGGTACACCGCGGGCGCGGCCTCCCGCTCCTCCGGGCTCAGGTAGGCGTTGCGACTGCTCAGCGCCAGACCGTCCGGTTCCCGTATCGTCGGCATTGTAACCACTTCGGCGCCCAGGTTCAGGTCCTCGTTCATCTTCCGGATGACCGCCACCTGCTGGCCATCTTTCTGCCCGAAATATGCCCGGTCGGGTCGCGTAATGGTAAACAGCTTGGCGACCACCGTGGCCACCCCCCGGAAGTGGCCCGGGCGGGCCGCGCCTTCCATGCCCTCGGCGACAGCGCCCGGCTCAATCCAGGTGTCAAACCCCTCCGGATACACTTCGTGCGGCGGAGGGACGAAAACCAGGTCTGTGCCTTCGGCTTCCAACGACTCCAGGTCCCGCTCCAGGCTGCGCGGGTAGCGCGCAAAGTCCTCGTGAGGCCCGAACTGGGTCGGGTTTACGAAGATCGATGCGGCCAAGGTTGAGTTGTCGGCGCGTGCCTGCTGGACCAGCGACAGATGCCCATCGTGCAACGCTCCCATCGTGGGCACCAGCCCCAATGGACGGTCAACTTCCCGGCACAACGCGGCCATCTCTGCACAAGTTTCAACAACCTTCATAATTCAATATCCCGAACATCCTGTGCATCGATGTAAAGAACTTCATTCCGGAGGGAACAGCTCGTCGATTTCCCGCTGCATCCGTTCCGCCTCGTTTTCCGGCAACCCACCGGCCACAACGACGCTCGGACCGGCTCCCATTTCCGCGTAAAACGCCTCGTCGTAGTCACGGGGTCGCACAACCACTGGCATCGGCACCGCGTGGCCGAATACCAGGGCCTGTTGCTTGCTGTCGAGACGCGACAGGACATTACGCAGTTGGCCCGCGTCCCGGGCTCCCATCAACACCGCGTTCATGTCCCGGTCGTCGTTCAAGGCGCAGGACAGCCTCGTGCCCAACTGGCTCATGACCTCAGAGTCGATGCCGCTGGGCCGCTGGTCGACGATCATCAGCGTCACGTTGTACTTTCTCAATTCACGGGCGATGGCGCCGAAAATGGTTTGGGAGGCGATTTCCGGCGTGAGGAACTTGTGTGCCTCTTCGATGAAGATCACCAGCGATCTGGGTTCGTCCCCATGCCCGCCGTCGGCCAATTCCTTGCGTCTCACCCAGGTCTCGTGGATCCGACGGGTCAGCAGGTTGCTGACCAGCACGTACGCGGCGGTGTTGCGCCCGTATTGACCGAACTCCAGAACCACGTGATTTCCACGCTCCAGTTGTTCGATGATGCCGCCGGCGCTGGCGTTGCCCTGGCTCTCGTTGGCCAGGAACCCGAACCGCTCCCAGGACAGGAGGCGGCGATGCAGCGTTTGCAGGGCGGACAGGTTGACGCCGATTTCAGAAGCCAAATCATTCACATCGGCAGCGTTCAGCGCAATGAATTCGCGCAGCCATTGGTCCTTGAAGTGCCTGGCCACGTTCCACGAAGTTGCAGCCGCGACTTCGGATAAATTCAGCGACTCGCGAAGCACCTCGATGTCCTCGGGTTCGACCTCGTCGTACCCGATGCGGACCACCCCGTCCGGCGTGGCTCCCCGGCGTCGGCTGCTTGCTTCGTCCAGCGTGAAGGTTACAACCCTGGAGGGGAACAGTTGCTTGAGCCCCTTGACCTGGCGTCCCCGGTCGTTGTCCTGTCCCTGCCAGCCGTACTCGCTCTCCATGTCGAATACCAGCGACACGGCCGGGGTTTGCTTCACCAGACCGGCCAATAACATTCGCGCCAAAAAGGTCTTGCCGGTGCCGGAAGCGCCAAACACGCCGACGGACCGGTTGGCCAACGTCTTCAGATCCAGGCGTACGAGCGACGATTCCATGCCCTGGGGCGACCCCAGGGCGAAGTCCCCGTCCCGAGCCCGAAATACCGCGTCAATGTCCGCCTGAGAGGCTGCGTATACCGGGGAAAAATGTTCGGGAATCGTCTTCGCCTGTTCAGCGGCCCCCTGCTGGACGGCCTCAATCGGAACCGCCATGCTGGGCATGGCCGACAGTTGCCCATAAGCCACGGTGCCGGAGATGACCTCTGCGGTGAAACCGCCATCGCCGATTTCAGAGGGTGGGAAATGACGCACTCCGTCGTCCACAGCCCGCAATTCGATGTCGGTCACCACGGCGAAATAGCGCTGCCGGCGTCCCTGGATGGTTACGAACGAGCCCACAGCCACGTCCTCGGCGCTGGCGTCGGACGCGTCCAGCCGGACGTCCAAACCGCGTGACAGCGAACCTCCGACCACCTGGCCAAGCCGGCGAACTCCAGGTGAACCCGAGCCGTTGCTACTGAATCCGTCAGCCAGCATCATCCACCGACCTCGCGCAACAGGGCCCGCATGCGCTGGGGCTCGCGGGAAAGCTCTGCGGCCAGCGCCTTTCCGGCCCCCACCAGGAAACTCCGGGAGTCGGTTCGGGAATTGGAGGCCTGCCGCAGCAGTTTCGCAATCGCAGTGTCTGACGCCGGCGATCGCACTTCCAAAAGGAGCTTCAGCCACCCAAAATCGCCGCCGAACCCGGCGACATCTCCGGCGTCGCAGAGGAAGACGAACGAGTGTAGGTCCGGCGGCAGGCTGGGCAATCCCGCACGTATTCCGTCGTCGTCCCGGTAGCCGACGATAGCGGCGGTAAATCTCGTCGCCAGTATTGCGCTCAACTGGGGATTGGCTGCGTAGAGTTCGTCTTCCGTCTCCAGGTCCGCGCCTCTGGCCGCCAGCGGGCGGGTGGGATCCAGCGGCTCGTGCCGGATCTCCATTACCACCGCGTAGATCGGAGGCGATCCCATGCGTACCAACGACCCAAGCGGCGGCGCCGCATGCGCGCGGTAGCATTGAGCGTCGACGCGCTGCGTTTGCGAGGCCGTCACCTCCCCCACGCGCTGGCCAGGTTGAACTTCCCCCATGGGCGAATTCTAGCACGGCGCAGGCTCCGGCATTCGTGGGCGCCCGGACAGAGACCGCCTGCTACGGCTCATGCGTGCGCGCTTTCGTCAATCATCAGAATCAGCGTTTCGGAATTTGGAGATTATGAGGATGGCGGCCGTTCTGACATGGAGATATTCCGATCACGTAAATCAAAAAATCCCGTAATTCCTGCTTCTGGCGTTTCCCGGCCGGCAAGCTGGGTACGCACGCGCCGCAAAGCCACACGCGTGTCCAGTTTGTCAACGCGAGGAGCCAAGCGACGTGGCGATCTCGTCCCCGCAGGAACGTTCCGTGCCGCAACGAGATTGCCGCGCTGCGCACGCAACGACGGCTCCAGCGAAACTGGGTACGCGTCAGCTGCAAAACCGGTTGACGCCGCTGGGTGTGATGCTATAATTGTTTATCGCAAATCCATGCAACAACGGTGGTATGCGCATGTCTGGGCACGAATCGGCTGTGGCGCGCCTGCGCTCCGAAGGCTATCGGATGACCCCGCAACGTCTGTCCGTACTGGACATCGTGGCCAACCGGCCCGGCCATATCGGCGCCGACGAGGTGTGGAACCTGGCCAAGGAACAGCACCCCTACGTCGACCTGGCTACCATCTATCGCACTTTGCAGTTGCTCAAGCGTCTCGGCGTCGTGACGGAAGTTGTGATTGGAAACAAACTCCACTTCGAGTTGGCCGATCACCAAACTCGCCACAACCACATGGTTTGTTCCGAATGCTATTCGGTGCAGACCCTGAGCCCCGCCTACCTGGCGGAATTCAGCCAGCGCTTGCAGGGGGAATTCGGGTTCACGCCCGACCTCGACAACATCACCATCGGCGGCGTCTGCTCGATTTGCCACCCTCCCGGTTGACAGACGGATAGCAGGGCATTTCTTTCCCACATCTTGGGGGATTTTGCCGCCCTAATGGAGTAACAATAATGTTTCTTACGAAAATTTGCGTTTCGCTCATACTCAGTTTGGCTGCCGTAACAGCCATCGGGTGCGCCGGCGAGGAGCCATCCGGAGCGCCGGAACCGGCTCCCGGCCAGCCGGCATCCTCCCAACTCAACGTGGTGGCCACAGTGTCGCCCATCACCAGCATCGTGGAAAACATCGGTGGGACTCGCATCGCCCTGGAAGGTGTCGTGCCCGAGGGCGTAAACTCCCACACGTTCGAGCCCGCGCCAGCGGTGGCGGTCGCCCTCTCCGGCGCAGACCTGATTTTCCTCAACGGGCTATTCCTGGAGGAGCCGACCCTGGAAATGGCGAAGGCCAACCTGAAGCCCGGAGCCGGGATAGTCAGCCTGGGCGAGCAGACCATCTCCCGCGACCAGTGGCAGTTCGACTTCTCCTTCCCGGAGGCGGACGGACATCCCAACCCGCACCTGTGGCCCGACCCCATTCTGTCTCTGCGCTATGCCGAGATAGTGCGCGACAACCTGGTTGCCAGGGATGCGGCCAACGCCGATTACTATCGCGCCAACTATGACGCTTTCGCCGCGCGCATTGCGACGCTGGACGAAGCCATCAAGGCCGCCATTCCCACCATCCCCGCGGAGAAGCGCAAGCTGCTGACCTACCATGACTCCTGGGCATACTTCGCCGACCGCTACGGCCTTACGGTTATTGGGGCGGTTCAGCCGTCCGACTTCTCCGAACCATCAGCCCGCGACGTTGCCAACCTCATCCGGCAGATCAGGGAACAGCGCATCCCCGCCGTGTTCGGCTCGGAGGTCTTCCCCAGCGACGTCATGCAGACAATCGCCGCCGAATCCGGAGCCGAATATGTCGACGAACTCTCCGACGACGACTTGCCCGGCGCGCCCGGTGATCCCGATCACAGCTACCTTGGCCTGGAGGTCGCCAACCTGCGCATCATCATTCCGGCCCTGGGCGGTGACGCGTCGGCGTTGGACTACGTGGATATATCGCCCGTCTTTGACGGCGTGTCCAATGCCGTCTATCCTCAGTAGTCCCGTACCCACGAGCAATCAGGATCAGGTAATTTACCATGCTGCACCCGCCAGAACTGGAGCACCTCCACCGCCCGGACCCCGACGCCCGACCCGTGGTGGAAATGCGAAACGTCACCGCCGGTTACAACAAGTCGAAGGTGCTGCAGGATGTTGACCTGAACATCATGCCGGGCGATTTCGTGGGGTTGCTGGGGCCAAGCGGTTCCGGCAAAACCACGTTGCTGCGCGTGATTCTGGGGGCGGTGGATGTGCAGAAAGGAGAGGTTCGGGTCAATGAAAAGCCGGTTCGGGGGCGAAACAATCGGGCAGGTTACGTACCCCAGCTGGAGACAATCGACTGGAATTTCCCCGTCACCGTTGAAGAGACGGTCATGATGGGCCGCACCATGGCCAACCCGTGGTTGCCCTGGTACCGCAAGCACGAAAAGGAACTGGCCTACGACATGATGCAGCGTTTGGGGATCGCGGACTTGGCCAAGCGCCATATCCGCCAGCTCTCCGGCGGACAGCAGCAGCGGGTCTTCCTCGCCCGGGCGCTGGCCAGCAGCCCCGATCTGCTGCTGCTTGACGAGCCCACGTCCGGCGTTGACCTCAAGACTCGCGACGACGTGATGCACCTGCTCCACGACCTCAACCACGCCGGTGTGACCATCGTGCTCACCACTCACGAAATCAACGCCGTCGCCGTTCATCTGCCCCGCATCGTTTGCCTGAACGGTTCCATCGTCGCCGACGGGCCGCCGCACCGTGTCATCACGCCCCACATCCTGCTGGAAGTGTACGGCGCCGAGATGCCAGTCATCCAATACCACGGCATGACCCTGGTTGCTGAAAGCGCGCACTTCTGGATCGATCGCAACGGGGGCGAGCCCCTGGCCACCATCCCGGACGAAAGCCACCGGGAGCCGGTTATCCCCCATGTCCACCCAACCACGGCGAACGTTCCGGAGCACCATCATCATCACGGCAACTCCGCATAGTCCAGGGCTCAAGCCGGCTTTCGCTGGCGTTGCCCGACTGCCCCGGCGGTCGTTGCGCCATTGCTTTCGATGATATTATTCACTTCATCCTATTCTGGGTATTTCTTTGATGGCGTTGCTTGAACCCTTCGAGTTCGGATTCTTCGTCCGTGCGATCATAGCCGCCTTTCTTGTGGGCGGCTTGTGCGCTTTTATGGGTACGTACATCGTGCTGCGCAGCATGTCGTACATCGGTCACGGCCTGGCCCACGCCATATTCGGCGGCGCGGTCGTCAGTTCGGCCATGTCGTTCAACTTCTTCGTGGGCGCAACCCTTTGGGGATTCCTGTCGGCCTTGCTGATCGCCTGGACCACCCGCAAAAACCCCATCGGTTCCGACGCTGCCATCGGCATCGTGACCACCGCCAGCTTCGCCCTGGGCATAGCGATAATCAGCCGGAAACATGGCTTCACCCATGACTTCGAGGCCGCCCTGTGGGGAAGCGTGCTGGCGGTGGAGCGAGCCGATATCATCGCCATCGCGGTCGTGTCGATCGCAGTGGCGGTCGTCTTTTTCTTCGCCTACAAGATGTTTCTCTTCAACACCTTTGACGCCGACGTGGCCCGGTTCTACGGCATTCCCACCGCGTGGATGGACGCCATATTTGCCCTCATGCTGGCCGGCACGGTGGTGGTTTCCATGCGTGTGCTGGGTGTCACCATGATTGCCGCCGCCGTTGTAATCGCACCCATTGTCGCCCGATTGTTGACCAATAGCTTTGTAAAGATGACGGTGCTGTCGACGTTGATCGGTATAATGTGCTCGGTCACCGGCATCTACATGAGCTATTTCATCAATGTCTCTTCGGGCGCCAGCGTCGTCCTGCTGTCAGCCGTCGTGTTCGTTGCGGCGCTGGGCTGGTCCAGGATCCGGCGCCATCTCTCGCGTAGCCCTGCTGAGGAACCGGGCCTGTCCCGCCTGCCCAGCGGCTCCGTGGATTAGTCGTTCACCGAATTCTCCGGGAGGACCCTATGGCACATGCACATCATCACGCGGCGCCTTCGGTAGTCGAAGGCCGCACCGGTTTCCGAAGAGGTGCGGCGTTCATCATCGGCGGCCTGTCCAGCGGACACGGCGTGTTTCATTGGATAGCCCAGAGCTTCATCGTTGTCTTGCCAGAAGTGCGCGACCTTCTGCTGGCCGGGAACACCTTTGCTGCCGGCAGCATACAGGGCGTCCGAGAGATTGCCTCCGGGGTGGTCGCGCTGCCGGGTGGCGTCCTCACCGACGCCCTACGGCGTTATTGGGGCTGGGTCATGGCTGTCTGCATGGCCCTCTTCGGGTTCGGCTGGCTGCTGATGGCCGCCGCAGGCTGGCAACTGCCGGGCAGCAGCTGGCTCACTTCTGCCGATGCCGGGGCTGCCGGCACTACGTTCAATACGGCGGGTTACGTACTATTGTTGATAGGCATGGCAGTGGTGGCAATCGCCGCATCGGTGTGGCACCTGCCGGCGATGGCGGCCCTCTCGTCCCATTTTACCCACCGACGCGGCTCTGTGCTGACTTTCCACGGAGTAGGCGGCAACATTGGCGACGTAATAGGACCCTTCCTGACTGGCATACTTCTGCTGACATTGACCTGGCAGGCAATAATCACGATTTATGCCGCTGTGCCCATTTTTCTTGCCTTCTTGGTGTTCTGGGCCTTCCGGGACATCGGCCAGCGCGCTCAAGCTGCAGTAGAAGAACGCGCCACCAGCACTATGCAGACCCAGATTGCGGAGACCAGGTTGCTGATTCGCAATCCTCGCGTCTGGGGTATAACCGTGGTTGCCGGGCTGCGCGGTATGGCCTACATCGGATTTATTACCGTGCTGCCCTTCTATCTGGCTGATGTGTTGGGATTGAAATCTGGCGGTTCCGAGGCGGATGGCTCCGGCTTGGCAGATTTTCTGCGGCTGGACGCCTTTGGCGAGGGTGTAGCCGTTCGCGGCGGACTGATTGCGCTGCTGGTGCTGGTTGGAATCTTCGCCAGCCCGGTGATGGGTTATCTGTCCGACCGATTCGGGCGGAAGATAGTGCTGGTCCCGGGCATACTGTTCCTGGCAGTGGTTACCATACTCATGGTCCCCTATGGAGGGAATTTGGCCACAATGACCGTATTGCTGGCCGCCTTGGGCTTGTTCTTGTACAGTGACCAGCCTATCCTGACGGCAGCGGCAATGGACATCGTCCGCGAGGGAACCGCCGCCACAACGCTGGGCTTGCTGTCGACCTCCCGATTCGTCCTCAGCGCAGCATCGCCGTTCATTGCCACTTGGCTCTACCAGATCCACCCCGATAATCTGTTCTACTATACGGCGGCACTGTACCTCGCGGCTGCGGTGATCCTGGCGCTGGTTCGGTTGCCTCAGTTGGCGCCGGTGGAGGACCATCACGACGGGCATGGTCACCACGACGACCACGGCCATCATGACGAGCATGGCGACGGTCACCACGATGACCACGGTCAGGGCCACGGCGGGCACGATGATCACGGTCACCGTCACCACTGATTGACCGCTACCAACAAAATGAGGGGCGACCAAACGGTCGCCCCTCTTGCTTTCGGCGGTGCGCCGCCCGGGGTTAGTCCTCGTTTTGCTGGGTCTGGCTGCCCTTCACGGTGATGGTGATGTGGGACATGGCGGTCTCGCGGGAGCCGTGCCAGTGGTCTTCGCCGGCGGGGATGACGGCCACGTCGCCTTCCGTAACCGTCACTTCCTCGTCACGGGTGGCCACGATGCCGGTGCCCTCGGTAACGATGAGGATCTGGTCGCCGCTGTGGGTGTGGAACTTGTTGCGGACGCCGGCGCCGAAATGGACGATGCCAAAGTTGAAGTTGTTGCTGTCGTCAGGATCCAGAATGGCCTGCCGTCCCACGGGGCCGGTAAACAGAGGGGCCGTGCCCTCGGTCCTTTCCACTGCCGACATCTTTACGATTTTCATGCGTCTCGTTTACCTCCAAAATAAGTTGCGGGATCGAGTGTCCTGAAAATGATACCCTGCGCCGCTTATGTCGTCTAGACGGGCGGACGGCACTGGACAACTACTGCTCCCGGGCCAGGCCTCTCGTTGACTCCGCAAACTGCGGGCCGTACACTGCGGGGTCAGTTAACCCCTGATCCGAGCTCGCCGGAATTCCCCAGTGGAGGTGCCGCAATGAGTTTTGACCTGTACGAAAAGGGCACGAAAGTTGAAGCCACCGCCGATTTTGAAGTGCGCGAAGTGATGGCCTCCCCGGTAGGTTCGTCGGTGCGCAGCATCACCGCCGGAGATGTTGGCGAGGTCCGTGAAAAGCGGACGATCGGTCCGGCGACGTGGCTCATTGTCTATTTCGACAGCGTGAAACGTCAGATCAACGTCGACCAGACCAACATCGACAACATCAAGCCTGCATGAGGACATCGAGGAACTCCGCCATGACCGACAATCCAATCGCCCAGGTCAGCACGCTGGTCTTCGATATCTTCGGCACGGTGCTTGATCTGGGCGGAAGTCTGTCCGGTCCCGCCGGCCGGTTCCTGGCGGAGCACGGCTCCTCGGTTCCGGCGGACAAGTTCTGGGACGACTGGCGGGGTCGCCAGCGGATCGAGCAGTACCAGGACAACCTTTACATGCTGGGCCACAGCGGTTACCTGGAGACCTGCCGCCGCTCCTTTGTTTATTGCCTGCGCCTGAACGGCGTGGAATTTGACCACTCAGACGTGGACCGGTTCATGGCGGTGTACAACGATCTGCGCCCGTTCGACGACGCGGTTCAGGGCCTGCGCAAGCTGGCCGACAGCAAGCGATTCGGCATGGTGGTGCTTTCCAACGGTGAGCAGTCCTTTCTGGAGCGCATGGCCGCGATCAACGTCGGGATCCCCTTCGATCACGTCATATCGGTGGAGCAAGCCGGCGCGTTCAAGCCGCACCCGGCGGTTTACCGGACGGCGACCCGCATCCTGGGCAAGGCGCCCGGAGAGATCATGATGATCTCCTCGCATTCGTTCGACGTGACCGGCGCGCGGGCGTCCGGGTTCCGGGCTGGTTACGTAAACCGATACCGACTCCCCAACGAGGAGTCGGTGTACCTGCCGGATTTCGAAGTATCGGATTTCCACGAGCTGTCGGACCGGCTGCTGGCATCTTCCAAGGCCGGGGCGAACTCCTCGTAGCCCATGGCCTCGGTCGCCGCCGCCGGGCGGCTGCGCGCGTTTTCCGCACTCCGCCACCGGGACTTCCGGTGGTTCTTTCTGAATATCGGGGTGCAGTCCTTCGGTCAGGGCATACAGTTCCTCGGCATCGGTTTCCTGATTATTGACCTCGGCGGTGAGAAGACTGCGCTGGGCCTGGCGGTTAGCCTCTTCGGCGTCTCCAACCTGGTCTTCACCTTCGTGGGCGGCGTACTCGCCGACCGGGTTGACCGGAAGCTGTTCCTGATCTGCTGCGTCCTGGGCAACGCCGTTGTGACGTTGGCCCTGGCTTTCCTCGCCCTGGCCGGCTTGGCCCAGATCTGGCACGTGTACACCGTCGTTTTCATCCTGGGTGGCCTGATGGCGGTGCAAATGCCCACCCGTTTCGCCCTTGCCGCTGACCTGGTGCCCCGGGAAGACATGATGAACGCGGTAGCCCTGCACACGTCTGTCGGCCAGATCGGCAACATGCTGGGGCCGCTGGTCGGCGGCTGGGCCATCCAGTACATCGACACCTGGGCCGGGATCATGATCAACGGTGTCAGCTATCTGCTGGGCATCGCCTTCCTGATGATGGTGGCCCGACCCGTCGCCACTACCCGGCGGAATTCGTCCCCGATCAGCGATTTCACTGGAGGACTCGCCCACGCCGTTCGCACGCCCATGGCGGCGGTGCTGATCTTTCTGTCCGCTACGTTCGGCTTTTTCGGCATGGCCTACATGCAGGTCGTGCCCGCGTTCACCACCGAATTCCTGCGGCTCAACGCGTTTCAGACCGGCGTATTCATGGTGTGCCGGGGCGCCGGAGCGTTTGCAGGATCCATGGTGGTTGCCAGTTGGGGCGACAACAAGAACAAGGGGCTCCTGATGTACCTGCAGCTGGTGATCTGCTGTGTCGGGCTGATTGCCATGGCCTGGTCACATTGGTTCTGGGCCGCCTGCATGCTGGTAGCGTTGGTTGGGTCCACCAGCATCGGCGGGTTCTGGCCGGTATCCAGCTCAATGATGCAGCTGACGACGGCTCCCGATATGCGTGGCCGCATGATGGCCATGATGCAACTTGCGCCCGTGTTTCACTTCCTGGGCGCGTGGCCTCTGACCTGGTTGGCGCAACTGTACGGTTGGTCCGCCGCCATCACCAGCGGGGCGGTCGTGCTCCTGGTTATCTCGCTGGCCGGCTGGTCGTACCGACCGATGGTCCGGCGGATGAACGAGATCTAATCGCGGTTGGCAACGCACGTCGGGATCGCTTCTCTGCGGGAAACGTCGGTGACTTGCCCGCAGACGGACAACTATCGTATAGTTGCCGCTAACAGGCGCCCTGAATTCATCTCCTAAGGAGTAGCGAAATGGTAAAACCCAAGCAAGTTGGACACCTCGTGATCAACGTCTCTGACGTTGCGGCATCCACCAAGTTCTATACCGAAATCCTCGGTTTTCAAATCGCCGTCCAGCGACCCACCGCCACGTTCCTGACCTGTGGCGAGATCCACCACGATCTGGCGCTGTTCCAGGCGTCCGAGGACTCTCCGCAGACGCGGAAGGGGAACGTCGGGCTCAACCACTTCGCGGTGCAGGTGGAAGACCACGACTCCCTGCGTGACCTGTACCACACGCTGCTGGAGCACGACGTCAAGGTCGATCGCACCACTGACCACGGCATGACCGGAAGCGTGTATTTCGAGGACCCGGACGGCAACGGCATCGAGTTCTACTACGACAAGTTCGAGACTCCCGAAGAGGGTCTCGCAGAGATGCGCCGCGAGGGCCGCGAGAACACGGTCCTGGTCCTGGACTAGAACCGGGAAATACGCGACAAACGCCAGGGGCGGGTTTCAAACCCGCCCCTTTTGGATTCCGTGATGTCCGGGACTATGGTCAGCGGTCCGGCGTTTCGCCCTCAGAGTCGGGCAGGTCGAACTGTCCCAGGATGTCGGCGAGCGTTCCTTCGATGCTCGGGTCGAGTTCGACCGGCTCCTCGAAGGGCTGGAACTGGTAGTCGTTGCGCACGCGGTCGATGTACCTCCGCGCCTCTTCGTTGCGCTGGGCCACGCGGTCCAGAGATTCCAGTAGACGCGACGCTTCTTCCTCGTAGCGAGGCCTCAGGTCGGACAAATCTATGTCCAGGGAGTACAGGGCGCGCAGTCGACGCATAATGTCGTAGAAAGCGCGGTGGTCGGTGGTGATACCCAACTGGCCGCCGCCTCCCCCACCTCCACTTCCGCTGCTGCCTCCGCTGAAGGGGAACATGGGCGCCATGGCGCCGACGCGCACCATCTCCAGGTCCGGATGCTGGTAGTGGGCGATACTCACCAACGCCATTCCCACCGTGGGTCCCTGGCGTTGCTGGGATCCGTAGCTCGAGAACAGCATGCCGTGCTGCCGCAACTCGTCCGCCATGGACGCCTTGCTGTACACGCACGACACCCGACGTTCCAATTCCGGCGGCGCCGGGCCGTTGTAGCCTTCGACAGCGGCAATCTTCGGATTGCCCAATGCCGCCGCAGCTTCGAAAAAGGCGTCTCCGTACAGGTCAATGCGGTACCAGGGCTCAACCCCGAGGAATATGACCACGCCGTCGCCGGCGTCCCAGAAACCGTTGTCCCATTGCATGGGACGACTGGGGAGACCGTCGTCGAACGCCGCTCGCGGGCGGTACAGATCATGCGTGCCGGCCACCTGGAAGGGGAAGCACATCCTGGAGATCTCTTCGGTCATCCCGCCGATACGCCGCGCCGACAGCTTGTCGATCAGCCAGCGCGGCATGCCGCTGGAAATGTTCCCACCGTCCGACCATTGCCGCCGCCAGCCGGCGAGGAGCACCCGCGTCTCCGGGGTTTCGTCGAGGGCGATAAGCGGCTCGGCCATGACACTTCCCTCCGGGCGGCGCTAGATCAACTGGGCCGGCGTGAAGATGCCATCCATGTCCTCATCGGACGCGGGAGCCTTCGGAGGCTGACCAAGCTGGTCGTCCATGAACCAGTACACCTGCTTGAGATGGTGCGTGCTGTGGCTCAGGATTATGTTCAGCAATTCGAGAACGGTTACCTCGCCGCCGTAGTGCGCGGGTACGACCCGATCGAATCCATCGGTGTCACCGCTGGCGAGGAATTCGGCGATGTCATCGGCCACCTTCAGGGCGTAGCTAGCGATGTCATCAGGAGCGTTCAGGTGAGCCAGGCTCTCTTTGCACGCCCGCATGTCATCGGTGCTCATAGAGCCCCGGGTGCTGCTCGTATAAGCGAGTTCGGGGAAGGACACGATGTGCACCAGGGTGTCCCGCAACACTTCCGGTCGCCACTGCACGGGTTGCGCAAGCTGTTCCGCAGAGAGCTCGCAGGTGGCTCGTGCCGCCGCCCCAAGGATCCGCTTGTATTTGTCGGCGAGCCAGGCGGTGCGGCCGGAAAGGTCGATGGGCGCCTCGGCCAGCCCCAATGCGGGGATCAACTTCTTGGGATAGTAACCGATAATGACCTCCGCGCCATCGATGATGGTCACGGGAGCGGACAATATGCCGCGGGACTTCAAATCCTCGCGCGCCGGCTCGTCGGTCAGCAGGTCGTGGTGTTCATACTGAACACCGTTGGACGCCAGGAACTCCTCCAGCGTCCGACAGCTGAATCAACCAGGGTTGGTGTAGACGTGAACTTCTCGCTGTGCGGTTGTCATGGTCGTTTACCTCGCGTTTTGTGGTTTATTCCCCAGAGCGGAACCAGTCGGACTTCCGCTCGGCAATCATGATGGTGGTGCAGTTGGTGTTGGCGCGGATGCAGTCCGGCATCACCGAGGCGTCGGCAACGTGCAGGTTCTCCAGGCCGTGTACCCGACAGTGCTGGTCGACCACTGCCATTGGATCGTCGGCCGAGCCGATTTTGCACGTACCGGAGATATGCTGCGAAGTGCTGACCACTCGCTTCAGCCAGTCGTTCAGCGCCTCATCGCTCTCCAGGTCGGCGGGTAGCGGGTCCAGCAATTCGTCGGCGACGTCCTTGTAATGGTCGCTGTCCAGCAGATTGACGCAGACCCGGACCGCCTCGCGCATCCGCGAGAGGTCAAACTCTTCCTGGAAGTAGTTGTAGTTCAACGCCGGCTGGTCATGCGGGTCGGTGCTCGCCAGTCGCAACTGACCCGATCCAATCGCCAACTCGAGGATGCAGGTGAACCGGATGCCTTCGGCTTCCAGCGGGTCGCCGGCGATCGGCGACGAGAAGGACGACTGCATGATCTGAATGTCGTTGCGGAGGTGGCTGCCGCTGGCGGTATAGCGCAGGCAGACTTGGGTTCGCGGCGCCGATGCGTCCAGCGGGAAGTCATCTTTCACCTTCACCGGGACGCGAATGTTGGGGTGGTCCCGCAGGTTCTGGCCAACGCCGGGGAGCTCATGCACCACCGGGATACCCATCTCCCGCAGGTGGTCCGCCGGACCAACGCCCGACAGCATGAGCAGCTGCGGGGACGCGATTGCACCGGAGCTCAGGATGATGTCGTCGGCTTCAACGGTGAACACCTCACCACCGCTTTCCACTTCCACGCCGGTCGCTTTCTTGCCGTCAAAGACGATCCGGCGACAGGTGACGTTGGGGCGGATGGTCAGGTTGAGCCGGTGCCTGGCCTCGCGCAGGTAGGTGATTGACGTACTCATCCGCACGCCGTTGGGGTTGTTCATGGGGACCGGTCCGACGCCGCCGGAATCCGGATGGTTCATGTCCGGGTCGTGGGGGTGACCCGCGTCGCGGCAGGCATTCCAGAAGGCGACCTGTGCGGGCAGCCAGTCTTCCTGCTTATGTCGCCGGACGGGAATTGGCCCCGTGTTGCCATGGAAGTCGTCGCTGATGTCTACGTCTGTTTCCATCTTGCGGAAATAGGGCAGACAGTCGGTGAATTTCCATTCGTCGTTGCCCAGGGCCGCCCAGGCGTCGTAGTCCTCAGGAACGCCGCGCAGCAGCACCTGGCCATTGATGGCGGAGGACCCGCCGACCACCCGGCCGCGCGGAACGGGCATGGGATTGGCCTGGCCCGGATTCTGGGCCCAGAAGGTCCAGTTGTGCGGGGCGTCAACCGCGGACGCGGTCTGATCGTAGCCGTACTTCAGGTCGTCCGGATACAGCTCAAAATCAGGATAATCCGGCCCGGCCTCGAGGAGCAGGACCGAACGGTCAGGGTCTTCCGTCAGCCTGGCTGCCATCGTGCAACCGGCTGATCCCGCCCCGATGATAATGACGTCATACTTCATGGCGTTTCGCCTCCTGGGTGAACGCTCCGGGATCATTTCCTGGGCGGATTATCGCCCGTATCGTCGCCGCCGGCAAGGGGGCCACCGCCGGGCGGCGCGTCCCCGTGTGATAGACTACGCGGCGATTTTTAAGTGGCAATGCCACTATTGGCATAGACGATAGACAAAGGAGACGTGTCCGATGCCCAAGTATCTGTTTCAAGCCAACTATACCACCGAGGGTTTCCAGGGATTGCTGAAGGAAGGAGGAACCTCACGCCGCCAGGTTTTCGAAGAGTTGGCGAGAGAGCAGGGTGGGGTTTTGGAGTCTTTCTATTACGCTCTCGGCGGCTCCGATCTTTACATGACCTTCGAACTCCCGGACACGGCAACTGCCGCAGCGGTGTCGATGACCATTGGCGCCGGCGGCGCCCTCAACATCACGACCGTGCAGTTGATATCTCCAGAAGAAATCGACGCGGCTTCCGGCAAGACCGTAACGTATCGCCTTCCAGGGGCATAGGCTGCTGCGCAAAATTGAAACGTCGCCGGATCCATCGTGAACGAGAGTGTCATGTCCCCAGCAACGCGCTCCGCAAAGATCGAGACTTATGGTTCAGCCTATGATACTCTCATGGCTGGGCTGCGGGAGTTTCCCGAAGAAATGTGGGACTTCCGCGATGAACACGGTTGCTGGAGCATTCACGAACACCTGGTCCATATCACCGATAGCGAGGCCAATAGCTACATCCGGTGCCGCCGCTTCATCGCCGAGCCGGGCGAACCGCTGATGGCGTACGACGAAAACGGATGGGCAAGCGCCCTGGGATATGCCGGCAGTTCCGTGGAAGGCGCTCTGGAACTTTTCCGGATCCTCCGGCAACAGACCTACGACCTGATAAAGACGCTGCCCGATTCGGCCTGGGCCAACACCTGCTACCACCCCGAGAACGGGGACATGACGCTGGACGACTGGCTGGACGTGTATGCCGTCCACATTCCGGAGCACCTGCAGTATATGCGGGAAAATCACGACGCCTGGCTCGCCTCGCGCTGAGTTTCCGCGCTACGACAGCGACGCCCGTTGCGTTCCAGGGCTTTTCCAAAGTAGCTTTAGTCATTGCGAGCGCAGCGCGGTAATCTCGTTCCGGGGGCATGACTCATACGGGGAAGCCCGGTTGCACCGACGGGATTGCCACGTCGCTCCGCTTCTCACAATGACGTGGGAAAGGCCCTGGTTGCGTTCGCCAACGGGTATCAATTGCGCTATACTTCCGCCAATACTCGGCGCCTGCTCCGGAGCGGGTTTTCGTATCAATCCCGGCGTCGGATAACCGGAAGCGGGCGACCCCGCGACTTCTCAGTACAGGAGATTTGCCATGCAGTTCGGCTTGCTTTACGAATGCCAGCGCCCCTTCCAGGGCACCGAGATCGACTGGAACGCGCTTTACAAGGAAACCCTCGAGCAGTGTGAGTTGGCCGACCAGGTGGGGTTTGACAACCTCTGGTTCGTCGAGCACCACTTCCTCACCGGATTCTCGGGCTCGCCCTCACAGGACGCCATGTTCGGCGCCCTGAGCCGCATCACCAAGCAGATCCGCATCGGCTACGGCGTTTGCATCCTTCCCTACCACCACCCCGTACGCGTGGCCGAGCGAGTGGCGCTCCTGGACCAGCTGACCGACGGACGCATTGAGGTTGGCACCGGCCGCTCCAACGCGTACGAGCAGACCGGGCTGGGCATCGACCCCCGGCAAACCCGCGATCTGTGGAACGAGTCCATCAGCATGCTGCCCAAGATCTGGACCTCGGACGAGTACGAGTACGAGGGAGAGAACTGGAGCGTGCCCAAGCGTCGCGTCCTGCCCAAGCCCTATCAGCAGCCGCACCCGCGCCTGTACCTGGCCTGCACCTCCGAGGACAGCTTCCGCCTGGCTGCGCAGAAGGGCATCGGCGTCCTCTCCTCCGCTTCCTACGCCGTTGAGGTGTTGAGGGAGAAGGTGCAGATTTACCGCGATGCTCTGAAGGACTGCGAGCCTGTGGGCGAGTTTGTCACCGAGTTCTGGGGCAACAACGTTCACGGCTTCTGCGACGACGATGACGACTACGCCAAGGAACTGGCGGCAGAGTCCATGAAGACCTTCTTCGGTCCCGACAAGCCCTACATCGCGGGCCGCATCGGCGCCTACGAGGAACTGCTGGAAGCCTGGGGCGGCGTTCCCGAGCACCTTTCCGCCGACTTCAGCCGCTGGCTTCGCCAGTCCGACGAAGAACACCAGCAGTTGGCTGAAGAAGTCGGCCTGTCCCTGGACGCCGGTCCCGGCGCGGCACGGGCGGCCATCGCCCAGCTGGACGGCAAGACCCTGTCCGACCGCGGTGTCATCATCGCTGGCAACCCCGAGTCCTGCATCAAGACCTGCCAGATGTACGAAGACATCGGCGTTGATCAGGTCATGCTGATCATGCAGACCGAGACCATCCCTCACGAAAAGGTGATGGCCTCCATCGAGAAGTTCGGGAAGGAAGTCATCCCGCACTTCCGGAACGGCAACGGCGCCAAGTAGCCCTTTCACATCGGGTTCCCGTGTAGGGGCGAATATTCATTCGCCCCTATTTTCTTCTGGGCCACGCCATGACTGCACACTCAAACCAAACTCCCGTCAAATTCAACGTCCGCGTTAACCAGTACCGGTACTCCTACGAGGACCTTCTGCGCATCTGGCAGGAAGCGGATCGCCTCGGGTACTACTCGGCCAGCCTGTTCGACCTGCTCACCGTGGACGCTCTGGAATGCTGGACGACTCTCACCGCGCTGCTGGCGCAAACCGAGCGTATCCGCGCGGTGCCCATGGTGCTGGCCAACCCTTATCGACATCCGATGTTGACGGCGAAGATGGTGGCGACGCTGGACGTAATCAGCGGCGGCCGGATCACGCTCGGGATCGGCGCTGGCGGAAGTCAGAGCGACACCACCAAAAGTGGCCTGCCCTTTCCATCCACGCGCGAACGTTGCGAAATGCTGGAGGAGGCAATTGCGCTGATGCGCCGCCTGTGGACGGAAACGTCGTTCGATTTCGGCGGGCAATATTATCGGGTAGCCGGCGCGTCCATCGACCCGAAGCCAACCCAACTGCCCTCCGTACCCGTCCTTGTCGGTGGCCACGGGCCCCGTTACGTGCTGCCGGCCATCGGCCGCACCGCCGACATCAGCAACGTCGGGTCGAACGACCCGGTGGAGCAACATCACGAGTACGCCCGCATCATCCGTCAGGCGGCCGAGGATGCGGGCCGCTATCCAGGCAGCATCGAGCTGACGCACAACGCCGACTGCGTCATCGCCCCCACGCAGCGCGAGTACGAGCAGCTGGTTGCCCGGCTGGCGGGAGATGCCGGGATGACAGCCACGGCATATCAGGCGGAGCGACTGCGCAACACCCTTTCCGGCACGCCGGAGCAGATCTGCGACCGCCTCAGCGAGTACGTGGAGTTCGGCATCCGGTACTTCTTCGTCGTGTTCCCCAATCCGGCGCCGTCGGAGACGCTGGCCCTGTTTGCCGAGGAAGTGATGAACCGGTTCGGCGCTTCCGCGCTCTAGTTATCGGTTCCGGAGGCAAGTTGCGATGGCGCCGGCTTGGGATGGCCTAGTTTCCGGTAGGCTACGACACCCGCGGTCGCCGGGATCAGTGCTGCAGCGAGCGCCCAGGAGGGGTCGCTCGGCAAGTCAAAATACGTGGACAAAGGCCGGATCGTGAACAGCAGGCCGAACACGCTGCCCGCAAGTGCCTGGGTTATCAACCCGCCGGTTCCCAGCAGGCTGGCGAAGCGCCGCCGTCCGAAATATTCCCCAACCGCCGAGATACCGAGGGCGATGCCTCCCCCGTGACCGGCTGCCATTATCAGGATCCCCGTAAACAGCCATCCCGGACCTCTCGCCAGCAGGATTACCGCGAGAGCGACCACATGGAGCGTGGCAAAAGCCAGCAACGCCGGACGCAGCCCCGCTTTCATGCCAATCAATCCGCCGACCAGGATGAAGGCAACGGAAACGACCTCGTGCAAATTTTCGAACATCCTATACGACCCCTCGACATGAAACCGGAAATCGGCCAACCCGAAAATCAGCATCCTGGTGATCTGGTTTGCCGCGCCGAGAAAGCCCGCTGCCAACACCAGCATCCAGAAATCGCGCCCCCTGACCGCTTCCTTCCAACCGTAGTCTACTGACGGGCGGCCGTCGGACCACCTGCTTGACACTGGACTCTCTGGCTGACCATACCCCTCCGTGTTCCCCGGGATGGGGATTGGCCTGAGCAACATGAACGTCACGGGCAGCCCTAGCACGAGCACCAGTAGCCCGAAGGGTAGCGTCGTCATGGTTTCAACCGGGATGTCTATCGCCAGCGAAAGCAGCCAGTTCAGCGCGGAGACTGCGAACAGCGTCACAGCAATCGCCAGCGTTCTCTTGTGGAAGAACCACTGGTTGATGGACGTCATCACCGGCAAATTGGATCCCGCCAGTATGCCGAGGATCAACACCGGGTAAAGCACCACTGCCACCACGGTGTCCGCAAGAGCCACCGCTGTAATGGTAGCTGCGGCGCATAGCGAAAGACCCGTAAGGATCATCCGGCGCGGGCCAAACCGGTCCACCGCGAGTCCGGCTATTGGCAAGAGGAGACTGCTGGCCTGGCCGGCGACCGAAATTGTCCAAACCAGGGTCATTCTTGAGGCCGCCAAGGGCCCCGCGTGCAGCATCGCCGCGAAACCCTTGGTCAGGGTATCCCCGGCCAAGGCGAGAATTATGATGCTGGCGGCGACGAGCCACCAACCGTAGTGGGCATCGACGGATGCTTTGGCGTCAAGCAACGCCGATCTTATGCCCATCTAGCGCGGTCGCATGGGTTTGCTCGGCACCACCCAAGAAGCAACGCCCAAGGGGCGTCAGTTGCCCGATCCGCTCGAAGCCCCCTGCGTCACCAGCCGCTGCACGTCGGCGCGGCGGCGTTGGGACGGCGAAAGGCGAGGGTTGCCCAGGAACAGGAACATCAACGAGCCCACCGCGCTGACCGCGGCGATGGAGGCCAGGGGCAGCGTGTAACTGCCGGTGATGAACTCCTGCATCCAAGCGACATACGGCACGACCACGACGAACATGATGTTCATGGGAATCATCGAAATGCCCGTAATGCGCGCAAAACTGCTGCGCCCGAAATATACGCCTCGAATGGCGGTGGTCAGCGGGGTTCTGCCCCCGAACCCGATGCCCATCAGGGCGGAGAACAGGTAAAACATCGGCAGCGTTTCGGCGGTCAACAGGACCACCATGGCGATGGACTGGAGGAAAGAAAAGCCGAAAATGGCCAATCGTATGGGAACGCGGTCACCGATTATCCCTCCCACCAGGATGAAGGCTGTGGACACCGCGGTTTGCGCTGAGATGACCCCGCCGATTTGCCCCAGCCCGAAACCGCGTTCCACCATCAGTAGTCCCAGGTAGAACATGACGCTGATGATGATGATGGACGAGCTGGCGTGCCCCATGGTGATCAGCCAGAAGGCTCGCGTGCGGACCGCTTCCTGCCAGTTGTAGTCGGGCGCCACGGCCGCGCTGCTGTTGGCGCCCCGCCGCGGACCGGCGGAGGTCGCCGCTTCCGGATCGATGCCGTCCGGATGCTCACCGTAGTCCTCGGGGCGATTCCGGACCAGCAGGGCAAGGGGCACCGACGCCACGAGACCGATGGCGCCCACCAATAGCGCCGTATTCTGCCACCCTAGGCGTCCCGGTATCTCGACACCGGTTTTGACGTCCCAACCCATCGCCCATGCCATCAGCGGCACCACAAAGACCCCGCCAATGCCGAACCCGAGCATGGGTATGGACATGGCGGTGGACCGGCGTACCCGGAACCAATTGTTAAGCGCGGTGTTGGCCGGCAGCCATGAGCCGAGGCCCGCTCCCAGGCTGACGATTACAAAGGCCAGGTAGAACATCCACAGGTTTTCGGTACGGCTGAAGACGAAGAACCCGATGCCGAATATGACGAGGCCGATCGCCACCATCTTGCGGGGTCCCAGCTTGTCCACACCCCAACCCGCGATGGGCCCCATCACCGTGCCTTCCACCCGCGTCAGGGTGAACGCCCAGGACAGTTGGAAGGGCGTCCAGCCGAAGTTTTGAGACAAAACCGGCAACCACAGCGAAAGCGCCTGGAACAGCGGCACCGTGCCGATGACCATGATCACGGCGCCGATGACCGCCAACCACCACCCGTAGAACATCCCGCGCGCCAACCGGATCGGATGGGCCAGTTCGCTCGCCTGAATCAACTGTGTTCTCCCGTTACATTGCGATAATCGCAAGCCCACTCGCCAGTACGGCGAATGCGACCTCGGCAATTATACTCCACCTGGTGGTCGTATCGGTATTTCGAATATGTAAAACCTTCTGATATTGCGCCATCGCGGGCGTGAGGGAATTGGATTAGTCCCGAAGAAAGACGCGGAGCAACGACCCCAGTTCTGACAATCAAGCGCGCATGGAACCACAGCGCCGGCTCCGGTGAACATCGGAGCCGGCGCTATGAATAGCCCTGCGCGTTGCGATGGTACGAACTGGTCAGCAGGTGTTGGCGTCCCCGTCGTACAGGTGGCACGCGGTAGCATGCCCCGAGGCGTATTCGACCAGGATCGGCGTGTCCACCGAACAGCGTTCCATGACAAACGGACAACGGGGGTGGAAGGCGCATCCGGTGGGAGGGTTCAACGGCGACGGCACCTCGCCGGAAAGCACAATCTCCTCACGCTGGCGCCTGGGGTGGGCGGGCAACGAGGCGGAAATCAACGCGCGGGTGTACGGATGCTGGGCGTTGGTGAACAGTTCAATTGGCGGGGCTTCCTCGACGATCTTGCCCAGATACATCACGCCGACCATGTGGCTCATATAGCGCACGGTGGCAAGGTTGTGGGCGATCAGCAGATAGCTGAGTTCGTAGGTCGACTGAAGTTCCTTCAGCAGGTTCAAGATCTGCGCGCGTATCGAGACGTCCAGGGCGGATACCGGCTCGTCCAGCACGATCAGCTTGGGACGGGTGGACAACGCCCGAGCGATAGCGATCCGCTGGCGCTGTCCGCCGCTGAATTCGTGGGGGTAACGCTCGGCATGGAACGGATGCAGCCCGACCACCTGCAGCAGTTCCTGAACCTGGGCGCGCACCGCAGACCGGCTCAGGCGCTGGTGGGTGATCAGTGGTTCGGAGACGATCTGGTCGACGCGCATCCGGGGGTTCAGGGAGCTCCACGGATCCTGGAACACCGCCTGGACCGACGCCTTGAAATTGCGTCGCTCGGCTCCGGAGAACTGGTTCATCGGGCGGTCATCGAAATAAATGTTGCCTTCCGTGGGCTGGTCGGCCATCAGCAGCATTCGGCTGGTGGTGGTTTTGCCGCATCCCGATTCACCCACCAGGCTATAGGTCTCGCCCGGCATTATGTTGATTGAAATGCCGTCCACGGCCTTGACCGTACCGGTCCGCCGCCGGAGCACGTTGCCCCGAAAAACCGGGAAGTGGCGACGTATGCCATCCAGCCTGACCAACGGCTGTTCGCCGTTGCCAGTTGCAACGCCCGCGTTTGCAGCGGCAGTCGTAACCATTATTCCGCCCTCCAGCATCGCGACACATGGCCCGGGGCCACCGTGAATTCCAGGGGATAGTCCTTGCAACGCTCCCAGGCGTGCGGACACCGCGGCGCGAACGAGCAACCATCGGGCAGGGCGTCCAGAGACGGAGGCTGGCCTTCGATGGAAGGCAGCATGTCAACGTCCGTGTCCAGATCGGGGACCGATTCCAGCAGCGCTTCGGTATAGGGATGGGCCGGCCGGTCGAACATGTCCTCCACGTCCGATTGTTCTACGATGCGGCCCGCGTACATCACGGCCACGCGGTCGCACATCCTCGCCACGATCCCAAAGTCGTGAGTGATAAAGATGATTGCCGCACCCGTCTGATCCTGGATGTCCTTGAGGAGGCGAAGATATTGCAACTGAATAGTTGCGTCCAGGGAGGTGGTGGGCTCATCGGCGATCAGTAGATTGGGGGCACGGGCGATGGAAATAGCTCCGACCACACGCTGGCGCATCCCCCCGCTCATCTGGTGCGGGAAGTTGGTCAAACGGTCTTCGGCTGCGGGTATGCGCACGTTTTCCAGCAACTTGATGGCGCGGTCACGCAGCGACCGCCTGGGCTCGTTGTACTCCAGCCGCAACGACTCGACAAGTTGATCGCCAACCGTGAACACCGGGTTCAGAGAAGTCAGCGGGTCCTGCATGACCATGCAGATGCCGGATCCGCGAATGTCGCGCATTTCGCCGCGGCTCTTTTCCAGGAGGTTTTCTCCCAGGTAGTTGATGCTTCCCCCGATGATGCGGCCCGGATGCGGGACCATCCCCAGGATTGACCATGCGGTCATGCTCTTGCCGGAGCCGGACTCGCCCACGATGCCCAGGGTCTCGCCGCGCTTCAGTTCGAAGTTGATGCCGTCCACCGCTTTCACGACGCCGGTACGCGTGAAAAAGTGGGTCTGCAAATCCTGCACCTTCAGGATTACGTCGTCTGTCATCGATTCACCTATCGACCTGAGCGCCGGCCGTAACTCGGGCCCGCGCACATCATGGTATTTTCTTGCCGGGGACGGCGTTGCATGTCATTTTGGGAAGATTACCAAGGCTTGCCGCAACCCGGGTAGACTGGCGGCCGGCGCCGCTGGCGCGATGCCACTGCGCTACGGAGCGGCTTCCGCGAAGCGCCGGGGTCTCTTCCCCGCCGGTCGGCGTCCATTATACCGTAAGGAGGGGTACGCATCGGCCGGCGGAAATGGGCTGCGTCGCCAACGGGAACTCCATTTGGTCCTCGTGCCGGCGGCGCCTGGTTTCAACCCTCCAGAGCGTCTGCCTGGAGCGCCTTTCCGCTCAATTCGCCCAGCCGGGCCGGGGTTATCGAGTTCCCCAATGCCGGGCCGCCTGGAGCCGACACGCGTAAATAGTTGTCCGTCAGCCCGCTCCAGATCATGGTACCGTCGCCCCCGGGTTTGGCGGTTTCCCACAAAACGGGGCGAACCTCGCCCTTCATCCGAGAGCGAAATTCCACGAACCCGATCGCAGCTGCGGCAGTCATCTCACCGGCGCGCCGGCGTATGTCCTGCGGCGGCAACTGATCCGTCATGTGATGTGCGGAGGTGCCGGGGCGCCTGGAGTACGGGAACACGTGGGCGTCGGCGAACTGCAACTCGTGCACCAGATCCAAACCTGCGGCGTGATCCCGTTCGGTTTCACCCGGGAAACCGGCGATCACGTCCGTGGTGATGCCGGCGCCCGGCACCCTTTCCCGGATGCTCGTAACCGCTCTGCGGAACGTGCCGGTATCATATCGGCGGCGCATGGCTTTGAGCACGCCATCGCTGCCGCTCTGCAAAGGCACGTGAAAGTGCGGGCACAAGCGGGGGCTCTCCCACCGCGACAGCAGTTCCGGTCCGATTTCATGGGCCTGAAGCGATGAGACCCGCAACCGCGGCAGGTCTGTCTCACCCAGTATCCGGTCGAGCAAACCCGGCAAATCCATGTCTTCCAGATCGAAGCCGTAGGTGCCAAGCTGCGTACCGGTCAGTGTGATTTCCTTGAACCCGCCGGTCACATATTTTCGGATTGCCTCAATGATCTGATCGGAAGGGATGCTCCGTTCTCGGCCCCTCACTTTGGGCACGATGCAATATGCGCAGACCTGGTCGCAGCCCTCCTGGATTTTGATCATGGCGCGACTGCGGCGAAGGATCCCGGTCGGCACGTCGTCTTCGCCAAGGTCTGCGGCGTCAGCAGACAGGCCCCGCTGCCTGGCGCTCTCGGTCGTGGCCAGCGCCACCAGTTCCGGTTTCGACCGGTTACCCACCACCAGTGACACCTCAGGGATGCGGCGCAGGTCCTCGGCGGCCCGCTCCGGGTAACACCCGGCGGCCACAACCACTGCATCCGGATTTGCCCGGTGAGCAGCCCGAAGCGCCTGGCGAGCCTTAGAATCTGCGGTGGCGGTAACCGTGCAGGTATTCACGACGATGATGTTGGCATCGCGACGCTGGTCCACAAGCCGGTAGCCCGCGCGCGCAAACTCCTGCGCCAGCACCGCGCTGTCCGCCTGGTTCAGCTTGCATCCGTGGGTCTCTATCGCAACGGTCCCCGACTCGGACACGCGCGCATCAGCGGGATCGCGACGCTCTGACGTGGGCCGTTGTATTACCTGTAATATCTCGCCGGTAGGCAATTGTCACCCGCCAAAGTCCGCAACTTCGTCATCAGGGTCGGCGGAGGGCAGAGCGTCGTCGCCGCCAGGTATTCGAGCCACCAGCCGGTCGATGCCCTCGTCCAGGTCGTCCATCGCGAGGATCAAATAGTCTACCCGGGAACGCCTGTCGCGCACGCGCTCGGCGGCATCGGCCAGGGCTGACAGATGATCGAACGCGTCCCGAATGTACCGGTCTTTCTCCTCTTCGCCGATGCGCTTCACGAACTCCTTGAGCCCGGCGTTGTCGCCTGTCGCCTCGCCATACCACAAAGCGGCACCGCGCGCCGCCGCGACCAGGCTGCCCCATATGAGGTCCTCGGCATGGCTCCACTGCCCGCGCTGCATGGCCACGTGAGCGGACTCCTGCAGACGCAGGGCCTGGCTGCGGTACCGGGCCAGTCGGGCCGGCAGCGATCCGGCGGATGATGTCGGTCGGCGATCAGACATGCTACGTGATCGATTTTATCAGACCTTCGTGGCGAGCCCGTAACGCAGGTAGTAAACTGCCAGCCGCGACCCACCGCATCCGGGCGCTAATCCTTCAACTCAGAGTGATTTATGACAACAGTACCCCAGTTCCGCCACGTGGCCTATCCCGTTCGCGTTTTCGCTGGCCACGGCGCGTTGTCCAACCTGTCGACAGCCGTGAACCGCACCGGAGCGGCCCGGCCTTTCGTAGTTTGTGGTCACTCTGTGGCCACGCGCACCGACCTGTTGGAGCGAGTGAGCGAAGCCCTGGGCCAAGAGCCGGCCGGGGTTTTTGACGGCGTGCAAGCCGGGTCGCCCGTGCCGTCGGTGATGCAAGGCGCAGCGATGGCCCGCGAGGCCGGGGCCGATTTGATTATCGCTGTGGGTGGCGGGAGCGCCGTAGTCACCGCCAGGGCCATCATCATCATGCTGGCTGAAGGAGGCCATCCGCGCGACCACGCCACCAAGTATCCGGAGGGACAGCCCCCGATCAGTCCACGATTGATGGAGCCCAAGATTCCCAACATCCTGGTCCTGACCACGCCCACCACCGCCGCGACCCGCGCCGGCACCGCCGTCATTGACGCGGACACCGGTCACCGCCTGGAGATGTTCGATCCCAAGACCCGCCCGGAGGCTGTGATCTGGGATTCCGATGCCCTGCTGACCGCTCCCGCGGAGCTTTGCATCAGCGCGTCGGGTTCGTTGTTCAGCGGCGTGGTGAGCGCACTTCAGGCGCCCCGGGTCAACGCAATGGCCGCAGCCGATCTGCTATCGTCGCTGGGTTTGTTGGTGGAGAATCTTCCGCTGGTGCGCAAAACTGATGATGACGGCACGGCCCGCGTCAACCTGTGCGTGGCGTCGTTCGTGTACAACCGCGCGTGGGATACCGGAGCCAGCGGATCCGCGCTCGGCGTGGTGAGCGCCCTGGCGCACAGCCTGGATACCCGCTATGCGGAGTGTGACCACGGGTCGGCCTACTCCATTACCACCGGTCCCGGGATGAGGTTCAATCGTGACTTCAACGCGGCCGGCCAGGCGCGGGTGGCAGACTCCCTGGGTGTCCGCGAGCCGGGCGATGATGACCAGGCAGCAGCCGATTCAGCCGCGGCGGCGGTGACCGGGTTTTTGGAGGCCGTCGGCCTGCCCGTGCGTTTGCGGGATGTCGGTGTCCCGGCGGATGGTATCCCGCAGATCGCGCAGGATGCCATGACCGATTTCGGATTGCATCGCAATGTCCGCCCGGTGAACGGAGCGGAGGAATTGGAGGCAGTGCTGCGTTCCGCCTGGTAACGTCTCTGGCCAGAAGGTGCAGTGGGTTAGTCCCACCAGGCGGCGCCGATGATCTGGCGCACGCTGTCCACTTCCCAGCGGGCGAGCAGTGCTTCAAGTTCGGACAATATCCGAAACGGGGCGTTCAGGTCGGCCAGGTTGGCGCTGCCGATCTGCACTGCGGTCGCGCCGGCCATCAAAAACTCGGCCGCGTGTCGTCCGGTCATGATGCCGCCGACGCCTATGATCGGGACGTCCACAGCCTGGGCCGCCTTGTGCACCAGCGCCAGGGCGATGGGCCGCAACGCCGGTCCCGATAGTCCCCCGTACCCGGTGCCCAACACGGCCCGTCCCGTGTCCACGTCGACGTGCATGGCCGGCACAGTGTTGGAGATCGTCAGCGCGTCAGCGCCGGCCCCGACGGCGGCGTGGGCGATTTCGGCGATATCGGGGACATTGGGAGACAGCTTTGCCCAAAGGGGTAGGTCGGTTTGTCGTCGCACCCCGGCGATTGCCGCCTCCGTCAGCCGTGGGTGGTGACTGAACATGGCGCCATCGTCCACGTTCGGACAACTCAGGTTCAGCTCGATCGCCGAGAATCCCTGGACACCGCGGGTGAACGAGGCCATTTCCTCCCATTGTTCCGAAGAGTCGCCGGCGAAGCTGATCACGTAATTTGCTTCCGACCCGGCCCAGCCTGAAGTCAGGCTTGCCATTGCCGATTCGATCCCGGGATTGATCAGGCCCACCGAGTTCAGCAAGGTGGTCTGGCCGGCCTCCAGACCCTCGCGGAATGACGCGGGAAACCAACGCGGTTCCGGGTTGCCCAGCCGGGGATTCCGAGTGAAAGTCTTGGGCAATATGGCGCCGAGAGATTCCAACGGAGCGTCCGGGGCGAGTCCGCGTCCGTAGCCGTCGTATCCGAAGGTGCCCGACGCGATCATCACGGGATTGACCAACCGCAATCCCTGGGGTTTGCACGGAGCCAGATTGACGGATAGGTCCATGTTTGGCGGGGCCTCCTTCAGCATGAACGTAGGGGCGAATTTTGGTTCGCCCCTACCAGGTTCCTGCGGGTCTTTCGCCGGTTACAGGCGCGGAACGTCCTCGTCCTCTTCCTCGAATGGCGAGAAGATTCGCGACGCGGTCAACTCCACCTCCCGATCGATCTCGGAGTCGTTATCGGTCAGTGATTGAGCCCGCCGCACCAGTTCGTCCTCTTCTTCCGCGGTCCTGATCTGGAAGCCGGCGCCGCCGATGGCCGCGCCGCCGAACGGCGACGGGGCCTGCCCGGCGATCAGCTCCTCGTCGATCACTTCCTCCGCGCCTTCCAGGGGGACGAACTCGTCCGGTATTTCTCCCTCGCCGGAGAGCCAGGACGGGGCCAACTCCCCACCGAATTCGTCCATGGCTTCGCGGAGCGCGAAGTCGTTCTCCGCCTGGAGCAGAGATTCCAGCCGGGCCGGTATCAAACGACCGATGATTACGTTCTCCTTGAGACCACGCAACCAGTCCCGGTCGCTGGCGACGGCGGCCATCGTGAGGACCTTGGTAGTTTCCTGGAAAGAAGCCTTGGACAGGAAGCTATCCGTGGTCAGAGCAGCCTTGGAAACGCCGAGCAACAGCGTCTTCGCCGTTGCCGGTTCGCCGCCTTCGGCCAGCACCTGGGCGTTCTGGTCCTGGAACCGGAACTTGTCCACCACGTCGCCGGGGATGAACTCGGTGTCGCCGGCCGTCTCGACCTGCACCCGCCGCAGCATCTGTCGCAGGATGACCTCGATGTGCTTGTCGTGGATGCTCACGCCCTGGGAGCGATAAACCTCCTGCACCTCGTCTACCAGGTAGTGCTGCAGACCTTCCAGGCCCCGGATGTCCAGCAGTTCACGGAGGTCCAACGGTCCGTCGACCAGCGCGTCGCCGGCCATCACCTGCTGGTTGTCGGCGACCTTGAGCGTCATCTGGGAGCTCACGTCGTAAACGCGGGACTCTTCCTCGCGCCACACGACGGTAACCCCGTCTGAGGTCACTTCGGCCTCTCCCTGGAAATCGGAGCGGATTTCGTTCACCACATCGGTGTTTGCCAGCGCGGTGCTCGACTCCCCATCGCCGTTGGTGGACGGGGAGGACGAGGTATTCAGCACCACGGCGAGCAACTTGCCTTCTTCGACCGGTTCGCCCCGTTCCACCAACCGAATGGCGCCGGCAGGCAGGACGTAATCGTGGCGTTCCTCTTCGTCGTAGGTGACCCGAATGCGCCGCGATCCATTGGGATCTTCCTCAATGGCAATGGCGCCGTCAATGTGCGTCAGCACGCCCGCACCTTTCGGTGGCCGCACTTCGAACAATTCCTGCACCCGGGGCAGACCCGTGGTGATGTCGGAGCCGGCGATCCCTCCCGTGTGGAAGGTACGCATGGTCAACTGGGTGCCGGGTTCGCCGATGCTCTGGGCCGCGATGACACCCACCGCCTGTCCGATCTCGACGAGTTTTCCGGTGGCCGGAAGCCTCCCGTAGCACATCTGGCAGATGCCGCGACGGGTCTGGCAGGTCAACGGGGACCGAACCGGCACGCGGTCGATACCGGCGTCCCGGATAGCGGTAGCCAATGCCTCGTCAATCATCTCGTTGCGGTCAACAATGATCTCGCCACTGGTCGGATCGGCGATTACGTCTCCGGCCATACGGCCCACGATGCGTTCCGGTAGATTGGAAAGCGTCGGGTCATCGGGCCGGGGCTCCACGTAGAAAGGCTCTGCGAATTCGCAGTCCGACTCCTGGACGATCACTTCCTGGGAAACGTCGACCAACCGCCGGGTCAGGTAGCCGCTGTCCGCGGTGCGCAGCGCGGTGTCGGTGAGACCCTTGCGCGCGCCGTGGGTGGAGATAAAGTACTCCAGGGCGGTCAATCCTTCGCGGAAGCTGGACTTGACCGGGCGTTCGATGATGCGACCCTCCGGGTCACTCATCAGGCCACGCATGCCGGCCATCTGCTTGATCTGCGAGATGTTACCCTTGGCTCCCGACTTGGCCATCACGGCGACGCCGCCGTAGTTGGCCATCTCCGACTCCACCACCTGCTGCATGTCATCGGACGCTTCCGTCCAGGTGTCGATGATACGCTCGTACTTTTCCTCCTCCGTCATCATACCCATCATGAAGTTGTCCTCGTGCTCGGCCACTTTCTGGCCGGCAGAGTCGAGGATGTCCCGCTTGCGCTCCGACACCTGGATGTCGTTGATCGCGATGGTGATTCCGGACTTGGTCGCGTAGTAGAAGCCCATCTCCTTGATGCTGTCCAGGGCTTTTGCCGTCTCTTCGTTGGACAGGTTGCGATAGAGTTCGGACGTGAGGTCCTTGATGGCGCCCCGGTCCATCAACTGGTTTTTGTATCCCAGGGCGTTGGGTATGGTCTCGTTGAATATGAGACGGCCCATGGTCGTCTCGAGCTTGCCCTCCGCGCCGGACACCTTCAGCACCGTTATCGGTGCGCGCAGGTTCAGTTGCCCGTCGGAGTACGCGATGCGGGCTTCGTCGATGTCGTAGAACACCCCTCCGGCGCCCTTGGCGTCCGAGACCAGTTCGGTCAGGTAGTAGCAGCCCATCACCATGTCCAGTGTGGGCGCGACCAGCGGGTCGCCCGAGGCCGGGGACAGCATGTTGTTGGTGCTCAGCATGACCGACCCGGTTTCATGAACCGCCATGGCCGACAGTGGCACGTGAACCGCCATCTGGTCGCCGTCGAAGTCAGCGTTGAACGCCGAACACACCAGCGGGTGCAACTGGATAGCGCTGCCCTCGATCAGGACGGGCTTGAAAGCCTGGATGCCCAACCGGTGCAGGGTGGGCGCCCGGTTCAGCATCACCGGCCGGTCCTTGATGACGTCTTCAAGGATGTGCCAAACCTCGGGCGAGGATCTCTCGACCATGCGTTTGGCGGCCTTGATGTTGGGAGCCAGGGCGCTCAACACGAGGCGGTGCATTACGAAAGGCTTGAACAATTCCAGGGCCATTCGCTTGGGCAGGCCGCACTCATCCATTTTCAGCTCAGGGCCGACAACGATCACGGAACGGCCGGAGTAGTCCACACGCTTGCCCAGCAGGTTCTGCCGGAACCTTCCCTGCTTGCCCTTGAGAAGGTCGCTCAGGGACTTCAGCGCGTGGTCCCGCTTCCCCTTGACGGCTTTGCCCTGCCGTCCGTTGTCGATCAGTGAATCAACGGCCTCCTGCAGCATCCGCTTTTCGTTCCGGATCATTAGACCCGGAGCGCGCATGCTGGCGAAGCGCTTGAGCCTGTGGTTGCGGGACAGAACCCGCCGGTACAGGTCATTCAGGTCGCTGGTGGCGAAGCGGCCGCCGTCCAACTGCACCATCGGGCGCAGTTCGGGCGGGAGCACGGGCAGGACGGTCATGATCATGTCCTGCATCCGGTTTTCGCTGCGCCGGAAGGTTTCCAGCAGGCGCATCCGTTTGCCAGCTTTGGTACGGATCTGCGAGGAGGTGGCTCGCATTTCCAGCTCGGTGTAGTACCGCTCCTGGTCGAGGTCCGTGTCCAGGAGCTTCAGGAATTCCAGGATCGGCTCCGCGCCCATTTCAGCGTCGAAAGCCTCGCCCCAGAAGGGCTTCAAGCGGTCGTAACGACTGGTTGAAAGAGTGGTGAGGTGCAGGCCCGGCGAGCCGCTGCGGGCGATGTAAAACTCGTCCGGCAATTCGGTCTCGTTGCGCATTGCCGCCGGCAGTTTCAAATCGTCCCACAGCCATGCCACGTCCGCGGTGCGCGGCCGTTGGGAAGGGTCCCAACGGAGCCATCGCATGGCCTGAATCAGGTCGACGGCTTCCTTGCGCCGTTCGGACACGGCACGCAGGAGGTAATCGTCGACCACCCCGAGCAGGTCGCGGAGTATCGGCAGTTGCCGGCGCCACAGCGAGATCTCCTTCCGCTGGTCGTCCGGAGCGATGTCGGTCTGAATGAATTCAATCCGGTCTTCCAGTTCGCCGATCACTTTCATGTCAGTGCTGTCCGGCTGCAAACGGTCCAGCAGCGCGTTGAACGCGGGCAGATTCCAGCCGCGTCCCTCCGGATTGTCGTCGGAGCGGCGGTAGTTCCAACTACGAACCGCCTGTTCGACGGTCGTCAAAGCATGTTCGATCTCTGCCAAATCGTCCGACAATGGCTGTTGGGCGGTGGGTCCAAAGGACGCGGAACCGACACCGGTCACCGCCGCGGCCACTCCGCTGACGGCCGGCGCCAACGCCTCGTCGTATACGATCGTGATGTCGTCGCGCAGGCGTTCCACGGCGTCAAACAGGTCATCCTGCAATTCTTCGCTGGGATCCCCGCGCCACGCGTTGAAGGCGTCAACTACCGCCTGAGAGCGGGAAGACTGCTGGTCCAAAGCCTCGGCGATGGGCTGGCTGCCGTGGTGCAGGCCGGAGATCGCCACTGCAACCTGGTCGCCTTCGATCGCCGCCATGGCCAACTTGTCGGGGGAGTCGATCACCCCTTCGGCCAGGAGCAACCGTCCAACTTCGTAGGCGGCGCGCTCGGCCTTGATGCCTTCCGTAGCCAGGTTCAGGAGGAATTCCAGGTCGGCCGTGAAATCGCCTTCCGTGGGGTCCGTGGCGTCGGAAAGTCGATGCAGGGCCGATTTTGCTCCCGCAACCGCCTGGGGCAACGTTTCCGATGGGGCGGTAATGATCGATACGGCTTCGTGCAGGCTGCCTTCCAGCGCCCAATCGCCCACGCGGTCCGCGATGCGCTGCCAGGCTCCATAGGCAACCGCCAACGGCCCTTCCCGAAGTTCATCGACTTCCGTGCTGTGCCGCTCCAACTGTTCGCGCATCAGGTCGATGTCGACCTGGTTGATGACGTAGGCCGAGTAGTAGAGGATCCGGGTGAGGTCGGACAATTTCAGGTCGAGGGCCAGGCTCATCACGCTGGGCGTGTTTTTCACGAACCAGATGTTGGCCACCGGAGCGGCGAGGGCGATGTGCCCGAGCCTCTGGCGGCGGACGTTTGCCCGCGTGACCTCAACGCCACAGCGGTCGCACACCACGCCCTTGTACTTCTGGCGCTTGTACTTGCCGCACTGGCATTCCCAGTCCTTGGTGGGGCCGAAGATACGCTCGCAGAACAGCCCGTCCTTTTCGGGCCGCTGCGTTCGGTAGTTGATCGTTTCGCCCTTCTGGACCTCGCCGGAAGACCACCCGGCGATCTGCTCGGGCGAGGCTATGGAAATGCGTATGGCGTTGAAATCGGATGAAGTTGCTTCGCGGTTGTCCAGCATCCTGACCATAATCTAATTGACCTCCGCGGTGAAGAGATAGTCGTCCTCGCCGGGCAGACCCAGGCTGCCATCTTCCTGCTCCTCTTCGTCCTCCAGCCTCACGTTCAGCCCCAGGCTCTGGAGCTCTTTGAGCAAGACGTTGAAGGATTCCGGGATGCCGGGTTGGGTGATGGGGTTGCCCTTGACGATGGATTCGTAGGTATTTACCCGACCGGTTACGTCGTCGGATTTGATCGTCAGCACCTCCTGGAGGTTGTGCGCGGCCGAGTAGGCTTCCAGTGCCCAAACCTCCATCTCTCCGAAACGCTGGCCGCCGAACTGGGCTTTTCCGCCAAGGGGCTGCTGCGTGATCATCGAGTAGGGGCCGGTGGACCGGGCGTGGATCTTGTCTTCCACCAGGTGGATCAATTTCAGCATGTAGATGCTGCCGACGGCGACTGGCTGGTCGAATGCCTCACCGGACCTGCCGTCGAAGAGTTGGAATTTGGCAAACGTGGGGGGCGAAATGAGCTTGTCGCGGTGCACGTCCAGCGCCAACTGGTGCAGTTCGGGCAGGGTGAGCCCGTCGGGGTCCTCGCCGGCCACGTCCCGCAGCCAGAGGAACAGGCACGCCTCACGCGCCCTGCCCTGCTGGGATTCGTCGTAAATCGCTTCCGGATCGAAGCCCTGGTTCCGAAGCCAGGCGTAGACCTTTTTCAGGTCGATTTCGCCTTCGGGGCCGGCGCTGTGATCAGCAGCCTTGGCCTGCTCGGCGAACCACCAGCGCGCCAGGGAGTCCTCGATGTTGTTGTCGTCTGCCCCTTCGAACACGGGGGTCAAGGCCTGGAAGTTCAGGCTCCGCGCCGCCCAACCCAGGTGGCTTTCCAGCACCTGGCCCAGGTTCATGCGTGAAGGCACGCCGATGGGGTTGAGAATGATGTCGACCGGGGTGCCATCGGGTAGGAACGGCATGTCCTCTTCCGGCAGGATGCGCGACACGACTCCCTTGTTGCCGTGTCGTCCGGCCATCTTGTCGCCGACGGAAATCTTGCGCGTCTGGGCGACCCAGACCCGAATTGCCTCGTTTACGTCCGGCGGCAACTGGTCTCCGGGCTGCTCATCGCCGCGCTTTTCACGGCTGAGCGCCTTCACGCCGATAACCTTGCCGCGTTGGCCGTGCGGGACGCGCAGGGACGTGTCCCTAACGTCTTTGGATTTTTCGCCGAAGATGGCGCGCAGCAGGCGTTCCTCGGCCGTCATTTCGGTTTCGCCTTTCGGAGTGACCTTGCCGACCAGGATGTCTCCGGGGCCGACGTCAGCGCCGATACGGATTATTCCGCGTTCGTCCAGGTCCCTGAGATTGCCTTCGCCCACGTTAGGGATGTCCCGGGTGATTTCCTCGTCACCCAGCTTGGTCGACCTGCTTTCGACCTCGTACTTCTCAATGTGGACCGAGGTGAACTGGTCGTCCTTGACGAGGCGTTCGCTGATGATGATGGCGTCCTCGTAGTTGTAGCCTTCCCACGACATGAACGCCACGAGCACGTTTTGACCGAGAGCCAGCTCGCCACCGTCGGTGGAGGAACTATCCGCCAGCGTGTCTCCAGCGTTGACGTGATCTCCTTTCTGAACGACGGGCCGCTGATTCAGGCAGGTGCCCTGATTGGTTCTTGCGAATTTGATGAGCCGATGCGCGTGCTCGCGACCCGCGCCGTCCACGACGATGACCTCGCGGCCGTTCACCGACACCACCGACCCCTGCACGCGGGACAGCAACACCTGGCCACTGTCCCTCGCGACGCGGCTTTCGATGCCCGTGCCGACGATGGGAGCCTGTGGCTGGAGCAGGGGCACCGCCTGCCGCTGCATGTTGCAACCCATCAGGGCGCGGTTGGCGTCGTCGTGTTCGAGGAATGGGATCAGCGCGGCCGACACGCTCATGATCTGCAGTGGGGACACGTCGGCGTATTCCACCGTGGCCGGCGGAGCGAGGCGGTAGTTGTCTCCCTCCCGCACCTCGACCAATTCGTCGGTGAATTGGTACAGGTCGTCAAAGCCCGAGTTGGCCTGAGCGATCCGAAACTGTTCTTCCAGGTCGGCGGTCAGGTACTGGACGCTCTCGGGCCGGGTGTCCACGAACGGCGCGACATCGATGGCGAGGTCGCCGGAGAGCCGCCGGAGCCGGCGCCAGTGTTCGTCTGTGATCGTATCGCCGGCTTTGACGATGATCTCGCCCTTGCGGGTCTTTACGTCGGAGGCGACGCGGTGGCCGAGGGGGTCGAAATATCCGGGCAATCCGGGAGTGCGGCAATCACCCAGCCACAATTGCTTGATGACGGGCCAATATGGGGTCTCGATGAACCCCAGCCGATCGATACGGGCATAGGCCGCAAGACTGCTGAGCAGTCCAATGTTCGCGCCTTCCGGCGTTTCGATGGGGCAGATGCGACCGTAGTGCGACGCGTGCACGTCACGCACGTCGAATCCCGCGCGTTCGCGGGTAAGGCCGCCGCGGCCCAACGCGGAGAGGCGGCGCTTGTGGGTCAGCTCCGCCAGGGGATTGGTCTGGTCCATGAACTGCGACAGCTTGTCGCCGCCGAAGAATTCCCTGATGGCGCCGGTCACCGGGCGAACGTTCACCAGCTTGGCCGGTACGGCGTCTTCGGGTTTTTCGAGGCGGCCGACCCGGTCCTGGAACATCCGGTGCATGCGCAGCAAACCAATCCGCACCTGGTCTCGCATGAGTTCACCGGCCACACGAACCCGGCGGTTGCCGAGGTGGTCGATGTTGTCGCGGGGCTCGCCGTTACCGACGTGCTGGGTGATCAAAGCCTCCAGCGTGTCGATGACGTCCATCAGATCGAGCACGCGGCGCTCGTCTAGTTCGATGCCCGGCAGGTTGAACCGTACCCGGTGCATGTTGCCGTTGGGGCCGCAATTGACCTCGGTCACCACACCGACGATGCGCGATGCGCGCGCCCGAACCGGGGTGAGCCGCCAGGACTGCAGAGGCCCCTGGCTGACACGCTCGGCGTAAATCAGTTGCCCCGCTTCGACGATGCTTTCATCGGCCAGGAAACGGCTTTTCATGATGGAGACTTCGCCATGGGTGATGGCATCGTCCGACGCCGAACCACTGAAGATTGGCTGGGTGGCAACGGCCACCGGGTCTCCCAGGTTCTCTGTGACCTGCTGTTGGACGCGGACCGTCAAGCCGCCGTCTTCCTGCGTGGCGATGAGAGACAGGAGCGTGCCCACGTTGGCGGCGTCGTAGGTTTCCACGTGGACCACCTGCTCGTCGTCCGACTGGCCTTCGAACAGGTCGACGGGCACGATCCGTCGGTCGGCGCCGCGCGCCAGGTAGCCGTAGTTGATGAGGGCTTCCGTGTCCCGGTCCGAAAGTATTCGGTGTTCCCGGCCCGATGCCGCGAAGATTTCCGCAGGCGTTGCTCCCTCTCCCGGTTCGGCGCGACCGCGCACGAGTTCAAGGATGTTCTTTTGGTGGTCGGACAGGATCTGCGCAGATGACCGGCCCAGGCGTTGGTCCACCTTGATCCGACCGACTTCGCCCAGGTCGAAACGGCGACCATCGTAGAAATGGTTGAGCACGAACGTGCACGCGGCGTCAACCTGTACGGCCGGTTCACCGGGGCGCAGCCACTTGTAAAGGTTACGCTGCGCGAGGCCGATGCGGTACGCCTGTTGGCTGTCAAACTCGCGGTCGGGATGCATGCGGTCCCAAAGCGACCTGAGCTCCTCGTCTTTCGGGTTGTAGTCCCGGTCTTCCGCCGGCTCCGCGCCGGCTACGAAACGACGGCACTCGTGGTTGTCGACGTTCTCAAAGAGCGCCCTCATCTCCTCGGCGCTGACGATCCCCAGCGCATAGAGGAACGTCGACACGCCCATCCGGCGGCGCCGGTCCACGCTCACCGTGATGGTCTCCGGCAAATTTCGTCGCCGCGCGTAGTAGTGAGTCCAGGTCGACAGCTCGATGCGGGCGCCTCGGCTGGCCGAAATCCGCGCCTTGTAGTACCAGTTTTCCAGCTTTCCGCACTCGGGACACGCCGGGTCCTGGGAGGGCTCGCGTTCGAAATACACGCCCGGCGCGCGTTGGAGCTGGCTCACGAGGACCCGCTCGGCGCCGTTGATGATGAACGTGCCGGTGTCAGTCATCATGGGCACGTCACCAAAGAAAATGTCGGATTCGGTGATCTCGCCCGTTTCCTGGTCCCTCAGCTGGGCTTTGACGTACAGCGGCTGGGAAAAGGTGATTTCGCGCTCCCGGCACTCTTCGGGACTGAACTGCGGCGCGTCGAACCAGTGGTCCAGGAAGTACAACTCGAACCGCTCGGCGCGGCGCGAGGCCTCTCCATTGGCGAAACGGCGGGTTATACCGGCGACGATGGGTGAGCAATCTCGGAAGGTTTCTGCCAGACCGTTTGTCTTGAACCAGTCGAATGACTCGATCTGGCTTCGGATGAGATTGGGCACGTCCAGAACGTTCGCGATGCTGGAATCCGAATAGGTTTTCACATCGCGAGCGGACAGACCGCGTTCGTTCCTGCCTGAGCGTTTACGGGTCAAGACCATAAAACGACCCTCCTGACGGGTGCGCGGTGGGTGGATTAACCGAAACTTGCCTGCTCCTCCGTAGTTCACGTACAGACACGAAGACACGGCCTACCGCTGCCGGCAAGCCGTATCAATGGGTCAGTTAGAACTGAGGGAGCAGGCTGAACTTCAAAAAATCAGAGCGATTAGCATTCCGCGCATATATAGAAAGTCCGGGAATCTTACACTGATTGCAACGAAATTGTCAATCGGATGCCGTCATCAATCAGGGCAACCGCATGCCATTGCCCTGCTTCAGCAATTCGTGGATTTCCGTGATTCTGATGGCTGGAATGTTTCATGGTGCGGCGCTGGAAAACGCAGGTCTGCTGAATCTCACACTTGCTGGTCATGGCGTTCATCGGGCAAAACCCTGCTTCCTAGCCTACCCCCCTGCCGGAAACGTTGCGGCAGGGGGGCGTTGTGGAGCCCCATGGGGGAGCCACGTTCCGTTCTAGCCGCCACCACCCCGGACTTCCAGGCTGGGCTTCGTCATCTCCTCGGGATTGAGGAGCGCGTCGAGTTCCGCTTCGCTCAGAGCAGTGTCAATCCGCGCGACTTCCCGGATGGTGCTCCCGGTTTCGGCCGCCTTCTTGGCGATACCCGCGGCCGCATCGTAGCCGATGGAAGGGGCCAACGCGGTTCCCAGCATCAGGCCCTTTTCGACCATGGCGGGCCCGGTATCCGTTGCGGTGATGCCGACTACGCACTGGTCCGCGAAATTGCTCGCCGACGCCGCCAACAACGACACCGACTGGAGGAGGTTGTACGCGGCCAAAGGCATCATCGTGTTCAGCTCGAAATACCCGCCGGCGCCGGCCAGCGCGACCGCCGCGTCGTTGCCAACGACGTGCGCGGCGACCTGGATGACCGATTCCGATATCACCGGGTTGACCTTGCCCGGCATGATGCTGCTGCCCGGTTGCACCTCAGGGACGTTGATTTCGCCCAGCCCGGCGCGGGGCCCGCAGCCGAGGAAGCGGATATCGTTGGCGATCTTGTGCAGGCTGATGGCCACGGTCTTCAACTGGCCGCTGGCCTCGACAATACCGTCCAGGGCCGATTGCGCTTGGAAATGATTGCCCGTCTCACGGATGGATACCCCGGTCATTTGCGCCAGTGTGGCGCAGGTCCGCCGAGAGAACTCCGGATGCGTGTTCACGCCGGTGCCTACCGCGGTGCCGCCGAGGGCGACTTCCGCCAGCGCTTCCTGCGCGCGCCTCACCCGGGTGACGCTGTATTGCGCCTGGCCGGCATATCCGCTGAACTCCTGGCCGAGCCGGACCGGCGTAGCGTCCTGCAGATGGGTCCGCCCCGTCTTTATGATCGGCCAGAACTCGTCAGCTTTCGCCTGCAGCGCCGATTGCAGCGACTCCAATGCCGGCGCCAGGTCCTCGTTCAGCCCCAGCAGGGCCGCCAGGTGGATCGCCGTGGGAATTACGTCGTTGGACGATTGGCCGAGGTTCACGTTGTCGTTGGGATGCACCAGGCGCGAACCCAGGTCGCCACCCAGGATTTGGGAGGCCCGGTTGGCAATCACCTCGTTGGCGTTGGTGTTGGTCGAGGTGCCAGACCCGGTTTGAAAGATGTCCAGTACGAAATGATCGTCGTGCTTGCCGTCAGCGACCTCCTGGGCCGCCTGCACGATGGCGTTGCCGACCGTGGGGTCCAGGACGCCCAGATCCATGTTGGTTCGCGCCGCCGCCAGCTTTATCAGTCCCAGGGCTCGTATGAACTGCCGGGGGAAGCGCAGGTCGCTGATGGGAAAGTTCAGGACCGCCCGCATGGTCGACGCTCCGTATAGGGCGTCGGCTGGGACCTCCATCTCACCCATGGAGTCGCGTTCAATCCGAGTTGCCGAAGTAGTCATCGCTTGGTGCCGTCCTCTGTTGCTTGGGTTCCTGTGGTGGAATATGTCGGGTGTGTCGGGCGGATTTGGGAACGACGCTACGTGCCTTCCCTGATGAAGTCTGCCACCCGCTCTGCGATCATTATTGTAGTGGCGTTGGTGTTCGCGCGGATCACGTCGGGCATTACCGACGCGTCGACGACGCGGATGTTCTCCATGCCGTAGACCCGGCAGTACTGGTCGACCACCGCGTCCAGATCCGAGCCGGGACCCATTTTGCAGGTGCCCGAAGAGTGGTGCTGGGTGTAGGCGTTGCGCAGCATCCATTGATCCAGCGCAGCGTTCGATGCCAGGTCTTCGTCCGTAGGGGACAGACGCTCCACGACGAACTCGCGGAAGGTCGGCTGCTCGGCAATTTCCAGGCCCAGCCGCACGGCCGCCCGCAGGCGCTGGCGGTCCACCGGGTCCGACAGGTAATCGTAGAACAGGTCCGGCTGCTCGTGCGGGTCGGTGGAAGCCAGGCGCAGGCGTCCGGCAGTGGACGCGTTCTGTAGCGCCGCGCTGAACCCGAAGTGGAAATCGTCCGTTTCGATGTTCACGCTGGCCGGGCGATGCTCGCTGGTCATCAGGATCGGCGAAAGCTGGATGTCGCCCCGCGTGCCCGTGCCCTCCGGGCTGTAGCGCAATGCGACCTGGATGCTCGGCGCGTCCAGATCGGGCGGGTCGCCCACCCCGCGAAACAGGCTGAACACCGCCGGGTGGTCGCGCAGGTTCTCGCCGACGCCGGTGAGTTCGTGCACCAGCGGTATACCCATCTCCCGGAGATGGTCGGCCGGTCCGACGCCGGAAAGCAGGAGTATCTGGGGTGATCCGATGGCCCCGGCGCTCAGGACAATCTGATTGCCGTAGACCTCGAATACCTCGCCGCCACTCTCCGCTTCGACGCCGACGGCGGTTTTGCCCTCGAAGAGCACGCGCCGGGTTACCACGCTGCCCCGAACCGTGAGGTTCATGCGATGGCGCGCCAGGGAAAGATAGGTCAACGACGTGCTCATCCGGACGCCATCGATGTTGTTCAGCGGCCGCGCCGCGACGCCGAATGAGTCGGGATGATTCTGGTCAGCGTCTTCCGGAAAGCCCAGTTCCCGGCACGTGTCGTAAAACGCTTCAGCGACGGGCAGCCACTCGTGGCGCTTGTACCGCCGCACCGGAATCGGCCCGGAGTTGCCGTGGAAGTCATCGCCGCCGAAGTCCAGGTCGTTTTCCAGCCGGCGAAAATACGGCAGCACTTTGGTGAACGACCACTCGTCGTTCCCCCAAATCGCCCAGTTGTCGTAGTCCTCCGGCACCCCGCGGAACAGTACCTGGCCGTTGATGCTGGACGAACCGCCCATGGCCTTGCCGCGCGGGATGATGATGGGCTCCTCCTGTTGTGGCGTGCCCTTGGCCAGGTAACCCCAACTGTGCGGCCCGTACGCGGAACGCCACACGTTGTTGCCATCTTTCAGGTCGATCGGCAAATGCTCGAAATCGGGGTAGTCCGGGCCGGCTTCAAGGAGCAGGACCGACACGTCCGGGTCCTCGGTCAATCGGGACGCCAGCGCGCATCCGGCCGATCCTCCGCCGACGATTATGTAGTCATACTGCAAGGGGTTACCTCCCGATGTTCGAATCCGGGTCCACCCTGACTTTCGTCAAAGGCCACAACTGTCCAGCAGGCAATTGAAAAAATCCACATCGTCAATTCCGCCGAGCGTTTCCTCGTGCCGGTCTGCCAGGTGCCTCAGGATCCGTGGCGTGTTCATGGGAACCAGCAACGGGGTGGCGTTGATGCTGACGATGCCGATCATGGGGTGCGCGGTGAAACGGCCGGCGGCCTGCGATCGTTGCTCGCAGCGCAGGCACCGAACCGTAATTTCCTCGTCGCGCTCGTCGTAAATGAGGCGGATCAGCGGATCCCCGCCGGCATGAGCGTCATACACTTCGCCGTTGCCAAATTGGTCGGGGCCCATGAATTCCACGGCCAGCGAGTTGGTCCATCCTTCCGGCGGGTACACGACCCGATTGCTGTCCCTGGGCATGTCTCGCACCTCGAATTCTGGCTAAAATCGCGTTCAACGATTTTACCCCATCGCCGTTGTGATCCGCCACGCCAGATCATCCATCGCATGAACCCGGGCCGCAGCTTGCGCGACGGCGCGCCAGGGCTCGGATATCAGCAAATGATCCGGTCAATATTGCGCGGCTTTCCTGGCCGTCTGCAATTCACGGCGCCAGTCGCATCACCGTCCGGCCGCGGTTGCCGTGCAACTATCGGTGTGGCACCATGAACACCGAAATCGCCAGGATGACTGCTGCGACGCGCGCAACACCATCAGGAGTGGAACCGATGAGTTTGGATATCTTCGACGTAGCCGGGCAAAAAGTGTTGCTGGTTGGCGCGGGTCGTGGCATTGGCAAGGGCATCGCCCTGGCGTTCGCGCAAGCCGGAGCGGACGTGGCCGTAACCGGATTGACCTCCACCGGCGTGAACCGCGTTGCCGAGGAGATCACAGCCATCGGTGGGACCTGCCTGCCCCTCACCGGTGATGCCACGACCGCGGCGGATACCGATTCCATCGTCGGCCGCACCCTCGCCGAGTTTGGCCATATCGACACGCTGGTCAACTGCGTGGGGGACGCCATCCGCAAGCCGGTTGCACAGCTTCCCGGCAGCGATATCCCCGGCATGACCGAAACCGAATGGCACAGCATCGTCGACATCAACCTGACCGAAGCTTTCCAGGGTTGTCGCGCCGTGGGGCCCCACATGCTGGAGCGAGGCCAGGGCAACGTCATCAACATCAGCGGCTGGGCATCGTTCCGGGGACGCCCCATGTCCGCGGCGTACGACGCCTCTAAGGCCGGCCTGATGAGATTCACCGAGTGCGTCGCCCAGGAGTGGGCGCCCTTCGGGGTCCGCTGCAACGCCATCGCGCCCGGCACGTTCCCCGATCCGGAGCAGATGTCTGAGGAGGCTTTCGGGGCGCGAGACGCCTCCGCGGGCGATACGATCCCGCTCGCTCGCGTGGGCCGTCTCATTGAGGTGGGCTATCTGGCCGTTTATCTCGCGTCGCCGGCCGCCTCCTATGTCACCGGCCAGACCTGGGCGATCGACGGCGGGGTGAGCATCAAGCATCCGTGATCGGCGGGCCGACCGAACACCGGCTTCGATCCTTCACCGCGGCAACGTCATTCGTTCCGTTCCACCAGATACAGACCAACCACCATCAATACGATGCGCACGGTGGAACCCAAAGCAGGAGATTCGCTATGACGATGCACTATGAGTTGCTGGCTAACCGAATTTTGGAGCGCGCGGCAACCCACTTCCCCAACAAGGAAATCGCAACGCGCGTGGGCGAGGAAACCCACCGTTACACCTATGCCGATATGTTCGAGCGCACCTCACGGCTGGGCAACGCGCTGCGGGAGTTGGGGGTTGGCCACGGGGACCGGGTCGGCACTTTCGCCTGGAATACCTACCGACACCTGGAGGCGTATTTCGCTCCGGCGACCATTGGCGCGGTCACGCACACCATCAACATCCGACTGGCGCCTGACGACATGGCGTACATCATCAACCACGCGGGCGACAAGGTGTTGTTGATCGATCCCGACCTGGCGCCTCTGATCGAGGCCATCGCCGACCGTCTCACCTCGGTGCAGCATTTCGTCATCCTCGGCGACGCCAGTGAGTCGGCCACGTCTCTGCCCCACGCCGCGTGTTACGAAACCCTGCTGGATGCCGCGTCGCCCGAGTACCACCCTGCGGACGTCGACGAGTACTCCACCATGGGCCTCTGTTACACGTCCGCAACCACCGGCTTACCCAAGGGCGTGGCCTACTCCCATCGGGCCGTGTACCTTCATTCCATGACGGCGGCCACCGCCGACGTGCTGGCGGTTTCGGAACGCGACCGGATCATGGCCATCGTGCCGATGTTCCACGCCAACTGTTGGGGCTTCCCCTATGCGTCCACCATGGTCGGCTCCTCGCAGGTTTTCCCGGGAGTGCGTCCGGACCCGCGCGTTATCTGCGAGATGATCGAGCGCGAGCGCGTGACCATCAGCGCCGGAGTGCCGACCATCTGGATCGGCGTGCTCGACTATCTGCAGCGGTCCGGCGTGGAATATGACCTGTCGTCGCTGCGGCAGGTCGTCAGCGGAGGCTCGGCGGTTCCTCTCGCCGTCTTGCAGGCTTACCGCGATCAATTGGGCGTCGACATAGTCCACGCCTACGGCATGACCGAGGCCGCGCCGCTGATCTCCGTGAACCGGCGGCGCAGCTGGCTGGACGACCTCCCCGATGCGAAACGCCTGGAACTCAATGCCAGCCAGGGCGTGATTGCCCCCGGCATCGACATGAAGCTGGCCGACGAAAACGGCGACGATTTGGCGTGGGACGGTGAACAGCGCGGTGAACTCTGGTTCCGCGGCCCGTGGGTGGCTGACCAGTACGTTGACGACGAGCGCAGCGCGGAGACCTTCATCGACGGGTGGTATCACAGCGGCGACATCGCCACCATCGACGCCAACGGTTACATCCAGATCGTCGACCGGGTCAAGGACATGGTGAAAAGCGGGGGCGAATGGATATCGTCCGTGGACCTGGAGTCCGCTATCATGGCGCACCCGGACGTGCTGGAGGCCGCCGTCATCGCCGTGCCGGATCCCCAGTGGCAGGAGCGGCCGTTGGCCTGCGTGGTGACGCGAGCGGAAGCGTCGGGCCCGTTGACCAAGGACACGATACTGGACTTCATCCGGCCTGACTTCGCCCGGTGGTGGCTCCCGGATGACGTGGTGTTCATCGACGAAATACCCAAGACCAGCGTGGGCAAGTTCGACAAAAAGGTCCTCCGGGAACGCTTTGAACATCACCGCTGACCCAATCCGATGAGCCACGCCTCGGCCGGTTCGTCAGCCATCTCGGCGGTTGGTCTCCGCAAGGACTACGGTGACCGGAGCGTCCTGCGGGGCGTTGACGTCGCCGTGGCCTGGGGCCAGATCGCGGTGCTCTTCGGCGCGAACGGGGCGGGGAAAACCACTCTGCTCCGGATCCTGGCGGGCCTGTCGCGCCCGGACGCAGGAGAGTCGCACATCGCCGGCCTGCGGATGCGGCGTTCCGGCGGCCGCGCGCGGACCCTGGTTGGCTTTGTCGGTCACCAGACCCTGCTGTACAGCGATCTGACCTGCCGCGAAAACCTGGCATTCTACGCCAAACTGTACGGTGTAGATCATCCCCAGGCTCGCATCGAGAGTGTCCTCGAGCAAGTGGCCCTCGTCGACCGCGCGGACCGGCGCGTCCGCACGCTGTCTCACGGCATGCAAAAGCGCTTGTCCGTAGCTCGTGCAATCCTGCACGAACCCGCAGTCTTGCTGCTGGACGAACCCGAATCGGGCCTCGATACCGACTCCGTCGCATCGCTGGGCGACCTGCTGCGCGATTGGACGTCCTCCGGCAAAACCGCGTTGCTGACGACCCACAGCTTGGAAATCGGTCAGGCCTGGGCCGACTCTGTTCTGACGCTGGACCGAGGGCGATTGGCGGTCGAGACGCCTTTCGGTTGCAGCGCTGATGCGGCGCCTGCCAAATCCAATCCGAGCCCGGTTCACGGGTGACACGACCCAATTGGACCGTCGCCCATGCGGCTGCTCAGCGCGACCTTGGCCATAGCGTGGAAAGACGTCCGCCTGGAGGTTCGTTCCCGCGACACCGTCGTTTCGGCTCTGATTTTCGGCCTGATCGTTGTCGTGGTCTTCAATTTCGGTCTCAACCGGAGCCCCGGCAGTCTCGCGCCGGTGGCGCCGGGCCTGCTCTGGGTGGCCTACGGTTTCGTCGGGGTGCTGGCGATGAATCGCGCGTTCGCCCGCGAGCTCGAGCAAGGGGCGCTGGATGGACTGCTCGCTGCCCCGGTGAGCCGCGACGCCGTTTTCCTGGGCAAAATGTTCGGCACGCTGTCATTTATGCTGGTTATCGAGGCCGTGCTGTTGCCCGTGTTCGCGGTCATGCTCGACCTGCCAACGTTATCTCCGGTCCTGGGGCTGATCATCCTGCTGGCGACTATCGGCTTTGCCACGGTCGGGACATTCTTTGCTGCCATCGCCGCCCAAACCCGGTCGCGAGAAATCCTTCTGCCCGTGCTCTTCTTTCCGGTGATCGTCCCCGTGATCATCGCGGCGGTTGAGGCGACCGACCTGGTGTTGCAGGGTGGGCCGATGCTGGCGGTCTGGACCCGTTGGCTCCCCCTGCTGGTGGTCTTTGACGCGCTCTTTTTGGTAATATGCCCGTGGATATTCGGGTATGTGTTCGAGGGATAGCGTAATTTGGCGGCAATAGCGGGCCGTGGCCCAACGGAATCCCCGATTCGTTCCTCCCTCCGAGATCCCCGAGCGTGGCTGCTGGTGCTGACGGCGGCCCTGACCATCGTCGACGGGTATCTCATCTTCGTGGTGGCTCCCACGGATCAGGTGCTGGGCCACATCCAGCGCATCTTCTACATCCACGTTCCCATCTCGATCCTGTCTTTCCTGGGGTTCCTGGTTTGCGCCGTGGCCGGCATCGGTTACCTCATCCGGCGGGGGGAGATGTGGGACCGCGTGGCCCATGCGTCCGCCGAGGTCGGCGTGGTGTTCGTCACTCTCGCCCTGATTACCGGTGTCATCTGGGCGCGTCCGGTGTGGGGCGTCTGGTGGACCTGGGAGCCGCGCCTCACCACCACGCTGATACTGTGGCTGATTTACGTCGCCTACCTGATGATCCGCCACTATGCTCCCACGCCGCAGCAGGGCCGGGCATGGTCGGCGGTGGTCGGCATCATCGGTTTTGTGGACGTGCCCATCGTGTATTATTCCGTCCAGTGGTGGAGATCGATCCATCCGGTGCAGGTGATCGGCCCCGAGGCTGCTGATGACGCCCTCGAGCCCATCATGGCTCGCATCCTGGTCTTTTCGTTGATCGCGGTACTGGCGCTGTTCACGTATCTATTGCTGGAACGAGTAGCCCTGCGGGGAGCCGAGGACGCCGTTTCCGCGATCCGTCGCCAAGGAAACTACGAATAGAATGACTGTACCTCCCAACAATCTGCCTTTCCTGTTCGCCGCTTTTGCCGTAGTGTGGGCGGTGTTCTTCATCTATGCCGCGTACATGTCCTGGCGCCGTCAGTCGGTGCAGCGCGACCTGCGCGAACTCCGACCAACGACGGGGTCCGACGGCGAACCGGACGCGGACCAACCGGAACAGATTGGCTCAGTATAATGGTATAGACCTTTCAAACCGACACGGTGGACTTCCATGCAGACCGATCCATATACCGGACCCGTTCCCGTAGCGGAATACGCCGCGGAGGCGGAGTTAGAGCGTTCTTCGTGGCGCAACCACCGCACGCGCCTGCTGATCCTGGGCGGTGTGATCGCCCTGGCGGTGGCCTACATGGTTTACGCTGCCTTCCCGGGGAACACGCTGTATTTCGTCACTGTCAGCGAATTCATGGAAGATCCCCGGCTTCGCGATGGCCAGACACTCAGGGTTGCCGGAGCCCTGGCTCCCGACAGTTTCCGCAGGGAGGATGGGTCGACGCTTTCTTATTTCAGCCTGGGCGACAAGCAGGCCGACGTGCCGGGCATCGCTCCCGGGAGCCCGCAGGTGGAGGCCACCTACGTTGGCGTGCTTCCCGATCTGTTTTTCAACCCTCACTCGGAGATAATCCTGGAAGGTCATTACGACGGCCACGGCGAAGTTTTTGCAACCGACAATATCCTGGTCAAGTGCCCGTCCAAATACCAGTCGATGCAGTCTGAGAACCCGGACCTCATACCCGGCGCCGCGGCGCCGGCCCAGTCTTACTGACCCGGCATTTCCAGTCGGCAGGTCGTCGCCACATCGGGTTGCGACGCCGCCCTAACCAAAACGCAAAGAAGCCGGCGTCGCGTGACGCCGGCTTCTTTGTGTCAATTCTGCCCCGGAAAGCCTAGAACGCGTAGGCGTCCATCAACTGTTCCACGGACCGCTGGCGCGCCTTGGACCGAATGGAGCCCATATTGCCTTCCAGTGAAAGGCGGGTCTCATCTTTATAGATGACGCCCACGGGCAGGCCACCTTGCTGCACCAATTCGTACGCTGCCTGTTTGCTGGACGGATCGTGCTCTTCCGGTATGTCCCAAAGCGCGGGGGCGATGCCTTCTTTCGCATTGCCTTTGATCAACTGGAACGTATCGTTGTAGGTGACGCACGGCGATTGCACATGGATCATCGACATTCCGTCGTGGTTCATGCCCTCGTTGATCAGACGCGCCAGCACGCGAGGTTGACCTGAGAAACCGGAGGCGATGTATGATACGCCCAGAGTAAGGTACAACTCCAGCGGATCCAGGTCTTCTTCAATCTTGCCGAACGGTGTGCTGCTGGTGATGGTTCCCATCTCGGTGGTTGGCGAACTTTGGCCCTTGGTGAGGCCATAAACACCGTTGTCCATGATGACGGCTGTCACGTTGACGTTGCGCGCCGCCTGCGGGGCGATGTGCTCGCCGCCGATACTCAGGAAATCCCCATCTCCGGCAACAACGACCACGTTCAACTCGGGCCGGGCCATCTTGACTCCCATGGCTACCGGCAGCGTGCGGCCGTGGATGCCGTGGATGCCGTAGGGCTGCTCGCCTTCCAGCAGGTGGACGAGGTTGCCGCTACAGCCGATGCCGGCCACGACGACGTTGTTTTCGATGGGCAGGCCGGTTTCCTCCAGCCGGTTGATCATGGCGAATTCCAGCGCGCGGCGCACGCCGAAGTCCCCGCACCCGGGGCACCATTTGAAGTCGTATTCCGGGTTCTTCTTGCTCATGCCCGTGCTTCCTCCGTGTGTTCCGCCATGATCCGTTTGACCTGGACCACCAAGTCGCTGACCTTGAAGGGCAGGCCGGTGTATTGCGTTATGGGCGTGGAATTGACGCGGTGGAACCGCAGAATATTTGCCCATTGTCCCTGGTAATTGAGCTCGGGGACGATCACCAACTCCTTGGCCCGCAACTCGTCCCTCAGTTTGGGCGGGATGGGATGCAGGAACATCGTGTAATACCAGGCGATGTCGATCCCCTCTTCCCGCAGCGCGTCGTAAGCCTCTCGAACCGGTCCCTTGGAACCGCCCCACGGCATCAGCGCAATCTTGGCCTGGGTGTTGTCGCTCTCGTAGTGATCTTCCTCGAGGAGCTTCAACTTGCTGAAGCGCCGTTCGGTCATCTGAATGTGTCGGCTGGGCAGGTGAGTGGTGTCGCCCATCTCATCGTGCTCGCTGCCGTTGGCAACATAGGCGCCAGGGCCACCCGGCAAAGGCATCGGCGACAGCTCGTTTCCGGAATAGCGATGATACCCGTTCCCGCCTTCGTAAGTCAGCCGTTCTTCCACCGGTACCTTGCTCAGGTCGGGGCGGGGGATGTTCTGCACCCTCTCCGCCATGGACATTTCGCTCATGAGGATCACCGGGCCCTGGTACCGTTCTGCCCAGTTGACCGCCTGCACGGCTCCGTAGAAACATTCTTCCACCGAGCCGGGCGCAATGATCGGCATACGCACGTCACCGTGGGCCGGGAACAGGCAACCCATCAGGTCGGACTGCTCGGTCTTGGTGGGCAGTCCCGTGGCTGGTCCGCCGCGCTGGACGTCCACCACGACCAACGGTATCTCGGCCATCCACGCCAGTCCCAGTCCCTCGCTCATCAGCGAGATCCCCGGTCCCGCCGTGGCGGTCATGGACTTCTTGCCGGCGTACCCCGCGCCCAGGATTGCGGTGATGGCTTCGATCTCCGAGGAGACCTGGTACGCGAATTTGTTCTCACCGACAAGGTTCCGCTCCATCCAAAGCAGGATCGTGGTGGCCGGAGAGATCGGGTAGCCAGCGTAGAACTCGACGCCCGCGTGGGTTGCGCCCAGGGCGATGGCCTCGTTGCCTTTGAGCATCAGTTGCTGGTAGTCCGGCGGATGGGGCGGTGCCAGGTCACCCAGCACGAAACCGCTCTCCGCGGCGTTCTGGCGGCCCAGCCGCATGGCCTCGATGTTCGAAGAGATGATCTCGTCGTCGTTATCCCGCCCGCGGCGGAACCGTGCCTCGACGAAATCCTCCAGGTACTCCTGAGGCATGTGCACCAATTGGGCCAGCGCGCCGATGACCACCATGTTCGCGGCGCGGTTGTTGCCGGTTGATCGCGCCAGGGTGTCGACGGCCAGGCCGAAGGACCGTGGGTCGGTCATGGTGAAGTCGTCGGCGTTGTAAATGATCACGCCGCCTTCGCGCACTTCCTCGGCATGGGTCTCGTAAGCTTCCTCATTAAACGCCACAAGGACGTCCACCTGGTCGCCTGAACTGAGCGTGTGTTCAGTAGATATCCTGGCCTGGGTCCAGGTCGGGCCGCCCAGGATTTGGGACGGGAACGTCGCGTAGGTCAGGGCATGATACCCGACCTGCGTAGACGCCTGGGCCAGTCCTTCGGCCGAAGTAACGACGCCCTGTCCACCTTCACCGGCGAACCTGACGACGAAGTCGTTCATCAACATTAGGAGGTTCCTCCGAAGCGGCTGTAATCAGCGAGCAGACGGCCGGCAAAATCCCTGAGGGACATGAACATTTCGAAGCATAGTCAAAAAAACACCTACCCACTCACCAGCGGGAGGCGCTATTGGTTGTCACCGAAATTTGGGCCACAAACTCGTCGTGCCGCATTCGACATCGTTAATCGCAGACACGATAACGCCGTCTGTTTATCGCACGGAATATAGCATCGGGCCTCGATATTTGTCAATTTGGGATGATCACAAGCGCTACCGCAATTGCCGGAATCGGCGTCGCCAGCACAGGACGGGACGAATTTTTCACGAAAGGAGCCGGTTCCCCGCATGCCCGGCAGAATAATGGCAAAGGCGCCAAGGACGGATTTTCGGTGTTTGGCAGACGTTCGCCTGTACGCTTGTTGCTATAATGTCTCAATTATGCGCCCCAGCATCGACGTGATCATACCCTGCCTCAACGAAGAGCGGGCGCTTCCCGAAAGCGTTGGTCGGCTTCATGAGTTTATGTCATCCAACATGGCCGAATACTCGTGGAGCATCGTGGTGGCCGACAACGGCTCGACCGACGGCACCCTCGAGGCTGCTGCTGATCTGGCGGAGCGTTTCGCCGAGGTGCGTTTCATCCGGCTGCAAGAGCGCGGCCGCGGCCGGGCGCTGCGGCGGGCGTGGACCGAGAGCGCCGCGGATGTCATGGCCTATATGGATGTTGACCTCTCGACAGACCTGGCGCATTTGCCCACGTTGGCGTCGGCAATTGTCGACGATGGATACCATGTCGCCATCGGCTCTCGCCTGTTGCCCCAATCGCGCGTGGTCGGACGCACCCTGAAGCGCGAGATAACTTCACGCGGATACAGCCTGCTGTTCCGTTCGATGTTTTTCACTCCTTTCCGCGACGCGCAGTGTGGGTTCAAGGCGGTCAGCCGGAGGGTTGCCCACGATCTGAGCCCACTGGTGTTGGACAACGGCTGGTTTTTCGACTCGGAGTTGCTCATTCTCGCGCAGAAATGCGGCTTTCGCATCCGGGAAATTCCGGTGCACTGGACTGATGATCCGGACACCCGCGTCCGCATCATTCGTACTGCCTGGGAGGACGTCAAAGGCCTCCTTCGGCTCAAGTTCGGCGGCGTCGGCAAGGTGCGCCACCAGCTGCGCGCCGCCGGGAAACTGTAAACAACTCATTCAGCAACCTGACCCGGGACCGCTTCGCACGGGTCACCAGATAATGCCGGCTGCGCCGGCGCGCCGGAGGTCACTGTGCTCGACCTGATCATCGAGCCGATGCAATATGGATTCATGCAGCGCGCGCTGTTGGTGTCGGCCCTGGCTGCCACCGCCTGCGGCATCGTTGGCACGTTCGTCGTCCTGCGCGGCATGGCTTTTCTCGGCGACGCGATCGCCCACTCGTCGCTGACCGGTATGGCCGCTGCGTTCATATTTGGCGCCAACGTGTTCCTCGGAGCTCTCTGCTGGGCGGTGCCGGCATCGCTGGTAATTTCAGCCCTGTCGCGACGTTCCGGCATCCGAATCGACGCGATAATCGGGGTGATGTTCGCCGGCGGTTTCGCCGTCGGGGTCATCATCATCAACTCCGTGGCCAGCTACGCTGGTGATCTGCTGGGAATCCTCTTCGGCAACGTCCTGGGCGCTTCGTGGCTCGACGTGCTGAGCGTTGGGGTTCTGGCCGTTGGAGTCATGGTGGTCGTGTGGGCCTTTTACAAGGAGCTGGTTTTCACCACCTATGACTCCACCGTGGCGGAGGCCGCCGGCATACCGGTGCGGTTCCTCGAATACATGCTGCCGCTCCTGGTGGCGCTGACCACGGTCGCCGCCATCAAGACGGTGGGCAACGTCATGGTCATGTCCCTGCTCGTCGTGCCGTCGGTAACGGGCACCCTCCTGGCACGACGCCTGTCATCCATCATGGCGGCCAGCGTCGCTTGCGCCCTGTTCGCAGTCCTGGTCGGTTTGTACTGCTCTTACTACTTTGACCTGCCAACAGGTCCGACAATCGTGGTCGTATCCGTCGGACTGCTGCTGTTGGTGGCCGGGCTGTCGCCGCGCCGGGGCTTTTTGGTGTCCTGGATCCGCCGGGGTCGATCGACCGGCTAGCTGGAGGACTCACGCCGCCGCCCGGCGCTGGCGAACTGGGTGACGCCCTGCTTCCAGGCCAATGCCGTGACGAAAAAGAAGGTGGTCAGCAGCGCCATCACCGGGCCCGAAGGGAGGTTGAAGTAGAAAGACAGGTATAGCCCGCTGAAGGCGGCGGCAACTCCCAATGCCACCCCGAGCAGCAAGGCCCGGTAAAAGTTGCGCACCAGCAGCAGCGCGGTGGCCGCCGGCGTTATGAGCATTGACACCACCAGCACGATGCCCACGGCTTGAAGCGAGATCACGGTTACCACCGCCAGCAGGACCAGAAGCGTGTACTCCAGCAGGTTGGTGGGCAACCCCATGACCAGCGCACCGGTGGGGTCGAAGTTGGCGAAAAGCAACTCCTTGCGGACGACAAACACCAGCGCCAGTACGACTCCCGCCAGGGACAGGGTTATGTAAAGGTCGGTTTGCGACACTCCGAGAACCTGGCCCAGGAGAATGTCCTCCAGGTTCACCGGCAGCCCGCGCGCGGCGGTCAACATGACCAGTCCCAGCGCAAACAGTCCGGCAAAGGTAATGCCCACCGAGGTGTCCTCGCCGACGCCAACCCGCTTGACCAGGTAGCCGATCAGCAGCGCCACGCCGACGGCCACCGGAATGGTGCCGGCGAAAGGGCTCAATCCCAGCATGAAGGCAGCCACCATCCCTGGCAGCACGGAGTGGGCCAGGGCGTCTCCCACGAAGCCCAGGCCTCGGGTCACCACGTACACGCCCAGCACCGGACACATTACCCCCACCAGCAGGGACACCACCAGCGCCCGGCGCATGAAACTGTACTGGAAGGGCCCCCAGAGGCCTTCGATTATGGCATCCATGACCGACCCTGCCCGAGCATCGACGTGGGAGAGAACGCGGCCTGCCCGGTCACGTGCCAACCGGGTAAGGAGGCTGGAATTGCTGCCGGCTCAGATTGATTCGCTCCAGCGCCTCCGGCTCGCAATTCAGGGGCAGGTAATCGTCGCAAATCTCGAACATCTGGATGATGTCGTGAGACGACATCAGGATGGTGTGGCCGTCGTCCCGAAGCCGGAGCAATACGCCCAGCAGCGCAGACTGAGAGGGGATGTCCACACCGGAAAAGGGCTCATCCAGCAGCAGGATGCTGGCGCCCTGGGCCAGGGCACGGGCGATGAAGACACGTTTGCGCTGCCCGCCGGACATCTCGGTAATCTGGGCATTGCTGAATGGCGACATTTCTACCGTTTCCAGGGCACGGCGGACGATCTCCCGGTCAGAGCGGCCCGGCCAGCGGAACCAGCCGATCTCCCGCACGCGGCCCTGCATCACCACGTCCCACGCGCTCATGGGGATACGGGTGTTGATCCGCTCGTACTGCGTCATGTAGGCCACCTGGCCCCGCTCCTCTTCCGGCGCTCGGCCGTTGATCAGCACCCGGCCGGAGGTGGGACGTATCAACGACGCAATGGTATTGAACAGGGTACTCTTCCCCGATCCATTGGGACCCAGTACACCCAGCAGACATGCGGAGCCGACCTCGAAATTTATCCGGTCCAGCACCAGAAGCCCGTTGACGTGGACGGTCAGATCCTCGAAGGCCAGGCGGGGCGTCAATCCCTCCGCGTCCATGGCTACTTCAGCGCCTCGACCATGACGCCAACGTTGTAGCGCATGAACCCCAGGTAGGTGCCGGCCGGGCTGCCCGGCTCGTCCAGTGAGCTGGTGCGCAGAGCCGAAACTATCTGCACGCCGGTCTCCTCCGCGATCCTCTGTGAAAGCCGGGGCGCGAATATGTCCTCGGTGAAGATGGCTGGAACGCGTTCTTCCTTGATGTGCTCCACCAATTCTGTCATCTCCTGGGCGGTAGGTTCTTCCTGGCCGGAGGGCGGTTTGACCGCTCCCACGACTTTGAAGCCATAACGGTGGGCAAAGTACCGCAGGCTGTCGTGGGAAGAAACAAGCAGCCGACGTTCCTCGGGCACCGTCGTAATCTGCTCCTCAATCCAGTGGTGGAGCGTGTCCAGCTCGGCAGCGTAAGCGGCGGCGTTGGCCTCATATTCAGACCGGCGGTTGGGGTCCGCTGCTGCCAGGCGTTCGGCGATGCCGCCCACCGCATCCTTGACCCGCAGGGGGTCGAACCAGAAGTGCGGGTCCAGTGGCCCGTGGTCATGGTCCTGGTCCGCGTCCGCGTCGCCATGGTCGTGATCGGCATCGCCATCGCCATCGCCATGGCCGTGGTCGGCGCCGCCATGGCCGTGGTCGTTCTGTTCCCCCTCCTCGTACTCCAGGAGATCGATGTATTGGTTCAAGGACACGATGGCGTCGGTGTCCTTGGCTACCCGGGAAACGAGGTCGTTGACCCACTGGTCCTCCAGCCCCTGTCCGATGGTGACCACCAGGTCGGCCTCCGCTACCCTGGCGACGTCCTGGGCGCCGGGTTTGTAATTATGGGGGTCTGTGTCAGCGGGCAACAGTGACGTGACCACCACCCCGTCGCCGCCCACGGCCGCCACCCAGTCGGCTACGATGTTGAGCGTGGTAACGACGGTGAGCTTGCCAGTTTCTGCACCCGCCGGCTGGTCAGAGTCCGCCGGTTCGCCGGGCGCGGCGCTGGCACAGGCCAAGGCGGCAAGCATCAGGGCAAGCAGCAAGGCCGGCAGCGTCAACACGTGGCGCACGGAGCCTGTTGGCTTTGCCGGCCGGAAGACGCTGGCTGCGTGCCTGATGCTCAGTATCATCGCTTGGGTCGCTCCAGGGCGCGCCATTCCAGATCGCCGGGGGATGGCGGCTCAATTATTTATCGGTCATTGTGCGTACGAGATTAGTCGGGGCGCATACGGACGGCTATTTGATAATTACGATCTGGCCCTAATTCAGTGTCCGGCATGAGGGTGAAAAGTTTATTGAATGTATGTTGCGCAGCACGCGCTTCAACCACGTTGCCAGACCGATCGGTTGCGCGCGAAGCGTAACAATGGGCAGTCTTAGCAGTCAACTGGACGGACATACTGTAACCCGCAAGAATTGGCGCGTTTGACCATCGCCATCGGCGCGGCGGTTGCACTGCGGCAGTAGCGGTTGGCCGGGTCCACGGGGTTGCCACTTCGCGTTCGCTCCTCGCTATGGTGATCGAAAACATGGCGTCAATCTGTGGCTCACGTTGAGCGTTTATTCTATGTCTGGTACAATTCCGTCGGCCAAAACGCAAACGACCTACCGATCTCGACCACTGGCAGTGAGTCCCTTTCACAATGAGTGCTGACGTTCTGGCAACCGGGCCCAGCGAGTTCAACAGCCGCCGCAGACGGTTGATGGCGTCCCTCTCAAACGGCGCGATCGTCCTTGCGGCGGGGCACGACGCATCCCGCAATAACGATGTCGACCACGAATTCCGGCAGCCTTCCACCTTCTGGTATCTGACCGGGTTCGACGAGCCCGATGCCGTGGCGGTGCTGCGTCCCGGTTCCGACACTCCCTACACGCTTTTCGTACGGCCTTACGATCCCACTTTTGAGATCTGGGTGGGTTATCGCGCGGGCGTCAGAGGCGCCGTGGGGGCTCTTGGAGCCAACGCCGCGTACTCCGTCGACCAGTTGGATAGCCAGCTTCCCAAGTTGCTCGCTGATTGCGATACGATCCACTACGCCCTGGGCAGTGACGATCGCGTTGACGGCATCATTTCGGACTTGGTCAAGCGCCGCCGCGGCATGACCCAAAGAGGCGCGAAGCCTATTCGACGCATCGAGGACCCGACCACGACCATCGACCTGATGCGCCAGATCAAAACCGACGATGAGATCGCGCTCCTGCAGCGGGCGATCGATATCACCGCCCACGGTTTCGATGCGGCAATGCGGACTGCGGCCCCCGGCGTGCGCGAGTTCGAAGTGCAGGCCGCCCTGGAGCGCCCGTTCCGACAGCACGGTTCACCCCGCAACGGTTATCCTTCCATCGTGGCCGGCGGGGCCAACGCCTGTGTCCTCCATTACATACGGAACCGGGATGCCCTGGGGCCTGAAGACCTGCTGCTGATTGACGCCGGCGCCGAGTATGGCTTTTACACCGCCGACGTCACGCGCACGTGGCCGGTGTGCGGCAAGTTCACTCCTCCGCAGCGGGAGATCTACGAGCTGACCCTGGAGTCGCAACGCAAGGCTATTGCGGATGTGAAGCCCGGCGTCGGTTTCGACGACGTGCATCGGACTGCCACCCGAACGCTGATCCAGGGTCTGGTTGATCTGGGCATCATGTCCGGCAGCGTTGACGGAATCATGGAACAGCAGTCCTACCGCGACTATTACATGCACGCCACCTCGCATTGGCTGGGCTTGGACGTGCACGACTGCGGTCCTTACCGGGACGATCGCGGCCAGGTGCGCCTGCGTCCGGGAATGGTGTTGACCGTCGAGCCCGGGCTCTACTTCGGCCCTCAGGCCAAGCAGACCCCTGACATCTATCGCGGCATTGGCATTCGCATCGAGGACGATGTGCTCGTCACGGAAGACGGGTGCCGCGTCCTGTCGGAAGCCATTCCGAAAGATCCGGATGAACTCGAAGCCATCGTGGCGGACTCCCGCTGAGACCGTTGCCTTTCGATAGCATGTCCGACACGCCGGTGATTGAGGATCCTATCGTGATGAAATTGCCAAATGAAGGACTATTGTCCACCGCACCTCTTGCGGTGGGCGCGGCGTCGGTGTTCAACCCACCTACCGCAATTGATCCCAGCGAAGGCTCGCTTTTCCAAACCACGGGGGATTCGTCCCCCGTTTATTTTTGCCTGCCCACAGGCCGGGCTGCTGAGCCACCACACTCAGTAGAAAGGGGCAAGCTACCAATTGCACCCGCCGCGCTCATGGGGGCTGCGGGATTCGCTCTCACTAATTTCCAGCGAAATCGAAAGATTTCGCTCTTTTTTTGCCGTTCCAACCGTGAAGTTGGCTCCGTCAACTCTTTGGAATCTCGGGGAGAACATGAGGAGGTACGCCTATTGAACACGGCGATGTTCGGCCAGTGGTGGCCGCGATTGGCAAGCGCCAATTTTCTCAATCCACAGGAAAACCGACTCACCTTCCACTTGCAGGAGGATTAATGATATCCGCCACGATGGCTACTCTAAAGCAAATTCCATTTCGGTTGCTGTTGGCCGTTGCCGCGATGAGCTGCGCCGCCGTTCTGATGGGCGCCGCCTGCAGCGCCGCAGAGCAAGCGCCCGCCACGCCGGCCGGGTCCGGCGCCGCTGCGGGTTCTGCGGCGGCCGACAACACAACCTCCGGGAGTACTACTGCGAGCAGTTCAGCCACCACAACCTCCGGGAGTACGACTGGAAGCAGTTCCGCCACCACCGGATCTACCGGTTCAAGCGCTGGTCAGGCGGAAAAGGCAGTCGACCCCGGCATGTACGCCAGTTTGTCCGGCGACATACCGATTGACGGTTCGTCCACGGTGTTCCCGATCACGGAGGCAGTGGCCGAGCAGTTCGGCGGCCTGACCGACGACAACGTTCGGGTGGTCGTCGGCATTTCGGGAACGGGCGGGGGCTTCAAGAAGTTCTGCGCGAACGAGACCGTGATCTCGGATGCGTCGCGCCCGATCAAGCAGAAGGAAGTTGACCTTTGTGCCGCTGCTGGCGTCGAATACATCGAACTGCCGGTGGCGATCGATGGACTGTCCGTGGTGGTGAACCCGGAGAACGATTTTGTGGACTGCATGTCGGTCGAGCAGTTGAACAAGATCTGGAGCCCGGAGTCTGAGGGAGTGGTGACGCACTGGAACCAGGTGAACGCGGAGTGGCCGGCGGAGGAGATCA